>OGHJ01002016.1_pt1 | contig 18898 bp, 13 predicted proteins | sample 1571351 | NCBI WGS metagenome assembly OGHJ01 (sample SAMEA2582037, study PRJEB24529) | metagenome | biome: Human gut stool | place: China | collected 2011 | reverse complement strand
GTAAAACTTTATTAGAAATTCCTACTTGTTTTACATGTAAAACTTTTTTGTATTTTTTGCATTTTTTTTGAAAATATGTATTGACAGATCAATGTTTTTAGGATATGATACCACTTGTGTTGAAACGGTGTTTTCGAGTGATACACAGTATCGTTTTCAAACTATAAAAAGATTAAAAAACAAGAAATTTTGGAGGTGCCCCATGGCAAATATTAAGTCCGCAAAGAAGAGAGTTTTAGTTAGTCAGGCAAAGGCAGATAGAAACAAGTCTGCTCGTTCTAAGGTAAAGACCTACATCAAGAAGGTAGAGAGCGCTGTTGCTGCAGGTGATAAGGCTGCTGCTCAGGCTGCACTGGTTGCTGCTACTACCGAGATCGATAAGGCTTGCACCAAGGGTGTATACCACAAGAACACCGCTTCCAGAAAGGTTTCCCGCCTCTCTAAAGCTGTTAACGGTATGGCTTAATCATAAGACTGGAATATTATAAATAAGACAAAAAAGCTTCGGTTCCTGGGTGTGAGGAACCGGGGCTTTTTTGTTTGTCTTTTTCCCGTGATAACGCGCATTCCGTAAAACGATTTTCATAAGCCACAATTTCCATGACATAAAAAAAGAGAAACCATCGCAGATACCCTGCAGCGGTTTCTCTTTTTTAACATTACAGTTCTTGCATTTGCACAAACTTTTTCATGCTTTTTGTTCTTATACGTTGAAACGGAACAGGATCACATCGCCGTCCTGTACGACATAGTCCTTGCCTTCCATGCCGACCAGTCCCTTTTCACGGGCAGCTGCCAGGGACCCCTGCTCTAAGAGATCCTTGTAATTTACAACTTCCGCCTTGATGAAGCCTCTCTCGAAATCGGAATGGATCTTACCGGCTGCCTGAGGTGCCTTAGTACCGATCTTGATAGTCCATGCTCTGGTCTCATCCTCTCCTGCGGTTAAGAAGCTCATCAGACCTAAGATATGATAGCTTGCCTTGATCAGCTTCTCCAGACCGGATTCCGTTAGTCCCAGATCATCCAGGAACATTGCCTTCTCGTCATCATCCAGTTCGGAGATCTCTTCCTCGATCTGTGCGCAGATGACGAATACTTCGCTGTTCTCACTTGCAGCGAACTCTCGCACCTTCGCTACCATCTCATTGGATGCGCCGTCGTCTGCCAGATCATCCTCGGATACATTTGCCGCATAGATCACGGGCTTGTAGGTGAGCAGATTGTATTCCTTTATCAGAGCCAGTTCATCCTCATCGGTGACTTCCAGGCTCTTCGCCATCTTACCGCTTTCCAGATGCTCCTTGATACGCTCTAAAAGTGCCAGCTCCTTGGCATAGGTCTTGTCCATTCTGGCAGCCTTGACTACCTTGGACAGTCTTCTCTCCAGTACTTCCAGATCTGCGAAGATCAGCTCTAAGTTGATGGTCTCGATATCCCGTAAAGGATTTACACTGCCGTCTACATGAATGACATTCGTATCCTCGAAGCATCTTACCACATGGACGATGGCATCCACCTCACGGATGTTGCTCAAGAACTGGTTACCCAGTCCTTCACCCTTAGAAGCACCCTTTACCAGACCTGCGATATCTACGAATTCGATCACAGCAGGGGTCACTTTCTTGGAATGATACATCTCCCCCAGTGCCTTTAATCTGTCATCCGGAACTGTTACCACACCCACATTGGGGTCGATGGTACAGAAAGGATAGTTAGCGGATTCCGCTCCCGCCTTGGTCAAGGAATTGAAAAGTGTACTCTTTCCTACGTTGGGAAGACCTACAATACCCAGCTTCATGATTTATTTACCGTTCAGACCCACCAAAAGGGTCTGCCTTTCTTGTATTTTCTATTCTGTATTTCGCTCATAAGTCCATCCGCCTCCGTGCAGAGGCAAACGAATCTAAAATAGTATTATAGCATACCTCACACTCTTTGCAAAGTCCCTACTGTTCAAAGTAAGTATTGATTCCGGCAAGAAGCCCTGTGGCCAATTGTTCCAATACCACATCACTGTGATCCGAATATGCGTTTCCCAGTTCCATATCCACAGAGGGAATCGTACTATAAGAAGTCTGTGTCAGATCAATACTCATATTTCCTTTCCCATAAATCATAGTGCCCTGCTCCCGCAGTCCCTCCACCAGATCCGTTCCCAGGGTATCGTGCTGCTGCCAGTGCGACGCTACCGGCTCCATGGTTTTCAGTGCTTCCGGCACCGAGATGTAGAAGCATCCCTTGTCGTAATTTTTGCCGTCACCGCTGTCCCAGTGCAGTGCAATATGGCAGTCCGCGACATTGTTGCAGATCACAGTCCGCGCCACATTGTCTAACTGCACATCCTCACTGTCCCTGAGCATCAGCACATCATAACCGGAAGATAACAGCTTATCCCGCAGGATCTGTGCCATACGTAATGTCACCTCCCGCTCCGGTGTGCCGTCCTGAAATGTCATGCCCCCGGAGACTGCAGCAGCCTCCGTAGCTCCCGCCGCTGTGCTGCCACCGGTGACCTTCGCCGAGCCATCCGGATGGCACAGCGTCTTCACCTTCGCGCCGCCCGCCGTCCCGTGTCCGGCATTGACACCGATGACGATGCCTTTGCGTCCGGATTCCTCCGACGCCGGGTACAGCACTGCTGCTCCGGTATTGATCTTAGAATGATCTGCATATTCCCATGTGGAATCCAGGGTGATCTGCTGCAAGTCAGTGTATTCTACCGGTTGCATCTGTGGTGTGACATTTGCCGTTCCCTGTGGTGCCGCACTCACCGAAACCATAGCTTCTATAATTTCTACATTCTCTATGGTTTCTGTGCTTTCCATGGTTTCTATGCTCTCCACGGTTTCTGTGCTCTTCACGCTTTCCGTAATCCCGGTATTTTCCTGTGTTCCACAGGCAGTCAGGGTAAGCGCCAGCACCATAATGGTTACTCTCACCGCCACCCTGTATTGTTTTCTGTGAAGCATTTGTCTTTTACTCCTCCGATATGAAAAGAACCACAGCTGTGAATTTACAGCTATGGTTCTTCTGTTCTCTCTTCCTTATTCCGCTTATTTCAGAACACATCCTCTGATCAGCCGCGCAGTTTGAAATGCTCTAACAGCTCGTTCAGAGTCGTTGCAGATGCGGAAAGCTCCTCGCTGGTAGCGGAAGTCTCTTCAGCTGCTGCAGAGTTAGACTGGATAACATCATTGATGTCTTCCACACCCTTTTTGATATTTTTAACGGAAACCGCCTGTTTGTCAGACGCAGTACGGATATTGGCAACCTCCTGGATGATCTGATCCAGCTCAGCCATAACCTCCTGCATAGCATCATTGGTCTCCTTGGTGACCTTATTACCCACCTCTACCTCGTTCATGGACTCTTCGATCAGCTTCTTGGACTCTACTGCGGAATTAGCACTCTCTTCTGCCAGCTGTCTGATCTGATCTGCCACGACTGCGAAGCCTCTTCCTGCCTCTCCGGCACGGGCTGCCTCTATGGAAGCATTTAAGGACAGCAGATTGGTCTGGGATGCGATATTCTCAATATCCGCGATGATCTTTTCAATGTTCTGGGTCGTTGCGTTGATCTTCTTCATGGCATCTACCAGTTCATCCATCTTCTTCTGGCTGTTGGCTGCCTCGATACCTACCTTTTTCGCCTTGTCATGTACAATGTCGGTAGACTTGGTATTCTCCAGTACCTGACTGGTTACTTCGTCTACGGTAGCCACCAGTTCTTCTACGGATGCTGCCTGATGGGTAGCGCCCTCCGCTATATCCTGTGCACTGACTGCCAGCTGATTGCTGCCCGCAGATACCTGCTCGGAGGAATCCTGAATACCGTGCATGGTCTCACTGATCTTATTTACCATTTCATCCAGCTCATCCAAAACATTTCGGAGCAGTCCGACATATGCCTCCGGACAGCTGCTGTGAACATCAAAATTACCATCGGAAAATTGCTCTACAATAGTCTGCAGATCTGATACAACCTTTTTTAAAATAGCTGCGGCGGTCTCAAAGCTGTCGGAAAGTCTGCCCAGCTCATCCTCAGATTCATAAGGTACACCGATCTCAAAATCACCTGATGCGATCTTCTCAGACGCAGTTACCAGGTTCGTGATCGGATCTATCAGCATTTTGGCAAGCATTTTCGACATGGATGCATTAAATATGATAGCTAAAACAAGTAAAACCACAACAACTATACTTCCTATATAGCCTTTTGACCGTATTAATTCCACCACTGCCACCAGTGCCAGCACCACATATAAAATGTCCATGATGCGGAATGCAAAAGAAAGCTTATTTTTAATTGGCTTGTCTCTCAGTATCTCTTCCAGTTTTTTCATTTGTTTTCTGCTCCTTCCGTGAATTAACCTTTCTGTATTTTATTTTAATTTTCCTTATCTGTTTCGTCAAGATGAAGCTGATTAAAATTATGTAAAATTCAGGTATGGGATGCCCGGCTCATCTCCAGTAATTTATCTCTCATTTCATTCTCAATGCGCTGTAAATCTTCCTCTGCGCTCTGTCTTCTCGCACGTCCCTCTTCCTGGATCTTCATGACCTCATCCAATGTCGTCATCAGTGTCTGATTCGTACTCTTAAGTGTCTCTATATCCACAATTCCCCGCTCGGATTCCTTTGCTGTCTCCACAGACGCCACCTTCAGTGCTTCCGCGTTCTTCTTCAGCAGTTCATTGGTCATATCCGATACGGCACGCTGTGCCTTGGCGGCATCGGTGGCATGATCCAGACCGATGGCAATGACCATCTGACTCTTCCACAGGGGGATCGTATTCACTAACGTCGACTGGATCTTCTCGGACATGGCGATATCATTGGACTGGATCAGACGGATCTGCGGTGCCATCTGCAGGGAAATGGCTCTGGTCAGCTCCAGATCATAGATCTTCTTCTCAAACCGCTCACACATTGCCGCGAAATCTTTCGCTGCCTGCGTGTCCTCCGGCAGTCCGCTCTTCTGTGCCTTCTCTAAAAGTTCCGGAAGCTCCACACTTTTTGCCTGCGCCAGCTTCTTTTTGCCTGCCAGGATATACATGGACAGTTCCTTAAAATAATTCAGGTTCAGCTGGTACAGCTTGTCCAACACAGCCACATCCTTTAACAGCACTACCTGGTGACTCTCCATGGCATCACAGATCTTTGTGATATTGACTTCCGCCTTATCGTACTTTGCTTTTAGATTGCTCAGCTTGTCTCCGCTTTTTTTGAACAGTCCGAAAAATCCCTTATCTTCCTCGGTGTCGAAGTCCTTTAGCTGTGCCACCACATCGGTTAACAGAGTTCCAACTTCTCCCATATCCTTGGTCCGGACATTATTAAGCGCCGTCTCTGAGAAATCTGCGATCTTCTTCTGGCTTCCGGCTCCGTACTGTAACACCGCCTGGGTATTGGTCAGGTCAATCTGTGCTGCGAAATCATCCACCTGCTTCTGCTCCTCCGGTGTCAGTTCCATCTCAGGAACCGCCTGCTCTTCCACTAACTCCTCCGGCTTCTTCTCCACGATCTCTTCCTTTGCCTCGGCAAAAGGATCCAGTGTAAGAGTCGGTGCTTCTTTCGTTGCTGCGTCTAAATCCATGTTCATACTAATCTCCCTTCCGCAGACGATTCCTTTCGTCGGAGGAATCGCGAATCAAATTTCAATTTACTGTTTTTCCATTACAAAATCAGATTCCGTCAGACCTTCCTTTGCCAGCATGGTCTGTAATACCTGAGCATCTGCCGATGCGTCAAAGGCTGCATCCTGAAACAGATTGTTTAGCAATGTCACAAATGCCTGATTGATCATGTCCAGTGTCTTCCCGATCTCTTTCTTGGCATCGAGAATGTCCTCTCCGGGACTACTGACCTCGTCAAATTCCGCATACTGCTCCACCAGCTTTAAAGTAGTGGGCAGATAATAATCCATTAATTTATGCATTCTGTGCATCTGCTCCGGGTGCTCCTGCACTCTGTCGAAGATCTCCTTTAACAGATTCTCCAGACGGTACAGCTTCTCGGAGATTGCCTCCTCTTCGATCCGGTCGTTCAGATCCCGCAGATGTCTGATGCATTCCATCCCCTCTGCCACCATACTGTGGAGTTCCTGTTCTCTCTCCGTCTGTGCAGCGTCCTGTGCTGTTCCTGTATCCGGCATCTGTTTTGCCTGCTCCTCTAAGTTTTTCTGTTCCAGATAAGCCTTTTCTGTCTCCAGATACTGATGATAGATCACATCATTTAACATAAAACAGGTCTCTTTGTCATCCAGATGACCGTCAGGGAACATTCCGGCCTTCAACATTTTACGCAGATCCTTTTTTACATAGCGGACGCTTTTGCCGGTATAACGCGCCATCTCCGTGATCACACCGTACATCTTGGTACCGCACAGCTCCAGATATTTCTCCGCACGCTGTAATCTTCTGCGCTGTCCGTTGCCATAGGATATCATCTCCAAAAATACCAAAGAAAGTACTCCCGGAAGAATTGCCGCACTTAAGCTTGCTGCACTAAAAGCTGCCAGAAGAAGCTGTACCAAAAGTCCCAGTCCGGAAAAGCCAAGTCCGATGCCGCCGAACACGGTACACAAAGTTCCGGACACGCTTCCCTTTTTCTCCATTTTTACCAAAGAAGTCATCTCGGAAGCCGTAGCCTTTCTGGGTGTCCCGACTCCTGCCTGATTCCTGGCACGGTTCTGCTCTGCCTGCGCCTTACGCTGCTCTTCCCATTGTTTTTCCCGTTCTTTTCGCTGTCTGTGCCATTCTTCGTTTTGTCTGCGGTGTTCTTCCCGCTGTCTTTCCCGTTCTTCGCGCTCCGTCTGGATCTGCTCTTTAGACTTCTCTTCTTCCCGCTTTTTATCCTGCCAGTTGCGCTGAGAATTCCAGACCTTTTTCTCCGTGGCTTCCCTGGATAGATTCGCCTGAAAATCCGCTTCCCGCAGAGCATCGGTGACCGTATCGGTTACTAATGTATTCAGTGCCCGGAAATCTCCGGTCTTCATAGCTTCGGCAATGGTCTCTTTAAATTTTTCCCCAAGATGATTCTGCACTTCACTCATAATTAATATTTTCTCTGACTTTTCAGTTCCTCATAGAGCAGACAATAATTTTCGTAACGTGTCTGCGGAATCTCCCCTTCCGCCACGGCATCTTTCACGCCGCAGACCGGTTCTGAGATATGAGAACATCCTCCGAATCTGCAATATTTTTCAAAAGGAACAAATTCGGGATAAAATCCCGCCAGCTGTTCTTTTTCCAGTCCGAACAGTCCCAGGGAGCTGAACCCCGGAGTATCCAGAATGTAAGTATCCGGTGCAATGGAGATCAGTTCGGAATGCCTGGTGGTATGTTTTCCACGCTCGATCTTCTCACTGATGGACCCAGTCTCCATCACGATCCCCAACTGTAAACAGTTGACCAGCGAAGACTTTCCGACGCCGCTGGGCCCCGCCACCGTGGTGGTCTTGCCCCGAAGCAGGTCTTTTAATCTGTCGATGCCTTCCTTTTCCCTGGCACTGACAGTAATGGTCTGAAATCCCGCCTGTTCATAGATGGAACAATAATCCTCTTTTTTCCCCTCTGTGTCAATGTCCTGTTTGTTAAAGCAGATAATGCAGGGAATGTCCTGCTGCTGCATCATGATCAGGAAACGATCCAGCAGGTTAAAATTGGGCTGTGGCTTACAGATGGCAAAAATCACCAGTGCCTGATCCACATTGGCAACCGCCGGACGGATCAGTTCGCTGTGCCTGGGAAGCAGTTCTGTGATATTTCCCTTTTTCTGTGCTTCATCTATGACTTCCATCTCCACATCGTCCCCGACCAATGGTTTCCTGTGGTCCTTACGGAAGACACCTTTTGCCTTGCATTCATAGATTCCGTCCGCACTATGCAGAGCATCCCCTGCATGGACATAATAGAATCCGGCAATTCCTTTTATAATCTTGCCCTTCATAGTTCCTGCCTTTGTCTTATTCCTTCACGAATTCCACTCTTCTGGTAAAGGTCTTGTTCTCTGTGGTGCCGGGGACGACAACATCCCCCTCTGTTGTGGTGCTTGCCGATGTCACCTGGTAGGTCATGGTGAGGGTACCGCCGGAGGAGGCGATGCCGTTGATATTGGTCGATACCGGGAAGGTGGTAACCTTCGTATCCATCAGCACGGTGCCGTCATCCGCCACCAGGGTGATGCCGACTTCCATTCCCGATACATACTGGGGTGCCTCGGAAGTCGTCGGTGCCACAATGCTGACATTGCACTTATAGGTTACTTTCTGTGCGCCCTGGCTCACCTTAATATCAATGGAGGTTCCCTGATCCACATAGGATCCATGGGAATAGCTCTGATAGCAGATCATACCCTCTCCCACTTCGTCACTGTAAATATAGGTCACACTGCCTACCGTCAGTCCGGCTTCGATTGCTTCCACCGTACCATCCTGCTCTGACAGTCCGATCAGGTTCGGCACACGGATCTTCGTATCTTCCTTGCCCAGGCTTACAGTAACGGTGATCACACTGCCCTTCGGTGCCTTATTACCCTCTGCGGGGGTCTGGAAGATCACGCGTCCTGCTTCTATGGTATCGGAATAGCCCTCTGTCTTATTGACCAGAAATCCCTTGCTTACCAGCTGTGTATTCGCCTCATCAAAGGTAAGCTCCACCACATTCGGAACTTCTACGCCCTGGGTTCCGGCACTTGCCGTAAGTGTTACCGTGCTGCCTTTTTCAATCTGGGCATCCACGCTGACATCGGTACTGATCACCACACCTTCTGCCACGGAATCAGATTCCTCATATGCGACTTCCGTCAGAATTCCCAGTCCGGTCAGTGTATTTCTCGCATCATCCACATTCATGCCCTTCACATCCGGCATGGTGACTTTCTCTGCCTCTTCCTTGGTTTCCTCCGTAGTGATGATCGGGCCGGAAGGCTTATTGCCTTCGTCCTTTTTCCCGCCGAAGATCTTCACCGCCAATACGATCAGGATGATACAGATCACGATACCGGCAACGATTGCCAGAACCGTGGTCACTTTCTCCATCTTGGGATCGTAATCGTAATCGTCTTCGCCTTCTCCCTCTTCTTCACTCTCGTACATTGCTTCTGTATCGGAGCGCAGGCGCATGGTCTCATCGTGGTCCGGTTCCTCATATTCACGGTTTGCGGGATAAGGTGTCTTTCTCTTGATCTGTGCCATATCCTCATCGGAGAGCATCCGTGTGCCACCCTCCATGTCCGGGTCATGGTTCACCACGAAATCCTCATCCGGATTGATCAGAGACTGCTTCAGGTCTGCGATCAGCTCCGCCATATTCTGGTATCTGCGGTCCGGGGACTTCTGACAGCACTTCAATACGATGTTTGCCACGCTGGAAGGGATCTCCGGTACATATTCCTTGGGAGAAGGCATCTCCTCCTGAATATGCTTGATGGCGATCGCTACTGTGGTCTCCCCGTTAAAGGGTACTCTGCCGGTCAGCATCTCGAACATCGTAATTCCCAAAGAATAAATATCGCTCTTCTCATCACTGTAGCCACCTCTGGCCTGCTCCGGAGAAGTATAGTGGACACTTCCCATGACATTGGAGGTAATGGTGTTACTGGTAGCTGCCTTGGCGATACCGAAGTCCGTCACCTTTACCTTACCGTCTTTGGAGATAATGATATTCTGCGGTTTGATATCCCGATGAATAATATGATTATTATGCGCAGCCTGAATTCCCATGCTTACCTGGATAGCAATACTTACCGCTTCCTTGTAAGACAGACGCGCCTTTTTTTCAATGTATTTTTTGAGGGTGATGCCTTCTACCAGCTCCATTACGATATAGTAGATTCCGTTCTCTTCTCCTACATCATAGACATTTACGATATTGGGATGCATCAGTCCCGCTGCCGCCTGTGCCTCAATGCGGAATTTAGAGACAAAATTAGCGTTCTCACTAAATTCCTGTTTCAATACCTTGATTGCCACATAGCGATTCAGCTTATGACATTTTGCTTTATAGACATCTGACATACCGCCGGTTCCGATCTTCTCCAGGATCTCGTAGCGATCGCCGATCATCATTCCTATTTTGATCATTCCTGCTCTCCATTCCAAAAACCTAAATAACTAAGCATATTGAATATTATCTGTCTTATGCACACGGCTCAATCAATATCACACTGATGTTGTCTTTTCCGCCGTTGGCATTGGCTGCTTCTACCAGGTGCTGTGCCTGTTCCACGAGATCTCTTGCTCCGTTGATAATCATACGGATCTCTTCATCCTCCAGCATATTGGTCAACCCGTCCGTACACATTAAGACGATGTCACCCTCCTGCAGTTCCACGGTAAAAAAGTCCGGTTCCACGTGATCTTCCGCTCCCACTGCCCTGGTAATAATATTTTTCTTAGGATGATTCCTGGCGTCCTCACGGTCCAGTTCTCCGATGCGCACCATTTCCTCTACATAAGAATGGTCTCTTGTGATCTGACGGATCTTGCTGCCCACCACATAGAGTCTGCTGTCACCCACATTGGCCACCTGCAAAAATCTGCCCATGCAGGATGCCGCCACTACGGTCGTACCCATTCCTTCCAGCTTCTTATCCTCACTGGCACGCTTCCGGATCACCGCATTAGCTTCCTCGATCGCCTTGCGGAAGATCAGTGACGGATTCTTCTCGAAAGAATTCACCATCTCATGGATCATGGTCTCCACCGTTACCTTCGACGCATAATCTCCCGCATTATGTCCACCCATACCGTCCGCTACGATAAACACGTTGGGCAGGTTGCCCACCGGCTCTTCCGAGGTATAGATATAATCCTGATTGATATTTCTTTTCCTTCCGATATCGGTTATGGAAAACGTCTTGAGCACGTCAAACTTCCTCCTGTGAGAGTCCGTCCGGGTTCTGTGTCTCCTGCACATGACGGCGTCTTAACTGTCCGCAGGCGCCATCGATATCCCGGCCCATTTCCCTTCTAATTGTAACATGTATCTTTTTACTTTCAAGTTTATTTTTAAATGCCTGAATGTGCTTCATGTCCGACTGCACATAATCCCGCTCTTTAATAGGATTCACCGGGATCAGATTGACGTGACAGCACAAAGGCTTCGCCAGAGCGATCAATTCTTCGGCATCCTCTTTTGTATCATTCACACCGCCTACCAGACTGTACTCAAAAGTGATCCGCCGCCCGGTCTGTTCAAAATAGTACCGGCAGGCATCCATCAGTTCATCGATGGAATACCGATTGGCGATGGGCATCAGTTTTCTTCGCTTCTCATCGGTCGTGGCATGCAGGGACAATGCCAGTGTGATCTGCAGTTTTTCCTCTGCCAGCTGTCTGATCCGGGGCACGATGCCGCAGGTAGATACCGTCACATTTCTCTGGCTGATATGCAATCCGTTCTCATCTGTTAAAAGATGGAGAAATTTTAAAATGTTATCATAATTGTCCATGGGTTCTCCGGTACCCATGACTACCACATTGGAGACCCGCTCCTGCGTCAGTCTCGTGATGGCATAGATCTGATCTAACATCTCCGAAGGTGTCAGGTTCCGCTCCAGTCCGTCCAGAGTGGACGCACAGAATCTGCAGCCCATACGGCATCCCACCTGGGAAGAAATACAGACACTGTTGCCGTGTTTGTACTGCATCCACACGCTTTCCACCACATTGCCGTCAGACAGTTCAAATAAAAACTTTTTCGTACCGTCGATCTTAGACTCCTGTATTCTGACAGGCTTTACACAGGTATATTCATATTTTTCCTTGCATTGTTCCCTGAATTTTGCGGAGAGATTAGTCATCTCGTCAAAGCTTCGCGCTAACTTCACATGCATCCACTCATACATCTGTTTTGCCCGGAAAGCTTTCTCTCCCATACTCTCCAGTTCGACCTTCAGTTCCTCCAGATTCAGGGATTTGATATCTTTTTTTGTTTCCATTTTTCTATTCTCTGTTCTTACTTCTTATGCCTTATGCATTTCTGCGCAGCCTTGCATAATAGAATCCGTCGGTCTCATCCGTTCCCGGCAGAAGTTGTCTCTCCTCCTCTAAAACGAACGGAAACTGTTCCGTGATCCAGGCTGCCATGTTCTGATTCTCTTCTCTGTTGATCGTGCAGGTGCTGTACAACAGCACGCCGCCCGGCTTCACATACCGCCATCCGGCTTCCACAATCTGCCTCTGCAGTTCCTGGATAGACTTAAGGCTCTCCGGTGTCACATGATATTTAATGTCTCTCTTTTTGCCCATAACACCTAAGCCCGAGCAAGGGACATCCATCAGCACCACATCCGCAGACGCTTCCCTCTCTGCGTCATAAACTGTGGCATCATGCACTTCCACTTCCACATTGGTGCGGTGCATGCGCTCCAGATTCTCATGTATCAAATCTGTCTTATATTCCGACACATCGCGGGATAACACATGTCCCGCCTCTTTCGTATATTCTGCCGCCAGGATCGTCTTACCTCCCGGTGCCGCACACAGATCCATAACAAAGTCTCCCTGATTTATTTTTGCTGCCTTTACCGCCAGGGCGGAAGACGCATCCTGTACAGTGAATTTTCCTTCGGCAAATCCGGGCAGCTCGCTGACGTTTTCCAGATTTTCCGCCAGATATACATAAGGAAGCTCCTTATGTGCGCTTAAGTGAACCCCTCTAGCCTCTATCTGTTTCTTAAGCTCCTCACGTTCCGCTTCCGACAATTCCAGGCAAAAACGCAGAGATACCGGATGAATCTTAAGCAGTCCCATGAGAAGTGTTTCCGTTCCCTCCATGCCGTATACCGGAAGCCACAGATTCACGATCCATTCCGGCATAGAATATTTTACGCTGAAATATTTCACGGGATCCGCAGGATCCGGCATGGGCATATTGTCCTTGCTGCGGGCAATACTTCGCAGGACGGCATTGACGAACCCCTTCAGAGTACGGAAGCCGCGCTTTGCCGCCAGCTTGCAGGCCTCATTACATACCGCACTGTCCGGCACCGCATCCATATACAGGATCTGATAGGTGCTCATGCGGAGCAGACAACGGATCAGAGGCTTCATCTTACGGACCGGAACCGAAGAGAACCGGTTCAGATAATAATCCAGCTCCAGCTGTCTCTCTATGGTCCCCTCCGTAACTCTCTTGATAAATGCCTTATCTCTGGGATCCAGGTAATCGTATTTATCCAGCACTGCTTTTATTAATTTATGGGAAAAATCCTGCCCCTTTTCCAGGTCCAGCAGGATCTCCACAATAATCTCTCTTGTATCGGTGGTTGCAGGCTTCCCCATGCTTAGTCTCTCCTTCTGCGGTTACCGCCATACAACAGGATCAGACGAAGCAGCTGTAATGCGGAGGATGCTGCTCCCGCTACATAGGTAAGGGCTGCCGCTGTCAGCACCTTTTTACCACCGCTTACTTCTTCATTACCTAACAGTCCGTATTCCTCTACCTTCACAATTGCTCTGCGGGAGGCATTGAATTCCACGGGAAGTGTCACCAGCTGGAAGATCACGGTCAGGGCAAATGCCCAGATTCCCAGCTGGATCAATGTCTGGTTCCAGCTGAGCAGTACTCCTAAGAAAATCAGGGGAATACTTAAGTTGCTTCCGATGTTCACCACAGGTACCAGTGCCGCACGAATACTCATAGGTGCATAGCCGTGGGCATGCTGGATCGCATGTCCGCACTCATGGGCAGCCACACTGACTGCGGTGACTGAGGTTCCGTTATAATTCTTATATGACAGTCTTACGGTATCCGTCCGGGGATCGTAATGATCGCCGTCGTTTGCGTTCAGACACTCGATCTGTACGTTATACAAACCTTCTCTATTGAGAAGATTCCGGGCAGCTTCCGCTCCCGTAATTCCTCTCATATTCCGGACCTTACTGTATTTGCGCATGGTGGAGTTCACCAGCGCACTGGCCCCAAGGCATAACACCAGTCCGATCAATACCAGAAAATACGTGGGGTCAAAATAATAACCATATCCATAATAACCACCATACATAGCAAAGTCTCCTTTCTTATTGCCTGGCTTGTTTATCACTCTCCCAGTATCTCTCCAGGCTGCACCTTCACGCCTAACAGGAAATCATGGGCTGTCATACGCTTTTTGCCTTCCAGCTGCAATTCCATGACCTTTAGAGCCCCTTCCGACGCTGCCAACTCAAATGAGTCTTTATTTACCGCAAGGATCGTTCCCGGGGTTTCTGTGTGAGCCGTCACCATGGGAATCGCCTTCCAGATCTTTAACTGTTTTCCGCGATAAAATGTGTAGGCGCTGGGCCAGGGGGTCAGTCCTCTGATCAGTCTGTCCAGTTCAGCTGCCGTTTTGGTGAAATCCAGTCTGCCCATTTCTTTTGTGATCAGTGCCGCATAGCAGGTCTTCGCATCGTCCTGTTTTTCCGGGGTCAGCTTTCCTGCTTCTAAGAGCGGCAGTGCTTCGGTGATTGCTTCTCCGCCGAGCAACATAAGCTTGTCGTGCAGTGTTTCAAAAGTATCTTCCGAAGTAATGGGAATCTTCTTCTGATACAGCATATCTCCGGTGTCCAGTCCGGCGTTCATCTGCATGATAGTCACACCGGTCTGCGTCTCTCCGTCGATGATCACTCTCTGGATCGGAGATGCCCCACGGTATTTCGGGAGCAGGGATGCGTGGATATTCAGGCATCCGTACTTCGGCAGATCCAGGATCTCCTGAGACAGGATCTGTCCGAACGCTGCCACAATATAAACATCTGCGGGATATTTTTTCAATTCCTCAATAGCCTCGGGAGTCTTGATCCTGCGGGGCTGGAATACCGGGATGCCGTGTTTTACAGCACATTCCTTCACCGGTGGAAACTGTAACTGCCCGCTTCTTCCCTTTGCCTTGTCCGGCTGGGTCACCACTGCGGTGATCTCATGTCCCTGTGCGATCAAAGCTTCCAGAGCTCCCACTGCGAAATCAGGGGTTCCCATAAATACGATCTGCATAGCTTATCTCCTTCCCGGAATACTTATTCTTCTTCCTCATCCTCATAGGTCACGTCCTGCAGAGGGCCTTCCGCCTTCTCCACATAGAGATGTCCATCCAGGTGATCCAGTTCGTGGCAGATGGCTCTTGCCAGCAATTCCGTACCCTCTACCTCGATGGGCTTCATATTTACATCCAGAGCTACCGCTTTCACATAATTGGGTCTGGTCACGATACCAAACTTCCCGGGAACACTCAGGCACCCTTCCTGTCCGGTCTGCTCTCCGCTGCTCTCCACGATCCGGGGATTGATAAGAATATACGGATCCTCTCCGGTGGTGTCGATCACCACGATCCGCTTAAGTATGCCCACCTGGGGGGCTGCCAGTCCTACACCATTGGCATCATACATGGTCTCTAACATATCCTCGATCAGTTCCTTCGTCCGGGGAGTCATCTCCTTGACTTCCTTACAGGTCTTTTTGAGTACTTCATCTCCATATTCACGAATATTTCTGATTGCCACAGTTATTACCTCCTATAACACGTTTACCGGGTCAAAATCAAATTGTATACTCAGCTGTCTTGGCTGCCACTGTCTCAGAGTCTCCTCCACACAGTCTTTTACCGCCACCAGCGTATCATACTCCGCATGCTTCGCATAGAACACATACCGGTAAATATCGTTGATCTTGCTGATATTTGCCGGGGTCGGTCCCAATATCTGCAAAAAGTCCATATTAGACTTTACCACATCTGCCAGCCTCTGGGCAAGCTGTTTTACGTTTTCTTCCTCTTTGCCATAGATCTGTACCGCCAGCATATGTGCCGCCGGAGGATATCCCGACAGCTCTCTGTACAGGATCTCTTCCTCATAAAAGCTCTTATAATCCTGGGCAGCCGCGCAGGTAATGGCATAATGATCCGGCTGATAAGTCTGGATCACCGCTTCTCCCGGAAGCACCCCTCTGCCTGCTCTGCCCACTGCCTGGGTCAGCAGCTGGAATGTCCGCTCTCCGGCACGGTAATCTGAGGCGTTTAAAGACAGATCTGCCGCCAGGATCCCCACCAGGGTCACCTTCGGGAAATCATGTCCCTTCACGATCATCTGGGTGCCGATCAACACATCCGCCTCACCGTTCGCGAAAGCAGACAATATTTTCTCATAGCTGTCCTTCGTCCGGGTAGTATCCGCATCCATCCGTAGTGTCCGCACCCCCGGATACAATTCTTTCAATTTATCTTCGATCTGCTGGGTACCTGCTTTGAATCCCAGAATATATTTCGATCCGCACTTCGGGCATAGCTTTGGCATGGGCTGCATATAGCCGCAATAATGACAGATCAGCCTTCCCCCTTTATGTTCCGAGAGGGAGACATCGCAGTGGGGGCATTTCATGACTTCGCCGCAGGCGCGGCAGGATACGAATCCCGCATACCCTCTGCGGTTTAAAAACAAGATGGTCTGCTGCCCCTTACTGATCCGGTCTGCCATCAGTTCCTGTAATTTTCTGCTGAAAATAGAACGGTTTCCCTCCTGCAGTTCCTGCCTGAGATCCACCGTGTGTACCGTGGGCAGTTCTCCGCCGGTCAGGCGTTTCGTCAGATGGAACAGCCTGTATTCTCCCTTTCCGGCGCGGTAATACGCCTCTAAGGAAGGGGTCGCCGATCCCAACACTACACTGGCTCCGTACAGCTTCGCCACTTCCATTGCCGTCTCTCTGGCATGGTATTTGGGAGTACTCTCACTTTTGTAGCTGTTCTCCTGTTCCTCATCCATAACGATCAGCCCCAGATTGGGGAATGGGGTAAAAAGTGCGGATCTCGGACCTATGATCACATCGATCTCGCCTGCTTTTGCACGCTCGCACTGATCATATTTTTCTCCGGGAGACAATGTGGAATTCATGACACTGACCCGGTCACCGAATCTCTGATAGAACCGTAGCAGTGTCTGGTAGGTCAGAGCGATCTCCGGGATCAGCACGATTGCCTGGCGTCCTCTTTTTATCATCTCGCCGATGAGCTGCATATACACTTCCGTTTTGCCGCTGCCGGTGATGCCATGGATCAGATAGGTCTGCCTTCTGCCGGCATCAAAATCCGTAAGCACTTCCGTAACGATGGTCTGCTGTTCCGAGCTGAGTGTATTGTGCGCTGCCTCCAAGGCTTGCATTTTCACCGGATTCCGGTAACTTTCGGTACTGACTAATTTTGCCGCGCCCACTTTTACGATACTGTTTACCGTAGCGGCGCTGACGCCCAGTTTCCCGGTGACCCATTCGTAGGGAATGCTCTCCTGCTCCGACAGAGCTTTTAACAGTCTGGCCTTCGCCACCTGTTTCTTGCGCTCGCATTCTCCTAAGAGTGACAGGATCTCCTCTCTATCCATCAGGCGTACCAGCTGTCTGTGCTCCAGTTTCTTCACAGTCTGCTTCGCCGGCAGTACCGTCTTCAGGGCCTGAATCATGGTACAACCGTAATTGCGACGGATCCAGGCTGCCAGTGCGATCATTTTGTCTTCCACACCGGTCTCTTTTTCCGGCAGTCCTGCGATCTCCTTGATCTTCTCCGGATCGAACTGACACTGATCCCCTATACTGACTACGTAACCTTTGATCAGACGGTTTCCATTGCCGAAAGGGATCATGACGCAGGCTCCCGGCTCCAATCTGTCCCGCATTCTCTCCGGTACCCGGTACTGAAATGTTTTATCCAGTTTTTCATGAGAGATATCTACAATGATATCCGCATATAACGTACGCAATCTGTTTTCCTCTCTGTTCACCGGAGTCCCGGAAGGCTGTCTTATAAATCCTGACCCGCTGCCGATCCGGGGATATGTCCCTCCGCCAGGATATCCCGGATCAGATCCCGTTCATCCATGGGATGCTTCACGCCTTTGATCTCCTGGTAGTCTTCGTGCCCTTTTCCTGCCAGCACGATGATATCGCCGGGTTCTCCGTGTTCGATGGCATAAGTAATGGCTTCCTTGCGGTCACAGATCTCCACATATTTTCCATCCGTCTTCGCCATACCGGTCTTGATATCATTGATAATATCCTGCGGCTCCTCGAACCGGGGATTGTCGGAAGTGATGATGGTCAGATCCGCCAGTCTGCCGCTGACCTCTCCCATCTCAAAACGACGCTGTCTGGAACGGTTGCCGCCGCAGCCAAACAGGCTGACCAGTCTGTGGGGTTCATACTCCCGCAGGGTGGTTAACAGACTTTCCAGTGCCATGGCGTTATGGGCATAGTCGATCAGCAGAGTAAATTGGTCAGAAACCTTGATCATCTCAATACGGCCCTTTACTTTTGCCTGTAATAGTGCCTTTTTGATAGCTTCCTCATCCACCTTAAAATGACGGCAGATGGCAATGGCTGCCAGCGCATTGTACACGCTGAATTTGCCGGGCATAGGTACTTCCACATCAAAATTCATCAGACCGGTCACATGGAAGGTCACTCCCAGTTCTCCGGGCTTGTGCACCAGCTGCCGGTTCTCGGCCCGCAGCATGCAGTGTTCTCCCATACCGAAGCTCTCCAGTGCACAGGTATGTTCCTCCGTCACTGCCTGCCAGTGTTCATCGTCACCGTTGACGATTCCCACCTTGCACTGTTTGAACAACATTCCCTTACAGTGCAGATATTCCTCAAAGCTTGCATGCTCGTTGGGACCGATATGATCCGGCTCCAGATTTGTAAAAATACCGTAATCGAAGACAAATCCCTGGGTACGGTGCAGCATCAGCGCCTGGGAGGATACTTCCATAACTACCGTATCCAGTCCGGCATCCACCATGCGGGCAAAATACTCCTGTAACAGGTAAGATTCCGGCGTGGTGTTGTTCGCATGAATATGTTCGTCTCCGATGATCACCTCGATGGTTCCCACCAGTCCCACTTTATATCCGGCATTCTCCAGAATCGATTTCA
>OGHJ01002010.1_pt1 | contig 18922 bp, 18 predicted proteins | sample 1571351 | NCBI WGS metagenome assembly OGHJ01 (sample SAMEA2582037, study PRJEB24529) | metagenome | biome: Human gut stool | place: China | collected 2011 | reverse complement strand
TCGACCTGCCGGCGGACAAGGTCTCCGGCCTGAAGGAGGCCATGCGGGTGCTCAATGGGGTGGAGGACATCGCCATCTGTAAGCTCAGCGGCGCCGACGTGGTCCGCCATGTCATCGTCCAGCGCATCATCAAGGCCTACGAGGAGGATGAGCACCGCCGCAAGTCCGAGGAGGGCAAGCGGAAGTGACCGCCAAAGAGAGGAGAGAAGACCCTGTGAGCACGGAGCACAGTATCATCATCGAATCAGAGCTGGAGGAGGATACCAGTACCTGGGAGACGCTGCTCAGCAGGGTCATCCCGGCGGCCCTGGAGGCCGAGGGGGTGACCGTTCCCTGTGAGGTGGACGTGCTCCTCACCGACGACGAGGGCATCCACCAGATCAATTTGGAGCAGCGTGAGGTGGATCGCCCCACCGACGTGCTCAGCTTCCCCATGTTTGAGTTTGCCCCCGGTGAGCCGCCCACCGACGACGCCGACGCTGACCCAGAGACCGGCCTGGTGCCCCTGGGAGACATGGTGATCTCCCTGGAGCGGGCCAGGGCCCAGGGGGAGGAGTACGGCCACGGCACCGAGCGGGAGGTGGCCTATCTGGCCGTCCACTCGGTGCTCCACCTGCTGGGCTACGACCACATGGATGAGGGCCCCATGAAAGCCCAGATGCGGGCCCGGGAGGAAGCCATTTTGAACAGCCTGGGGATCTCTCGGGACTGAATCAGTATGATAAGCAGATAAACTAAATGCTCAAGAAAGTTGAGGATCACCTATGGAAATCAAAAAATCTGGCATGATCTCTATTGTGGGCCGGCCCAACGTGGGCAAGTCCACCCTGACCAACGCCCTGGTGGGGGAGAAGATCGCCATCGTCACCAACAAGCCACAGACCACCCGGAACCGCATCTGCGCCATCGTCAACCGGGGGGAGTGCCAGTATGTGTTCATGGATACCCCCGGCCTCCACAGGGCCAGGACCCGGCTGGGCGAGTATATGGTGGGGGTGGTGAAGGAGAGCGTGGCCGACGTGGACGCCGTGCTCCTGCTGGTGGAGCCCATCCCCAACGTGGGCGCCCCTGAGGCTGAGCTCATGGAGCGCATCAAGGCCCTGGGTGTCCCTGCCGTGCTGGTCATCAACAAGATCGACACGGTGGAGAAGGAGAAGCTTCTGGCCGTCATGCAGACCTACCAGGCCGCCCACGACTTCCAGGCCATCGTCCCCATCTCCGCTAAGACCGGCGAGGGGGTGGAGGAGCTGCTGGACCTCCTGGCGGCCTATCTGCCCGAGGGTCCCCAGCTCTTCCCCGAAGACATGGTCACCGACCAGCCCGAGCGGCAGGTCTGCGCCGAGATCATCCGGGAAAAACTCCTCCTGTGCCTGGACAAGGAGATCCCTCACGGCACGGCGGTGGAGCTCACCAAGTTCTCCGAGCGCATCGACAGCGGCATCATCGACATCGACGCCACCATCTTCTGTGAGAAGGCCAGCCACAAGGGCATCATCATCGGTAAGAACGGTGCCATGCTGAAAAAGATCTCCTCTCTGGCCCGGAAGGACATCGAGACCTTCATGGGCGCCAAGGTCTACCTGGAGACCTGGGTAAAAGTGAAAGAAAATTGGAGAGATAATTTGAATTTTATCCACGACGTGGGTTACCGGGAGGACTGAGCGGGCACAGACGCCGTATGAAGCCGGTTTTCTTGCAGAAAAATAGAGAAGGAGCCTTGGCCGTGCCAGCGCCAGGGCTCCTTCCTTTTTATGGGGACAAAGATTTGGGGTATCATTCAAAGGGAGCGTCATAGCGGATATAGACGTCAAATCCCTCGTGTCTGGTCTCTCTGCCCTCCTCCTTTGTAGAGGTGAACCAATGGGTCCTGACCAGAGCCACGTCCGGCTCGTTGGGGGAACAATATACCTCCGCCTGGCCTTGGTTGCTGGAGAGGGTCCCGGAGGGGATGGTGTCATCGCCGGAGAAGGTTGCGATCCCGACGGATACAAAGCCGTCCGGAGCATCGCCTTCAATTCTGGGCCCGAATCTTTCCTCCATTTCATCGTGATACGCTTCGGAGATGTCTGGATCGTCCCCATAGTAGTCCGCACTCCACATGGATATATAGAGATTCCCCTGATAGCAGAGCAGGTCCTTGCCCCGCAGCTGCTGGTCAACGTAGCGCGCATAGGCCTTATGGGGCTCTGTCCGGTTCAAGTGTCCCAAAGCATCAAGAGTTCCGTCGGTGTTGACCTCATGGTACACATACACCCACTCCGGGATGTCCGGATTCAAATAGTACGGACAATCTCCAAGCCCCGAATCCGCCACAGTGGTCTCCCCCGCAAGCGCGAAACCGTCGGGCAGCTCGGAGGAGACGAACACATGGGAGGAGACGTAAAATGTCCTGCTGTCGATGGTGATGTTCGGCGGACCGCTCCCGCCCCCCATTGGGAAGGGAGAAAACGGGAATGTGTTCAGCGCCCAAAGGAGAAGGGGCGCCGCGGCCATGAGACAGAGACAGGCGGCCAGAGCGCCCCACCTGGCCCGGACGCGTTTCTTCTTTTGAGGGTGCTCCGACTCTGCCACCCACCTCATGTCGATGCCTCCGATGGCCCGATAGAGCGTTTCCCTTTTCACGGTTCAAATCCCCTTTCCATGAGGTGGATGCGCAGCTTCTGACGCAGGCGGCTGAGGGTCATGGACACGGCGCCGTCTCCCATGCCATAGCGCCTGCCGATGGCGGAGATGGGCTCCGTGTACCAGTACCGGCGGATGAAGACATTCCGCTTGGCCGCCGACAGTGTGGACAGGAAGTCGTCGATGGCCCGTGCCAGCTCTCGCTCATCCACGGTCTGTTCCAAATCGTCGGTGTTGGAGACACACTCCCCCAGCTCCTCCAGAACGGCGGGCAGTTCGCCGCCGCCCCGCTTTTCCGCCCGGAGGAAGGAGAAACGATCAAAGGCCAGGTTCCGCGTGATCTTGCCCAGAAAGGTGGAGAGGAGCGACGGCCTGTGGGGCGGCATGGCGTTCCACGCTCTCAGCCAGGTGTCGTTGACGCACTCCTCGGCATCCTCACGGCTGCCCAGGATGTTCCAGGCAATGGCTCCGCAGTAGTTTCCATACTTCTCCGATGTGGCCGGAATGGCCTCCTGGTCTCTGTCCCAGTACAGCTGTACGATCCGGCTGTCCTCCATAAGCTCCCTCCTTTTCGGATGGGCCCTTCTATCCATATACACGGCATCGGCGCGGCGATCTCACGGGGCGCGCCGCTTTTTTCTACTTTAAGTTATACGATGGGCACGGTCGGATGTCAATACGGGGCGGAAGCGCATTGCGCCTTGCGGATGGGGGCGCTTGATGCTATAATGGACCCGCGACATGTGCTCCCGAAGGAGATACGGCGGCCAACAAAAATTTACCGCGTATGACACATCACGGCGTCAGGCAACCTAAGCACAAAGGGGGCCTGATGGATCGTGAACAGTCAGATGCTTTGGGAACTCTTTCTGGCCACCGGACTGCCGGAGGCCTACGCCCTCTACCGCCTTCTGCTGGAAGCGGAGGAGGCGGAAAAGACCGCATAGGGGCGCGCTCAGCGCCCCTTACATACAGGTGATGCTATGCACATCAAGACCCAGGGGCTCATCCTCCGGGAGACCAACTACAAAGAGGCGGACAAGATCCTCACCGTGCTCACCCGGGAGGGAGGCAGGCGGACGGTGAAGGCCCGGGGCTGCCGTCGGAAGAACAGCCCTCTGGCCGCCTCCGCCCAGCTGTTGGTGTGGTCGGACATGACCCTCTTTGATTACCGGGACAGGCTCACCCTCAATGAGGCAGAGCCCCTGGAGCTCTTCTGGGGCGTGCGCTCTGATGTGGACAAGCTGGCCCTGGGCTCCTACTTTGCCGAGGTGGCCGAGGCGGTGGCCGAGGAGGGACGGCCCGACCAGGCCCTTTTGTCCTTGGTGCTCAACTCCCTCTACGCTCTGGACAAGCTGAAAAAGCCCCTCCCCCTGGTGAAGGCGGCCTTCGAGCTCAAGCTCCTTTGCGTGGCGGGCTATGAGCCCCTTCTGGACGCCTGCGCCGTCTGCGGCGAGGAGGAGCCGGTAGACCCCCGTCTGGACATCGAGGAGGGCGTCCTCCACTGCGCCGCCTGCGGCCTGGGGGACGGTGCCAGCCGCACTCTGGACCGCACCAGTCTGGCCGCCATGCGCCATGTGGTGTATGGCGACCCAAAGCGGCTCTTCTCCTTCCCCATGGACGCCCCCGGCATGGCCAAAATGTCCACCGCCTGTGAAGATTTCCTTCGCACCCAGCTGGACCGGGGCTTCCGCACCCTGGACTTTTATCATCAGCTCACCGACGCCGCTCCAGCGGTGTCTCAACCACAACAAGGAGGTGCTGCGCAGTGAAGCTCTATATCGTGGACGCCTTTACCACTCAGCGTTTTTCCGGCAACCAGGCGGGGGTGGCCCTGCTGACTTCAGAGGAGCCGGAGCTCACTGATGCCTTCTGTCAGGCCCTGGCCGCTGAGCTCAAGCATTCCGAGACCGCCTTTGTCCGGCCCACCGGACCGGCCTCCTTCCGCCTGCGCTATTTCACCCCAGAGGGGGAGGTGGACCTGTGCGGCCACGCCACCATCGCCGCCTTCACCACCCTGCGGGAGGCCGAGGACCTGGCGCCGGGTACCTACCGGGCCTCCACCCTGGCGGGGGAGTTAAATATCCAGGTCTCCGGCCAGGCGGTGTGGATGGATATGGCGCCGCCGGTGGAGGGCCGGGGCTTCTCCCCCGAGGAGACGGCAGAGCTCTACGCCGCCTACGGCCTGAGCACGACGGACTGCCCGGAGGGCTATGCCCCCATGGTGGTGAGCACCGGCCTCCAGGACATCCTGCTGCCTGTAAGCAGTACGGAGGCCCTGGAGAAGGCCCAGCAGGACGAGCGGGCCGTCACCGAGCTGTCTAAACACTACGGTGTGGTGGGCGTTCACATGTTCTGGCCCTGCCTCAATGAAGAGGCCACCGCCCACTGCCGGAACTTCGCTCCCCTCTATGCCATCCCCGAGGAGGCCGCCACCGGCACCTCCAACGGCGCCCTGACTTATTACCTCTACCGCCGGGGAAAGATCGCCGCCGGAGCGGAGAACCGCTTTGTCCAGGGGGAGAAAATGGGCAAGCCCTCCGAAATCCTCAGCCGCCTCACCGAAGGGCCGGACGGGGTCAAGGTCCAGGTGGGGGGACGGGCGGTGCTGGCCCTCCAGGCTCAACTGCTCTGATACATCGTAAAACCTGCAAGGAGAACCATCCATGACCGATCTGTTTGAAAAATCCATCCAGACCCTGGAGCTGCCCAGAGTGCTGGAGTTATTGGCGGCCCAGGCGGCCACCGAGGAGGGCAAGGACCGGTGCCGGGCTCTGCGGCCCTTTACCGACCCCGACGACGTCCAGCGTCTCCAGAAGGAGACCTCTGCCGCCTGCTCCATGATCGTCCTCCGGGGCACCCCGCCCCTCTCCGGCGTCCGGCCGGTGGCGGCCTCCCTCCAGCGGGCCGATATGGGCGGCGCCCTCAACACCCGGGAGCTGCTGGATATCGCCGCCCTCCTGCGCTGTGCCCGCTCCGCCAAGGAGTATGCCACCGGGGAAGGAAATGCCAAGACCTGCATCGACCACCTCTTCTCCTCCCTCCAGGCCAACCGGTATCTGGAGGACAGGATCAGCGGGTCCATCCTCTCCGAGGAGGAAATCGCCGACGCCGCCAGCCCCGAGCTGGCCGACATCCGGCGGCACATTCGTGCCTCCTCCTCCAAGGTCCGGGACATCCTCCAAAAGCTCATCTCCTCCTCTCAGGCGAAGTACCTCCAGGAGTCCATCATCACCATGCGCTCCGGCCGGTACGTGGTGCCGGTGAAGTCGGAGTGCAAGAACGAGATCCCCGGCCTGGTCCACGACGTGTCCGGCTCCGGCGGCACCTTCTTCATCGAGCCCATGGCGGTGGTCAAGACCAACAATGAGCTGCGGGAGCTCCAGTCCCGGGAGGAGAAGGAGATCGAGCGCATCCTCCGGGAGCTCTCCGCCGAGTGTGCCGCCCACAAGGAGGACATCGCCCAGGACTACGACCTCCTCGTTCTCATCGACTGTATCTTCGCCCGGGCCCGGCTCTCTGACAAGCTGCGCTGTACCGAGCCCAAGCTGGCCAAGAAGGGCATCACCCTGCGGAAGGCCCGCCATCCTCTGCTGGACCCCAAGAAGGCGGTGCCCAACGACCTCTACCTGGGGGACCAGTTTGACACCCTGGTCATCACCGGCCCCAACACCGGCGGCAAGACGGTGACCCTCAAGACCATCGGCCTGCTGACCCTCATGGCCCAGTGCGGCCTCCACATCCCCGCCGATGCCGACAGCACCGTGGTGGTCTTCGACCACGTCCTCTCCGACATCGGCGACGAGCAGTCCATCGCCCAGAGTTTGTCCACCTTCTCCTCCCACATGGTGAACATCGTGGGCATTCTGGAGGAGTGCGGCCCCGGTTCCCTCATCCTCTTCGACGAGCTGGGGGCGGGCACCGACCCGGTGGAGGGCGCCGCCCTGGCCGCCGCCATCATCGAGTCGGCCCGGGAGCGGGGCGCACTGGTGTGCGCCACCACCCACTACGCCGAGCTGAAGGTGTACGCCATGACCACCAAGGGGGTGGAGAACGCCTCCTGCGAGTTCAATGTAGAGACCCTGGCCCCCACCTATAAGCTTCTCATCGGGGTACCGGGCAAGTCCAACGCCTTCGCCATCTCCCGCCGCCTGGGGCTGCCCCAGGCCATCATCGACAAGGCCGCCGCCCGCATCGACGCCGAGAATGTCCGCTTCGAGGACGTCCTCACCCAGCTGGACCGGCAGCGTCAGCAGATGGAAAAGGAGAAGGATGAGGCCCGAAAGCTCCGCCGGGAGATGGAAGAGTCGGCCAAGACCGCCCGGGAGTACAGGGAGAAGCTGGAGAAGGAGAAAGCCAAGGCGGTGGAGAAGGCCCAGGCCGAGGCCAGGGCCATCATCCAGAAGGCCCGGGATACCGCCGACAAGGTCTTTGCCGAGCTCAACGAGATGCGCCGCCGCCAGGAGAAGGAGGCCGACTGGCTGGAGCAGAACCAGCGCCGGTCCGACCTGCGCCGGCAGCTCAACGAGGCCGAGGACGCTTTGGGGTCCCACGAGGACCTGCCCGTACCGCCGCCCACCCGGCCCGCAAAGGCGGGGGACACGGTGGAGCTGGTGAAGATGGGTACCCGGGCCAGCGTCATCTCCGTCAACAAGGACGGCTCCCTCCAGCTCCAGGCGGGCATTTTGAAGATCACCGCCAAGCAGGAGGAGGTCCGTGTGGTGGAGGATGCCGACGGCGGCAAGAAGCAGGCCGTCCAGATCGCCCAGCGGGCCGAACACAAGCTGCGTTCTCTGGGCGCCTCCCCCGAGGTGGACCTGCGGGGCATGATGACCGACGAGGCCCTGCTGGTGCTGGACCGCTTTTTGGACAGTGCCGTCATGGGCCGGCTGGATACGGTGACGGTCATCCACGGCAAAGGTACCGGCGCCGTCCGCAAGGCGGTACGGGATCATCTGAAGCGGAGCAAGTACGTCAAATCCTTCCGACCCGGCCGGTTTGGCGAGGGCGAGGACGGCGTTACCGTGGTGGAGCTGCGCTGAATGTTTTTCCCCAAAAGGACTTGCGGAGAGAAAAGAGTTAAAGCTGGATAAAAGTGCCATGATTTCTCTAAAGAATGGGTAAAATGAGTCTATTTTGACGAAGCACTGAGCACAAGAGCGAATTTTTCTTGGGAATCTCCGTGAATTTGTGCAAAATGTCATTGACGGTTTCACCGAAATTTGGTATGCTAGATACGCAAACATTGCATTGTTTGAGGGGGGAACACAATTGTATATCAAAGAGGCTGTTGTGAACAATCAGGTGGGTCTCCACGCCAGGCCGGCTACGTTTTTCATCCAGAAGGCCAATGAGTTCAAGAGTTCCATCTGGGTGGAGAAGGACGAGCGCAGGGTGAATGCCAAGAGCCTGCTGGGTGTCCTCTCTCTGGGCATCGTAAAGGGCACCGCTATCAACCTGATCGCGGACGGTCCCGACGAGAAGGAGGCCGTCGAGGCGCTCATCGAGCTGATCTCCAGTAACTTCTCGGAGTAATCCGATCTCTGCAGAAAAAGCGCCGCAATGCGGCGCTTTTTTTGATCTTATGGAAGTGATACCATTGGGTGAGCTGGTACGGGAATACGACCGGCAGCTGGAGTGGCTCCGGCGCCGGGAGGAACAGCTGTTTCGGCGGGATGCTGCCCGGCGAAAGGGGCGCGTGATGTCCTGGGCGGAAAAGCGGGTGCCGGACAAGCTGATGGCCACTATGGACACCGCCTTTTATACCGCTTTCCAGGTGCTGTTCCAGCGGGGAACCGGCCTGCTGGGACGGACCATTCCGACCAGAAAGCTATTGGGAGAGCGGTATCTCAAGGAGTATGCCATCAAAAAGGCGCCGGGTGCCAGGAGCATGGGTGCCTTTCACCGGAGCGCTGCGCTCAGCGGCGCGCTGACCACGGCGGCGGCCACGGCGGAGGGGTGCGTGCTTGGTCTGCTGGGAATGGGGCTTCCGGACATCCCCATCCTCATGTCCATCCTGCTCCGGGCGGTCTACCACACGGCGGTGCGGTATGGCTTTGCCTACGATACCAAAGGGGAGCGCTCCTATATCCTCCTGCTCCTGTGTGCCGCTCTGACCACTGGTCCCGACCGGAAGACTTATAGTGACAGGGCGGATGAGCTGGGGCGGCTGCTGGATCAGGAGCAGGTCCCCTGGGTGGATCTGGAGGCCCAGATGCGGGAGGCGGCCAAGGCTCTGGCCGGCGCCATGCTGGTGGCCAAGTTCCTCCAGGGCATGACCATCATCGGCGTGGTGGGCGGCGCCAGCAACTTTTCCACCAGCCGCCGGGTGACTGAGATGGCCAATCTGAAGTACCAGCGGCGATTCTTGGAAAAAAAGCGCCGCAAACTGACCAAAGCCTGACCGGATGATAGGAAGAAAGGAGATGACCTCGGATGACTTTTGACGAATTAAAGGAAAAAGCCCATGCCCTGCCGCTGAAGCCCGGCGTCTACATCATGCAGGACGCCAAAAACGAGGTCATCTACGTGGGCAAGGCCAAGGCGCTCAAGAACCGGGTGAGCCAGTACTTTGCCGACCTGGCCTCCCACACGGAAAAGACCCGGGCCATGGTGAGCCAGATCGACCACTTCGACGTCATCATCGCCGACAGCGAGTTTGAGGCACTGGTACTGGAGTGCTCCCTCATCAAACGCCACCAGCCCCGTTACAACATCCTTCTGAAGGACGACAAGGGCTACCCCTATATCCGCCTCACCGTCCAGGAGGCGTACCCCAAGTTCTCTCTGGCCAACCGGCCGGCGGAGGACGGCGCCCGGTACTTCGGTCCCTACGGCAGCCGGGGTGCTACCCAGGACATCGTTGAAGCCATCCAGTCCGCCCTGCGCCTGCCCAAGTGCCGGAAGAAGTTTCCACGGGACATTGGCAAGGAGCGGCCCTGCCTCTACTACCGCATGGGCCAGTGCGACGGCTACTGCCGCCCGGAGATGGACCAGAGCCGCTATCAGGAGAACATCGACCAGGCCATCCGTCTCCTGGAGGGGAAGTACGAGGAGGTCTGCGACGACCTCCGGGCTGAGATGGAGCAGGCCGCCGAGGAACTGCGCTTCGAGTGGGCGGCCGAGCTCCGGGACCGCATCGCCGCCATGGAGCTGCTGGGCAAACGGCAGAAGGTGGTGGCGGGGAGCCTGTCCGACACTGACGTAGTGGGCTTCCACCGTGGGGAGGCCAAGAGCTGCTTTGTGGTCCTCCACTTTGTGGACGGCGACCTGGCCGCCAAGGACATGGACCTCATTGAGACCCCGGTGGAGGAGGCCAAAGAGGATACCGTCTCCGCCCTGGTGAAGCAGTATTACGGCGGACGGGGTGCCCTGCCCAGGCAGATTTTACTGCCCTGCGATATCGAGGACGAGGTGCCGGTGACGAGGATGCTCTCTGAGGCCTGCGGTCACCGGGTGGCCCTCATGACACCCCAGCGTGGGGCCAAGATGGACCTCATCCGCCTGGCCAACAAGAACGCCGTGGAGGAGGTGGAACGGGCCACATCCCGTGAGGAGCGGCAGTCCAAGCTTATGGAGGCGTTGGGGAAGATGCTGGGCCTTTCGGAGCCGCCAAGGCGGATCGAGGCCTACGACATTTCCAACACCGGAGATACCAACATTGTGGCCTCTATGACCGTCTTTATTGATGGACGGCCATTGAAACGGGATTACCGACACTTCAAGCTCAAGGACATGGTCCACGCTGACGACTACGGCTCCATGGAGCAGGTTCTTACCCGACGGTTCCGCCGGTATCTGGATGGAGACGAGAAGTTCGGCGATCTGCCTGACCTCCTCCTCATCGACGGCGGCGAGAACCACGCCAAGGTGGCCGTCCGGGTGCTGGAGGAGGTGGGGCTCTCCATCCCCGTCTTTGGCATGGTGAAGGACGACCGCCACCGCACCCGGGCCCTGGTGGACCCGGCAGGCAGCGAGATCGGCATCCAGCAGATCCCGGCGGTCTTTGCCCTGGTGGGCCGCATCCAGGAGGAGACCCACCGCTTCGCCATCGAGTTCCAGCGTCTCCAACAGTCCAAGGGGGTGAAGGGCTCCGCCCTGGACCAGATCCCCGGGGTGGGGGAGAAGCGGCGAAACAAGCTGCTGCGGCACTTCAAGAGCATCAAGAACATCAAGGCGGCCTCTCTGGCGGCGCTGGAGGAGGCCGTGCCCAAGAATACCGCCCGGGCGGTCTACGACCATTTCCATCCGCAGACAGCGGAGGAGGGAGAGCCATGAAACGGAAAACGCCGATTTTGCTTCTGACGATGCTGTTCTCCCTTGTTCTCGCCGCCTGCGGCGGGCAGGAGGCGGCCACTCCAGCCCCCGCCGACGTAACGGCGGCGGAGCTGGCACGGACGGTGGTGGAAAGCCAGGATGATCTGTCCGGTCTGCCCACTCTGGAGGGGCAGGACCTCACCGACCACCTCTCTGCCTTCTGCGGCCTGGAAACATGGGAAGACGGAGCGGTGTACGCCGCCGGCGGTATGGATGCCCGGGAGGTCACCGTGGTGCTACTCTCTGACGAAGAGGCGGCGGAGACGGCGGCGGACATTTTGGAGAACTACCGGCTGGAGCGGCAGGGGGACTTCTTCGGCTACGCCCCCATGGAGGCCGACCGGCTGGACCGGGCGGTGGTCCTCCAGCGGGGCCAGTATGCCGCCCTGCTGGTCTGCGACGACCCGGAGTCGGCCAAGGAGACCTTTGACGCCTGCCTGACAGGGGAACTTGCACCACCGGTGGAAGAAGAGGGGGAGCCGGTCCTCTCCGTACCCCCTGAGGAGCCGGAGGCCACCCAGGTGATGGCGCCGGAGACCGAGCTTCCGGAGCCCACGACCACACCCACGCCCAGTCTTACGCCGGAGCCTTCCGAGCTGCCGGAAGAGTCGCAACGGCCCATCCTGAACCCGGATCTGGACACCAGTGATTTTGTCCCCTTCACGGCGCCCAACGACGCCAACATGGAGCTCTACGATACCTCCGCTATCCAGGCGGCCTGGGAGACCGGCAACGAGGACGGACTCTCCGACAAGGACGCCGCCATTCTGGAGCAATGCCAGGAGGTGCTGGGGGAGCTCATCACCGATGACATGACCGACTTTCAGAAGGAGCTGGCCGTCCACGACTGGATCGTGGAGCACGGCAGCTATGACCAGACAGTGCACAGCAATCCCGGCCACAGCGGCCGCACCGGCTACCGGGACCCCTATGGCATCCTGGTGGGGGGCTATGGAAACTGCATGGGCTACTCCACCACATTCCAGCTCCTCATGGACCTGTGCGATGTAGAGTGCATCACCGTGGTGGGCGCCGCCTTCGACTCCATGGAGGACCACGCCTGGAACATGGTGAAGCTGGACGGGGAGTGGTACTGCGTGGACGTGACCTGGGACGACCCCACCATGGGGAACGGCAACACCAATTCTGTAATCCGCCACCGCTACTTCAACGTGACCAGCGACCGGATGCGGGAGAGCGACCACCAGTGGGACTATTTGTACGTACCGGAGGCCACCGCCACATATTACCGCTGGGATGGGGCGGGGGCGCTGCCGCAATAAAGGAAAAGGAGGGTGACCGCCATGCGCGTCATCACAGGAACGGCCCGGGGCCGGAAGCTCAAGGAGCTCCAGGGTATGGAGACCCGCCCCACCACCGACAAGGTGAAGGAGTCTCTTTTTAACATCATCCAGTTCGACATCGAGGGCCGGAAGGTACTGGACCTCTTCGGCGGCACTGGCCAGCTGGGCATCGAGTGCCTGAGCCGTGGGGCGGCCCACTGTACCTTTGTGGATCTGAGGAAGGAAGCCGCCGCCCTCATCCGGGACAACGTGGCCCTGTGCGGCTTTACTGACCGGGCCAAGGTGATTCAGGGGGACTACCTCTCTTTTCTCACCAGCTGCCGGGAAAAATTCGATCTTATTCTGCTGGACCCGCCCTACGCCAGTGGATTGCTGGAAAAAGCCCTGGAGACAGCGGCGGGAATTGACATCTTGTCGGAAAATGGTATAATGGTCTGCGAAAGTGCCGCGGAAACTGTCCTGCCCACGCTTTCCGAGCCCTATCGGAAGGGGAAGGACTACCGCTACGGCAAGATCAAGCTCACCGTCTACCGCAGGGACGCGTGAGCCCATTCCCGCATTAGGGGGCAAACGACATGAAGACCGCCATTTACCCCGGCAGCTTCGACCCCATCACCCTGGGGCATTTGAATATCATCAAGCGCGCGGCGCTGTGCTTTGACAAGCTCATCGTCTGTGTTATGGTCAATTCCCAGAAAAATGGGCTGTTCACCCCGGATGAACGTGTAGAGCTCATCCGGCGGGTAGTCTCCCAGCTGCCCAACGTGGAGGTGGACGCCTCCTCCGTGCTCCTGGCCGAATACGCCAGGCAGCGCCGGGCCAGAGTCATCGTCAAGGGCCTCCGGGCTGTGTCCGACTTCGAGAGCGAGGTCCAGATGGCGGTGGTCAACCGGAAGCTCAACCCCAATGTGGACACCATGTTCCTTCCCTCCAACGAGAAGTATACCTACCTCAGCTCCACCGTGGTGAAAGAGATGGTGCGTTACGGTGTGGAGCTGTCCGACTTTATCCCGCGGGAGATCATCGAGGACGTGAAAAAGAAAATGAACGACAGCAGGAGGGACGTCTGATGGCGACCGGCGTAGAAGAATTGGTGGATATGCTCTTTTCCATGATCGACGAGGCGAAGGGTGTGCCCCTGAGCAGCGATAAGTGTATCATTGAGCGGGACAAGGCTCTGGACCTGCTGGATGAGATCAAGGCCCAGTTCCCCGTGGAGCTGGGCGAGGCCAAAAAGCTCCTGGCTGCCCGGGCGGATTATATCGCCTCCGCCAAGCGTGAGGGAGAGCTCATCCGCAAGCAGGCCGAGGAGAAGGCCCGGCAGATGTTGGCTGAGGACGAGCTCACCGCTCAGGCCAAGCAGAAGGCCAACGAGATGATCAAGGTGGCCGAGGACCGCAGCCGGGAGCTGCGCCGGGCCGCCAATGAGTACTGCGAGGATGCCCTCCGCCGTACCGAAGAGGCCGTCAGCGAGGCCTATGACGAGATCAAGCGTTCCCGTGCCCGGTTCCGGGCGGCGGCGGCCGGTGTGCAGCAGCCCGCCGCCGGCGGTGGTGCCCCCGCTCAGGGCAGCCGTACCGTTTATGACGCCGCGGCTGACGAGTAAAAGAAGAGACCATTTGCAGCGGGACAGGTCCAGGGACCTGTCCCGCTTTTTATAAAAAATTTTCCATCATCGCAGCGGGGCAAGCCTGAAGACTTGCCCCGCTGCTTTTTTTACTTATTCCGTGATGCGAAAAAGTTTTCCACAAACGGTGCAAAAATGTACCGAGAAGTGACCCCTCCGGAAAAGAACGGACCCTTTTCTAAAATAATGCCAAAAAAAGGGCAGGAAAAATCGGCTTCAAAATTATAATAGAACAAATGTTTTATTGCAGAAAATGGCCGATTTTTCCCGAAATATCTAGGATATTCAGAGAAAAAAGAGGGAATAAACCCTTGCAATTTTGGGGCGGAACCATTATACTGGAACTACTGGTGGAGCGAAATGGAGTAAAGTAGAGCGAAATGGAGGGAGGGGCACAGCTTGGGCAGCGTGACCGGCACCTATGAACACAGTGTCGACGCCAAGGGCCGGCTGTTTATCCCTGCCAAGCTCCGGGAGGAGTTGGGCGAGACCTTCTATCTGGCCATGGGCGTGGATACCTGCCTGGCCATCTACCCCCAGGAGAGCTGGGACCGCTTTACGGAGAAATTCTCCTCCCTGCCCATTAGCAAATCAAAAGCCATGCGCTCTCTGTTTGCCAACGCGGTGAAATGCGTTCCGGACAGCCAGGGGCGCATTGTCATCCCCCAGCGGCTGCGGACGTACGCTGACCTGGGGAAGGACGTGGTGATCATCGGTGTCCACGACCGGGCGGAGATCTGGAGCGCGGAGCGCTGGAACGCCGAGGAGGAGGAAATGACGCCCGAGAAGATGGCGGCGCTCATGGATTCCCTGGAGCTGTAAGACAGAGGGAGGCGTGCCGCCGTGACCTATATCCACAAGCCGGTGCTCCTGCAGGAGTGCCTGGAGGGCCTGAAGATCCGCCCAGATGGGACCTATGTGGACGGGACCCTGGGCCGGGCGGGCCACTCCCGGGAGATCGTCTCTCGTCTGACCACCGGCCGGCTCATCTGCATCGACCGGGACCAGGCTGCTCTGGATGCGGCGGAGGACAGGCTCGCCGGACATATGGACAAGGTGAAGCTCATCCACGGCAACTTCGGCGATTTGGCCGAATTGCTGGATGAGCGGGGGATTTCCGGAGTGGACGGCATGCTCTTCGACCTGGGGGTGTCCTCCCCTCAGCTGGATGACCCGGAGCGCGGCTTTTCCTATATGCACGACGCGCCGCTTGACATGCGGATGGACCGCTCCGAGACCCTCACCGCCCACACGGTGGTGAATGAGTGGTCCCAGGAGGAGTTAAGACGGATCCTGTGGCAGTATGGTGAGGAGCGGTATGCCCCTCAAATTTCTGCTGCTATCGTGCGTCGGCGGGCAGAGGCGCCCATCGGCACCACGCTGGAGTTGGTGGATGTGATCCGCAGCGCCATGCCTGCACAGGCCCTGCGTGAGAAGCAGCACCCGGCCAAGCGGAGCTTTCAGGCCATCCGCATTGCCGTCAACGATGAGCTTGCCGCCGTGGACCGGATGCTCCGGGCAGCGGTGCCCCGGCTCTCGCCGGGCGGACGGCTGTGTGTCATCTCCTTCCATTCCCTGGAGGACCGCATTGTGAAAAACGCCCTGGCGGAATTCGCCAAGGGCTGTACCTGTCCGCCGGACTTCCCGGTGTGCGTGTGCGGCAAGAAGCCGCAGATCACGCTGACGCCCCGGAAGCCCATATTGCCCACAGCGGAAGAGATTGAGGAAAATCCCCGTGCCCGCAGTGCCAAGCTGCGGGTGGCGGAGAAGCGATAGAGAGGCGCCCCAGAGGGGGCGGTAGGGAGCGCTGCGCTCCCAACACGAAAGAGATTGGAGTGACCTGCATGGCGAGCGCTGCGGCCAGGAGAAAAAGCAGATACGACCACCCGCGTGGTACCTATGGAAACCTGGCCTATGCCCAGCCCGCCACCCGTCCTCTGGAGCGAGGCGGGTCTGAGGTCCTTCGTCCCCAGCCCAAGGTCCGTCCCAGAGAGCGGGCCCTCACCCGGCCCAAGGTACGGGTCCGGGAGGCGGGGCAGATCTCCGTCTTCGCGGTGGTGGGCTTCCTGGCGGTGGGCGTCTTTGCCGTGCTGCTCATGCTCAGCACCGTGCAGCTCACCATGGTCAGCGACGAGGTGGTCTCTCTGCGGAGCGAGCTCTCCAGCCTCCAGAGCGAGGAGGCCAAGCTGATGGCCCAGTACGAGCTGGCCTTCGACCCCAGCACCATCGAGGAGCGGGTGACCGCCGACGGCAGCATGGTCAAGCCCGCGGCGGGCCAGATCTACACCCTGGACCTCTCCGAGTCCGACAGCGTGGTCTACTACGACCAGGAAAGCACGGGCATGGGTTTCCTGGCTACGGTGCAGGGGATGATCGACAGCGCACTGTCATATTTCCGCTGAACCCACGCATACAGTGGGAGAGAAGCGGGCCATAGAGAGAACGAAAGGGCGTAAGAAAACAGAGCTTTTCTTACGCCCTTGTTCATCATCCAGAGCATAAGGAGACCAGAATGGCACAGAAAGAGCGCAAAAACAATACAGGCGGTACCGACCGCCGCCAGAACCGCACCATCCTGGGGCGCACCATCTTCCTCATGGTGGTGTTCGGGGTGCTGGCCTTTGTCCCCCTGCTGTGGAAGCTGTGGCAGATCCAGATCGTGGACTACCGCTTCTACCAGGAGAAGGCCATCAGTCAGCAGACCAGAGACATGCTGGTCACCGCCCCCAGAGGGACCATCTATGACTCCCAGGGAAATATTCTGGCGGTCTCCACCGACGTCTACAATGTGGTCATCTCCCCCAAGGACATCCTGGCGGCGGAGGAGACCAAAGCCGAGTCGGGGGAGAAGAAGGCTGGCAAGGGTGATGAGCTCACCGACGCTGAGAGTGCCGCCATGGCTGGCCGGTACCAGGAGTTCGTGGCCGAGGGCCTGGCGGAGATCCTGGGGGTGGAGACCGACACCATCCTCAAGCGCATGGAGAACACCGCCTCCCAGTACGAGGTCCTCCAGTGGCGGGTGGACGACAGCGTCTCCGAGGCCGTCCGGGCCTTCCAGGAGGAGAACGGCCTCTATCCCGGGGTCTACCTCCTGCCCGACACCAAGCGGGTCTACCCCTACAGCTCCCTGGCCGCCCAGGTCATCGGCTGGGTCAACGTCAACGACAGCAACCGGGGCGCCTACGGCATCGAGGCCAAGTATGAGAGCCAGCTGGCGGGGGAGCCCGGCCGGGTGGTCACCGCCAAGAAGAACGACGGCACCGAGATGCTCTCCAGCTACGAGAGCTACGTGGACGCCCAGCCGGGCCTCAACGTCCAGCTCACCATCGACGCCACCATCCAGAGCTACTGTGAGAAGGCCCTCTCCGACGGCATCACCTCCTACGAGGTCCGCAATGGCGGCTTCTGCATCGTCATGAACCCCAAGACGGGGGCCATCCTGGCCATGGCCTCCTCCCCCAACTACGACCTCAACAACCCCCGGACCGTCTCCGACCCTGTCCTGTCGGCCTATCTGGAGACGGTGAAGAACGACCCCTCCGCCAATGAGGAGGCCTACGCCACGGCCCTCCAGGAGGCCCAGTACACCCAGTGGACCAACCGGGCGGTCACCGACACCTACGAGCCCGGCTCCACTTTCAAAACCATCGTCCTGGCCGCAGCCCTGGAGGAGGGCGTGGTCAATGAAAACTCTCACTTCTACTGCCCCGGCTATAAGGTCGTAGCGGACTGGCGCATCAGCTGCTCCAAGCATGAGGGCCACGGGGACCAGGATCTGGCCAAGGCGGTGGCCAACTCCTGCAACCCCGCCTTCATCGAGATCGGGCAGGCCCTGGGGGCGGAGAAGTTCTACCAGTACCTGCTGGACTTCGGCATCATCGGCAAGACGGGCATCGACATCCAGGGGGAGGCCGACAACACCAACCTGGTGTGGACCCACGACTACTTCACCGGCATCTACGGCGAGGTCTCCCTGGCCACCGCCTCCTTCGGCCAGACCTTCCGCCTCACCCCCATTCAGCTCATCACAGCCGCCAGCGCCGCCGTCAACGGCGGCCACCTGATGCAGCCCTATGTGGTGCAGGCACTCACCGACCAGGACGGCAACGTGGTGGAGCAGACCGAGCCCACCGAGGTCCGTCAGGTGGTCAGTGAATCCACCTCCGCCATGGTCCGGGAGATGCTCTACGGCGTGGTCAACGGCGGCACCGGCAAGAACGCCAACGTAGAGGGCTACCGCATTGGCGGCAAGACGGGTACCTCCGAGAAGCGAGACGAGGATACCGGCGACCTCATCGTCTCCTTCCTGGGGGTGGCCCCCGCCGACGACCCCCAGATCGTGGTCCTCATCGCCTTCGACAGCCCCACCCCCGTGGTGCCGGGCAGCGACTACACCTCCCACGGCTTCTACATCAGCGGCGGCAACATGGGCGCCCCGTCCGCCGGCCCCCTCATCGCCGACATCCTGGATTACCTAGGTGTGGAGAAGGTCTACAGCGACAGCGCCTACGCCGACGTGGTGGTGCCCCAGACCGTGGGCCTGAGCCAGGCCGACGCCATCAAGCTCCTCCAGTCCAAGGGCCTGGGCTACCGGGTGGTGGGGGACGGCGCCGCCGTCACCGACCAGCTCCCCGCCCAGGGGGTCTCCATCCCCGGCAAGAGCGAGGTGGTCCTCTACCTGGGCGCCGAGAAGCCCACCGAGCAGGTCTCCGTCCCCGACCTCACCCGCATGACGGCGTCGGCGGCGGAGAAGGCCCTCACCGATCTGGGCCTCTATATGAGGCCTGTGGGGGTCACCGACTACTCCGACACCACCATCGCCACGGAGCAGTCCATCGCGGCGGGGACCCTGGTGGACCCTGGCACCGTGGTGGAGGTCCACTTCATGGATACCGCGGTGCAGGATTACGCCGCCAACGGGAACATCTCCAACATTCATTAGACCTTCTGAAGGAGGGGCGTCATGCGACTGGAGGAGCTGCGGAAGGGAGTGCCCCTGGCGGGCGGGACGTGGAAGGATGACACGGAGATCACCGGCGTCAGCTATGACACC
>OGHJ01002007.1_pt1 | contig 18999 bp, 13 predicted proteins | sample 1571351 | NCBI WGS metagenome assembly OGHJ01 (sample SAMEA2582037, study PRJEB24529) | metagenome | biome: Human gut stool | place: China | collected 2011 | reverse complement strand
TCATCTCTGACTTCAACAAGGGCAAGGTCAAAGTGGTTGCGGAAATCGTTTCCAAACTGCTCGACAAGAAGGTCGCAGCGATTCATATCGCAGACGACGGCAAGATCGAGCAGCTGGCAGGCAAGGTTCTGACCATCGGCGGTAAGAAATACTACGAATTTACGACACCGCATTTCTCGACCTTTGCACTCATCGATGCGGAAGAACTGGGACTGGAAGTGAAGGACGAACCGCAGACAGATGTCAAAGCGCTGACCGCGAAGCTGACACCGGTGGCACGTTCCGCGAAAACCGCGAAGAAGAACGTCAAAGTCACCGTCAGCCTCGACAAGCAGGATAAGGCGATCATCAAAGAACTCAAAGACGCGGGCTATACGGTAAAATACCGCTTCTATCGCTCGACCAAGAAAGCCGCAGGCTACAAGGCAGCCGTCACGAAAAAGACTGCTTCTTACACCAATGCCAGCGGCAAGAAAGGCAAGAAATATTATTACAAAGTGCAAGTTCGCGTTTACGATGCGAATGGTAAGCTTGCGGCGAAGACTGCGCTGAAGCAGTGTAAGTATGCGGCGAGAACATGGACGAAGTAGAATGCTTGTTAAAATCGCCTGTGGCGTTGTTGGCTGCGGCGTTCTGCGGTACTCATGTACTTCGTGTACACTCCGTTCCTCGACAGCTTGAAGCCCTAGCCCGCTGATGGGCGAGCCATGAGGCGAAGACAGAAGCGAGGCAGGCCTCATGTCAGGAGTGCAGCACTTCAGTGCGTGGCACTCTACGGCGGCCGCCTAGCCACAAACGATTTTTCCTGCGCATTCTGAAATGAGCGGGATGGCGTAAAATTTGCTTTTAAAAATGTTTTGCATGTAAACACGCGAAGGCTCATCGGGAAAACTACCCGATGGGTTTTCGCATATCTAAAACAGATGGAAAAAGGGGCAGAAATGGAAGAAGAAAAGGAAAGGGAACCGCATGCATCCAGCAAGGAACTCGTGCAGAACCTGCGGCGAAAGCGCCTGCGAAAATATGCGCTGACAGCCCTTGTCTTGGTGATCGCCGTTTCCACGATCGTGGGACTGAGCATCGAAAACAAAGATGCCAAGATTGCCGATGGACAAGGCAATGTCATCATCGGCACCGGCGAAGATGTTTACGAAAAAGCGCAGGAAGAAAAGCCGGAGATGGCAGAGGGTGATAAAACCGATGCGGATGCGAAAGACAAGGACGGAAAGAAAGCCGAAAAAGATGCGAAAGCTGAAAAGCCGAAAACCGCTGCCGAACTGAAATTTTCCGAAGAAGAAAAGGAAAAACTGACCGCCGAAGAGATTAAGGTGGATAACAGCGACGACTTTACCGCATCCAACGCAGGAAATGTGTCCCTAAAACCGAAAGTCCCAAAGCCTGTGACGGTCACACTGGAGATCCGCTGTGATACGCTTTCGCAGGATATGGACCGGCTCGAAAATCCGGCAATCAAAGACTATATTCCGGAGGACGGAACGATTCTCGCAAAGACCACCTATAAAGGAACGACCGACAATACCGTCTTTGACGCGCTCAATACACTTTGCAGGAACAATGACATTCAGCTTGAGTTCAGCTACACGCCGCTTTATGCTTCCTACTATATCGAGGGCATCAACTATCTTTATGAATTTGACGGCGGCCCGCAAAGCGGCTGGATGTACAAGGTCAACGAATGGTTCCCGAACTACGGCTGTTCCTCCTACTACCTGCATGACGGTGATACCATCGTCTGGTGCTATACCTGCGAAGGTCTGGGAACAGATGTCGGGGCAGACGAATGGATGGGATAATCGAGAACAATAGAATAGAAAGGGGAGATTTTATCAATGAATAAACCAAAGAAAACGTGGCTCAGTCTGCTGCTGATCTTTGCTGTCAGCTTTACGATGGCATTTGGCAGCGTGGGCTTTGTGCAGGCAGCGTCTTATGATAAGACAAAAACTGCCTTTGAAACATGCGGAGACTATCTGTACAACGAAACCGAAGCGCCGCGCTTCGGTTCCATCGGCGGGGAGTGGATCATCTACGGCCTCGGACACGCAGGCTATGCCATGCGTGATGCCTATCTTGCCACCTATCGCAAATCGGTGGAGAACGCCCTGGAAGAGGGCTACCGCGGCACAAAGGGTATTTTCCATGACAAGAAGTTTACCGACTATTCACGCGTAATTGTTGCATTGAGCGCAGTCGGTATGGACGCGACAAATGTAGACGGCTATGATTTGACCGCACCGCTTGCGGACTTTGTGAATGTGAAATGGCAGGGCATGAACGGCCCGATCTGGGCACTGATCGCACTCGACTCCGGAAACTATGAAGTACCAAAGCGGACGGATGCTTATCCATACGGCACGCTGACGCCGGAAGAAACCGACCGCCAAAATTCCCGCCAAAAGCTGATCGACTTTATCCTTGCCAACCAGTTTGACGACGGCGGCTGGAACCTGCAGCCAAAGGATAACGGCGGCAGCGGCTACAATGCCGTATCAGATGTAGACATGACCGGCATGGCGATGATCGCATTAGCACCATATATGAAACAGGCAAAGGTAAAGAAAGCCATCGACCGCGCAATCACCTACCTGTCAAAACAACAGAAAGCAGACGGCGGCTTTGGCAGTTGGGGAACGGTCAATTCCGAAAGCTGCGCACAGGCAATCTGCGGACTGCTTGTCTGTGGTGTGAATCCAAACACCGACAAACGCTTTATCAAGAACGGAAAGAGTATCATCGACGGACTGATGAGCTTCTATGACGAAAAGGTGGGTGGCTTCCGTCATGTGAACATGGCAAGCGGCGGCTATGAGGCAGTGGTCAATCAAATGGCGACCGAGCAGGCGTACTATGCGCTGGCGTTCTTTTATAAGATGGTGCCGGGACAGACCGCTTTGACGAAAGCAGCCAAAGTCGGAAGCGGCAAGCTGAAGGTGACTTGGAAGAAAGCCGCGATCAACACCGACTATGTGACGAAGCAGAGCGGCAAGACAGCGGCAGTCAGCGGCTATCAGATTGTCTGCGCGACTGATAAGAAGTTTAGCAAGAATGTGGTTAAAACCACCGTCAGCGGCAAGAGCTTGTCAAAGACCGTAACCAGCCTCAAAAAAGGCAAGACCTATTATGTGAAAGTCCGCGCGTACAAGACCGTAAACGGAAAGAAAATTTACGGTCTGTACAGCAGCGTGAAGTCGCAAAAGGTATAGAGACGCGCGTCAGCGGCAGCAGAGGATGCAGAGCCACGCAGACCCATGCGCGGGATTGGCTGCATGGATTGACGGATTGATCAAAACGGCCTGTCTGCAAGATAAGGTTGCCTTTTCGGAGAATACGCGCTATACTATTAGAAAGCTAAGTAAGCTTGTATGAATTGAGGAAAGGAAGGGGAACCACATGAAGAATGAAAATGTATGGAAAACCTATGGCGAAAAGGAATTGCAGGAGCTCCATGCGGTAAATGAAAAATATAAAAAATGCTTGGACGCAGGCAAAACAGAGAGAGAATGCGTAACGCTCGCGATCAAAATGGCTGAGGAGGCAGGCTACAGAGATGTCAAAGAGGTGCTTGCTGCAGGGAAGCCGTTAGTCTGCGGGGACAAGGTCTACGCGAACTATATGGGCAAAGCCCTCGCGCTGCTGCGCATGGGCGAAAAGCCGATCTCCGCCGGCATGAATATTCTGGGTGCACATATTGACTCGCCGCGCATCGATATTAAACAAAATCCGCTGTACGAAAACGAAGAATTCGCGTATCTGGACACGCACTACTATGGCGGCATCAAAAAATATCAGTGGGTAGCCGGACCGATGGCACTCCACGGCGTTGTAGCCAAAAAAGACGGAACCATTGTGGAAATCGTGATCGGAGAGAAAGAGGAAGATCCGGTACTCGTGATTACCGACCTGCTGATTCACCTCGCAAAGGAGCAGCTTGAAAAGAAAGCGAGCGTTGTCATTGAGGGTGAAAGACTGGATGTCCTCGTCGGCAACAGACCGCTCAAGGAGGTTGATAAAAACGAAAAAGAAGCGGTCAAGGCAAATCTTCTGCAGCTGCTCAAGGAAAGCTACTACATCGAAGAAGCGGACTTCCTGTCTGCAGAGCTGGAGCTCGTTCCGGCAGGCAAAGCCAGAGACTGCGGTCTGGATCGCAGCATGGTGCTCGCCTACGGGCAGGATGACAGAGTGTGCGCTTTCACCTCTCTTTTCGCGATGCTGGAGGTAGAACACACAGAACGTGCGAGCTGCTGCCTGCTTGTAGACAAAGAGGAAATCGGAAGCGTCGGCGCGACCGGCATGCACTCCCGCGCTTTTGAGAACACTGTGGCAGAGCTGATCGCGCTGAATGAGGGCGAATCCGAGCTCAAGACGCGCCGCGCGATGGCGAATTCCCGTATGCTGTCATCGGATGTCAGCGCAGCGTACGACCCATCCTTTGCCGATGCGTTTGAAAAACGCAGCGCCGCGTTCTTCGCGAACGGTCTTTCCTTCAACAAATTTACGGGAAGCGGCGGCAAAAGCGGCTCCAATGACGCGAACGCGGAATATATCGCGGATCTGCGTGCGATCTTCGATCGGGAAGGTGTGGCGTATCAATTCGCAGAGCTTGGAAAGGTGGATATCGGCGGCGGCGGAACGATTGCCTATATCATGGCGAATTACGGCATGGAAGTCATCGACAGCGGCGTAGCGGTGTTGAATATGCACGCGCCGTATGAGATCAGCAGCAAAGCGGATGTCTATGAGGCGGTGAAGGGCTACAAGGCATTCCTGTTATACGCGTAAGTCAAAGAATGCACTCCGCAGGGCGTAAGCTTTGCGGAGTTTTTTTGCGGCAAAAATGCAAAGATGTCCCAAAAACCATCGCGGCGCAAGGCACTGCAAGGCAAAGAGGCATCCCGCAAAGCCCTGCAATTCGGTAGGAAAACCTTGCTTTGTGCCCACAAATGTGGTATACTAAAAAATACAACATTTGCATACTGCGATGAAATGACGTACTGAAGTATAACCAATGCAAATTCGCTTGTCACTGCGTGACAAAATTAAAAGAGAAGGAGAAGAAGCGTTGTCTAAGTATATTGTAAAACGTGTTTTTCTTGCCGTAGCCACCTTGTTGATCGTTTGTGGAATCACATTCTTTTCGATGAACGCGATTCCCGGTGGCCCGTTCGACGGAGAAAAAGCGACTTCACCGGCAGTAAGAGCTGTGCTGGAACAGAGATTCAATTTGGATAAACCGGTTCCGGAACAGTTTGTGCTTTATATGAATAATCTTCTGCACGGTGATTTCGGCATTTCGACAAAGACCGGCAGAGATATCAAAACCACTATTTTCAGCTCATTTGCTGTATCCGCAAGATTAGGAGGTCAGGCCATTGTGGTCGCTGTCATCATCGGGGTTGTCCTGGGCAGCATCGCGGCACTGAATCGAAACGGATTCCTTGACCGCCTGATTATCTTTCTTTCCACCCTGTTTACATCCTTACCGAGCTTTGTGTTCGCGACCCTGCTGCTGCTCGCGTTTTGTATTAAGCTGCAGTGGATTCCGTCCTGGAGTCCGGAAAGTCCGAATTACATCCTGCCGGTTATCGCGTTGTCGGCATCTCCGATGGCGTACATTACCCGCTTGACAAAGACCAGCATGCTGGACGCGCTGGGGCAGGACTATGTGCGGACGGCGAAGGCGAAGGGCGTAGCGAGGTGGAAGATCATCTTCAAGCACACCCTGCGAAACGCGATGATTCCGGTCATCACCTATGTGGGACCGATGACCGCCTATATTTTGACCGGGTCTCTGGTTGTAGAAAGAATTTTTACCATCGGCGGACTGGGCGCGAAGTTTGTTGACTGTATCATAAATCGTGATTACCCGATGATCATGGGAACCACCATTTTCCTCGCGACGCTGATGATTACGATGAATCTGATCACAGACATCGTGTATAAAATCGTTGACCCGAGAATCAAGCTGGACTAGAGGAGGATGAAGATGCAGAACGAAATGAATCAGATCGATCGAATGCCTAAGAAGAATCCTCTTAGTTTTCAGATTGATTTATCGAAATTTGAAAAAGCGACAGATGAAGAAAAAAAGCAACAGGACGTGATGAGCGAATCCGCTTCCTTTTTTAAGGACGGTATGCGCAAGCTGGTGAAGAACCCGCTCGCGGTGGGCAGCATCATCGTACTGGTCGCGATTGTTTTGATGATCGTGATCGTGCCGCGCGTCGTGCCTTACGGATATTCGGATATCGTGACCATCAACGGCGCGCGCGACACAGCGGCGCAGAATATGGCACCACTCCAGTGGTCCGAAGCGGAGCAGGCCTATATCGATGAGGGCGGCAGCCTGTTCCCGCATATTATGGGAACCGACGAAATGGGACGTGACTATTTTGTCCGCGTCGTCTACGGCACGAAGGTCTCACTGATCGTAGGTATTTTTGCCGCACTTCTGGTTTTGATCATCGGCGTGGTATACGGAAGCATTTCCGGATATCTGGGCGGCAAGGTCGACCTCATCATGATGCGGATTGTCGATATCATCTACTCCCTGCCGGATATGCTGATGGTGGTGCTGCTCTCCGTTGTGCTGCAGGAGGTGCTGAGCGTAGACCAGTTCCCGCTGCTCAAGCAGCTGGGCACCAATATGCTTTCGATGTTCATGGTCTTTGCCCTGCTCTACTGGACCGGTATGGCAAGAATGGTGCGTGGACAGATCCTCACGATCAAATCCAACGAATATGTGCTTGCCGCGAAAGTCAGCGGCGCGAGCGCCGGACGCATTATCCGCAGGCATATTTTACCGAACAGCATCAGTGTCATCATCATTACGGCGGCACTGCAGGTGCCTTCGGCGATTTTCACCGAAAGCTTCTTGAGCTTTATCGGTCTGGGCGTCAAGGCGCCGATGCCTTCCTTGGGTTCGCTTGCGAACGCCGCCAGAGCCGGTATTTCGGAGTATTCCTACAAACTGATTTTCCCGGCGATGATGATCTGTCTGATCACGCTCGCGTGCAATCTTTTGGGAGACGGTCTGCGTGACGCGTTTGACCCGAAATTAAGGAGGTAACGGCGCATGAGTGAAACAATACTTTCTGTACAGAATCTGCACACCTCTTTTGCAACCGGCAAAGGCGAGGTCCATGCGGTCAACGGGGTGTCGTTTGACTTGGACACCGGTAAGATTCTCGGCATCGTAGGAGAATCCGGCTCCGGCAAATCGGTAACGGCGTATTCCATCATGCGAATTTTGGAATCCAACGGAAGGATCGAGGAAGGAAGCGTTCTCTACAAGGGCGAAGATATTACCAAGTATACGGAAAAAGAAATGCGGGACTTCCGCGGAAAATGCTGCTCGATTATTTTCCAGGACCCGATGACGAGTTTGAATCCGGTCTTTACTGTCGGCTCGCAGCTCAAAGAGGCGATCGAGCTGCACACGAGCCGCAAGGGAAAAGAGGCGGAGGCGCGCGCGATCGAGATGCTGACGCTTGTCGGCGTTAACGAGCCGGAAAAGCGGATCAAGCAGTATCCGTATGAGCTTTCGGGCGGTATGCGGCAGCGCGTGATGATCGCGATGGCGCTTTCGTGTGAGCCGGATATTCTGATCGCGGATGAGCCGACGACGGCGCTGGACGTTACCATTCAAGCGCAGATTTTGGAACTGATGCAGGATCTGCAGAAGCAGCTCGGGATGGCGATCATTATGGTAACCCATGACCTCGGCGTCATTGCGGATATGTGTGATGAAATCATCGTGATGTACGGCGGACGCGTCTGTGAACGCGGTACGGCGGAGGACATTTTTTATCGTCCGAGTCACGAATATACCAAGGGTCTGCTTCGTTCTATCCCGAATGTCGGACGTATGGGCGAAAAGCTGGTTCCGATTCCGGGCACGCCGATCAATCTTTTGAATATGCCGAAGGGGTGCGCTTTCTGTCCGCGCTGTGAAAACGCGATGAAAATTTGTTTGACAGAGCAGCCGCCGGAAATGCAGGTACAGGATGGTCATCGTGCCTCATGCTGGCTGAATGTCAAGGCAGAGATGGAAAAAGGGGAGGTGTAGGCTGTGACAAATGAAAATGCAAAAAGCGAATATTTGCTGGAAGTCAGAGATTTGAAACAGTATTTCCCTGTCAAGACGGGCTTTATGAAAACCCTTCCGCTGAAAGCGGTCGACGGCGTGAGCTTTTCCATCAAGCCGGGAGAAACGCTGGGGCTTGTCGGCGAGTCCGGCTGCGGCAAAACGACGGTGGGCCGTTCGATTCTGCGGCTGTATACCCCGACAGGCGGCGAAGTAATCTTTGACGGGAAACCGGTAGACGAAAAGAGCATCCACGAAATGCGAAAACAAATGCAGATGGTGTTCCAGGACCCTTATTCCTCGCTGAATCCGCGCATGACCGTAGAGGATATCATCGGAGAACCGCTGGATGTTCATAAACTATATCAGACAAAGGAAGAACGCAGAGCGCGCGTGCTTGAGCTGATGACGCTGGTAGGCTTGAACGCGGAGCACGCGACCCGTTACGCGCATGAATTCTCCGGCGGACAAAGACAGCGTATCGGGATCGCGAGAGCCTTGGCGACGAACCCGCGCTTCATCGTCTGTGATGAGGCGGTAAGTGCGCTGGATGTATCGATCCAGGCGCAGGTCATCAATATGTTCGAGGAGCTGCAGGAAAAGCTGGGCGTTGCGTACTTGTTCATCGCGCACGATCTGCTCGTCGTGCGGCATATTTCGGACCGTATCGCGGTCATGTACTTAGGACGGATCGTGGAGATCGGAGACGCGGATGAGGTGAGCGAGCATCCGCTGCATCCCTATACGCAGTCTCTTTTGAGCGCGGTGCCGTATCCGGATCCAAAGCTGGCGAAGGAACGGAAGCGTATCGTTCTGGAGGGCGATGTGCCGAGTCCGCTGCATATGCCAAGCGGCTGCGCGTTCCGCACGCGCTGTAAGTACGCGACCGAACAATGCGCGCAGGCATGTCCGCCGCTTGTGGATCGCGGAGACGGACACCAGGTTGCCTGTTGGAATCAATAAACGGACAGCGCAATCATCGGATACCTATGGCCGGGAAGTAAGACGTTTTATGTAAAAACGGTATCCTGACTCAAAATGAAATGTCGTGTCAATGCGAGGGAATGGATTGGCATGATGTTCATTAATACATTAAAGAGGAGTTTGTAAGGAGGAGTTTTTTATGAAAAAGAAAGTCTTAGCCATTATGCTTTCACTGGTCATGGTATTTACCTTAGCGGCTTGTGGCAACGGCGGAAACGGCGGGGATACGGGCGAAAGCTCTGCGCCGGAATGGAAGTCCTATGACGAAAAAATCAAGGCGATCAGAGCCGAAACCGATCTGGCAAAGCGCGAAGCGCTGATGCACGAAGCAGAGGATCAGCTTATGTCGACATGGGCCGTTATTCCGCTGTACTATTACAATGACGTATATCTGCAGAAAAAAGATGTCAAGAACATCTACAGCAATCTTTTCGGATTCAAATACTTTGGATTCGCGAAGACCCCGACGAATGAGCTGGCACTTCAGATCGCCTCAGAACCGGATAAGCTTGACCCGGCGCTGAACTCGACCGTAGACGGCGCTTGTCTTGCGATTCTCGCGTTCTCCGGACTGTACGCTTATGATGAAAAGGGAGAGCTGGTGCCGGAGCTGGCAGAGAGTCACGAAATGAGCGAGGATGCGCTGACCTATACCTTCACGATGCGTGACGGTCTGAAATGGTCTGACGGCGAAGCACTGGATGCAAGCGATGTCGTATACAGCTGGAACAGACTCGCGGATCCGGCTACCGGATCGGACTATTTCTACCTGGCGGACGTAATCGCGAAGAATGAGGACGGAACGCTCCAGATCGAGGCATCTGAGGACGGCAAGACCTTTACCGCGCACTTGAACGCACCGTGCGCGTACTTCCTTGACTTATGCGCGTTCCCGGCGTTCTATCCGGTACCGCAGCACGCGGTAGAAGCTGCTGAGGGCGCGGATGTCAATCCGGGCGCATGGGCGCTGGAGGCAGGCTTCGTAACCTCCGGTCCGATGAAGCTGACCGCGTGGAAGCACAACGAGTCCATGACTTACGAGCCAAACGCGAACTACTGGGCGGCGAACAAGGTTTCTCTGAAGAAGATCAACTTCATGTTAAGTGCTGACGATACCGCTGTTTACAACGCGTTCAAGGATGGCTCCCTGCAGTTCATCGATACGATCGCAACCGATATCATGGCAACTGTAAAGGATACACCGGAATTCCACAAAATCGATACGCTCGGTACCTATTACTGCGGCTTCAACGTAAACAGCAAGCTTTTTGCAGACAAGACCGTAGAGCAGGCGGCAGGCATGAGAAAAGCCTTCTCGCTTCTGATCGACCGTGAATATATCGTAAAAACCATCGCGCAGGCGGAACAGGAAGTTGCGAACACCTTCATTCCGACCGGTATGGCTGACGGGCAGGGCGGAGAATTCAGAAAGAATGACGACGCTTACACCTATCCGGATAAGGAACACGTTGGATACTATGATCCGAAGCTGACCGACGCCGCCGTAGAGGAAGCCAGAACGCTCTTAAAAGAAGCCGGTTACGAATTTGACGATAACGGTATGCTGTCATCCAGTACCCCAATCGACATCACTTATCTGACGAATGACTCCGAAGGCCACGTGAAGATCGGTCAGGCGATCCAGCAAGACATGTCCAAAATCGGCATCAACCTGACCGTTGAGACCCGTGAGTGGGCTGTATTCCTGAATGAGCGTAAGGAAGGCAAGTTTGACTTCGCGCGTGAGGGCTGGCTGGCTGACTACAATGACCCGATTAACATGCTTGAAATGTGGGAAACGACATCCGGCAACAACGACATGCAGTTCGGAAAATAATCGAAGCTTCTGCGATCGAAGCTGTAAAGTCTAACAGATAAACGAAGATGCGCCGACAGAAGGAAAGGCAGGGAAACCTGCAGGGAGTTTTGTCGGCGCCACTTGATTTTTTGCCGGAAAAAGTATACAATGATTCTATATGCTATCCCGTCTTGAACAAGATTTTATAATTACGAGCAATTCTTTTGATTCTAAACAGAAAGGTGCAGCGCAGAAGGTTAGCTGCAAACGGTAATATCCAATGCCAAGAAAAAAAGTGATTACAGAGGAAGTTTCTGATAAAAAGGTGCTGACCGAGATTTCGGACGAGGGTCCGTTTCTCGCGGTTACGGACCCTGTGACTGCGGAGATCCGCACTGAGGACGTCAGCGGCGGTGCGCAGCACGCTACCGCGCAGCGTGCGGACGTTCTGCCCGCGGACGCAGAGGAAGCGGCAGACAGCGTGCGCCCTGCGAAGCGGGAATACTCTAAGGAGGAACGCCCAGAGGTCGAGGGTATCCTGGAAATTCAAGAGGAAAACAATTTCGGTTTCCTGCGGTTTTCTAATTTTTTGACCAGTGATAAGGATATCTATGTGTCGCCGACGCAGATCCGCAGATTCAACTTAAAGACCGGAGATAAGATCCGCGGTATTACGCGCCTGCCAAAGGAGGGGGAGCGTTTCGGTGCGCTGCTCTATGTTGTGACGGTCAACGGAGATGAGCCGGGTGCGGCGATTCGCAGACCGGATTTTGAGGACCTGACGCCGGTATTCCCATACCAGCGGCTGCGCCTGGAGGATGGCACGAAGGATCTTTCGATGCGGCTCATCGATCTGGTCGCACCGATCGGTAAGGGACAGAGAGGCCTGATCGTGGCGCCGCCGAAGGCGGGCAAAACCGTCCTGCTCAAAAAAGTCGCCAATGCGATTGAAAAGAATTATCCGGAGGTGGAGCTGATCGTGTTGCTGGTCGATGAACGGCCGGAGGAGGTCACCGATATGAAACGTTCGCTGGTCGGCGGCGAGGTCATCTACTCGACCTTTGACGAGCTGCCCGCGCACCATGTCAAGGTCGCCGAGATGGTGCTGGCGCGCGCGCAGCGTCTGGTTGAACACGGCAAAGATGTGGTAATATTATTAGATAGTATGACAAGACTCGCCAGAGCCTATAATATGGTCGTTCCTGCCTCCGGCAGAACCCTGTCGGGCGGTCTGGATCCGGGCGCGCTGCACCGCCCTAAAAAATTCTTCGGTGCGGCGCGTAAGATGGAGGAGGGCGGCTCGATCACGATTCTGGCGACGGCGCTGGTGGAGACGGGCAGCCGCATGGACGAGGTCATCTTTGAGGAATTCAAGGGTACGGGCAATATGGAGCTGCATTTGGACCGCAGACTGTCCGAAAAACGGATTTTCCCGGCAATCAGCCTCAACAAATCCGGCACGCGGCGTGAGGATCTGCTGATGGATCAGGAGGAAATGGAAGCGATCTGGGCGATGCGCCGCGCGATGGCAAATCGTGATCCGCAGGACGTGACGAGCGAGATCATCGACAATCTGGCGCACACCAGAACAAACAAGGATTTTATACAGGTGATCAAAAAGGTATTGATGGACTAGAATAGAGAACAAGCAGAGGATAACAGATGGATTTAAAACGAATATTTTTGAAGGACGCGTGCCCGACCTCAATCGGCGGGCAGGCAATCATGGAAGGCATTATGATGCGCGGACCGAAGCGCACCGCGATCGCAATCCGGCTGCCAAACGGCAAAATTCACCTCAAAACACAGCCGACGCCGCAGGGAAACAAATGGGGTAAGATTCCGTTTGTCAGAGGTGTCATCAACTTTGTGGCGTCCTTAGTCTACGGCACGAAAGTGCTGATGTACTCCGCGGACGTGCTGGAAGCGAATTATCCGGAGGAATACCAAAAGGATAAATTCGACCTTTGGATCGAAAACAAGGTCGGCAAGGACAGAGCGTGGAACATTTTGATGGTGCTGTCGGTCGCTTTAGCGCTGGTGATGTCGATCGGTATTTTCATGCTGCTGCCGACGGCGATCGTCGGCTGGTGCGCAAAGCTGACAGAGAATATTATTCTGCTGAATCTGATTGAAGGCGTGGTGCGGATTCTGATTTTCGTGGTCTACATCGCGCTGATCTCAAAGATGCAGGACATTAAAACCGTATTCCAGTATCATGGGGCGGAGCACAAGACGATCCACTGCTTTGAGAACGGGCTGGAGCTGACGCCGGAGAACGCGCAGACTTTCTATACGCTGCACCCGCGCTGCGGGACCAGCTTCCTGATGTTCGTCATGGTGGTCGCGATTATCGTGCACGCGTTCATGGGTTGGCCGAACGTCTGGCTGCGTATGGTGACCAGACTGCTCGTCCTGCCGGTTATCGCAGGCATTTCCTACGAACTGCTCAAATGGGCAGGCAGGAGTAATAACATTATTGTTGAAATTCTCAGCCTGCCGGGTCTGTACTTGCAGAAGCTGACGACGAATGAGCCGACCCTCAAACAGCTGGAGGTGGCGATCGCCTCGGTCAAGGCGGTGCTCAACGATGGAGATGACGTTCCGTACTTTGAGGGCGTCTGCGATCTGGACGGCAGACCGGTGGAAGGTGAGGTGCGGTATTACGACCCGTCCAAAGGCGATATCAAATATGAAGGTCCGGTCGGCAAGGCAGCAGAGGCGGCAGAATCGGCGGCGCAGGAGGCAGAGGTTTCCGCGGCAGCGCCCGCGGAGAACGAGGTCGCGAAGGAGGAAGAGGCGTGAGTCTGGCGTTAAAGGAAGTGATCCGCATCGGAGAACAGATGCTTGCCGACGCGGGGGTTGCCGACGCGGCAATCGACGCAAAAGAGCTTTATTGCTATATGGAGGGGCTCGATCGCACCGGACTGATGATGGCGTGGCAGCGCATCCTGCAGGACAACCAATGCGAAGCGTATTTTAAGCTGGTGGAGGAACGCGCATCGCGTGTACCGCTGCAGCATATCACCGGAACGCAGGAGTTCATGGGACTGCCGTTTGCCGTCAATGGAGACGTGCTGATCCCGCGGCAGGATACGGAGACGATGGTAGAAGATGCCTTGGAGCTTTTGAAGAGCGGCAGCCTGCGCGGCCAGGAATACGCCGGAGGGAAGGCCTTTCGCGGAAGTGTCGAGGTGTTGGATCTTTGCTGCGGCAGCGGCGCGATCGGCGTTTCCATTGCGAAGCTGCATAGGGGCGCGAAGGTGACCTGCGCGGACATCAGCGCGAAAGCCTTGCAAATCGCAAAAAAAAACGCGCAGGCAAATGACTGCAAGGGCGTGAAGTTCGTGGAAAGTGACTTGTTTGCGGCTGCGGAGTTTTACAGGAGATTCGGCAAGGGGAAGAATCAGCTGATCATCTCCAACCCGCCATACATCAGGCATGAGGTGATCGACACGCTGGAGCCGGAGGTGCGCGTGCACGAGCCGATGCTGGCATTGGACGGCGGCGCGGACGGTCTGGCGTTTTATCGCAGGATCATTGCGGAAGCACCGGACCATCTCAAAAAGAACGGTGTGCTGATGATGGAGATCGGCTATGATCAAAAAGAGGCAGTCAAAGCGCTGCTGCACGAAAGCGGACGCTTTGAAAAGATCATCGGGCTGACTGACCTGACCGGCAAGGACCGCATCGTGGCAGCGACGGTGATTACCGTGAAATGAGGGAGAAATGCAGGCGAAATGCAGGAAAGAAGCGCAGCCGCTGGAACTGCTGGAATGTCATAGATGCGGCGGCTGATTTAGTGCCTGTCCGGAAACGATACAATCGAAGCAGCGAAGTTCGCTGCTTTTTCTTTTATCCCGGGGATCTGCAGAGCTTCGCCGGGCGCGTTGGCGGTCTCCAGCAGCGCAAAGCGCGGCGGCAGAAGCATATTTTTGTTCATGTTCATCGCGCCGATGATCTGCTGCGCGACCAGATCACCGCCGCTGTAGCCGGAGACGATGATCGCGTAGACGCGTTTCGCGCTGAAATCGTTGACACGAAAGACCGAGGTCAGCCGATTGATAAACGCCATGATGTTGGCACTCACAGAATCGTTGTAGTTCGGACAGATCAGTACGACTACATCGCTTTTGATGATCGCGGGATAGACCTTTTCGGTCATGACGCCGCCGTAGAAGCAATCGCCCTGCTCGCCGAAATGCAGACAGTCCTCGTATTTGCAGCCGCGGCAGTCCCAGATCTGACCGTTACGGAGGGAGATCTCTGCGATGTCTGCTTTATCAGCCAGTGCAGCGGCAGTCAGCTGCCACAGGGACAGGCTGTTGGAGGTCTTGTGATTGCCCGCGTGGACAGCAAGAAGCTTCGGGCGGGTGATCTGCGCCGGTGCGAAAGTGCGCAGCTTCTCAACGAGCAGACGGCAGCTTTTGAGGTAGGCGGTATATCTGTCGGTCTGCCAGAGCGAAGCTAATACAGTGAAGCTGTGCAAATCTGAGGTAGACTCCACCAGCGGCTTGCCGGGGAGGGCGCAGCCGCAAAGGTTGGCGGCAAAGGCAATGCGGCGGCCAAGATCCTTGGTAAAAAAGTCGTTTTCGCCGTCAATCAAAATGCCCGCGCGGGAACCCGCGAGCGGCTGTTCCTTTTCATGCAGATGCAGAAAGCGCAGCAGCGCGAGGGTATCCGCGTCCATCCCTGCGCTATCTGTCTGGGCGGCAAAGAGCAGGACGGCGTTTCGCAGAGAACCGCGCTGTGCGGCATATGCAAAAGCCGCCGCGGAGGAGAGGACGGTGAGGTGCGCTTCTTCCTCTGCGGAGGCTGTGTCCTGCACAAGGCGCAGTGCCTCCGCGAAGTGCGGGCGTGCAGCGGTCGTAAAGGTTTGAATCAGATAAAATTCCATGGTTTCACCTTCTTTTTTTTGTGTCTGCCGCGCGGAAACGAGCGGCAGATTGATTGCCGGAAACAGAAGCCTTGTGTGCGCGGCAGCAGACACCTGGTTGCTGCGGGCAGCGGCTTCACATTAGATCAGTGCGCACAGATTGTGGTAGGCGTGTTCGATCCGCGCGTACAGTGCAGGCGGCAGCAGGAGATCCTCGTATTCGACCTGTTCCGCGGACAGGCGGTTACGCAGACCGAGGAACGCACCATCGGCACCTTTCCCAAAGTAGACCGAGCTGTAATGCCACGCACCCTGCAGCGTCAGCAGCAGGGAAATCGCGCCGGACGAAAAGGCAGGCGCCAGATACGGCTTGAAGCCCAGCTCGCGAATCGCCAGATTCGCTTTGACGGTCAAGTCAGTCAGTTCGCGCGAAAGGGTATCATCGTAATGCGCGATGCTGTTTGCGATGACCAGATCCGCACCGTGCGGACCGAAGGCGCGTCCTTCGGTCAGGTAATCCGCGAAGCGTGCGTCTTTTTTGGCGTAGTATTCCGCGCGCTTGTTCATGACGCCCAAGCCGTAGCCGCGGATCTGCGCCGGGGCGAGACCCGATGACAGCAGGACTTCCTTGCAGAGCGGATCGACCGGGTCGGAGACAACCGCAAAAAGACCCTGGTATTCGGCGGCTTTCGCAAGTTGCCCATAGTGAGCGGCAATTTTTCGATTCGCTTCAAACTGCAGCATGCGGACATCACCGCCGCTGCCGATGGGCGGCACAGCCTTAGTCGCGCAGAAGACGAACAGATCACAGTCAAAGATTTCCTCCTCTGTGACCGGAACGACTTCCGGTAGCGGATGCGTGCTGAACGGCCAGCCGATCTGGTTCATTTCCGCTTCATAGCGCAAAACGGTGTGCGGGTCAAGATCATAGATCCCGATGCGGTCGATGAGTGCGCCGCCGAGCAGGCGCAGGCCCAAAAGCAGGGAGGCGCCGACATCGCCGAGCGCGGCGATATGAACGCGCAGATGGTCTTGCTTGCGCGGCGCGGGCAGCGTCAGGGGATCGTGCCCTAGGCAAAGCTGTGAAAGCTGCCGCGGTGTCATTGTCTTTGATGCGGTCTGTGCAGAAGCACAAACGGCAGATTGGTCATGCATCATTTGATATCCGTCCTTTTCCTTTCCTTGTTTACTGAATTTACTTAAAAAGTTTTTTCATGCGTATCAGTTTTTCGATATCCATTGTGACGAAGTCCGAGGCAGCCATGTTTTCGTCCATGCTGGTGTGACGCAGCAGATCCGGATTCTTCGGGCTGGTGATCACTTCACCGAGCCGCTTGAGCGTCAGCTTCTGCTCGAAGGTCTTTTGGTATTCCTCTTCTAAGGTCTTGAGAATATCCCGCGCGTTGGTCAGGGCTGTCATGGAAAAGTCGTAGTAATGCGCGTTGGAGATATTGCCTAAGAAGGACGGGATCGCAAACGGCAGCACGAGGTTCAGGGATGGGATTAGGTCGCAGACCGCGACCGGCATGCCCTTGGCTTTCATGCTGTCACCGCCGATGTACGGATACAGTGCGCTCTCATCGATCCAGCATTTCAGATTCGGCAGGAAGTAGGCACTATCGACACTGCGCTCCTTGAGGGTCATCAGATCGCGCCCGCGGCCGGTCTGCACGCCGACGACGGTATCTGCAACAACAACGCCGTTTGCCTTGAGGATCGGGTCGATCTCTTTCATGCGGTAGCCCTTGTGCAGGAGGTCATCGACGAGGATGACCGGACGGTTGAAGGATCTGATCGTGCGGATCTGGTTCTCAAGGGTGGAATAGTAGCTGCGCTCTTCGATCGTAAAGCCGGAAATATCTTCGTAGAAGTATTTTTCGGTGTGTAGCGCTTTGGTCACAGTGTTTGGTACGGCGGTGCCCTCGAGGACTTTGCCGAACGGAACTGCCATGTATTTGCCATAGGATTTGACGGCATACGGCGCCGGTGCTACATGGTTCAACCTAGCGATCAGATGGATCATTTTGTGATACATGATCTCTGAGCTGTAGGAAAGCACCAGCTCGCTCGGATAAATCTCGGTGAGGATGCGCAGCAGGCGGTCGTGCGCCTGTTCGAGCGCCGCGAGAACGGCAGGGCGCTTATTCAGCGGATGCTTGATGAGCGTATCGGTATTCTTGAATATGATGACCGGAGAACGCATGTCGACGGCGTAGATCGGCCGTCCGCTGCCCGGGGAGATCTTGCGGAAGCCCTGTTTGGCAACTGTGCGCAGCAGCACTTCACCAAGCCCTGCCTCGTGGCAAGGATGGTACACCACATAGGTATAGTCGCGCGCCAACAGCTCCGAAAGCATCTCCACCAGTATGATCTGCTCGCGGTTGGTAATAGTGGAATGTGCGGCAAAAAACAGTCCGCCGATGACTGCGATCGATCCGGCTGCCATGCTGCGGATATAGGCGGCGATGTCCTGATCTCCAAAGGTTGTGAGCAGGTCGATGCTGTCCACGCGCTTGACGGCAGCAATGGCAGTAATGCGCTTTTGCCCGGCAGTCTCGTGCATACAGAGCATGCTGACGTTTGGTTCAGCAAGGTAGGCGCGCACCGCCGCCGGATCGTAGCCCTGTGCGGTGAGGTCTGCCTGCAGCCCCTCCAGGACAGCAGGGTCAGCCTGTGTGAAAGGCTCCAGCTGCATATCACGCGCCTGCAGAACATGCTTGTAGGCTGGCTCTCTCATGTATAGACTGTTTTCAAAGATATAGTTCTGCGCGACCGGATCGATCAGGTTGGAGATATCCCGGCCGGAGTCGATGTTTTCGCGGATACGGGTGGAGCTGATGTCCTCGAAATATTCCTCTAGATGCAGGTTGATGATCTTGCCGCTGATCGGATAATGCGTCTGCTCCGCGGAGGCATCCCGCCGCTCGTCGGAGCTGCGCTTGAAGATGATGTGGTTCATCGTGTGGATCGAGTTCTGCTGCGGCTCCATGCGGTAGCAGGAGGCATTTTCGATGACATCACTGCCTGCGACGAAGTAGAGCTCCTTGCCTGCAAAGAGCTTTTTGAGCTTGGTAAGGTCTGCAGGGTTGGCAATGTTGACCGGGAAATCGTCCGGGAAAATATAGATACTTTCCTCGTCAGATACGGACATGCTCATGATCCTGCGGCGCTGCAGACGCGGCTGCGTCTTTTTGGACCAGCTGAACTCGTCGAGCGCCAGATAGACCTCGCAGCCCA
>OGHJ01002006.1_pt1 | contig 19008 bp, 18 predicted proteins | sample 1571351 | NCBI WGS metagenome assembly OGHJ01 (sample SAMEA2582037, study PRJEB24529) | metagenome | biome: Human gut stool | place: China | collected 2011 | reverse complement strand
ATGCGTTATTTTATCAAGGTAAGGTCTTGCGGATACGTGGTGATTTTGAGAATGCAATTAAGAAGTACACCAAATATTTGAAAGCACAGAACGGAGCAGTATGCGCTCTGCCGGAAGTGTATAGCGAGCTTGCGGGCTGTTATATTGAGTTACAGGATTATGGACAGGCAGAAGATTATTTAGAACAGGGACTTGATCTTGGTGTGACGATGGCTTATCAGAATCTGCTTCGTAATCGTGTGATTCTGTTGGAGCGAATGGGCAAAATGAGACAGGCTAAAGAATTGGCGGCAGAATATTTACAAACCTATCCATATGATAAAGAAATGGCGAAGGAAGCAAAGTTTATAGCAACTCGTATCGGAAATCATAGTAAGAAAAAACAAAGATAAAGAGAAAGGTTTGGTTAGATAGTAATGTTTGAGACCGAAGAGCAGAAAGAACGCATTATTTTGGTCGCTGTTGCGACGGCGGATGGAGACGATACCGAACAATCTCTGGATGAGTTGGAAGAATTGGGACAGACGGCGGGTGCGGTGACTGTTGCTAAAGTAATACAGAATAGAGAAAAAGTGCATGCCGGAACGTATGTGGGTAAAGGAAAAATAGAGGAGATTAAGAATCTGGCGATCTCTCTGGATGCAGATACGGTAGTATGTGATGATGAGTTATCTCCGGCACAATATCACAATCTTCAGGATGCATTGGAGATCAAGGTCATTGACCGAACGGTTATGATACTTGATATTTTTGCCAAAAGAGCATCGACCAGCGAGGGAAAGTTACAGGTAGAATTAGCACAGCTTAGATACCGTGCTTCGCATTTGGTAGGAGGACGCAGCGAATTATCCCGTCTGGGTGGAGGAATTGGTACGAGAGGTCCCGGTGAGCAGAAACTGGAGATGGATCGGCGTCTGATCAAGGAACGTATTACGCTTGTGAAACGTGAATTGGAGCAGGTGAAACGTACCAGAGAGTTGACTCGTAAGAAGAGGCAGGAGAATCCTACACCGGTTGTTGCGATCGTAGGATATACCAACGCAGGAAAATCCACACTGTTAAATTATATGACTGATGCGGGAATCCTCTCGGAAGATAAGTTGTTTGCAACACTTGACCCGACAACAAGGGCAATGAATCTTCCAAACGGTGAAAAAATCCTGCTGACCGATACGGTCGGATTTATCCGCAAGCTTCCGCATAATCTGATAGAGGCATTTAAGAGTACGCTCGAAGAAGCAAAGTATGCGGATATAATTGTGCATGTGGTGGATGCATCCTCACCGGACAGGGATATCCAGATGGATGTCGTATACAAGACCTTAAAGGAACTTGAAGTTGGTGATAAGCCGGTAGTGACCTTGTTTAACAAGTGTGATAAGTTTGAAAATGGGGATACGGAAGCGCCGGTTTTACGGGATTTTAAGGCAGATGAAACGGCGTATATTTCCGCACGTACCGGAAGCGGCATTGCAGATTTTGAAGCAATTCTGGAAAAGATTATCCGGGAGAGCCGTGTGCATCTGGTACAGACCTTTGCATACGCCGATGCCGGAAAAATCCAGCAGATCCGCGCACAGGGACAGCTTATCAAAGAAGAATACACAGAAAACGGAATTGAAGTGGAAGCGTATGTGCCGAAAGCACTGTATCAGAAGCTTCAATAGTAGTTGCTTCGCGACAAAGTCGCTCAGAAAAGAGGAAGTATGAATTTAATTGCAGCAGTAGATAGGAACTGGGCTATTGGGAAGGCTGGCAGAGAGCTGGTCAATATCCCGGAGGATAAAAAATTTTTCCGTGAGGAAACGACGGGCAAGGTGATTGTCATGGGACGAAAGACATTTGAGAGTCTGCCGGGGGCAATGGCACTGGCGGGCAGAACCAATATTGTATTGTCTGAAAATCCGGGCTTTGCACCGAAAAATACAATCGTATGCCGGTCATTTGAAGAAACAAAAGAAGAACTGGCAAAGTATCCGACAGAGGATATTTATATCATCGGCGGGGGCAGTATTTACAAGCAGTTTCTGTCGCTGTGTGATACGGCACACATTACAAAGGTAGATTATAAATACGATGCAGATACGTATTTCCCGAATTTGGACAAGCTTTCTGAATGGGAAATCAAAGAAACAAGCGAAGAAAAGACTTATTTTGATATGATTTACGAATTTGTCAGATACAGCAGAAAGAAGTAAACAGACAGAGACCGCAATGTGCGGCAGATAGGAGGTTTTTCTTGGCAAACTATAATAAAAAGAAAAGAAAAGGACTGGCAGCAATTCTTGTGATGGCAATTGTCATCGTGCTTGGCGGAGGTACGGCATTTGCATATCCGTATCTGGAAACGGCATATTCCCCAAAGGCACAGGTATTGGCTGCTTTACAGACAGCGGGAGAAGAATCAAAGCAGGGCATGCAGACCATGATTTCCGAAGTATCGGATTTGCTGACCGGTCAGACACAGCTGACGGGAAATGTGACATTTACCAGAGCCGAACTGGACGGAAAAGATTATTTAAAAGAGCATGGCTTATCAAAAGGAACATTCAAACTGCAATTAGATGCCGCGAAACGCACGGTAAACGGAAATATAACGGCAGAAGGCAGTGAAAAGAAACGGGAAGCAGAAGTATCTGTGGGCGAAAAGGATTTAAAAGAATTCTTAAAGGAAGCAGGGTACGAATCGTACTATAATAGACTGCATACGATATTAAACAGTGTTGATGCGGATACCATGCAGGAGTATATGCAGGTAGCCGATAAGCTGACAGAGCAGGTCTACGGGGCAGCAGGCACGGTGCTGAATCAGAGTACCTATGAAAAAGAAGGGAAAGAAACGCTGGAAATCAACGGCACACAGCTTTCAACGGTTAAATATACCGTAACTGTTGGAAAAGAAGCGTGGATGGCGGGTGTGGAAGACTTCTTAAACCGTGTGTATGCGGATAAAGAGTTAAATTCTTATACCACGATGCTTGCAACGTTTACCGGTTATTCCAAATATGATTTACAGCAGCAGGCAGAAACACTGTTTTCAGATTTTACACAGGTAAATCTATATGTTTATTTAGATAAGGATAAAAATCTTGTTCGTCTGTCAACGTCATTTGACACAGGCTTCTGCGAGGCTGTTTTGGAAGCACAGGGACTTGAAAAATGGAATGAGCAGACGGCAGTCCGTATCAAAAGTGAGCGCTCCGAGCTGACAGCAGTCGGTGAAAATACGGATATGGGATCTAAGGTGAACCTTAATGTCAGATACCATGAAACCGGCAGCCAGCCTTCCGGTACGGTGGCGCTGACGGTAGAAAAGCAGAACAATTATCTGTCCTGTACTTTAGGAAAAGTGACGGCAAAGGCGAAAGGACATGAGGCGGCAGTTGAATTTACCGGTGAATGTACGTATCAGTTTCGTTAAAAATCAGATAATCAGGTAAAAGCAGTACGGAAAGTATATTTTTCGTACTGCTTTTTTTGGGGTGCGCCTAGCGGCGCACGCCGGTGATGCAGAAATATAAAATCAGTTATATACAATGAATGTACTGTAGTGGAAGCAGCGGAGACGGCGTTCCATTTTGATTGCATTGGAAAGATATCGGAAAGCCCCCACCTGTACTTTATACAACCCGTCTTCATAAATCATAAATGCAGGAAAACCTTCCATCAGAAGCGAGTTGAGCATACGTTCTGCATTGGATTTATCGCGGAAAGAGCCGACCTGGACACGGTAGAGTTTTTCGGGATCATTGTCTTCCATTGGATTCTGCATCCGGTAAGGAACGTTCATGCCAGGACGTGTTGCAGGACTTGGAGGCAGGGTGGTATCCTGTGCATCCCCCTGATATGTGCCGTTAAAGGCTTCTGGTTCCGGCATATTTTGTACATAATCCGGGATTTCATTAAAATTGATGTCCTGTGCGTAAAGTGTCTTTAAAATACCATCGGCAATGGCCTGTGCAATTTTATTGAAATTTTCATCAAAAATACGGTTATCTTCATCGTCGTTGATAAAACCTGCTTCAATCAGTACGGCTGGCATTTTCGTACGTTTTAAAACGACAAGATTCGGGCGTTCGGTTACACCGAGATTTTTAAAGCCTGCCTTTTCAAGTTCCTCATTGATATTGCGCGCAAGCACGGCTTTGATGCCGGAATCGTTGTATACAAGTGTTTCCACACCGTTGTACTGGTTCGGGCGCTCTGAGGAATTGCGGTGAATGGATACAAAGTAATCCGCACCGGCATTATTGGCATCGGTTGCCTTTTTAAATGGGGTTTCATACTCATCATCTTCGCGTACATAGTAGACATTGATACCGCTGTTTTCAAGAATTTGTCCGACAGCGCGGGTCAGCCGCAGTGTATCGTCTTTTTCTTTACGGCTTTTATAAACGGCGCCGGAGTCGCTGCCGCCGTGTCCGGCGTCAAGTGCTATCGTTATTTCAGACATAAAGCCTCCATAACAGTCTTATCACAGTTATATTATTCATCACTTTCCCAATCGTTGCATATATTGATACAAAAATTACCAATGGAGATAGAAATGAACGTAGGGTATGTACACACACTTGAAACGCCGGACAATGCGGTTGACCGGGGAACACTGCGTGTCAGTGTTATTGACAGGGATACGAATCAGCCGGTTCAAAATGCAAGGGTGGAGGTTTCTTATACAGCAGACCCGGAGTCAGTGCTGGAGGTGTTAGACACGGATAACAGCGGACTGACAGAGGATGTCGGGCTTGCTGCGCCGCCGTTAGAGTACAGCATGGAACCGGGGATTGAACAGCCGTATGCGGAATATACCGTGACGGTCAGGGCGGAGGGTTATGAGGCATTCAGCGTGTCGGCTGTCAATGTGCTTTCAGGGGAATTAAGCCTGCAGAATATGCCGATGGAACCAAGACGGGTGTCGGAATCACCGAAAAATATTGTAATTGGACCGCATACGTTATTTGCGGAATATCCGCCTAAAATTGCTGAAAGTGAGATAAAGCCGGTCGGAGAACCGGGAGAAATTGTATTAAGCCGTGTGGTGGTGCCGGAAATGGTTGTTGTCCATGACGGCACGCCGGCCGATTCCACAGCACAGGATTACTATGTGCGTTACAGGGATTATATTAAAAATGTGGCAAGCAGTGAAATCTATTCAACATGGCCAAGACAGACATTGGAAGCCAATATCCATGCCATAATGTCCTTTACGTTAAACCGTGTGTATACAGAGTGGTATCGCAATCAGGGGTATAATTTTACGATTACGTCCTCTACGGCATATGACCATAAATGGATTGCAGACAGAAATATATTTGGGAATATTTCACAGGTGGTAGATGAGATATTTGATACGTATCTGTCAAGACCAAACGTCAAACAGCCGATATTAACACAGTATTGTGATGGAAAAAGAGTCAGCTGTCCACAGTGGTTAAGCCAGTGGGGCAGTAAATACTTAGGCGACCAGAATTATAGTGCGATTGAAATTTTGCAGTATTACTATGGGGATACCATTTATATCAATACGGCGGAAGAAATCAGCGGGATTCCGTCTTCATGGCCGGGAGCGGATTTAGATATCGGTTCATCAGGGCAGAAGGTTAAACAGATACAGGAACAGTTAAATCTGATTGGAGAATTTTATAATGCCATTCCGGTGCTGGTTGCAGACGGTATTTACGGAGAACGTACGGCAGAGGCAGTAAAGGTCTTCCAGCGGATTTTTAATCTGCCGCAGACCGGCGTTGTGGATTTTCCGACATGGTATAAAATTTCCGACCAGTATGTGCGCCTTTCGGGCATTGCAGAGCTGATGTAAAAAAATGCCGTGGAAAATACAAAAAGGTTATTGACAAAGAAACGATAAGATGTTAAACTGTAACAGTTGTAAAACGAAGCAGGGTATCCACTCTCACCTTAGCGCAGCAGGCGACTCGGGTTTATATTTTATGAATGATATAATTTTTCACTGGATTTGTGGAGAATATAAGATATTAGGATTAGAGTAGAGCGGATAACGGGAATTGGTTATTCGTTCTATTTTTTTATGAGGAATAGACCTGTTTGCTATTTCAACATCATGCTAATTATGGAGGTGCACTACTATTAGTGAATTAATGATTAACGAACAAATCCGCGACAGAGAGGTTCGTGTTATTGGAGAAGAAGGACAGCAGCTTGGTGTGATGCCACCAAAGGAAGCAATGAAGCTGGCAAAGGAAGCCAATGTAGATTTGGTAAAGATTGCTCCATCAGCGAATCCACCGGTGTGTAAGCTTGTAAATTACGGAAAGTACAGATATGAGCTTGCAAGAAAAGAAAAAGAAGCAAAGAAAAAACAGAAGACAATTGAAATCAAGGAAGTCAGATTATCACCGAATATTGATGTGAATGATTTAAATACGAAGAATAACGCAGCCAGAAAGTTCATTGAAAAAGGCAACAAGGTTAAAGTAACACTTCGTTTCCGTGGACGTGAGATGGCACATATCGACAGCAGCAAGCACATTTTGGAAGAATTTGCTGAGAAGTTAAGTGATATTGCAGTTGTTGAAAAAGCTCCAAAACTCGAGGGCCGGAGCATGATGATGTTTTTAACTGAAAAACGTTAAAATAAATTGAAATTATAGAGAACATTTAGGAGGATTATTATGCCAAAGGTAAAAACAAAAAAAGCAGCCGCTAAGCGTTTTAAAATGACTGGAACAGGAAAGTTAAAGAGAATGAAAGCTTACAAGAGCCATATTCTTACAAAGAAGACAACAAAGAGAAAGAGAAATTTAAGACATGCAGCTATGACAGATGCAACAAATGTAAAGACAATGAAGAAGATTATGCCTTATCTCTAATATGAGGTTGTGTGAATTTTAAGGAGGAATATAGAAAATGGCAAGAATTAAAGGCGGTATGAACGCAAAGAAGAAACATAACAGAGTATTAAAGCTCGCTAAAGGATATAGAGGAGCACGTTCTAAGCAGTACAGAGTTGCAAAGCAGTCTGTAATGAGAGCGTTAACAGAATCATACAAGGGCAGAAAGCAGAAGAAGAGACAGTTCAGACAGTTATGGATTGCCAGAATCAATGCTGCTGCAAGAATGAATGGTTTATCATACAGCAAGTTCATGTATGGTTTAAAGCTTGCAAACATCGACTTAAACAGAAAGGTATTGTCAGAAATGGCAATCAACGATGCAGAAGGTTTTGCAAAGCTTGCAGAACTTGCAAAGTCTAAGTTAGCATAATTTAATCGGCAAAGCTGATAAAATGCCCTCGTGTATACGGGGGCATTTGTAATATAAAAAATGTGTAATATGTGTGAAAATTGTGTGCAATACCTATGAATTTGATAAGAAATGTGGTATAAACATAAATGATATTGATGGGATTTACCGTCAGCAGCATAAATTACATGATGGGAGGACCGTCTGGTGGCGGTAGAACAGGAATGAAAAAAACAGGATTATTAAAAAGAGCAGGTGTAGCTGTGATGACAGCGGCACTGATGGTGACAGCTGTGGCTTGTAACACTAAGATTAAAGTGAATTTTGAAGCGAAAGCAAGCGACTATGTCAAATTAGGACAGTATAAGGGGATTACCGTATCGGTAGACGAACAGGCAATTGAGAATGAACTGATTGAAAAAAAAGTTCAGAACGACCTGACATCCAATACGACTTATGATGAGGTTTCAAGAGAAGCAAGGGATAAGGATCAGGTAACGGTAGACTTTACCGGAACAATCGGCGGCGAAGAAGTTTCAGGCTTCAGTAACGAAGATTACTCGCTGATTTTAGGAACAGATACATTTGTCATTGACGGATTTATTGATGCATTATACGGCATGTCGGCAGGTCAGACAAAGGTTGTAATTTTAACCGTGCCGGAAGATTTTGAAGATGCACCGGAATATGCGGGCAGCCGCATTGTATACAATATTACAATGAAAAAGGTTGAACAGCCCAATGTACCGATGATTACCGATGCGTATGTACAGGAATATTTTTCATGCAATACGGTAGCAGAATACAGACAGTCTATCAAAGATGATATTCAGGAAACGATTGACGAACAGATTGAAGATGCCAAGAAAGAAGCAGTTCTTACAAAGCTTCAGCAAAACTGTGAAATTACAGGCTATCCGGAAGAATATCTGTCAAGCAAGCAGTCAGAATTAGAAACATCCATTAAGTTCTATGCACTGATGCAGGGCTTATCAAATGATGAGTATTGCCAGAAATCTTTTGGTATTTCATTTGAGGAATATGTAAAGCGTGCCGTAGCACAGGATTTGATTTTCCAGTCTATTATTGAACAGGAAGATTTAAGTATTACAGATTATGAATACAAGGGCGATTTGGAAAGCTTTGCGGATAAGATGGGCTTTACCAATAAAGACAGTTTTGTTGAAAAGTATGGAAAAGATAAGATTGTACGTGCCATGCTCTTACAGAAGGCACAGGACGTTGTGATGAACAGTGCCGTATACGAATAGTCCCATAAATAGTACACCGGCACGCAGCATGGACGGATACAGTCCAAAATAAAAGTCTGAATTTTATATTGTAAAATAAAAGAGATTTACGAGGAAACGGTTTAATAATGACCGGCTTCGTAAATCTCTTTTTTGGTAAGCTGAAATTTTGATAAGTACAATCTGTGAATCCATAAAGACAGACAGCGCAAACTGGAAGATATCCGATATCCGGATAATTCAACGGATTTCTTCGATGATCAGTGAATTAGAAAGACCGCGGATATCCGTTAAAACAGTTTGGCGCATAATGGGATTCTGTACACGCACATAAAATGTGGCAAAACCGGAACGCTGCTCATGGGTCGGATAAATTTCCAGATTATGTAATTCGTAATTATGCAGGTTGCAGTATTCAATCAGGTCCTTGATAAAGGAAGAATCCTGATATTCTGCATAAATGGAGATGTACTTGTTAAAACGCATCAGCCGTTTGTCAACGCGCGACAAAATACGCAGGGAAAATATAATCATAACCGTACATAAAACAGCACCGCAGTAAAAGCCGGAGCCTACGGCAATGCCAATCGTGGCACAGCACCAAAGCCCTGCGGCAGTGGTCAGACCGCGGACATGATTGTTGCGCGTGACAAGAATCGTTCCAGCGCCGAGGAAGCCGATACCGCTGATAACCTGTGCCGGAATCCGGGCAGGGTCTGTGCCGCCAAGCCGTTCACACATATAAAGATTGGTGATACAGGCAAGAGTTGCACCCAGACACACAATCACATAAGTACGAAATCCGGCGGGGTGTTGTTTCTGCTCGCGTTCAATTCCCAGTGCACCGCCTAAAATCAGGGCAAGCGCAATTCTCAATAAAATAGAAAATAAATTCAATTCGCTAAAAACAGGAATATTTTCAAAATACATAGAACCTCATTTCAAAGCAGTTTCGTTGCAGCTATTTTGTTCCGGTAGAACCAAAGCCGCCGTTTCCACGGTCTGTTTCGTCTAAAGAATCGGCTTCGTCAAAAGCGGCGGTAATAAATGGTGTCAGTACAAGCTGTGCAATGCGGTCGCCCGGTTCAACGGTAACAGCTTCATTTCCGTGGTTATAGAGTGCAACCATGATTTCACCGCGGTAATCGGCATCAATGACCCCAACCTTGTTGGCAGGGGCAATGCCTTTTTTGCATGCCATGCCGCTTCGTGCATACACCAGACCGACCAGTCCTTCCGGAATGGCAATGGCGATACCGGTGTGGATAAATTCAGTTTTTCCCGGTTCAATTGTTACAGGCTGTTCCATGCCGGAATAAAGGTCTGCACCGGCAGACTGGGCAGTACCGTAAGTCGGAATAATGGCATTTGGTGTCAGTTTTTTTAATTTTACAATTGTGTTCATAAGATAATCTCCATTCATTATTTTTTTATTAGAAAAGCAAAACGGGACTTCCCTTGGCAAGGGATTCCTGTACCAGAATTGTGCGCTGGTTGGAAGAGCCCTTAAATTTTAAATTCAGGCTTTTGAGTTCCTGCATAAATTTTCCGTCCACAAGGACATCAATATAGGAAAGCATTTCGCGGGTGACATCCCATTTTTCACACATCTGTCCACAGATGTCTTTGTCAAAAAGGTATCCGGTAAAACACCAGATATTTTTTTGCGGAAAGCGGCTTTTGGTCTGCTGTAACAGCGGAAGAAGCCCCTGCTGGTTGGCATATTCAAACGGTTCGCCCCCAAGCAGTGTCAGCCCGGCAATATAACCGGGTTCTAATGAAGCCAGTATAGCATCGATGGTTTCCTGCGTAAACGGCTTTCCGTATTCAAAATCCCATGCGATTTCATTAAAACATCCCGGACAGTGGTGTGTACAGCCGCTTACAAACAAAGAAGTGCGCACTCCCGGTCCGTTGGCAATATCACAGTATTTAATTTCAGCGTAGTTCATATTAATCCCCATTTCCGCAGGCATTTCGGTGCCGCCTGCCTTATATTGAGCGGTTTGTTGCGAAGCAGCGGTAAAAATCCGTGCGGGCGTTACAGTTGTGGGTTTTCGCCCAACATTATCACATTAGTATATCAGAAAAAGCACAAAATCACCAGTGTAAATTTATTGCAGCAAATAAGACCACATTCTTGAATAAAAAATCAGTAGTTTCCCCAAAGCCAACCGCCGATTCAGTAGAAACATACAGAAAATATGTTATAATGTGCGTAAGCAATGAGCAGTGCCGTATGAAAGCGGAAAAAAGAGCTGTGCTTGCACAAAGCGCTTTTAGACGGTTTCATACGATAGGGCGAATGCCCGACAGTGGGAAAGCGAAGCTTTCCCGCGGCACGGCGAATAAGCCTGTAAAAAGCGGAAAAAAAGAGCTGTGCTTGCACAAAGATTGGAGGAAAATTATGATAGAAATTTATTGCGAGAAGTTATATAAATATGCAAGAATCGAGGAACCGGTCAGTGTGACAATTCCGTTCAAAAAAGGAGCATATACGAAAACAGAGGATATGGCGGTTTTGCAGAACGGCAGTCCGGTATTAATCCAGCCAAAGGTGACAGCACGTTATGATGACGGAAGTATCCGCTACCTGTTTTTGCGTTTTCTGGCGGACTTACCAGCAAATAAAGCAGCGGTATTGCAATTTGATGTTAACGCAAAAGCCGGAACCAACAGTAACATAAATAAAACGGCCGGAAAAGGAATGACAGCAACAGTAGAAAAGGTTGCAGACGGCTTCCGGATAGATACAGGGTGTTTAAAATATGAAGTCGCCAACCACAGCGGCAGCATTTTTAAAGAACTCGATGACGGCAGAAAAATATACAAAGCTGCAGATTTTGAAGGACCGTATTTAAAGGATGGTAACGGAGATACCTATGATATGCAGATTGATACATGGCGCGTGGTGGAAGCAGGTCCGGTCTGTGTGATTTTATCGGCGGAAGGAAGCAGTCTATGCAGCCGGGCAGACGATACAGTCAATGGCGGTACGGGTGACGCAAAAAACATCCGGTTTGAGCTGCGGCTTACGGCATATGCGGGCAAACCATGGACAGAGGTATCCTATCGGATTATCAATACGACAGATAACCCGCTTACGATAAAGTCACTGGTATTTCACTACAAAGCAGGGACAGAAGCTGTATCAGATGCATTGATTCCGATGAATTTTGATGCGGAAACGGATTCGACAGGCTGTGGGGATACGCTGACAGACAATTCGGCAAATGAAGGTCCTCTTTTTCATACAAGGGGCATATTGGAACTGGAAGCTATTGAAAAAAAGACACCGCCGGAAACTGTGCGGACACTGGTTGGAAGTTCTAACTATAAAACGGATTTCTTTATTGGAAAAGACGGTGAGCCGGTCAATAAAGTGATTGATGCAAAATATTTGTTAAAAGAGGCAAATGAGCATTTTGCAGAAGTATTATACGGAACCTTTATGGCAGACCGCACCGATGAGAAGGACGGACTTTGTATTACCGTTTATCAGGCACAGCAGAATTACCCGAAGGCGGTGCGTGCCGATAAAAACGGAATCAGTGTGATGCTTGTGCCGGAAGGTGTGGGAAATGTTGTGATGCAGCCGGGTATGGCAAGAGAACAGCAGTTCTTAATGCATTTTCATGCACCGGAAGAACCTGTCTGGGAGCTGGATAACCGGAGTTTAATTTATCAGATGCCGGACAGACCATGCATTGCACCTCGCATTTTTAAGGAAGCAGGTGTTATGTTAGATGTTTTCCCGGAAAAGCTCAATAATGATGTGGAAATTGCACTAATGGGAAAAGCGGATGCCCATGCACGCTGTTATGGAATGTTAAACTGGGGTGATACGTGGGATTCCGGTTACACTATGCAGGGCAGGGGTAACGGCAGAGTTGTGTGGTCAAATAATGAATACGACTTTCCGCATTCCTGCGCATTACAGTATGCGCGTACGGGGGTAAGAAGGTATCTGGATTATCTTCTGGTAACGGCAAAACACTGGATGGACGTTGATATCTGCCATTACAGCAAAAATCCATTGCGCATCGGCGGACAGTGGGAGCATACGGCAGGGCATTGTGCCAACGGCGTAATGGTATGTTCGCATGAGTGGGTGGAAGGCTTGTTAGATTATTATCATTTTTCCGGAGATGAGCGGGGACTGGCAAGTGCCATTGGTATCGGTGAAAATGTATTGCGTCTTTTGGATACACCGATGTATGCCCATGCAGGGGAAGCCAATGCAAGAGAAACTGGCTGGGCGCTGCGTACGCTGACAGCACTTTATATAGAAACTCACGACAAAAAATGGGTGGAAAAATGTGACTGGATTATTCACAGCTTTGAAGTGTGGGAAGATGAGTACGGAAGCTGGCTGGCGCCGTATACGGATAACACTGCAATTCGTGTGGGCTTTATGATTTCCGTTGCGGTTGGAAGTGTTATGCGCTATTACCGGGAATTTCCGCGGCAAGACATCAAAGAAATGCTTATCCGCGCGGTGGATGATTTAATAGAGAACTGCCTGATGGATAACGGACTGTTTTATTATAAGGAATTGCCAAGTCTTGCACGTCTTGGCAACAATACACTGCTGTTGGAATCACTTGCGATTGCCTATGAATTAACCGGGGATAAAAAATACCTTGCGCCGGGACTTGAAACCTTTAAACGAGCCATTTATGAAAAACCGTCGACTATCAACGGACAAAAGCGTGAGGAAGAAGATGCCGTTATTGGTGCAGGTTCCAGTACAAAGGGCTTTGCACAGAGTTTTATACCTTTAATTACTTATTATAAAGCACTGTCTGAAAATGATATGACATGGTGATTTGACGAAAGCGGGCATTGCGTAGTAAAATAAAAGAAAAATGATGTCAGAATGGAGAATAAGCTATGAGATTAGGTATTAGAGCACATGATACAAAATATGCACCGCTGGATGAAATGGTGGCAAATATCCACAATATGGGATTTCACTGTATGCACATTGCGCTGGCAAAGTCTATCAAGGAATTTAAGCCGGAAATCGAAACGATGACACCGGGACTTGCGATGTATATGAAAGAAATCTGCAGAAAAAATGATGTGGATGTGGCAGTCCTTGGCTGTTATCTGAATCTTTGCAACCCGGATCTGGAACAGCACAAAAAAATCGTGGATAAATATATTGCATCGATTCGTTTTGCAAGCATTTTAGGCTGCGGTGTGGTTGGAACAGAAACAGGCGCGGTTAATACCGAATACAAGTACGAGCCTGCAAACCATACAGAAGAAGCGTTACAGACCTTTATTGAAAATTTAAGACCAATTGTAAAGTGCGCAGAGCAGTTCGGTGTGATTATCGCCATTGAACCGGTATGGAAGCACATTGTATGTACCGTGGAACGCGCAAGAAAGGTTTTAGATGCGATTGATTCTCCAAATCTCCAGATTATCTTTGACCCAGTAAATCTGCTCTGCGTGGATAACATTGACAGACAGGATGAGATTATCAATCAGGCATTTGAACTGCTTGGTGATGAAATTGCAGTCGTACACTGCAAGGATTATGTGGTCGAAGGTAATGAGTTAAAGTCGATTGCAGCAGGAACTGGAAGCCTGAACTATCCGCTCCTTTTAAAGAAGATTAAAGAGCATAAGCCGTATGTACACTGTACGCTTGAAAATACCGTTCCGGAAAATGCGGCGGCTACAAAAGAGTTTATGGAAAAAACTTACGCTTCCGTATAGGGGTTGTATTTTTTTGTATCAGAATATATAATGGTAATAATTTTTCCTATACAGTGAACGCGGAGGTAGCGTATGCCAGAAGAAATAGTACGAGTAAACGAGGCAAATCAGAAATCAGACAGATTGGAGAAGCAGGTTGCGACACCTGCGGATTATACCAGCCCTGAAGTGTTATATGAGGATTTGATACAGGAAATCCGTAAATACCACCCGTCATCGGATTTATCCGACATTGAACGGGCTTATAAGATAGCAAGGGACGCCCATGAAGGACAGAAACGTAAATCAGGTGAGTCGTATATTATCCATCCGTTGTGCGTGGCAATTATCCTTGCAGAGCTGGAACTTGATAAAGAAACAATTATTGCGGGACTTTTGCATGACGTGGTAGAAGATACTGTGATGACGAGTGAAGACGTTACGAGAGAATTCGGTGCGGAAGTGGCACTGCTGGTTGATGGTGTTACGAAGCTGACCCAGTTAAATTACCAGCATGATAAGATTGAAGTGCAGGCAGAAAATTTAAGAAAAATGTTTCTTGCCATGGCAAAGGATATCCGTGTTATCCTGATTAAACTGGCGGACCGCCTGCATAATATGCGGACGATGCAGTATCAGACACCGGCAAAGCAGATTGAAAAATCGCGTGAAACGATGGAAATCTATGCACCAATTGCACATCGTCTTGGTATTTCCAAGATTAAAGTGGAACTGGACGATTTATCCATGCAGTATCTGATGCCGGATGTTTATCAGGATCTGGTTGAAAAGATTAACTTAAATAAAGCAGGCAGAGAAGCATTTATCGACAGCATTATCAAAGAAGTCGGCATGCACATCAGCAATGCGGGCATTGAAGCAGAGATTAACGGACGTGTCAAGCACTTCTTCTCCATTTACAGAAAGATGGTCAACCAGAATAAGACACTCGACCAGATTTACGACATTTTTGCCGTGCGTATTATTGTAGATACCGTGAAGGACTGTTATGCGGCACTCGGTGTCATTCATGAAATGTACAAGCCGATTCCGGGACGTTTCAAGGATTATATCGCCATGCCGAAGCCCAATATGTATCAGTCCCTGCATACCACACTGATTGCATCAAACGGACAGCCGTTTGAAATCCAGATTCGTACTTATGAAATGCACCGTACTGCTGAATATGGTATTGCAGCACACTGGAAATATAAGGAAGGTAAGAGCGGAGAAACGGGCAATGAGTCCGAAGAAGCAAAGTTGAGCTGGCTGCGTCAGATTCTGGAATGGCAGAAGGAAATGTCCGATAACAAGGAATTTTTATCTTCTATTAAAAATGACCTCAATCTGTTCTCAGACAGTGTATACTGCTTTACACCTTCCGGTGATGTCAAAAATCTTCCGGCAGGTTCCTGTCCGATTGATTTTGCATACAGTATCCACAGTGCTGTCGGTAATAAGATGGTCGGTGCAAGAGTCAATGGAAAACTTGTCAATATTGATTATCAGATTAAGAGCGGTGACCGGATTGAGATTATTACATCACAGAATTCCAAAGGACCGAGCCGTGACTGGTTAAGTATTGTCAAAAGTACACAGGCACGCAATAAAATTAACCAGTGGTTTAAGCAGGAATTAAAAGAAGACAACATTTTAAAAGGAAAAGAAATGCTGTCAACATACTGCAAGACGAAGGGCATTGTATTATCAGAACTTACAAAGCCGGAGATTATCGAAAAAGCGCTGCGCAAATATGGCTTTAAGGACTGGGAGTCCATGCTGGCATCTGTCGGACACGGCGGATTAAAAGAAGGACAGGTTATCAACAAACTGTCCGAAGAATACGAAAAGCGCAAGAAGGCAGAAATTACCGATACACAGGTGCTGGAAGAAATCGTCCAGAATGAAGCCAAAGCCAATAAGGAAACGTCCAAAAAGAATAAGGGTGGTATTGTTGTCAAAGGCATCCATGATGTCGCGGTTCGTTTTTCAAAGTGCTGTAATCCGGTTCCGGGTGATGAAATCGTCGGTTTTGTCACAAGAGGCAGAGGTATTTCCATTCACCGGACAGACTGTATCAATATTTTGAACTTTCCGGACAGCGAGCGTGCAAGACTGATTGAAGCAGAATGGGAGTCTACAGGTTCTAAGGAAGAAAAATACGGTGCAGAGATTAACATTTTTGCCAATAACAGAACAGGACTAATTATTGATATTTCCCGTGTATTTACGGAAGCAAATGTTGATGTGATGTTTATGAACAGCCGTGTCAATAAAAAAGGACTGGCTACGATTAACATGGGATTTGATATCCATGGAAAAGAAGAATTAAACCGTCTGGTTGATAAGTTAAGGAAAATCGAAGGCGTGACGGATATCATGAGAGCCACCGGCTAAATTCCGAAAAGCCTTATATCTAAGCTTTTCGGAATAGCAAAATTGTAATGCATGCATTACAATTTTGCAAGGTATTGGCAAACGGCAGGTATCTGAAAAAGCCATAAATGGCAGCTTTTTCGGAATTTGAAAAATCCTTATATCAAAGATTTTTCAAATAGCAAAATTGTGCCGCAGACGGCACAATTTTACGTGGTGTTGGCGGTATGAGCACTGCTGGAAGGAGTATATTATACATGGGTAAGATTGAACTGGATTTCAGGGTGCTGGGAGATGTGGGGACGAACTGTTACCTGCTTTGCAATCAGGAAGCCAAAGAATGTATTTTAATTGATGCACCGGATTTGCCGGACAAAATTGATGAAATGATTGCGGCATCCGGCTGTAAGCTTTGTGCAGTCCTTTTAACACACGGACATTATGACCATATTTTAGCGGCAGAGGAAGTACGCAAAAGACATAACGTACAGGTGTATGTATCTGAAGATGAAAAGGAACTTTTACACAGTCCACAGATGAATCTGTCACAGGGTTATGGGCGCAGTACGGTGCTTGATGCAGATGTGTACCATAAGGACGGAGCACATTTATCTATTGCGGGACTGGATATTGAAGTCTTTCACACACCGGGACACACTGCGGGCGGAAGCTGCTATTATATTGCAGAAGCAGGCATTTTATTTTCAGGAGATACGCTGTTTTCGGCATCTGTCGGCAGAACGGATTTTCCGACAGGAAAGTCCTCGACACTGATCCACTCCATTCAGGATAAACTGATGCCGTTACCGGATGATACCATGGTCTATACCGGTCATGAAGACATGACAACGATTGGAATGGAACGAAAATACAATCCGTTTTTATAGAGAGCGTAATGGTGAAAAAATATGATTACAGTTAGTTTAAATGAGGCAGATTTTGAGTATGACATCCATTCATTAGTGAAGGCTTTTTATCCGAAAGAGGATGTCAAAGTATTTGCTGACAGTGAAAAAATTGCAGAGTTAGAAGAACAAATCAGCAAATGTGCGACTGATTTCATAAAATTGAATGAATTAATGCAAGAAAAAGAAAAGACGGAAGCCGAACTTTCTGATAAAATGGAACGGTGGGTATATTTAAATGATCTTGCTGAAAAAATAGAAGCACAAAAGAGGGAGAATAATAATGAAAACATTTAAAGAGGCAGATATTTTACTGCCTAGAAAAGAAGTAAATATGGAGAAGTGGTCCGTCATTGCCTGTGACCAGTTTACCAGTGAGCCAGAATATTGGGAAGAGGTAAAGAAATTTGCCGGTGATAGTCCCTCTACTCTCGATATGATTTTGCCGGAAGTATATTTGGAGCAGGAAAATCATGAGGAGCAACTTAAAAATATTGAGGCTTCTATGAATAAGTATCTGCGTGAAAAGGTTTTTACAGAATATAAAGATGCGATGATTTATGTAGAGCGGACAGACAGTGTTGGGAATGTTCGCGCAGGTATTGTTGGAAAGATTGATTTAGAACAGTACGATTATAGCAAAAAGAGTACATCTTTTATAAGAGCAACAGAGGCAACGGTAGCAGAAAGAATTCCAGCCAGAGTGGAGATTCGTAACAATGCGGTAGTGGAACTTCCACATGTTATGCTGCTTGTAGATGATGCGGGAAAGCATGTTATAGAACCATGTGAGCAGGAAAAGGAACATCTTCCGCTTTTATATGATTTTGAACTTATGATGGGCGGCGGACATCTATGTGGCTACCTTCTTGGAAAAGAGGAAAAGAAACGGATTGAAAAAGCACTTACATTCTTGGCAGATCCAAGGTGTTTTGCCGATAAATATCATGTAAAAAACCGTCCGGTTCTTTTGTTTGCAGTTGGAGATGGCAATCACTCACTTGCAGCTGCTAAAGCATACTATGAACAGTTAAAGGCTGCGCATCCAGATGAAGATCTGTCGGAGCACCCGGCGAGATATGCGCTCGCAGAGGTTGTAAATCTTCACAGCCCTGCTCTTCAGTTTGAGGCGATTCACCGAATTGTTACCGGTGTTCATGTAGAAGATTTATTAAGCAAGATGAATGCAGCTTTACATATTAAAAAAGAAGGAAAAGGGCAGACCTTCTATACTATTTATAATGGAAAGAAAAAGAAATGTGTTATTGAACGTCCAACTTCTAAGTTAACAGTAGGAAGTCTGCAGAGATTCCTTGATGGATATCTGGCACAAAATGGCGGAAAGATTGATTACATTCATGGAGAAGAGGTAGTAGAAAGCCTTGCCAGGGAAAAAGACAGCATAGGATTTATTTTACCAGATATGGGAAAGGAAGAACTGTTCCCTACAGTAATTCATGATGGAGCATTACCAAGAAAGACATTTTCTATGGGACATGCACAGGATAAACGTTACTATACCGAATGCCGCAAAATAAGAAAATAGA
>OGHJ01002005.1_pt1 | contig 19009 bp, 15 predicted proteins | sample 1571351 | NCBI WGS metagenome assembly OGHJ01 (sample SAMEA2582037, study PRJEB24529) | metagenome | biome: Human gut stool | place: China | collected 2011 | reverse complement strand
CTTTGCCGCCCATGACCGGGCGGCAAAGCGGCGGGTTTTGGTATTCTGTCAGCGATTTCGAATGCGGCGGAGGTAGCGGTAGACGGTGGGTTCGGAAATGTCCAGCTCCCGGGCGACCTGCCCCACCGATCCCTTGGTGGAGAAAACCCCCTGCCGCTCCAGGGCTTCAATAAGGGACTCCTTTTCCTGGGTCGTCATGCGTCCGGCGGGAACGCCCTGGCGGAGCACTGTATTGTGGATGAGGGTGGTGGAGAGCTCTGGGATGGAATCATCCAGCTCTTCGGTATAGGGGGCCTGAGGGGGTACCTGGCCGGGGACGGAGAAAGCGGCGAGAAGACTTTGAAGGTGTCTTGCCATTGCGGTGAGGTCGGAGACATCGTGATTGACGCAGATGAGCCCCAGCAGCTCGCCATCTTCCTTGATAAAGTAGGTGGAGGAAACGAAGCGTTTGCCGCTGCGGGTACGCCCTTCGTAATTGGACACGAAGTCCCGGTCCCGATAGACCTCGTCCCTCACCAGGCGGCGGGCCAGCTCTGTCATGGGATCTCCCACCTTGCGGCCGCTGAGGTGGCCGTTGAAGATGGCCATAACCGACGTCTCCGGATCGGAGACGTCGTGGAGGATGACCTCGTAGTGGTCGCCGCATACGGCGCTTAAAAAGGCCGCAATGGGGAGGTAACGCTCCAGCCTGCTTTGGTTGCTCATGGGTTTCGGTCACCCTTTCCGGCAGTCAAAGACCGCAATTGCTTCGTGGACCTTATTTTATACCCGAATAAGCAAAAGCACAATATGAAAAGCGGATTGACAAACAAGAAATAAGAAATTATAATCAATGTAACAAAAATTTATCGGAGGCGATCTACTATGAAAACTCCTATCGTAACGGATCAGGCACCCGCCGCCATCGGCCCCTATTCCCAGGGCATCTCCACCGAGAGCCTGGTCTTCGTGTCCGGCCAGCTGCCCATTGACCCCGCTACCGGTGTCATGCCCGAGGACGTGGCCGCCCAGGCCAAGCAGTCCCTGGCCAACGTGAAGGCCGTGCTGGAGGCTGCCGGCAGCTCCATGGAGAAGGTGGTCAAAACCACCATCTTCCTGGCTGATATCGCCGACTTTGCCGCGGTGAACGAGGTCTATGCCGCTGCTTTCCCCCAGCCCTGCCCTGCCCGCAGCTGCTTCGCCGTGGCTGCCCTGCCCAAGAGCGCCAAGCTGGAGATCGAGGCCATTGCCGTAAAGTAAGATTCCGCCGGAACCCAAAAGCCGTAAGCCCGCCGGGCTTACGGCTTTTTGTATCAGGAGGATGGCTCACCATGCGGGGGGCCTGCTGAGGTTTGAGCACGTATATGAAGCCTGAGCACGGACAAGTTGCAAAAAGAGAACGGCCAGACCGCAGTGAGCAGGGGCGGGGCGGAAGACCGTCCTCCCCTTGACAAATGCGGGATTCTCCTGTAAAGTTACACATAGAAGTATTCTCCGTTTCGATAGAAAGCCCGGGACGAAAAGAAAGTGAGGCTCCGTTCCCATGAATGTACTGCTGGAAAAATTCACATTTACGCCTGAACTGACCGAAATCATCAACAATAGCCCCAGTGTGATCGTGCCTGACAGCAAGGAGACCCTCTACGAGCTCATCTTTGGCAATGAGCACACGGACAAGATCGAGGTCCTCTACGATGTGAACGGGAAGCCTGTGAAAGAGGCCACAGTGGTCCGCTGCAAAAACGGTGCCGTGGTCAACTATGTGGAGGACTACATGCGCCGCCGGGACCCCGACTGCATGCGCATCGCCGACGACCAGCCCACCGACAAGCCCCGGTTCGAGGATGTGTATGGCTACGACTTCGACCAGCTCCGGGAGGAGACCTACCGGTGGCTGGCCCGGCAGGAGCTCATCATCGTGCCCTTCAAGGCCGGCGGTTACCAGTATGGCTATGACTCCATCCTGGTCTGTCCCCGGAACGCCGCCTTCTTTGCCTTTGCTCTGGCAGAGCTCCAGGCCTTTGTGAACGCCCGCAAGGTGGAGCACTTCAAGCCCCGCTCCATCGTCTATGTTGCGCCCCCCTTCCGTCACACCCACTTTAACGGCAAGCAGGTGGTGGTCCACAGCCGCCACAGCGACCTCCACGAGGTCTTTTCCTACAACCTCTACCCCGGTCCCTCCGCCAAGAAGGGCATTTACAGTGTGCTGCTGGACATCGGTGAGCGGGAAGGCTGGATCACCGCCCACGCTTCGGCTGCCCGGGTCATCACCCCCTATGAAAATGAGATGGTCATGATGCACGAGGGTGCCTCCGGCGGTGGCAAGAGCGAGCTGCTCCAGGATGTGCCCCGTGTGGCCGACGGCCGTGTGCTGCTGGGCGTCAACATCGAGACCAATGAAAAGACCTATATCAGCATGAGCGATACCTGTACCATTCAGCCTGTCACCGACGACATGGCCATGTGTCAGCCCAGCTACCAGCCCCGAAACGGCAAGCTGGCCCTCACCGACGGCGAGGACGGCTGGTTTGTGCGGGTGGACGGCATCACCGAGTACGGCGCAGACCCCCTGTACGAGCGCATCTCCATCCACACCAAGGAGCCCCTCATGTTCTTCAACATCGACGGTGTGCCCCGTTCCACCTGCCTGCTGTGGGAGCATACCCTGGACTCTGACGGCAAGCCCTGCCCCAACCCCCGTGTCATCATCCCCCGCCGCCTGATCCCCCACATCGCCGACAAGCCGGTGGAGGTGGACGTGCGCAGCTTCGGCGTCCGTATGCCCCCTGCCACCAACGAGAACCCCAGCTACGGCATCCTGGGTCTCATGGGCATCATTCCACCCGCCCTGGCCTGGCTGTGGCGGCTGGTGGCCCCCCGCGGCTTCAACAACCCCAGCATCAATGGCAGCGCCAAGCTGGCCAGCGAGGGCGTGGGCTCCTACTGGCCCTTTGCCACCGGTCTCCGGGTGAAGCAGGCCAACCTCCTGCTGGAGCAGATTTTGCGGTGCAAGAACACCAAGTATGTGCTCATCCCCAACCAGCACATCGGCGCCTATAAGATTGGTTTCGCCGCCGAGTGGATCTCCCGTGAGTATCTGGCCCGCCGCGGCGGCGTCAACATGAAGATGGACCGTCTGGTCCCCGCCCGCTGCCCCCTCCTGGGCTACGCCCTTAAGGAGATGAAGGTGGACGGTCAGCAGATCAGTTCCCGCTTCCTCCGCCCCGAGCGCCAGGAGACTCTGGGCGACGAGGGCTACGACAAGGGTGCCAAGATCCTCTACGACTTCTTCGCTCAGGAGCTTGCCGCCTTTGATGTGCCGGAGCTTCATCCCATCGGAAAAGAGATCCTCAAGTGCTTCCAGAACAACGGCAGCATCGAGGACTACTGCGCCATCATCCCCCTGGGTCTGGAATAAGAAAACAGAAAAACGGCGTCCCCTTCTCACGAAGGGGACGCCGTTCTTTTTGTGGTGCGTCAAGGGATGACTACCCAGTACGTCCGTTCGGTTTGAGTTTCGTTGTAGGCGGCTGTGGCATCCAGCCCCCAGAGTTCGGATAGCTTCCAGCTGACGCCCAGGATGCCGTCCCGAAGGACGACGGGCTCATCCAGGTCCACCGGCTCGCCGTTCACCAGGACAGTGGAACTTCCCACGGTGAGGACGATGGTGGTATCCCGATAAGTGCAGGTGGCAGTCTGGGTATCTTCCTTCCACTCGTAGGAGGCGCCCAGGGCCAGGCACAGGTCCTCTACGGGGAGGGCGTAGCCGCCCTCCTCCGTAATGGGGTCCATCAGAGGGATCTGGAAGGGGCAGAGCTTGGGGTCGATCTCCACGGCGTAGGGTTTGCCGCCGTCCAGGGGATAGGCGGTGCTGTCAAAGACCACGGCAGCAAGCTGGGACAGGTCCATGACGGACTGGAACCGGTAGTGGAAGGACCACCGCTCCCCCTGGATGCGCTGGGCGGAGACGGTGGTAAGGGACTGCCCGCTGGTGATAAGGGTCCCGTCCTCCATGAGGAAGAAGAGCAGCGAATCTGCCTCCCGATCCGGGTCCACTATGGTGGCCTCAATCTGACAGGTGAGGGGACTCAAAGTCACCGAATGCACCGTGATATCGCCGCCCCGGGCGTTGTCCAGGGTGGGGGCACCTGGTCCTGTGGCACCGATATCTACGGTAACCGACTCTGCAGGGGTAAGGTCAAACTCCAGGGCGGCCCCTTCCTCCATATACCCCAGACGGACCCGGAGTGCGGTGGCGCCGGCCAGATCCACGTCGAAACGCCAGAAGGTGGAAGACTCCGTCCGCAGCTCCCCCAGTTCGCTGTAACCCACACCCCAACTGCTCGGCGTAGAGGCATCATCACCGTCGTTTTCTTCCGGGAGAAGCGGATAGATGGACCAGGTGTCCATGCCGTTGAAGTCGTCGGAGAACATGAATGCCCTGGATTCCTCCGTCAGAGCATCCACCCTCACCAGCAGCAGGGCAGTGGTGCTGTCTGAGACGGAACTCTCGACTGTTAAGGTGTAGTCCTTGTCGCTGATTGACCGGACCTCATGGTCCACCAAGGGCTTGGCGGAGGAGGTATCCCCCTTGAAATAGGTATCCAGAACATCCCAGTGGACGGTCACGGCCAGGGTAGTGCCCACCAGGGCCACTACGGCGGCAATGAATACCGCCGCAAAACGAGTTTTTTGCCGCATATGCTGTCTCCTTTCCGAGGGGAGAACGTCTAAAGCGGCATTCACCCGGCGGACCATGTCCTCGGGGTCCAACGGTTGGGGGCAGGGCACCTCGGGCGGTACGGTTTCGGCCCAAAGCTCTGCAAAGTGATTTTCCTTCACGGACATTCCCCTCCTTTCGTCAGTTCCTCCCGCAGGGCCTTCCGGCCCCGGAGGAGCCGGCTCTTGGCTGTGGAGAGGTTCAGCTTCAGGTCCCGGGCCACATCCTTCAGCTTATCCCCGTACCAGTAGTAACGGAGGAAAAGGGTGCGGTCGGGCTCGTCCATAGCGTCCACGGCCTGCCACAGCCGCTCCGCCCACTCTCGCTGCTCGGCCGTCTCCTGGGGGCCGGGCTGCGGTGCAGCGTCGGATTCGGAGAGGGGGAGGACCGGTACAGGGGTGCGGCGGAGTCGGTCAATGGCCTTGTTTCGGGCCACCGCCCCCAGCCAGGGGCGGAGATCCTTGTCGGCGTGCAGCTCCCCGGCGTGCTCCCACAGGGATAAGAACACGTCGGAGACCACCTCTTCCACGTCCTCACGGGGAGCGCTGCCCCCGGCGGACAGGGTCCGCCACACCGTGACGCTTACATAGGAGGTATACCGCCGGATGGCGTCCTCCAGAGCAGCACGGCTGTGTCTGCGCAGCCGCTCGATCAGGCGCGTGTCTTCCATGGGCATCCCTCCTAAAGTTCCATATCAAGTCTCCCGCGCGGTCAACTCTGACTGGATATACGCATTTCCCGGGAAAGGGTTGCGGGGAAAATAAAAATTTCCGGCGGTCATCCGCCGGAAATTTTTGTTTCTAGGATTTTAATACCCGTTGACCAGCAGGTCCAATACAGCTGCGGCCACATTGCCGGCGGTTTGAGCGCCGCTGCCGCCCTCCTCCACGATGACCACAAAGGCGTAGGGGGCATCCTCGTTGCGGAGGAAGCCGGTGAACCAGGAGTTGGGAGCCTTGCCGCCGCCGACTTCAGCGGTACCGGACTTGGCGCAGATGTCCATGTTGGGGAAACGCCCGCCGCCGTAGGTCTCAGTGACGTTCCGGGCCATCATGTCGGCCAGGGTGGCTGCCGTGTCGGCTTCGATGAGCTTGCCCGTCTTGTGGCTGAAATAAAAGGAAGGGGGAAAGTGCAGGGGAGTTACTGTTTTGAGGACCAGCTGGGGGACAGCGGCCTTGCCGCCGCCTGCGACGGCTCCCATGTAGATCATCATGGACATGGGGTTCACCAGATCATTGAACTGGCCAACACCGGCCCAGCCCAACTGGTTCGTGGTTGCCCCGGAGAACTGGAAGCTGCCGGCGGCGGTCTTGAGACCGCTGATGCTGTACCGGTCGGTGAGCCCCGCTTTCTCGCTATAGGCGGCCATGATCTCCGGCCCCAGCTCCACAGCCAACTGGGCAAAGACGCCGTTGCAGGATTTTGAGAAGGCGCTGTAAATGTCCATCTCACCGTGGGCGGAGGGACAGGTCACCACATCGTCCCCCACCTGGCAGGAGCCGGTGCAGGTGAAGGTGCGGCTGAAGAGATCGGGGATATTTTCAATGGCGGCGGCCAGGGTGACGGTCTTGAAGACCGAGCCGGGGACGAAGGTGGAGGAGAGGGCCCGGTTGAGGTAGACGCCGTCGTAGGTGGTGTCCCCCTCCTGGATATCGGGGGGAGCGACCGGGTCAAAGGTGGGAGAGGAGAAGAGACACAGGATCTCCCCCGTCTCGTAGTTATAGACGGCCACCGCGCCCTTTTTGCCGTTCATGGCGGTGTAGGCCTCGTAGTTGAGCCGGGCGTCAATGGTGAGGTAGAGGTCGTTGCCCGCCCCCATGGGGCTGTACGCTCCGGTGAGGAGGTTGTAGCCAGAGAGCTTGTCAGCGAAGGCCACCAGAGCCCCGGTACCGATCTTGCCCTGAGCGTCTCCCACCACGTGGAGGGTGGCCTTTCGGACGGTGGCGTTGTCGTAGTAGGCACGGTTTCCGTCCTCGTCCACCCAGGAGAGCACGTCGCCGTCCCGGTCCAGCACCCGGCCCACCGAGAGCTGACCCTGGCTGTTGTATAGGTGGCGGTTGGCGGCAAAAGAGACCCACTTCCCGCCGTTGAGGAAAAAGCGGAAGCCGAATACCACCAGTCCAAGCACCAGTGCGGCTGCAAGGAGGAGGCAGACCATGGCCCGCCGTTCGATCTTACGCATCGCCGCTCACCTCCTTGCTGTCCTCGCTGGGAAAGTAAACGGACTCCTTCTCCTGACGGGAGGGAAGGCGGATGGCGAAGCTGGCGTTCTGCCGGGTGTCGGTGGCTTTCAGGAAGGCCAGCAGTCCCCAGGAGGAGAGCATGGCGGAGCCGCCGTTGGAGACAAAGGGGAAGGTAACGCCGGTGAGGGGGAGCAGGTCCACAGCGCCGAAGACGTTGAGACAGGTCTGGAAGACCAGCAGGGAGGTGGCGGCGCAGGCGGCGATGGTGTAGAAGCTGGACCGGCCCGAACGGCAGGCCCGAACGGCAAAGACAGCCAGAGTGACGATGCTCAGTACGGCCAGGGCGGCGATGATGAGCCCCCACTCCTCGCAGAGCATGCCGAAGACCAGGTCGGTGTCGCCGGCGGCCACGTTGTGGAGCCAGCCCTCCCCGGCGCCCACGCCCACCAGGCCGCCGGAGGCGGCGGCCGACATGGTGCGCACCTGCTGGAAGCCGCCGGAGGAGGCCTGCTCCCAGGCGTGGCCCCAGGTGGCGAACCGTTTGAGGATGTAGGGCTTGAAGGAGAGAAGGATGACCACGCCGAAGACGGCGCCGCCGCAGATGAGGGCCAGGGTGGCCCAGTCTCCGGAGCGGAGGTAGGCGATGACCAGGAAGGTGATAAAGAAGATGGCGGCGGTGCCGAAGTCGCTCATCAGGGCCAGGCAGCCCAGGCATACGGCGGTGAGGACCATGAAGAGGCCCAGGTTCCGCTTGCGGAAGAGCCGCTCCAGGGTGGCGGAGCCGGCGAAGATGTAGCAGATCTTGGCCAGCTCCGATGGCTGGAAGGAAAGGGGGCCGATGACGACCCAGTTGAGGGCGCCGTATTTGGCCTGGCTCAGACCCAGCATGCCCAGCACCAGGGTGAGACCCAGAAGGCCGATGGCACCGCCGGCCATGAGCCAGCGGATGGACTTGACCCGGTCCAGATCCCGGAGGAAGAGCCCCAGCACCACGAAGAGCACCAGCCCCAGCAGCAGGGCCAGAAGCTGCTTGAAAAGGGAGGAGGGGACGGAGGAGGCTGTGACGGCAAGGGAGAGGGTGGAGAGGAAGAAGGCGATGGTCTCCATCTCAAAGCCCACCCTGTGCGTGGCCCGCATGGCCAGAAAGTAGCCCCACATAACGGCGATCAGGCAGAGAAAAGCGCCGGGCACCGAGGCAGGGAGTTCATCTCCGGCAGCGGCCATAAGCTGTACGGCGGTTAGAATCTGAAAGATTGTGAGGAAGAAGAGTCCTACCCAGGGGGAGACGGGACGTTCCTCGGACCGCCGCTTCTGACGGCGCTTTTCCCGCTCCTCGGGTGGAACAGGGAGAAGGACGGTCTCCACACCGCCCAGGGCCACCACATCGCCGTAAGCCACCGGGGCGGCTTCAGCCACCGGCTTGCCGTTGATGGTGACGCCACCCTTGGAGCCCAGGTCGTAGATCGTCCAGCTGTCGTTTTCCGCCCGGATGAGGGCGGCATGCTGCCTGGAAACGGTGGGATAGCCCAAAATCACGTCGCAGGCGTTGGACCGGCCCAGGAAGTTTTCCCAGTGGGTAAGGGGCTCAGAGAGACCGTTGGGTAGGGTGAGATAGGCCCACACCTCCGGCACATGGGGTACGGTGAGGAGGGACCGGATGCTGCGGATGAGGATGAGAATGGCCAGGACGGGGAAGAGAAACCGCACCACGGCGGTGTACCACGCCATGACGGCGGCGTGATCCCCCAAAAAGGCGGCCAGACCGCCCACCAGATCCTGAAGTCCGGTTGGAAGCTGGGGCAAGGGATACCCCTCCTTTCTGAAAAGAGGTTCGAGAGCAGTATATCACAGTTTGAGCCGTTGTGGGTACAGAAAATCCGCCCCGCCGGGGGAGGGGGTACCGCCTTTGGGGAGACGGGCGTAGTCCCGGACGGCACCCAGAATGGCGCCCATGCAGGAGAGCTCGTCTTCCGGCCGGACAATGACATCTTTATAGGAGATGTTGATGGCCACCAGTTTGGTGCGGCCGGGGGAGCGGGAGAGCTTGCGGGGGAAGAGCTCCCGGTTGAGGAGGAAAAGGCCCAGCTGGTTGGCGGCCACAGCGCCCCGCTTTACGGCCAGCATGGTGCCTGGGGTGTATACCGGCGCCATGGAGCCGTCGGTGAGGAGGACAGCGAAGTCGGCGGCCTCAGTGACGGAGTCAGCAGGCACGTCCAGCACACCGAACTCGAAGCTGTCCATAAGAGCGCCCCGCTGACCCTGGGCGACGGGCTGGAGATAGAGGAGGAGGCGCCGGCGCCCGGTGGGCAGGGGGAGGGGAGACAGTGCCAGGAGCATTTCCAGCAGGGCATCCACCATCTGACGGCCCTGAACGGTGAGCACGCCGTAGTCCCGGACCAGCTCCCACTCCTGCTGTGAGAGGTAGTGCAGTCCGTCTCCCTCACACTGGGCGCTGAGGAAGAGTTCGTCCGGAATGCCGTCATCCAGCAGATAGCCCATGGAGATGTCCAGCGCCCGGCACAGACGCTCCAGAGACTGAGGCGCGGGATGAGCAGTCTGGCCGGAGAGGATCTTGTTGACTGTGCTCAGAGGCACGCCGGAGCGGCTGGAGAGGGCCGCGCTGGTCAGACCACTGCGGCGTTTGGCCAATGCCAGCTTGTTGGTCATGGACATCATTGGAGACCTCCCTTCAAAATTCGACAATAGTTATCCAAATTTGGAAAACTTTCATGTTCCAAATGGTGAGTTCGGCGCCGTACCATTGACAAAAAAGGGGAAATACACCATATTGTTAGGGACAACAGGGCGGACACAAGATATGTGTATCCGGCCCGGGGGTCAAGGGGCGATCGCGGGAGCTGTGGCTCGTCCGGTCTTCTTTTTAATTATATCATAAGAGGCCTGCTGCGTGGTAGGTCGGAGAGGAGACACGGGGCTGGCACCCTTCATTGAGAGAGGGAGGGGTGCGGGCCCAGACGGCGACGGGAGGTGCCGGACCGCTCGGAACGTGTGAGGAAATTGAGTGAGGAAGAGGAGAGGAAACAGCATGGAAGAGATCCGGCCGTGTTTTGAGGTCTGCACGGAGGAGGGGGAGATACCCGTCTGGTTTGGAGTGCTCTGCTGTGACGGCCAGCGGGCACCGCGGCTGTCCAGCGACTACGCAGAGGTGGAGCGCCTGGTGCGCGCACTCAATCGGAACCGTCTTTCCCCGGTGCACTTTAGGGACATCATCGAAGATTTTTGCCATTCCTGGGGAGAAAACCAATAAATCCGCGAAATTGTACTTGCCATTCCTACGCGCAGCGGTTAAAATAATACTTTGCCATATGTATGATGAGTAAGCGCGCGCGAGCGGAGGTTAGGAATGGACCGGACGATGGAAACGATCCTCTCCAGGGTGCAGAAGCCTGCCCGGTATACCGGTGGAGAGTACAACGCAGTGGTGAAGGACCCCAAGCAGGTAGATACGCGGATCGCCATGTGCTTTCCCGATACCTATGAGATCGGCATGTCCAATTTGGGGGTGCGGATCCTCTACGGGCTGATGAATGAGCTGCCCGGGGTGTGGTGCGAGCGGGTGTTCGCCCCCTGGGGAGACATGGAGGAGGAGATGCGCCGGGAAGGACTTCCCCTCTACGGTCTGGAGAGCGGAGATCCCATCTCTGATTTCGACATCATCGGCTTCTCCCTGGGCTATGAGATGGCCTACTCCAACGTGCTCAACATGCTGGATCTGGCCGGGCTGCCCCTGCGCTCCGCAGACCGGGACGAGGACGCCCCCCTGATCATTGCCGGCGGCACCTGTGCCTACAACCCGGAGCCTCTGGCGCCCTTTGTGGACATCTTCTCCCTGGGCGAGGGCGAGGATGTGACCGTGGAGCTCATCCGGCTCTATCAGCGTGCCCGCCGGGAGGGGTGGTCCCGTCAGGATCTGCTGGCGGCCGCGGCCAAGGTGCCTGGGCTTTATGTGCCCTCCCTCTATACCGTCACCTACCACGAGGATGGTACCGTGGCGTCTGTCACCCCGCAGGAGGGCGCGCCCGAGCTGGTGACCAAGCGGATCGTACAGGATCTGGACAAGTCCTACTTCCCGGTAAAGACCATTGTGCCCTCCACTGAGATCGTCCACGACCGGGTCATGCTGGAGGTCTTCCGGGGCTGCATCCGGGGCTGCCGCTTCTGCCAGGCGGGCTACGCCTACCGGCCCGTCCGCACCCGCAGCCCAAAGCTCCTGGTGGAGCAGGGAATCGCCGCCTGCAAGGATTCCGGCTATCAGGAGATGACCCTCTCCAGCCTGTCCACCAGTGATTACCGCCCACTGGAGGGGCTGTGCGACGGTCTGCTGGAGTGGTGCGAGCCCAACAAGGTGTCGCTGTCCCTCCCGTCCCTGCGGGCGGACAACTTCTCCATGGGCCTTATGCAGCGGCTCCAGCACGTCCGCAAGAGCGGCCTTACCTTCGCTCCCGAGGCGGGTACCCAGCGCCTCCGGGACGCCATCAACAAGAACGTCACCGAGGAGGACCTGATGAACTCCTGCCGCACCGCCTTTATGGGCGGGTGGAACACGGTGAAGCTCTACTTCATGCTGGGCCTGCCCACCGAGACCGATGAGGATGTGCTGGGCATCGCCGATCTGGCCAAGAAGGTGCTCCAGCTCTGGCGGGAGACCGCCCCCGACAAGCGCCGGGGCTGCAGGATCACTGTTTCTACGGCCTGCTTTGTGCCCAAACCCCACACCGCCTTCCAGTGGGAGCCCCAGGTCACCCGGGAGGAGTATCTCCGCCGGGTGAAGCTGCTGCGGGACAACATGCGGGAAAAGTCCATTGTCTACCACTGGCACGATCCGGACACCTCCTATCTGGAGGCCGTCTTCGCCCGTGGAGACCGCCGCCTGGCCGACGCCATCGAGCTGGCCTGGCGGGAGGGCGCCAAGTTCGACTCCTGGAGCGAATATTTTGACCTGGACCGCTGGCTGCGGGCCTTCGATGCCTGCGGTCTGGACCCGGCCTTCTACGCCAACCGGACCCGGAGCCGGGAGGAGGTCCTGCCCTGGTGCCGGATCTCCACCGGCGTGACCACCGACTTCCTGTGGCGGGAGCGGGAGCGGGCCTATGAGGCGGTCATCACCCCCGACTGCCGGAAGCAGTGTACCGGCTGCGGGGCCAACCATCTGCTGGAGAAGGGGAGGGTGTGCGATGAGTGACCAGCGCATCCAGTTCATCAAAACGGGCCGGGCCCGGTATATCTCCCACCTGGATCTGATGCGAACCTTCCAGCGGGCCTTTCTGCGCTCCGGGCTCCATGTCAAGCACACGGAGGGCTTTAATCCCCATGCCTATGTGTCCATTGCCCTGCCCCTGTCGGTGGGCTTTTCCAGCCAGTGTGAGATCCTGGAGTTCGGCCTGCCTGAGGGGATGGATTTAAGTGAGGTGCCCCGGCGCCTTACCCAGGCCCTGCCTGAGGGGGTTACCGTCACCCGCTGCTACGAGGGCGGGCGCCCCGTCCGGGAGCTGTGCTGGGTGAACTATATCATCACCCTGGAGTATGACGCCGGCGCCCCGGTGGGCGCTGAGAATGCCATCCGGGCCCTGCTGAGCCGGGAGAGCCTGGTGGTAACCAAGAAGTCCAAGAAGGCCAAGAGCGGCCAGGTCCAGGTGGACCTCATCCCCCTCATCCACAAGGTGGATTATGAGGGACGCCGGGACGCCATCGTCCTGGATGTGGTCCTCCGCGCCCAGAATCCCGGCCTCAATCCGACTCTGCTGGTGGAGACCATCCAGAACCAGTGCCCTGAGGCTGCGCCCGACTATGTGAGCTACCACCGCAAGCAGGTCCTGGACAAGGATTTCCATCCATTTCTGTGAGCATGCGCCCGTCCCGGGGAATGGTCCCGGGGCGGGCCTTTGTCTGTCCGCAGGGCAACGAAAAAAACCGTTGACTTGTGCGGAACGACAGCGTATGCTATAATTGCTTTCGCTTCACCCAAAGGTGCGGAGCGAGAAGGAGGGTCATATCTTGGTGTTTTATCCCCTGCAGGCGCTGCTCAGACGGCTGCGGAGTATGCGTAACCTCAATCCCGCCCGGATTGTGGTGGTCTCCTTTGGGATCATCATTCTCACCGGGACCCTGTTGCTCATGCTGCCCTGGGCCAGCCGAGACGGACAGTCTACCGATCTCATTACCTGTCTCTTTACCGCTACCTCGGCCTCCTGTGTTACCGGACTGATCCTGGTGGACACCTGGACACACTGGACGCTTTTCGGACAGGTCGTGATTCTGGCCATGATCCAACTGGGCGGACTGGGTTTCATGACGGTCATTACCACGGTATCCTTTGCGCTCCGGCGGCGGATCGGCCTCTCAGAACGGCTTATCATGGTCTCCACCCTGAACCTCAACGACATGGACGGTGTGGTGCGTATGGTGCGTCACACCCTGATGGGGACCCTCATCATTGAGGGGATGGGCGCTGTGATCCTGACCCTGTGCTTCCTGCCGGAGTTCGGCTTGGCGGGCGGACTGTGGCGGGGTATCTTCCACGCTGTTTCGGCCTTCTGCAACGCCGGCTTCGACCTGCTGGGCAGCAAGGGTGAGTTCACCAGCCTCATCACCTATAATGGAAATCCGGTGGTTCTCCTTACCATATTGTGTCTCATCGTCATTGGCGGCTTGGGATTTTTCGTCTGGGAGGATCTGATCCGGAACTGGCGGACGCCCCGGCGGCTCTCCCTGTACAGCAAGCTGGTCATCCTGATGACGGGAGCGCTCATCCTGGGCGGGGCAGTGTTCTTCCTGGGCGTGGAGTGGGATAACCCCAATACCCTGGGGGGCATGCCCTGGTGGAAGAAGATCCTCAACTCGTTCTTCCAGTCGGTGACCCTCCGCACGGCAGGATTTGACTCCATCGGCCAGGGAGGGCTGCGGGACAGCTCTCTTGCCATGTCCTGCATCCTGATGCTTATCGGCGGCTCCAGCGGCTCCACCGCCGGCGGCCTGAAGACGAGCACGGTGGGTATCCTTCTGCTCACCATGCGGGCCGGACTGGCTGGCCGGGAGGAGGTCACCATCCGCAGGCGGACCATCTCCCAGCGCCGGGTCATGACTGCCCTCACATTGACGCTGATTGTGGTGGTCCTCTTCCTTGGTATCGCCATGACCATCTCTTTGACTGACGACGTGCACTTCCTCTCGGCGGCCTTCGAGGCGGCCTCTGCTCTGGCTACGGTGGGCGTAACTGTAGGCATCACCCCCACATTGACGCCCTTCAGTCATATCATACTCATCATTGCCATGTTCCTGGGCCGGGTGGGCATCATGTCCTTCTCGGTGGCCTTCCTGGCCAGAGGCAGGAACGCGGCCAAGATCCACTATCCCATGGTAGACATCATGATCGGGTGAGTCCAGGACCGCCCAAACGAAAAAGGAGCTGTAAATCGTGAGGACATATGTAGTGATCGGGCTGGGCCGTTTCGGCACCGCCGTGGCCACCGAGCTGTGCCGCCTGGGCCATGAGGTGCTGGCCATCGACGACTCGGAGGACCGTGTCCAGAGCATCTCCAGCCAGGTGACCCACGCTGTGGCAGGCGACGCCCGGGACCCCGGTGTGCTCCGGGCTCTGGGTGTACGCAACTATAACTGTGCCATCGTGGCGGTGGCCGACGACGTGGGCAACAGCGCGCTTATCACCATGAATCTGAAAGAGATCGGTGTCCGGCAGGTCATTGCCAAGGCCCAGAGCCATGTCCACCAGAAGGTGCTCCAGAAGATCGGCGCCGACCGGGTGGTCTTCCCCGAGCATGAGACGGGAGTCAAGCTGGCTCAGAATCTGTCCAGCTCCAACATTCTCAACTTCATCGAACTCTCCGATGACTTCGGTATCGTGGAGCTGGCCGCCCCCAAGCCCTGGGTGGGGAAATCCCTGCGCACCCTGGATGTGCGTGCCAAGTATCGGGTCAACATCATCGCCATCCGCCGCGGCGGCGATGAGCACGACCTGGAGGTGGCGCCCGGCGCCGACTATGTCCTCGCCGCCGGGGATGTGGTGGTCACGCTGGGCCGGAACGAGTATATCGACCGGCTCCACGATCTGTGATACCATAATATTAAGGTAGGGGGGGGGAAGTCCCGTGGAACAGATCACCAGCCGCTCCAACCCGCTGGTGGGGCAGATCCGAAAGTTGAATGGCGCACGGTCCGCCCGCCGGGACCAAGGCCTCTTTGTCTGTGACGGGCCCAAGCTGCTGGAGGAGGCCTTCAGGGCCGGGGCGGTGCTCACCACTGTGGTCCATGACGGCAGCCGCTCCTGTTCGGTGCCCGACGGCGTCCGGGAGGTCCAGGTGCCCGCCGACCTTTTGAAGAGCCTCTCCACCACCGAGACCCCCCAGGGGGTCCTCTTCCTCTGCCGGCAGCCCGACCTCGCTTTGCCGGAGACTTTGCCCGGTACCCGCTTCCTGGTGCTGGACGGGGTCCAGGACCCGGGGAACGTGGGCACCATCTGGCGCACCGCGGATGCCTTCGGCGCCGACGGTCTCATTCTGCTGCCCGGTTGCGCCGATCCTTTCTCTCCAAAGACCGTCCGGGCCACCATGGGAGCATGCTTCCGACTGCCGGTGTGGGAGACAAGCCTGGAGGGACTAATCCACGCTTTGGAGAAGGCGGGTCTGCCCCTGTATGCCACCGCCCTGCGGGAGGACACCGACGACGTGCGCCGGGCCGACCTGAGCCGCTGCGCCGTGGTCATCGGCAGCGAGGGCAGGGGAGTTTCCCAGGCTGTTCTGGACGCCTGCGCCGGTACCCTGAAGATCCCCATGCGTCAGCGGTGTGAATCCCTCAACGCGGCGGTGGCAGCCTCAGTGGTGCTGTGGGAGATGGCCCGGCCCCTGCTGTGAGCGGAAAGGGTAACGGGTGAAAGGAGGTCCGCGATGGCGACGCTGAAATATTGGCTTTGGCTCTCCACTAGAAAGGGCCTGCGCCCGGAGCAGATCGGAAAGCTGCTGGAGCACTTCGGCGCTCCGGAGCGGGCCTATTACGCCGACCCGGAGGAGTACGACCTGGTGGAGGGCCTGACACCCGCCGCCCGGACCGATCTGCTGGATAAATCTCTGGAGCGGACCGACGCCATTTTGGGAGAATGTGACCGCCTGGGTGTGCGCATCCTGACTCTGGGGGACGCCGATTACCCCGACCGCCTCAAAAACATTTATGACCCGCCCGCCGTCCTTTATGTGAAAGGGCGGCTTCCCGCCTTTGATGAGGAGATCGCCGTGGCGGTGGTAGGCAGCCGGAAACCCTCGGCCTACGGCCGGTGGATGGCGGGCAAGCTGGGCCTGGAGCTGGCCGAGCACGGCGCTCTGGTGGTCTCCGGCATCGCCCAGGGCCTGGACACGGAAGCCCTGAAGGGCGCCCTCCGTGGCGGCGGCGCCGTGGTGTCGGTGCTGGGCTGCGGGGTGGATGTGTGCTACCCCAGGGAAAACCGCTGGCTTTACGCCGACGTGGCCGCCTCCGGTGCCCTCATCAGCGAGTATCCGCCGGGGACCGAGCCGGAGGGCTGGCATTTTCCCATCCGCAACCGGATCATCAGCGGTCTGAGTCTGGGCGTGGTGGCGGTGGAGTGCGGCCTCAAGAGCGGCACCATGTCCACCGTAAAGCAGGCTCTGGACCAGGACCGGGATGTGTTCGCCGTGCCCGGCTGTGTGGGGGCACTGCTCAGTGAGGGCCCGAACCGCCTCATCCAGCAGGGGGCCAAGCTGGTCACCGGCGGTCTGGACATCGTCCGGGAGTACGCCGGACTCTACCCGGGACGGGTCCGTTTCCCCGACTCGGCACGGGCCATGGAGGAGGCGCCAAAGGCGCCGGAAGGGTACTCTGACACTCGTGAATCACCCTCCCGGGAGGAGGAGCCGCGGGAAAAAGTCATTGATAAAGGACCGCAGCAGGCATATATTGACAGGAGCGGCCTGACCGATGACCAGATCGATCTGATCCTGGCTCTGGAGGATGGAAAGCGCACCGCGGAGGAGCTGGTGGATTTGACTCAGATCCCCGCCCGACGCATCCTTTCCGCCCTGACCATGCTCCAGATCCAGGGCCATGTGGTGGAGCACCCGGGCAGGCGTTTTGAGTCCACCGTCCGACTGCGGACGGGTGAAGAAGCGTGAGGCGCGGCTGGAAGGCCGCGCTCTTTCAAAGGATAGGAACTCCATTGGAGGTATAATGTGGCAAAAACGAATTTAGTGATCGTAGAGTCCCCGGCCAAAGCCAAGACCATCGGAAAGTACCTGGGTCCCGGCTATGAGGTCAAAGCGTCCATGGGCCACGTCCGGGACCTGCCCAAGAGCAAGCTTGGCGTGGACGTGGAGCACGGCTTTGAGCCGGACTACCAGCCCATCAAGGGTAAGGAGGAGGTCATCTCCGACCTCAAGAAGGCGGCCAAGGGCAGCGAGAAAGTGTTCCTGGCCACCGACCCCGACCGCGAGGGGGAGGCCATCTCCTGGCACCTGAAGGAGCTTTTGAACATCCCCGACGACAAGACCTACCGTGTGACCTTCAACGAGATCACCAAGAAGGTGGTCAATGAGTCCATCGCCGCCCCCCGGGCCATCGACCAGGATCTGGTGGACGCCCAGCAGGCCCGGCGTATCCTGGACCGCATTGTGGGCTATGAGCTCTCTCCGCTGCTGTGGAAGAAGATCCGCCGGGGTCTGTCTGCCGGCCGTGTCCAGTCGGTTGCCACCCGCCTGGTGTGCGAGCGGGAGGAGGAGATCCGTGCCTTCCAGCCCCAGGAGTACTGGTCCCTGGACGTGGACCTCTCCCGCATCGCCCCCAACATGGGCGCCTTCACCGCCGCCTTCTACGGCCGAGAGAAGAAGCAGGAGCTCCACAGCGAGGCCGAGGTCCAGGCCGTGGTGGACGCCGTGAAGGCCGCGCCCTTCACGGTCACCGGCGTCAAGCGGCAGGACAAGACCCGTTCCCCGGCGCCCCCCTTCATCACCTCCACCCTCCAGCAGGAGGCCAGCCGGAAGCTGAACATGACCCCCCGCCGGACCATGGCGGTGGCCCAGCAGCTCTATGAGGGCGTGGACATCCAGGGCGAGGGCACCGTGGGTCTCATCACCTATATGCGTACCGACTCCCTGCGCCTCTCTGAGGAGGCCCTGGCGGCGGCCAAGGATATGATCGTCAGCCGCTACGGCAAGGAGTATTATCCCGAAAAGACCCGGCACTTCAAGGCCAAGTCCAATGCCCAGGACGCCCACGAGGCCATCCGGCCCTCCGACGTACGCCTCACTCCGGAGGACATCAAAAAGGACCTGACCAGCGAGCAGTACCGGCTCTACAAGCTGATCTGGAGCCGCTTTTTGGCCTGCCAGATGGCCAACGCCGTCTATGACAGCGTCTCCATCGAGGTGGAGTCGGCAGGCTACCGGTTCCGGGCCAACCACTCCTCCCTCAAGTTCTCCGGCTTTACCGCTGTCTACGTGGAGGGGAAGGACGAGGAGGACGAGGTGAAGCAGTCCCCCCTGCCCGACCTGAAGGAGGGGGAGGGCCTGAAGCTCACCGGCACCAAGCCGGAGCAGCACTTCACCCAGCCCCCCAGCCGGTACACCGAGGCCACCCTCATCAAGGCCCTGGAGGAGAAGGGCATCGGCCGTCCCTCCACCTACGCCCCCACCATCTCCACCATTCTGGACCGGGAGTACGTGGTGAAAGAGGGCAAGTACCTGCGGACCACCCCTCTGGGCGAGGTGGTCACGGGCCTAATGAAGGACAAGTTCCCCGACATCGTGGACACCACCTTCACCGCCAAGATGGAGGAGCGGCTGGACCAGGTGGAGGAGGGGAAGGAGAACTGGAAGAACCTGCTGGGCAGCTTCTACGGTGACTTCGAGCAGGAGCTCCACCAGGCGGAGCAGGACCTGGACGGGGAGCGCATCAAGATCCCCGACGAGGTCAGCGATGAGATCTGTCCCGTGTGCGGCCGGCAGCTGGTGGTGAAGTCGGGCCGGTTCGGCCGGTTCTTGGCCTGCCCCGGCTACCCGGAGTGCACCTTCACCCAGCCCATCGTGGTGGAGATGCCGGGCAAGTGCCCCAAGTGCGGCGGCCGCATCCTGAAAAAGACCTCCAAGCT
>OGHJ01001998.1_pt1 | contig 19096 bp, 16 predicted proteins | sample 1571351 | NCBI WGS metagenome assembly OGHJ01 (sample SAMEA2582037, study PRJEB24529) | metagenome | biome: Human gut stool | place: China | collected 2011 | reverse complement strand
GAGTTCGGCTATTCTATCAGCCGTACACCGGGAGGACAGTATTCCGGTGCCGGACAAAACATCAGCTCTGAAGAACTTCAGCCCGGAGATATTGTATGTTATAGTTCCAATGGAGGGAAGAGTTGTACCCACGTAGGACTGTATATCGGTGACGGACAGATCATTCATTCCGCTAATTCACGGAAGGGTGTCATCATCAGTGCAGTGGATTACAGCCCCATTATTGGTATGAAAAATGTTATTGATTAGCCACATTCGTATTTAAATTATGGAGTACCCGTCTAACGCTGGCACCTGTGAAAGTACAGAAGCGTGATAAGGCAGAAGTGCGGACAGAAGCAGAGAGTAGCCATTGTAAGAGCACTCTGCATGCATCCGAAGACGGAGAGAGCCAGGCAGTTTTTGAATGTATTCACCTTTGAACAGGTGGAGCATCATGTAGAGTAAATAAAGAATACAAAGGACCTTCCGAAGAACTCCGGAGGGCTTTTACATGTTAACATAAATAGGAGATAAGATATGTCAGGAAAAGATACCCAAAAGCTCAGACTGAGATTATGGAAATTATTCCTGTCCACATTATATTTAAGCGCATTCACCTTTGGCGGAGGTTATGTGATCGTCACCCTGATGAAGAAAAAATTTGTGGATGAATACCACTGGATCGAAGAAGACGAAATGCTGGATCTGGTGGCCATCGCCCAGTCCTCGCCCGGCGCGATCGCAGTCAACGGAGCCATTGTGGTGGGGTACAAGCTGGCCGGGATCCCGGGGACACTGGTGGCGATCCTCGGAACGATTCTGCCTCCTTTTGTCATCATTTCCGTGATCTCCATCTGCTACAATGTATTCCGCAGTAACTTCTTCGTGGCGCAGATGCTGTTGGGTATGCAGTCAGGAGTGGGAGCCGTAATTGCTTCTGTGACCTATGACATGGGAGCACCTATCGTAAAAGAAAAAGATCCCATGTCACTTGTTATCCTGTTAGGAGCTTTTCTGGCAGCATGTATTCTGGAGATCAATGTGATCTACATTGTGATCGTCTGCGGACTACTTGGTGTGGCACGGACGCTCCTTGCTAAAAGGAGGACCGGAAAATGATCTATCTGCAATTATTTTTAAGCTTTCTGCAAATAGGAATGTTCAGCTTCGGCGGCGGTTATGCCGCAATGCCGCTGATCCAGGGGCAGGTGGTCACACTCCATGGGTGGCTTACCATGTCGGAATTCACAGATCTGATCACGATTTCACAGATGACACCGGGACCCATTGCAGTGAATTCCGCTACTTTTGTGGGAATGAAGATCGCGGGGATTCCCGGAGCTGTGGTGGCGACGACCGGATGTATTCTGCCGTCCTGCATTATTGTGACGATCCTGGCAAGACTATACCTGAAGTATCGTAATCTGGATCTGTTGCAGGGAGTATTAAAGTCTCTGCGTCCGGCAGTGGTGGCCATGATCGCATCGGCAGGGATCCTGATCCTGAAAAATGCGTTCTGGGGAAGCGGAGGGACGATTTCCATGACGGGTACGGAGTGGAGCATGGTGGTGATCTTCGGAATCTGTGTGTTGCTGCTTCGAAAGACGAAACTGAATCCCATCTGGGTCATGGTACTGGCGGGTGTCATGAAGGTGGGAATCTCCGCAATGACAAATGTTTTGTAATGTAATAGGAAAATGAGGAAAGCGGATCTGCTTTTTGCGGATCCGTTTTTTTCTGTTCTAAAAATCGAAAAACAAATAGCCTCAAAATGTCCGCAGGGAAAATACACTTGTCTTTATATGAGAAATACTATATAATAGCACATAATGTGTGCAATGGAGTACATGTATACATCAGAAAAAAGGGAAAGAAGAGTGTAAGTATGAAAAAACTATTTGAAAAGTGGAACAGCATCAGCCTGATCCTGCGTATCGTATGTGGTCTGGTCATTGGTGTGATCCTGGGACTGGTCGTGCCGCAGGCAACCGGTATTGCCATTCTGGGAGATGTTTTTGTAGGTGCCCTGAAGGCCATTGCGCCTTTGTTGGTATTCTTCCTGCTGATCAGTGCCTTGTGTCATGCAGGGAAGAGCCATGGCGGCATCATTAAGACCGTTATTATTATGTACATGTTCAGTACCTTTCTGGCAGCGCTGGTAGCCGTGATCGCCAGCCGGTTATTCCCCGTGACACTGACACTGGCAGACGCAGCCACCGATATGGCAGCGCCGGACGGTATCGTGGAAGTACTGAAGACTCTGTTAATGAATATGGTAGCCAATCCGGTATCCTCTCTGTTAAATGCCAACTATATTGGTGTTCTGACCTGGGGTGTGATCATCGGTGTCGGTATGAGAGCAGCCAATGATACCACCAAGAAAGTACTGGATGACATTTCCAACGGTCTGTCCCAGGTAGTCAGCTGGATCATCAGTATGGCTCCTTTCGGAATCTTAGGTCTGGTATTCAGCTCCATTTCTTCCAACGGACTGGAGATCTTCTCCGAATACGGAAAACTTCTGTTAGTACTGGTAGGTTCCATGCTGTTTATCTACTTTGTGACCAACCCGATCATCGTGTTCTGGTGTATCCGCAAGAACCCGTACCCGCTGATTTTCAAGTGCCTGAAGAAGAGTGCCATTACTGCGTTCTTCACCAGAAGCTCCGCAGCCAATATTCCTGTGAATATGAAGGCCTGTGAAGAGTGGGGAATGGATAAGGATACCTATTCCGTAACCATCCCGCTGGGAGCTACCATTAACATGGACGGTGCAGCCATCACCATTACCGTAATGACACTGGCAGCGGCAAATACTCTGGGGATTCACGTAGACTTCTTAAGCGGTATCGTGCTGAGTATTCTGGCAACCCTGGCAGCCTGCGGTGCATCCGGCGTGGCAGGAGGATCCCTGTTACTGATCCCTATGGCATGTTCGTTGTTTGGAATCTCCAACGACATTGCCATGCAGATTGTAGGTGTCGGCTTCATCATCGGTGTCATCCAGGATTCTGTGGAGACCGCACTGAATTCTTCCTCCGACCTGTTATTGTCCGCATCCGCAGAGTTCAGACAGTGGAGACTGGAAGGCAAAGAGATCAAATATTAAAAAAATAGTCTGAAAATCATAACAGGCAGTCAGAAAGCTGTTATCCGATCGTGGGTAGCAGCTTTTCTGCAACTAAAAACTTTGGCGATTTGACGCGGTGATTTCTTGACACATTGTATGAGAAAAAGTACAATTAAGACAAAAGTACTCTACGGTACGCAAAACAAAATAAGGATAAAAGGGATGGTACACTATGGGGAAAACGATCAAAAGGTAAATTGCGATGCAGACGGTGATCTCACTGGTTCTGGCGATCCTGCTCTGCGAACTGCTCAGTGTGAGCACTTTACAGAACAATATGACGACACAGGCCAGAAATTTCGTGGAGGCACAGGCCGGAACCAATGCCAATGTAGTGAATGAATGGCTGGTAGAAGATGGAAACATTGTGCACACGATCCGCAACGGTGTGGCATTTATGAACACGAAGGATACAGATCAGATCATGGATTATCTGGAAGTGAATCTGGCGAAGGATTATAAAAACGATGCCGGATATTATGCGGAAGTCAGCAGCAGTCTGGGGCAGAATGCTTCCGGTGTCAGCGAGTCCATTCATACTATCAATGGCATATTAGGTGACATCAACAGAGCGCAGGCGGAACTGGCGGATGCGGTGGCCGGAGTGAATAAGAACCTTCAGGGGATCACCTATTCCAGTGAAAATATGTCTACAGAGACCAAGGGCGTATTACAGAGCATCGGCAAACTTCAGCAGAATATGCGGCAGTTCCGTGTCTGAGTAAGTTTGGAGGGAAATTATGTGGCAGCCACAGGAAGACAATACGTATAATGATCTGCGGGAAAACTCCATCAGACAATGGCTGGAGGATATGAGCAGACATGAAGATGTAGCGGTCCGCGGAGGCGTGAAAGTCACCGCGGAATATCTGGAGGATCTGAAGAAGCAGATCCGTCAGTTAGAGGAAAAATGTGCATTGAAAGATGCCTATTTGAAGAAGATGAAAGAGAAGGCGGGACAGTGAGAGATCACTGTCCTGTTTTTCTATAGAAAAATGCTTGAATTTCTGGCAGAAGCGGGGCACGGGAGGGTTGACAGTTATCGGGAAAAAAAGTATCATATATAAGATATTGAGCTAAAATTGCGGGAAAGGCAATTTGCAGATATAAAATATACGAGCGGAAGGGTAGAAAACCATGGCACTTAGCAAGAAGCCTACAACGGGCATGAAAGATATCCTGCCGGAGGAGATGCAGATCCGTGATTACGTGATCAGCGTCATCAAGGACACCTACGGCAAATTCGGTTTTACTTCCATTGAGACTCCCTGTGTGGAAAATATTGCAAACTTAAGCAGTAAGCAGGGCGGCGACAATGAGAAGCTGATCTTCAAGATCTTAAAGCGCGGCGAGAAACTGAACGTGGCAGCCGCAACCACAGAGGAAGAGGTAGTGGACAGTGGTCTGCGTTATGACCTGACGGTGCCTTTGGTACGTTATTATTCCAACAACGCGGCATCCCTGCCCTCTCCTTTTAAGGCATTGCAGATGGGCAATGTTTGGAGAGCGGACAGACCCCAGAGAGGAAGATATCGTCAGTTCATGCAGTGTGATATCGATATCCTCGGTGAGCCGTCTAACTTAGCAGAGATCGAACTGATCCTGGCGACCACCACCACACTGGGCAAGCTTGGATTTAAAAATTTCCAGATTCGTATCAATGAACGCCGTATTCTGAAGGCAATGGCTGCTTACAGCGGATTCCCCGAAGAGTCCTATGACAGCGTATTTATTACTCTGGACAAAATGGATAAGATCGGCCTGGAAGGCGTGGAAGCAGAGCTTTTGGAAAACGGTTTTGACAAGGCATGTGTAGACAAGTATCTGGAACTGTTCAAGGGACTGGAAAGTGCCGAGGACGGTGTGACTTATCTGGCAGATACGCTGGAAGGATTCTTAGAGCCGGAGATCGCCCAGAGCCTCAGAGAGATCATGGACAGTGTCAGAGCAACCAAGGCTTCCGATTTTGAGATCGTGTTCGATGCCACTCTGGTAAGAGGCATGTCTTATTATACCGGAACCATTTTTGAGATCGCCATGCCGGAATTCGGCGGCAGCTGCGGTGGCGGCGGACGTTACGACAAGATGGTCGGTAAATTCACCGGCAATGATGTGCCCGCCTGCGGATTCTCCATCGGCTTCGAACGTATCATCATGCTGCTCATGGAGAGAGGCTTCAAGGTGCCCACGAGACCGAAGCAGGTGGCATATCTGATCGAGAAGGGTGTTAGCGGCGAAAGACTGTGTGAAGTAATCGCACAGGCGCAGGAAGCCCGTAAGGACGGTACCCAGGTACTGGTAGCCCGCATGAACAAGAACAAGAAGTTCCAGAAGGAACAGCTGAATAAGGAAGGCTACGAAGAATTTGTGGAATTCTATAAGGAAGAATTAAAGAGATAAAAGTAACAGACGAAGGAGCAAAAGCAATGATTCAGTCCAGAACACATAACTGTAATGAACTTCGGATCAGCAACGTCGGTGAGAGAGTCACACTGGTCGGCTGGTTCGAGAACATGAGAAAAGTCAGTAAAAATCTCGGCTTTGTCATTCTGCGTGATTTCTACGGAACCACCCAGCTGGTAGTAGAGACCGAAGAAATGATGAGTATCATGGATGGCATCAACAAAGAGTCCACCATTTCCATCGAAGGTGTGGTAAGAGAGCGTTCCAGCAAAAATGCCAACCTTCCTACCGGTGACATCGAAGTTGTGCCTGACAAGATCGAGGTACTGGGAAAGTGTATCTACAATGCACTTCCTTTCGAAATCAATCAGTCCAAGGATGCAGACGAGAATGCCCGTCTGAAATACCGTTATCTGGATCTGAGAAATCCGAACATGAAGAAAAACATCGTGATGCGAAGCCAGATCGTGGCAGAACTGCGTCAGAGAATGTATGCGTTGAACTTCATGGAGATCACGACTCCTATCCTGACCTGTTCTTCTCCGGAAGGTGCAAGAGATTATCTGGTTCCCGCCAGAAATCATCCCGGCAAGTTCTACGCTCTGCCCCAGGCACCTCAGCAGTTCAAACAGATCCTGATGGCATCCGGTTTTGACCGTTATTTCCAGATCGCTCCCTGCTTCCGTGATGAGGATGCGAGAGCAGACCGTTCTCCCGGAGAATTCTATCAGCTGGATATGGAGATGGCATTCGCTTCCCAGGAAGATGTATTTTCCATTGTAGAGCAGGTACTTCCTCCCGTATTTGAAAAGTACGGCATTTATAAAGAAGCTTCCAAGGCACCTTTCGTACGCATCCCCTATCTGGAGGCTATGGACAAGTACGGTTCCGATAAGCCGGATCTGCGTATCGATCTGGTACTGACCGATGCTACGGAAGTAATGCAGGGCTGCGGCTTTGCTGCTTTTGAAGGTCAGACGGTAAAGGCTATCGTAGTAGATGATTTCACCGCTACCCGTAAGCAGATCGACGCGATTTGTGCAGAGGTAGAGGTACAGACTGCACGTAAGGGCTTCTGGTTCCGCGTAGATGAGAACGGAGAGTTCGTAGGCGGTATCTCTAAGTTCTTACAGGATCGTAAGGAAGAAGTCATCAAGGCGTTAGGCCTTAAGAACGGTGACTTTGTCGGTCTTGCTGCAGGCAAGAAGCTGGAAGCACAGAAGACAGCAGGCGTATACAGAAAGCTGCTCGGCGCAGCCAGCGAGAAACATATGAAGAAGGATTGTTATGAGTTCTGCTGGATCGTGGATTTCCCGATGTATGAGATCGGTGAGGAGTCCGGAGAACTGGAATTCTGTCATAACCCGTTCTCCATGCCCCAGGGTGGTATGGACGCACTGAACGATCAGGATCCCTTAGAGATCCTGGCATACCAGTACGATCTGGTCTGCAACGGTGTAGAGCTGTCCTCCGGTGCGGTGAGAAACCATGATCCGGAGATCATGATCAAGGCATTTGAGCTGGTGGGCTTAGGCGAAGAAGATGTGAAGGCTAAGTTCCCTGCCATGTACAATGCATTCTGCTACGGAGCACCTCCTCATGCAGGAATCGCTCCCGGCGTAGACCGTATGATCATGCTGATCTGTGGTGAGGAAAGCATCCGTGAGATCATTCCTTTCCCGATGAACAAGAACGCAATGGATATTATGATGGGAGCACCGGGCACGGTAGAGCAGAAGCAGTTAGATGAGCTGCATCTGGCGATCACCGCAAAGCCGGAAGAATAATCATAAGGCTGTCGCAGGAATTTTCGTGCGACAGCCTTTGTGCTGAATAGATATGGCGATTTGCCAGGAGAAGGACATGGCTGTAGGAATTTATGTATTGCATCTGCATCCTGCACAGGAAGAGATGAGACGGAGCCTCTTACGGGAAGCGGCAGAGTGTGTGGATGAGGTGCGACGGAAAAAGACAGAACGGATAAAGGGGACCGGAGCCAAAGCAGCCAGTCTCGGCGCCGGAATGCTGTTGCAAAAGATGGCAATGGATCTGACAGAAGGCATTGAGAATACCGATATCCTGTTTCTGGAAGAGGATGAACTGCTTGCAGTGCTGCAGGCACGAATACTGAGAGAACAGACGCCCCCCTTCTCTTTTTTCTATGAATATGGAGCACAGGGCAAACCGCAGATTGTAAATTTCCCGAAAAAATTTAATCTGTCTCATTCCGGAGACTATGTGGTCTGTGGGGTCAGCGACGGAGAAGTGGGAGTGGATATCCAAAAATGGGTTCCCTTCAAAGAACAGACGGCAGAGCGCTTTTTTGCAAAGGAAGAGTGGAAACTATTGCAGGAGACGGACGTGGAGAAACGGACCGAGCTGTTCTACCGATTGTGGAGCAGAAAAGAAGCCTACGGCAAATATACCGGTCAGGGGATCGGCAGCGTCTTGGGAGAAGACTTTTCCGACGAGCGCAATTGGAAGGAAAAGAAGATCTGCTTCCGGGAACAGACTTTGGAAGCGGGGTATTCGCTGGCGGTCTGCTACGGAACAGCAGAAGTGTTAAAATGAAGGAAAATGGTAAATAGTAAAAGGGAGTAGAAGCACGAAAAGCAGTTGTGTACTGCACGGTAAATGCATGGAACAATGCATAGAAATGAGGATCTTATGAAACGATTAATGATGTATCTGAAGGATTACAAGAAAGAGTCCATACTGGCACCGTTGTTCAAACTGCTGGAAGCTTTTTTTGAACTGATGGTTCCTCTGGTAATGGCGAATATCATCGACTATGGTATTTCCAACCGGAACATGGGCTATATCGGTAAAATGGGACTGCTCCTGCTGCTCCTTGGTGTAGTGGGACTGGCATCGTCCATTACTGCACAGTTTTTCGCAGCCAAGGCGGCGGTGGGATTTTCTACCAAGCTGCGCCAGGCACTGTTTAATCATATTGAGGATCTGAGTTTTACGGATATTGATAAGGCGGGAACTTCCACCATGATCACCCGTATGACCAGTGATGTGAACCAGGTGCAGTCCGGTGTGAACATGACCTTACGTCTGTTCTTACGTTCCCCGATCATTGTATTCGGTGCCATGATCATGGCATTTACCATTGATGTGAAATGTGCACTGATCTTCGTGGTGGCAATTCCATTATTGTCCGTTGTGGTATTCGGCATTATTTTATCCACGATTCCCCTGTACAAAAAGGTGCAGTCCAAGCTGGATCAGGTGCTGGGCATTACCAGAGAGAATCTGACCGGCGTCCGTGTCATCCGTGCGTTCCATCAGGAAGCCAAGGAAGCGGACCGCTTCCGGGAGAATAACGAAGCATTGTCGGCCATGCAGATCTTCGTGGGCAAGATCAGCGCCTGCATGAATCCTGTGACCTATATCATTGTAAACGGAGCCATCATTGTTCTGATCTATACCGGTGCCGTACAGGTCAATATCGGTAACTTAAGCCAGGGTGAGGTGGTAGCGATCATCAACTATATGAACCAGATCCTGATAGAACTGGTGAAGCTGGCGAATCTGATCGTGACCATGACCAAGGCGTTGGCCTGTGCAGAACGTGTAGCCAGCGTGTTTGAGATCGGTGCCGATGCAACAGAGGATGAGAAAAAAGCAGCTCTGGATAACAGTATTGCTGCAAAAGTGGATGAAAAAGCCCCTTTTCTGAACTTCAACCATGTATCCCTGACTTATCAGGGAGCCGGTGCACCTACTTTGCAGGATATGAACTTTACCGTAAACCGTGGCGATACCGTAGGTATCATTGGAGGTACCGGTTCCGGTAAGACCTCCCTGGTGAATCTGATCCCCGGTTTCTATCCGGCGACGGAAGGTGAGATTCTGTTAGAGGGCAGAGATATCAAGACCATGAGTGATGAAGAACTGCGGGGACGCATCGGTGTCGTGCCGCAGAAGGCAGTCCTGTTTAAGGGAACGATCCGCAGCAACCTTCAGTGGGGCAAGCCGGACGCTACTGAAGAGGAGATGTGGAAAGCACTGGAACTTGCACAGGCATCGGAAGTGGTAGACGGTAAGCCCGGAAAGTTGGATGCAACGGTGGCACAGAACGGCAAGAACTTCTCCGGTGGACAGAGACAGCGTCTGACGATTGCAAGAGCCTTAGTCAGAAATCCCGAGATCCTGATCCTGGATGACAGCGCTTCCGCACTGGACTATGCAACGGATGCAAAACTCCGTGCAGCAATCCGGACTTTGGAAGATAAGACCACAACCTTTATCGTATCCCAGCGTGCCTCCACGATCCGTCATGCGGACAAGATCATCGTTCTGGATGATGGAGAGATCGTAGGTATGGGAACCCATGATGAGTTGTTAAAGGATTGCACCGTATATCAGGAGATTTATTATTCCCAGTACCCTGAACAGAGAGGAGGTGTCCGGTAATGCAGAAGAAAAATAACAAAGAGACGATGAAGCGGGTGTTGAAATATATCCGGAAATATACACCGGCACTGGTACTCTCCCTGCTGTTGGCAGCTCTGACCGTATTACTGACCTTATATATCCCTATCCTCACCGGTAATGCGGTGGATCTGATCATCGGCAGGGGACAGGTAGATATGCCGGGTATCTTTGCCATTATGAAAAAAATTGCCATCGTCATGATCATCACAGCAGTCGGACAGTGGGTCATGAACACCTGCAACAACTATATTACCTATCATGTGATCCGGGATATCCGTACGGACGCTTTTGCCAAGCTGGAGATCCTGCCCTTAAAATATCTGGATGCCCATGCTTACGGTGATATCGTGAGCCGTGTCATTGCAGATGTAGATACTTTTGCAGACGGTCTGCTGATGGGATTTACCCAGTTGTTCACCGGTGTACTGACAATTCTGTGTACGCTGGGATTCATGCTGGTGACCAATGTGCCCATCACACTGGTAGTCGTATGTATCACTCCGGTATCCTTCCTGGTGGCAAAATTCATTGCAACCAAGACCTACTTCATGTTCAAGGAGCAGTCCGAGACCAGAGGCGAGCAGACCTCCCTGATTGAGGAAATGATCGACAACCAGAAGATCGTAAATACCTTTTCCAGAGGAGAAGCGGTGAAGAGCAAGTTTGGAGAGATCAACGGCAGATTGCAGAAATGCTCTCTGAAAGCTATCTTTTTCTCCTCCATTACGAACCCGGCGACCCGTTTCGTTAACAGTCTGGTATATGCCGGTGTCGGTGTGTTCGGTGCGCTCGTAGCGATCAAGGGCGGTATCAGCGTAGGTCGTCTGTCTTGCTTTTTAAGCTATGCGAACCAGTACACCAAGCCCTTCAACGAGATCTCCGGCGTGGTAACAGAATTGCAGAATGCTTTTGTCTGTGCCGGACGTATCTTCGAACTGATCGACGAGGAGCCCCAGGTACCCGATGCTACGGATGCAAGAGTATTAGAAGAGGCTCAGGGCAACGTAGATCTGAAGGATGTATATTTCCAGTATGTACCGGAGAAGAAGCTGATCCAGAACTTTAACCTGCAGGTAAAACCCGGTCAGAGAGTTGCTATCGTAGGTCCTACCGGATGTGGTAAGACCACTGTCATCAATCTTCTGATGCGTTTCTACGATGTGAACTCCGGCTCCATTAAAGTGGACGGCACTGATATCCGGGACATCACCAGGGGAAGCCTCCGCACCAATTACGGTATGGTATTGCAGGAGACCTGGCTGCGTTCCGGTACCATCCGTGACAATATCTGCATGGGTAAACCGGATGCCACAGAAGAGGAGATCATCCGGGCGGCGAAGGCTTCCCATGCCCACGGCTTCATTAAACGTCTGCCTAATGGGTATGACACCGTGATCACTGAGGACGGCGGCAGCCTGTCCCAGGGACAGAAACAGCTCTTATGCATTACCAGAGTTATGCTGTGCCTTCCTCCCATGCTGATCCTCGATGAGGCAACCTCCTCCATCGATACCCGTACCGAGATCAAGATCCAGAATGCCTTTGCCACGATGATGGAAGGCCGCACCAGCTTTATCGTAGCCCACAGACTCTCCACCATCCAGAGTGCTGATGTCATCCTGGTAATGAAAGATGGCAATATCATCGAACAGGGCAACCATGAAACCCTCCTGGCCCAGGGCGGATTCTACGCGAACCTGTATAATAGCCAGTTTGCCGTGTAACGAGCCATGCAAAGGCAAGGAAAGAACCGGTTTGGTAGCTTGCTAACCAAACCGGTTCTTTTTTTGCCTTTATACGGCGACAGCCGTCATCCGACGAAAGCCCGCCAGGGCTTTTGGCGGATGCAGGCATGGCTCGTTACACTTTCCCCGGCAGCGGTGCGCCCTTTGCCCTTGCCTTTCTCTTCAAAAAAGACAGATAATATACAGAAAAATGTCGAAAATTGTAAAAATACACCAACGCAGTAAAAATATTGAAAATAAATTAAAATATTTCGAGAAATGTGTTGACAAATGCACAATCTTGTATTATATTAAACTTAACAAAAGAGAAACGGAACAACCCAACAAAGAAGGTTGGGAGAGAAGTACAAAAGAATCTATAGAAAGAGAGGTATAGTCCACCTAACAAGTAAAGTCCTACCACAGTCTTCCATGATGTACAACTGAATAGAACTACCAAAGAGAACCAATTTATATAGAGAACATCAAGTACACAGAAGAAAAAGTAATGAACAACAGAAGATAAGAATTATCTCACATTACAGTACATACGTACAAAAGAAAAGTGGAAAGAGAACAAAAGACAAAATGGAAGATCAAATTTAAGAAAGAGAGGGCAAGCCATTGGAGCCTGTAGTCTGAGAGGGCGTACTGATTGAAAGAATGATCGGTACGCTCTCTTATTGTTGTACAACTATTCAGATTGAACAACTATTCAGAGCCTCATTCGCAAAATCGCATCTTCGATGCTTTTCTTTTGTTGTACAATTTTCCAGTGGAAAAACCTACCGATATCATGTACAATAGAAAAGTAGTACAGATAGAGGAGTTATAAAAATGGATACAAACGAACAGAGACAGGAAAGTCAGCAGAACAGACGGGTAGAAAGACATAAGAGACGGCAGAGAAGCCAGATCATTGCATATACAGTCGTAGGAATTATGATCCTGGTGCTGGCAGCGGGAATTGCTTTTGCTGTAAGCAAGATCACCGGCATGAGCCACAATCGGCAGGAACAACAGAATAAACTGGATGATATCATAGCTTCCGAGGAGACCATCACGGCACCTACTACGGAACCGGTGGAGACCGTACCGGAACTGACAAATGAACAGAAGCTGGATAAGATCATAGACGAAGCCATCATTCAGAACATGCCTCTGGAGGACAAGGTAGCAGGACTGTTTATCACTACGCCGGAATCCATCACCGGTGTATCTGCTGCAGTGCAGGCAGGAGACGGAACCAAGGATGCATTATCCAAATATCCGGTAGGCGGTATCGTCTATGCGGCGAAAAATATTCAGTCCGCAGACCAGTTAAAGCAGATGATCGACAATACGAAGCTGTATACCAGCTATCCACTGTTTATTGCGGTCGACGGAGAAGGATCCGGAACCGACGCTGTGGCAGCGGCAGGCCTTGGAACGAAGACCGATTCCCCGGAGACCATCGGCGCATCCGGAGATGCCAACAACGCCTATACTGTCGGAACCACCGTGGGCAGTTACCTGGCAGAACTTGGTTTCAATCTTGATTTTGCTCCTGTGGCAGATCTGAAAGTAGTGGATGGAAATGCGGCAGGCAGCAGCTCCTACGGCACGGATGCGGCAACGGTAGCATCTTTTGTGACCGGCATGCAGACAGGATTGCAGGAACAGAAAGTAACAGCTGCCATCGGACATTTTCCCGGTATCGGCAGTACGACCCAGAGCACGAAGAATGGCATGGCTTCTACGGATAGAAGTGCGGAAGATTTCAGAGCCAATGAATTTGCGGTATTCCAGAGCTGTATTGATTCCGGTGAGACCAAAATGATCACCGTCAGCAATATGGCAGCACCTTCTCTGACAGGAGACAATACTCCCTGCTCGTTATCCGGTGCGGTGGTAACGGATATTTTACGAAATGAACTGAATTTCCGCGGTGTGATCGTATCCGGTGCCATGAACCAGGCAGCGATCACGAATTACTACGGTGCCGATGAGGCAGCAGTACTGGCACTGCGTGCAGGGTGCGACATGATCTATGCACCGGAGAACTTCGAGACCGCATACAACGGAGTACTGGAGGCTGTCCAGAACGGAACCATCTCCGAGGAACGCGTGAACGATTCCCTGCGTCGGATTTACCGCATCAAATATGCGGATAAAATCGAACAATAGAAAAATGCTTATTCATCTTTTTTGTGTTATAATACCTTGAACTCAGAAACATTGTAACAGATTGGAACATTTTATAAAAAGAAAATCATTATTTTTATTAGCAGCATTCAATGTATCAGCTACATTATTATCTGGTTGTAAGGCATCTGATTCAGTAGATAATTCAGCGGTAAAGAGTGAAGCAATAGAAATTTATCTGATGCAACATGAAAAAGAAACCTTTTGAAAAATCAAGGGGTAAGAAGCGCGAGACGGCGCACGAGGTCCGGGGGACCTCGGACTGCGCGGACCGGAGCGGAGCGTAGACATCGAAATTTCGAGCCCTGCCAGGGCTCGAAAAAAAGAACGATACCGATTTGGTATCGTTCTTTTTTCCAAGCGCGAGACGGGGATCGAACCCGCGACCCCCTCCTTGGCAAGGAGGTGCTCCACCGCTGAGCCACTCGCGCATGTCTTACAGACAAGTTATAATATACTATGGGACGTTCTAAATGTCAACAGAAAAAGTGTGCATCTTTTTGAACAATTGCATATACAATTCAAAAAAAATCAAATGACAGAAGCTGTGCTACAAGGGAAATGCTAGTGCAGCAGTTTCTTCCGCAGCCATTCGGAGAATTTTTGTTCCACAACGATCCAGGACAGGTAAGCCAGCCCGATACTCAGCGCCACACTTAAGATCACTCCGATGACAGACATTACAGAGAGGGTGGAGAAGTCAAACACCGCCCGATCTAAGAACATTACCGGATAGTAATGCACCAGATAAAGGGAATAACTGATATTTCCCATAAGGATGAAAAAGCGGGGCAGAGAGAGCTTCAGCCCGGCAAGGAAAGCTAAAACCAACAGTACAAGTGCCGGAAGTCCCCACAGCGGAAGCCTGCGGAAACCGATCACATTGATCCTGGGGGTGAAAAATGCCAGCAGACAAAAAATCACCGGAATGCTTACCGCAGACAGCACACTTACAGCCATCGGCACCGGATGCTTTAAATGTCTGGTATATAAGAACCGCAGCAGATAATAAGCGAGGATTCCAAAGATGAATTCCAGCATGACAGGATCACCGTAAAACATAAGAACAGGAGAAAGTATCCCACCTATCGGAGACTGCCAGGAGGAAATCACCGGAGCACATATCTGGACTGCCCCTACCAGAACGACCAGGAATGCACTGCAGATCAGACCACGATATTTCATGCTGATATGAAAGGCAATGAAAAATAACAGATAGAACAGCATTTCACAGTTGATAGTCCATCCGATCCGCACCAGAGGCTGGATAATTCCACCACCGATATCAAAAGGAATAAACAGCAGGCTCTTGACCAGGTAGGAAAGATTGTGTCTGGTCTGCTGGAACATGGACGGGAAGAAAAGCAGCATTGCGTAAGTGCCGAACGTCATCAGATAATACAGCGGCAGAATCCGGATCAGCCGTTTGCGGAAGAAGTATTTTGTACTTTTTTCCGTGGTGAACATGATCATAAACCCACTGATGCAGAAAAATATGTCTACCCCGAAGGCACCGAAATTTAAGAAACGGACATGTTGGAACACCACAAAAAGAGCAGCCAGACCGCGTAAAGCCTGGATGCTGTCAAAATGCAGATCTTGAAATCTCTTGTTTATTGCGATATTTTCCATAAAAATCATACCTTTTTCTTACTTATTTCCGAAACATATTCTCATTCTAACATTTTTTTAAAGAATAGGGAAACATTTTATCTATTCCGTAAAATAACTTGCGCACCGAGGTATAAAATAATACAATGATAAGGAGTAAAGCATTGGGGAATTGACAGGATGGAACAAATATGAGTGTAGACAGACAGCAGATGTTAGAGACAGCAGAACGGTTAAACCAACAGATGGCAGATGGGATCCCATATACCTGGGAGACACTGGAACAGGCATTGTCCTTTGTGACGGAGAAGAGGGATAGGGGAATCCATGGAAGGATCTGTTATTTCGCAGCATTTTATCATCTGGATGAAGGAAATCAGGAACAGTGTCTGAAGTATCTGGACGAAAGCGTGAGATGCCTGCTGGGAACAGATCAGGAGATTCACGTAGCCAGGGTCTATAATATGATCGGTATCGTGGCACATATGCAGAACAATCTGTCTCTGGCCATGGAACAGTATGGCAAGGCATTGGATTATACAGCGAAATACAATGATAAGATGGTACATAGTATTGTATTAAGTAATATGGCAGATGCATATTATCTTATCGGAGTCTATGACAGAGCTGTGCAGTGTTATAGGGAATGCATCCGTGAATTTGAAAAAGCAGGAGATGACAGCATTTACAGCCGGATCAATTTTCGGAAAATGTTGTCAGAGTACGGCTGTTGTCTGTTGCATCTGGATATGAAGCAGGATGCAATGGAGGTATGCCGCAAATTGGAAGAAACCGGAAAAAGCGAAGAGATCATTCGGGGAACGAGACTTGCGGCAAATGTATTTTTTACGTATCTGGCAGAAAGTGAAGGAAACCGGGAAAAAGCGGCAGACCATGCAAGACAGGCTGTGATGGCATTGGAAGATATGCGTCAGGTATCTTCCGAATATGACAGTATTCAGAATCTCCTCCAATATGTGGAAAAGACCGGTAATATAGAATTGCTGCAGGAGATATTGGATTGTCTGGAGCCCAAGGCGGCAATCGAACAGAATAGGAGCCTGCTGCAGCAGCTTTTGTTGTTACGTCTGCGTTATTGTAGTGCACAAATGTCCATAGAGGAATTCCGTCAGGCTACAGAGACTTTTTTCCACATCAAGGAAAGCAGCGAAATAATCGAGAGCAATCAGGTCATGTATATGCTGGAGCTGCGTAAGCGTCTGCAGGCGGTGGAAGAAGAGCAGCGGGAGCAGACGAAGAAGAGAAACAAATTACTGTATCAGTCAGAGCATGACGAATTGACAGGGCTGTATAACAAGAGAAGCCTGAACCGATATCTTGAGGATGTCTTTGAAGCTTGCAAATTAAATGAGAAAGAACTGGGAATTCTGTTCTTGGATATTGATTATTTCAAGCAGTTGAATGACCATTATGGACACGGAAAAGGAGACGAAGGAATCTGCGCTGTGGCGGATACTTTGAAAAAATGTTTTCCAGAGGACTACGTGGCACGTTACGGCGGGGATGAATTCCTGGTGGTTATGACGGGACGGGATCTGGAATATGCACAGGAACGTGCGCAGAAGCTATGTACTGGCATCCGGGAATGCAAAATTCCCAATGAAGATTCCGAAGTGGAACCGTGGCTTACGATTTCTGTAGGTGGTGTCTGTGCTATTCCGAGGGAACCAAACCGGGTGTGGGATTTCCTGTCTGCAGCGGACAATACATTGTATGAACAGAAGAAAGAACAAAAGGGGAAAGTTCGTTTTTATCAGGGAGAGGGAAAATATTTATAAGAAACATTTATAGAAACGATCAAAAAGGAATTTAGTGGCAATGGAGAATAAACAATACACAACCCGCGAACTGTTTCGCAGATTTGCACCTTATTTTAAAAAATATCGTTTCACGCTGTGCATGGATCTGTTCTGTGCGGCGTTAACCACGGTCTGCGAACTGGTACTGCCATTGATCATGCGTTATATTACCAATGAGGGGCTGCGGGATCTGGCTGCCCTGTCGGTGAAGACCATATTTACGCTGGGCATTTTGTATTTCGGACTTCGTATCGTGGACTGCATCGCCAGCTACTATATGTCCGACATGGGACACGTCATGGGAGCGAAGATTGAGACGGACATGCGCAGAGATGCGTACAATCATTTGCAGAAGTTGTCCAATACCTACTATAACAATACCAAGGTCGGTCAGATCATGGGACGGATCACCAATGATTTATTCGATGTGACGGAATTCGCCCATCATTGTCCGGAGGAATTTTTCATCGCCGGGATCAAGACGGTGATCTCTTTTGTCATTCTGGCAAATATCAATCTGCCGCTGACTTTGATGATCTTTTTATGTGTACCGCTTATGTGCGGCGTGTGCATGATCCTGAATTTCCGGATGCGGAGCGCTTTCCGTAAGCAGCGCAATCAGATCGGCGAACTGAATGCCCGGATCGAGGACAGCCTCTTAGGCCATAAGGTCGTTAAGGCATTTACCAATGAAGAAGTGGAGAATGAAAAGTTCGAGAAGGACAACGGTACCTTTCTGGATATTAAGAAGCTGACCTACCGTTACATGGCGGCATTTAATACCACAGTCAAGCTGTTCGACGGACTGATGTATCTGGTAGTCCTGGTGGCAGGCGGTATCTTCATGGTAAGAGGCAAGATAGCCGCCGGTGATCTGGTGGCATATATGCTGTATGTGTCCACACTGATCGCAACGATCCGTCGTATCATCGAATTCGCCGAGCAGTTCCAGAGGGGTATGACCGGCATCGAGCGTTTTTTACAGATCGTGGATGCGGATATCGAGATCTTTGACGAACCGGATGCGGTCGAACTGAAAGACCCGAAGGGAGAAATCTCTTTTGAAAAAGTAAGCTTCGAATATCCGGATGATCACAACAAGGTATTTACGAATCTGAACCTGCAGATCCATGCGGGGGAAAAGGTGGCGATCGTTGGACCCTCCGGTGGAGGAAAGACGACACTGTGCAATCTGATCCCGAGATTCTATGATGTCTCAGAAGGAAAGATATTACTGGACGGTCAGGATATCAAGCATTTCACGTTGAAGAGCCTGCGGGGCAATATCGGTATTGTGCAGCAGGATGTATATCTGTTCTCCGGTACGATCTATGAAAATATCTCCTATGGTCGTCCGGGAGCTTCCAAAGACGACGTGATCGAGGCGGCAAAACGCGCCGGAGCACATGACTTTATCATGGGCCTTAAGGATGGTTATGATACTTATGTGGGAGAACGGGGTGTGAAGCTGTCCGGCGGACAGAAACAGCGGATCAGCATCGCCAGAGTATTTCTGAAGAATCCGCCTATTATCATACTGGATGAGGCTACTTCTGCACTGGATAATGAGAGTGAATTTGCTGTGGCGAAGTCCTTGGGAGAGCTGTCGGTGGGACGCACGACCCTGACCATAGCCCACAGACTTTCCAGTATCCGTAATTCGGATAGAATCCTGGTGCTGACAGACGATGGTATCGTGGAGGAAGGCGATCACGACCAGCTCATGGAACAGAAGGGAATTTATTATCAGTTCTATGAAACAGCCAATGCTTTGAAATAATATTACAAAAACGGAG
>OGHJ01001986.1_pt1 | contig 19199 bp, 16 predicted proteins | sample 1571351 | NCBI WGS metagenome assembly OGHJ01 (sample SAMEA2582037, study PRJEB24529) | metagenome | biome: Human gut stool | place: China | collected 2011 | reverse complement strand
TGAGAAAGAAACTGGAGAATGATCCTAAGCATCCGGCGTACATAAAAACGGTAATCGGAGCAGGGTATCGACTGCAGATTTCAACAGAGGAAGAACATAGGAAATAGCGATTCCTCATTTTCTGTCTGATTTTAAGAACAAAGCAGGATTTCTAAATGAATGAACATTATTCATTGACATTTCAAAAATTAGTGCTATACTAATTGACGGAAAGGAGGCTTAGCCATGAACACCATAAAGGAAAACTCGAAATCAGCATTTAATCAACAGGCCGCTACCTATGACAAAGATATCAAGGGCCAGCACGCCCGCTCCCTTTATCCCGCCTTGCTGGAAAAACTGTCCCACATTCCTTTTCAGTCTGCCCTGGATTTAGGGTGTGGAACAGGAGAAATGCTGAAACTCATTTTGCAGAAAGATCCCTTTAAAGAATTGTACGGCATCGACATATCAGAGGAAATGCTTGCTGTTGCAAAGTCGAAGCTCCCGGAGCAAGTTCAGTTATTCTTAGGAGACAGCGAGATGCTCCCGTTCTCGGACGGTTCTTTTGATGTTGTGTATTGCAACGACTCGTTTCATCATTATCCCTCGCCGCAAAATGTATTAAGAGAAGTACACCGGGTAATGAAGCCGGGCGGTACTTTCTTGATGGGAGATTGCTGGCAGCCCTATGTAGGGCGCGTGATCATGAATTTTTATATGCATCATAGCAAAGAGGGGGATGTGAAGATTTACTCCGAAGCAGAACTCGTTTCCATGCTTTCCACATATTTTCATAATGTATCATGGGAGCAGGTTGGTAACACAGCGTGTATTGCTATGGGCAAAAAATGATTGATATTCACTCATTGATCATTTAGCATGGGCGTGCTATCATAGAAGGAAAGGAGGCACAGACTATGCGGGTTACAAAGGAGCCGGAAGTACGCAAGCAAGAGATTTTAGATACTGCCCTCAAATTGTTCGGGGAAAATGGTTATGAAAAAACCTCAATGACAGATATCGCAAAAGCAATCGGTGTGGCACAGGGCCTATGCTACCGCTATTTTCCGTCCAAAGAGGCGCTGTTTGACAGTGCGCTTGAACAATATGCGGATATCCTGGTGGAGCAATTTGTAGGCTATGAAAAGGACGATCACAAGACCTTGCGGCAGATCATTGAAGATATGCCTTCCACGATGGAAGAACGGGATACAAAATACTATTCTGCTTTTCACGGAATAGAAAATAAAAAATTTCACGATCAACTTTCTCTCAAAGTATGTGAGAAGCTGGTTCCGCTCGTTGAAGAATTGTTGCAGTGCGCTAGAGATAAGGGAGAAATCCACTTTGATGATTTACGGGCAGCTGCGATGTTTTGCGTATATGGGCAGCTTGGTATCCTGCTGGCAGACGATTTAACACAAGAAGATAAGGCAAAAAAGATTCGTAAATTTCTTATATTTGCCCTTCACCTTTGAAGTGATCCCCCGTTTTGGACGGGGGATTCTCAAAGGCACAATAATGAATAGTATTCATTCAATCGTTTAGAAAGGTGATTATCATGCCAACCAAAATCGACTTTATAGGCGGAAACACAAAGCGTTGCCTTATGGCGATGGCGCTCCCGATGATTGCTGCCATGTTCCTTAATATGATGTATAACCTGGTGGACAGCCTGTGGATCGGAAACCTGCTGGGAGAAACAGCCTATGCTGCGTTGACAAACTCTACCCCCATCATTCTGATCCTGACCTCTGTTGCGATGGGCGCGACCAACGGTGTATCAATTCTGATCTCCCAGGCGGTTGGCGCAAAGGACAAGAAAAAAACAGAGAGTTTGATTGTCACATCTTTCTGCGTTGCTGTAGTTTTCTCCCTCCTTGTGACGATTCTGCTTGAGGTGTTTCTTCCTGTAATTTTGAGGGCTTTGAATACTCCGGCTGAAACTTATGACATGGCATATAGCTATCTGGCAATCTACGTCCTTGGGTATTTGGCGGTCTATCTCTATCTTTATTTTACCGCCGTTTTGCGCAGCTTTGGCAATTCCATGTTTCAAGCAGTAGCCATGCTGGTGTCAACAATTTTGAACGCGATCCTCGATCCTATTTTTATTCACTTCATCGGATTTCACGGTGCGGCGATTGCCACCCTGCTTTCTCAGGTGATCTGTCTGCTGTTTATGCTGATTTATCTGAAGAAGAAAAAGCTGTTTTCGTTCAAAATCTCTGCATTTGATAAGAGCGAAGTGCTGCCATTGATTCAGAAGGCGATTCCCTCTGTTATTCAGCAGAGTATTCCGGCCATCAGTACGACGTTCCTCACCGCACTTGTCAGCACCTATAGCGTTACCGCAATCGCAGCTTATGGAGTAACGGGAAAGCTGGAAACCATCCTGTTTTATCCGGCAATGGCATTGAACATGGTCTTGACTACCATTATCGGACAATGTGTCGGCGGCGCACGTTATGACCGGGCCAAAGATTATTTGAAGTGTGCATTGGGTTACGGCTGTGGCCTGCTCGTCATCCTTTCTGTTTTGGTGGTTGGGTTTTCAAAACAGCTTTCCGGCCTATTCGTTAAGAGCGATTCTGTGGCGGCCATTGTCGGGACTTATTTTCTGATCGTCAGCGTTGGATACATTCTAAATACGGTTACAAACTGCTGCCTTGGTGCTCTGAACGGAATGGGAAAGCCTTCAAAAAGTATGTTCCTGATGATCTTTTATTACATTGTAGTTCGGATGCCCCTGGCATATCTGCTCTCCTATTTGGGCTTTGGCCTAAATGGAATTTGGTTTGCAGTACTGGTCAGTCATGTGGTGGCCAGTGTTGCAGCTTTTACGACGAACTTTCTCAATCAAAAGCATATCAATGACACGACCTCTTAATAAGTTCTGTTGGACATAATTCTTGGTAACACTGATACTTATTTGTAATGGGACACAGTAAAGGGGCACAGCATGGAAGAAATCATTGTCATCCGAGCCACCGACCCGGACGGCAGCTTGTTTCGGGCCATTATAGATGCGCTGAAAGACAAGCGGGCGGAAGTGATCCATGCCGCCGCCCCGGCCTCCCCCGTGCTGCACATCGGAGAGCTGGAGATCCATCACGAGCACCGTCAGGTGTTCGTGGCAGGCAGGGTAGTGCGGCTCAACCACGGGGAATACGCCATGCTTTACTGCATGGCCAGTGCCCCTGGGCAGGTCTTCTCAAAGGCGCAGCTCTACAGGGCGGCCTGGGAAGAAGAGTATCTGCCTGGGACGAACTCCGTGGAGAATATCATCTGGCGGCTGAGAAAGAAACTGGAGGAGGATCCCAGACATCCGGCGTACATAAAAACGGTGGTGGGAGCGGGGTATAAAATAGAGATTTCCTGCGGGAAATCAGGAAAGGAAGATTGAAAAAACGAAAGGAACTGGAGACTGCCGGCCCCTTGATGGGCAGCTGTCTCCAGTTCCTTTTTGATGATCCATTACCGGCGTCCGATTTTCCGAAACTCGCCCGGCAGCAGCCCGGTGCTCTTCCGAAACAGTTCCGCAAAGCGGCTGGAGGTGGAGTAGCCAACGGTCTGGGCGATCTGTCCGATGGATAAGTCGGTGCTGGTCAGCAGGTACTCCGCCTGGCTCATGCGGCGCTGTTGGATGTACTCCGTGATGGTGCAGTCGTAGACCTTTTTGAAACTGCTCTTGAGTTTCGTAGTCCCCATGCAGGCGATCTGCGTCAACCGCTCCATGGGGATCTCTGACGCATAGTGGTCGCTCAGATAGGCGGCCACGGTTTGGATGCGCTCCAGATCCGACTGAGATAACTTGCTGGGGGCTGTCGGACGTTTCTTCTGATATTCCACCACCAGGGACAGGGCCTCTGTCACCTTGCTCTCATAGAACAGTTTGGCGGCGATCCCATCCCCGCGGTAGTTCTGGAGTTCCGAAAGGAGCCGGGACATCTCCGGGAAATCGGTGGTCTGGTCGATTTTGCGAAACGCCTCCACCGGATTGCGGTATTCCTCCGGGTACTGCCTTTTGAGGTAGTCCTCATAGTAGGCCGGCATGATCTCGATGCCGATGGAGTGGATGGGGATGTTCTTGTGGATCAGGACCTGGTACGGCTCATACCCGCCGATATAGGTTTTGATGCACCCGGCGGACAGCCGGCGGTAAGGCGCCAGTTCCTCCCCGGAGATGGAATCATAGCGGGTGATGCTCAGGCACTCCGGCAGGGAGAACTCCAGCAGGGAGTCCTCATGGAAGGAGAAGTTGTGGATTTTGATGTCGTAGAGATCCTTCTGCCCATAGGTCCAGTAGGAACCCTCACCGATTTCCGGGGACAGCTTCCAGCAGAGGCCCAAAGCCCCGTACTGGTGATCGTCGGGGTCAGGGGTAAAACCGTGGCCCTTCAGCATGGATACATAGTATGGTTCCATGATTTCAGACATGACAAAAGACTCGCCTCCTGTTTACAACGATTGGACGAACTTTTGCAACGAAGAGACGAATATCGTCTCAAACGCTTGCAAGGCGGCCGAACCGCGTGTACTGTATAGGCGATGGTTAGCCAACTCTAACCAAATGGTAGCATATCGTCTACGAAAAGTCAACACATCATGAATCAGGAGGAGAACAATGAGCAATCAAGTCAATTCACTGAAGAAAGGCCTAACTGTCAAGGACCTGGTGACTACGGGCATATTCAGCGCCATTTTCTTTGTGTTTACCCTGGTCGGTGGACTTCCATTCGCTCCGAACCCGGTTTTGACCTTCTACATGCCCATGGGGGCGGCCCTGCTGTGCGGCCCCATCTATCTGCTGATGGTGGCCAAGGTGCAGAAACGGTGGAGCGTCACGATCCTTGGCATTATTATGGGGATTATCTGGTTTGCCACGGGGATGCACTGGGCCTTCTCCCTGGGGTACATCGGCATGGGGATTATCGCGGATCTTGTAGCCGGCGCCGGACATTACCGCAACAAGGCTATCAACCTGCTGTCCTATATGCTGATCTCCATGGGCGGCATCTACACCTATGTGGTGTTCTTTATCGACCCGGAGGGGTGGGCCAGCACCATGCTGGAGAACGGCACGGAGCAGTCCTACATTGACACTATGAGCGCCTCCGCCCCCTCCTGGCTGCTGGCGGTCATCATCGTCGGCACGCTGGTCATCGCGGCCTTCAGCGGGTGGGTCGGCGGCAAGATGCTGAAGAAGCAGTTCGAGAAGGCTGGGATCACCGCATGAACGGCGGAACATCTCCACGGCAAAGACTCTGGCTGGATCCAAGGACGAAAATCCTGCTGCTCCTGCTCTGCATCCTCTCCGCTATGATTGCCCCGTCCCTGTACTATGAGCTGGGGCTTGTGGTGCTGATCGGGCTGTTTGGTGTCTGCTGCGGGAAGTGGAAGTACGCCTGGAAGGGCGCGGCGTTCTACGCGCTGGTCGTATTGCTCACCTTCTGGATCATGGATACCATGACCGGGACCTGGCGCACCATGTTCATCGCCTTTCTCGGCCTGTTCCACAAGGTGTACCCCTGCGGGATGCTGTCAGGCATCGTCATCTCCACCACTAAGGTCAGCGAGTTTTTGTCAGCCATGAACCGTGTCCATGCGCCGAAAAATCTGGTGATCCCTCTGGCGGTCATGCTCCGCTATATCCCCACCATTCAGGAGGACTGGCGGTTCATCAAGGACGCCATGCGGCTGCGGGACGTGTCGCCTTCCCTGAAAGGGCTATTGACCCATCCCGGCATGACCGTAGAGTGCATCTATGTCCCGCTGATGATGGCGGCATCCAAGGCGGCGGATGAGCTGTCCATCGCCTCCATCACCCGGGGGATCGAGAACCCAAAACCCAGGACCTGCCTGGTGCAGATCCGCATGGGGCCGGCGGATGCGGCGGCAATCCTCTGTTTTGGCGCCTTTTTCGCGGCGGGCCTCTATGGGAAGGGGGTGTTTGGATGATTGAACTGAAACAGGTATCCTTTACCTATCAGGGGCAGGAGCATGACGGCCTCCGGGACATTGACCTGACCATCGCGGATGGGGAGTGCGTCCTGTTCTGTGGGCGCAGCGGGTGCGGCAAGACCACCATCACAAGGCTGGTGAACGGGCTGATCCCCCAGTTCTACGCAGGCGAGTTGACCGGCAGCGTGCGGGTGGATGGACAGGAGATCAGCAGCCTCCCCATGTACCAGATCGCCGCCAAGGTCGGTTCTGTGTTCCAGAATCCCAGAACGCAGTTTTTCAACGTAGACACGGACAGCGAGATCGCCTTCGGCATCGAGAATGAGGCCCGGCCGCCCCGGGAACTGGCGGAGCGCGTGGAGCAGGCGACGGAGGATCTGCGCATCCAGAGCCTTCGCGGCCGCAATATCTTTGAGCTGTCCGGCGGGGAAAAGCAGAAGATCGCATTCGCATCCGTCTACGCCATGAACCCGGAGATCTATCTGCTGGATGAACCATCTTCTAACCTGGACATGACCTCCATCCAAGAATTGCGGGAGCATCTGCGGCTGGTCAAGGGCCAGGGCAAGACCATCCTGATTGCGGAGCACCGGCTCTATTACCTGATGGACATAGCGGACCGGATCGTGTACCTGGACCGGGGAGCGATCAAAGGGATCTTCACACCGGAAGAGTTCCGTCGGCTGTCCCAGGCACAGCGGGAACAGATGGGGCTGCGGGCAACGGATCTGATGGACGTCCTCCCGCCGCCCGGTCATGCTCCGGTCCGGGGATCGGTGTTGTCGTTGAACGATGTCTCCCTGCGCTATAAGAGGCGCACCATCCTTCACGGAATCGGCCTTTCCGCCGGAAGGGGAGAGGTCATCGGCGTGGTGGGCCACAATGGGGCCGGAAAAACCACATTCTCCCGGGCCCTGTGCGGGCTCCACAAGGAATGTGACGGTCAGTTCCAGTGGGATGGCGGGCCGATGGAGCGCAGGGACCGGCTGAAACAGTCCTACATGGTGATGCAGGACGTGAACTACGAGCTGTTCGCCGAGAGCGTGGAGGCGGAGTGCTCCTTCGGCATCCGGAACCCGGACAGAGCCTTGGTAGACGCTACCCTGGAGGAACTGGGGCTGGCCCCATACCGGGAGCGCCACCCCAATACCCTGTCCGGCGGGCAAAAACAGCGGGTGGCCGTAGCCGTCAGCATGATCTGCGGAAAGGATCTGCTGGTATTTGATGAACCCACCAGCGGCCTGGACTTTGACAGCATGACCCAGGTAGCGGGGCTGATCCGCCGCTTGTCCGACATGGGAAAGGTCATCTTCATCGTCACCCACGACTTTGAATTTGTCTGCCGCACTTGCTCCCGGGTCCTGCATTTTGACGAGGGCGAGATGCCCGATGATGTACCCGTTATCATGGAAGCCCTCCCGAAATTGAGAGAGCTGTTCTCTGTATCAGATGGAAAGGAGAGGTGACCGATGAAACAGAAAAAAGTCAACCGCGTGGCCCTGCTGCTCCATTGGGCGGGGGAGCAGAAGGTCTGGCTGTTTCTGGCAGTCTTTTTGTCAGCGGCCGGCGGGCTGTGCATAGTTGTCCCCTATATGGGGATCTATCAGCTGATGGACGCCGCCTTCAACGGAACCTGCACCAGGGAACTGGTGGTGCGGATCGTGGCAATGATCGCGGCGGCGGTGACTCTGCGCTTTGTGCTGTTCGGCGGCTCCGGGGTGGCGGCCCACAAGGGCGCCTACGGGGCGCTGTTCAAGGTGCGCTGCATGGTGGCGGAGCACATGGCCCGGGCGCCCCTGGGGGCGCTGAATGAGCGGCGCACCGGGGACATTAAGACGGTGCTGAACGAGGATATTGAGAAACTGGAACTGTTCCTGGCCCACAACCTGCCGGATCTGGTGTGCTATCTGGTGGGGCCTGTGGTGGTTTTCGCCTATCTGATGACTGTCAATATCCCCCTGGCGCTGGTTTCTCTGGTGCCGCTGGTCCTGGCCGTGGCTGTGTTGGGGATCATGTTCCGCAATACGGATGACCTGATGGACCGTGCCAACCGCTCCATCAGCACCCTGAACTCCGTCATGATCGAGTATATCAACGGCATGAAGCTGATCAAAGCCTATAACATGGGGAGCAAGTCCTTTCAAAAGTTTTCCTCCGCCATCCACGAGGAAAACGCCATGTGGAATGAGACCTCCCGGCGGATGGGGCCGCCCTATGCGTCCTTTGTGGTCATTATCGAGTGCGGCATGCTGCTGATGGTGCCCCTGGGCGGGATGTTTTTCCTGAGAGGCTCCCTGACGGCCAGCGCCTTTCTGCTGTTCCTCTATGTGGGTTCCCTGTACCTGACAGAGATCCGACCCCTTCAGGAACTGGGGACGAACTTCGCCAATGTGCTGGGCGCAGTCACCAAGGCAAAGGAGATCCTGGACATCCCTGTCTATCAGGGCGGGAGCGACTTCCCCGAAAGCCACGACATTGAACTGCGGAATGTGCGGTTTTCCTATGACGGCAAGACCGACGTGCTGCAGGGCGTCAACCTGAAGATCAAGGACGGGGAGCGTATGGCCCTGGTGGGGCGGTCCGGCGCCGGCAAGAGCACCATCATTGAACTGGTTTCCCGGTTCTATGATGTGCAGGAGGGCGAGGTGCTGATCGGCGGGAAAAATGTGCAGGAGCTGGACTACGACACCATTCTGAAAAACGTGGCCATCGTGTTCCAGAAGACCTTCCTGACCCGGGACAGCGTTTTGGAAAACATCCGCATGGGGAGCAGCGCCAGTCTGGAGGAGGTGCGGGCGGCCGCGAAAGAGGCACAGATCGACGACTTTATCATGTCCCTGCCGGACGGCTACGACACCAAGGTGGGCAGCTTCGGCTCCCGCTTCTCCGGCGGCGAAAAGCAGCGCATCGCCATCGCCCGGGCCATCCTGAAAAATGCCCCGATCCTGATTTTGGACGAGGCCACCAGTGCCTCCGACCCGGAAAATCAAATGGAGATCGACAAAGCCATCCAAAATCTCTGCGAGGGCAAGACCGTCATTGTGGTGGCCCATCGGCTCAGCGCCCTGAAACTGTGCGACCGGGTGGCCGTGGTGGAGAACCACACGATTACCTGTATCGGAACCCATGAGGAAGTCCGAAAGAAAAATGCCTACTATCGGAAGGCCTGGGAGGACTATGAAAAGGCCCGGAACATCACCTATCAGCTGGAAGGGGGCGAGGACAATGGGTGAGCACAAGGTGAATAGCTCCGAAAGAGCCAGAGAGAGCGGCGTGGGCCATGAGGTTTTGAAGAAGAACCGAAACTTCTATATCGGCGTTGCGGGGACCGTGCTGGAGGGCCTGCTCTCCGGCAGCCTCTTCATGCTGCTCTATGCGGTGATGCAGTTCTTGTGGGCTGGTCGGTTCGACATGAACCGGGCCCTGGTGCTGACCGGGTTGATTGCAGGGATCTTCCTGCTCCGTATCCTGATTCACAGTTATGGCTACACCAAGGCCCAGATCGGCGGCGCGGAGGTCAGCAAAAACATCCGGCTCTTCATGGGCGACCACCTCAAGCGTATCCCGCTGTCCCGCTTTACCCAGGGGCAGACCGGCGACTACATCAACACCATTACCAGTGATGTCAACAATTATGAAAAGATCCTGACCCACAAGATCGGGGACCTGGCAAAGAGTTTCGCCCTTTCCCTCATGCTGATCGTGTTTGTCATGACCGTCTACGTCCCCGCCGGGCTGATCCTGCTGGCGGCGGATCTGCTGCTGATCCCCGGGCTGTGGCTTTCCTTCCGCATGGTGCGGAAATACGGCCAGGAGAAAAACGACATCTGCGCGGAGAACGTCAGCAGCATCGTGGAGTATGTATCCGGCATCCAGACCTTCCGGGCCTACGGCGTGGGCGGCTTGAAGAACAAAACCGTCATCGACGCCATGCGGGAATTCTGCCGCATCAGTTATGTGTATGAGGCCAAGGTGCTTCCGGTAGGCGCTGGGCTGGGCATCCTGATCTGGCTGGCCTGTCCACTGGTCATCTGGACAGCGTACACGCCCTGGGCGGCGGGGGCGCTGGATACCGTGTCCTATCTGCTGATCTGCATGCTGCCCCTGTTCTGCGCGAAACTGGCCAACACTATCTTTGTGGACCTCACCAGTTACAAAAACCTGATGATCTCCAAAAACAAAATCCTGGGCGTCATGGAAGAGCCGGAGGAGAGCGGCAGTATGGAACCGTTCCAGACGGATACCCATGAGATCACCTTTGACCATGTGGATTTTGCGTATGTCCCCGGAGAGCCTGTGCTGAAGCAGGCCACATTTACAGTACCGGACCAGAAACTCACCGCCATCGTGGGGGACTCCGGCTCCGGCAAGTCCACCATCCTGAACCTGATCGCCAAATACTATGAGCCGAGCGGCGGCACCATTGCTATCGGCGGCAGGCCAACGGACCATGTAGCGGCGGAGCGGGTGCTGGAGCAGATCTCCATGGTGGATCAGGATGTGTTCCTCTTTGACGACACCATCCGGGACAATATTCGGCACGCACGCCCTGATGCCACCGATGGGGAAATCGAGGCGGCTTGCCGGGAGGCCAACTGCGACGGCTTTATCCGCAGCATGGAGAAGGGCTATGATACCCCCACAGGGGAGAATGGCAATCTGCTCTCCGGCGGTGAGCGCCAGCGCATCTCCATTGCCCGGGCCATTTTGAAGAACAGTCCCATTCTGCTGCTGGACGAGGCCACGGCGTCCCTGGACATCGAGAACGAGCTGGCGGTGAAACAGGCCATTGCCAATCTGCTCAAGGAGAAAAAGACCGTGGTGATGATTGCCCATACCCTGTCCATTGTCAAGAATGCGGACCAGATCCTGGTGGTAGCAGACGGGAAGATCGCAGAGGCCGGTACCCATGAGGAGCTGCTGGCCAAGAACGGGAAGTACGCGGCCATGTGGCAGGCAGAGCAAAAAATATCCGCCTGAGGGGAGGACGCCATGAAACTCCACGCATCTGGAGAGGATTACCTGGAGGCCATTCTGGTGCTCCAAAGGCAGAAAGGCATGGTGCGCTCTGTAGATGTGGCCCGGCACCTGGAGGTCACAAAGCCCAGCGTCTGCAATGCGGTGGCGACCCTGCGGGACGGAGGCTTTCTCACGATGGACGAGGGCTATTTTCTGCATCTCACCGATGTAGGGCGAGAAGTGGCGGAGCAGATCTATGAAAAGCATCGGTTCTTTACCGACCGGCTGATTGCCGCTGGCGTGGACCCGGCAACAGCTGAACGGGACGCCTGCCGGATCGAGCACGTCATCAGTGATGAAAGTTTCGAGAGGCTGAAAGCTGCCGCGAAACCAGAATCGTAAGCACAGCAAAGGGAGGAGGCCGTGCAGGCGGCCGCCTCCCTTTGCCATTGGGGGTGAAATCGTGGATGAAATCATCATTATCCGGGCCGCCGACCCGGACGGCATCGTGTTCAAGGCCGTCATGGACGTGCTGAATGGCAAAAGGGCGGAGGTGGTCAGCATCGCTGCCCCGGTCGCCCCCGTGCTGCGTATCAGAGAGCTGGAGATCTATCACAAGCACCGGCGCGTGTTCATGGCAGGCAAGGAAGTACACCTCAACCATGGAGAATACACCATGCTTTACTGCATGGCCAATCGACCTGGGCAGGTACTCTCCAAAGCGCAGCTCTATGAGGCCGCTTGGGGCGAGGAATATCTGCACGGGACGAACTCTGTGGAGAATACCATCTGGCGGCTGCGGAGAAAGCTGGAGGAGGAACCCAGGCATCCTGCATACATCAAGACGGTGGTGGGGATGGGCTATAAAATAGACATTGATGGCGAAGAGCAGGAAATTAAAAATGGAATATAGCAGATAGCTGAGGCAGAGGCTGAAGGATGTTCCGGTCATCCGGCTTATGTGAAAACAGCGGCTCGCGTCACAATAACTGGATCAGCGCCAGGCTGCGCAAGACTGTTGCAGCCTGGCGCTGATTTTTCATAAAGATTTACAGCGACCACTTGCCGGCCTCGGCCCTTTGAGTTACAAAGTTCCGGTAGATGCCCTCCTGGCCGATCAGCTCCCCGTGGGTGCCTCGCTGGACGATGCGGCCCTGATCCAGCACCAGGATCTGGTCGGCGCTGCGGACGGTTTTCAGCCGGTGGGCGATCATCAGCACGGTCTTCTCCCGGGTCAAAGCCTCCATGGCCTTTTGAAGCTGGTCCTCGTTCTCCGGGTCCACGTTGGCGGTGGCCTCGTCGAAGATGACGATGGGAGCATCCTTCAGCAGACACCGGGCAATGGAGATCCGCTGCTTCTCACCACCAGACAGGGTAGCCCCGCTCTCACCGATGACCGTGTCATACCCTTCCGGCAGGGCGGAGATGAAGTCATGGCAGCAGGCCTTCTTTGCCGCATCCATCACCTGCTCGTGGGTAGCATTGGGACAGCCGAACTTGATGTTATTCTCAATGGTGTCGTGGAAGAGATACACTCGCTGGAACACCATGCTCACCTGATCCATCAGGGATTCTAACGTGTATTCCCGCACATCCCGGCCGCCGATGGCGACCCGGCCGCCCTCCACGTCCCAGAACCGGGCGATCAGGTTGCAGAGGGTGGTCTTGCCGGAGCCGGAGGGCCCAACGATGGCGGTGGTGGTTCTGTCCGGGATAGTGAGGGACACGTCCTTCAGAATGGGCCGGCTGCCGTAGGAGAAATCCACATGGTCGAATACAATGTCGTGGGCTTCCGGGTGAAGTTGCGCACCATCCTGATCCATCTCCGGGATCCCGTCCACCTGGTTGGCGTGGTCGATGGAACTGCCCACCAGCCGCAGGGCGGACACACCGCTGCCGGCGGACTGGATCTGAGAGAAGATCAGGAAGGAGATGATCACCGCCATCAGAGCGTTGGCCAGAGACAGACTTCCGTTCAGGTACAGCCACACGGCGGCAGCCAAAATCACCACACTGAACAGGTGGAGGGCCATCTCCTGGGCCCAGATGTAGGGGGTGAACAGCTTTTCCACCGCCAGATTGTTCTCCCGGCTGTCCTCCAGGGCGTGACGGATCCGTTTGTCCCCCTTGCCGGTGAGGTTGAAGGACTTGATGACGCTCATGCCCTGGAGCTGCTCCAGAACCGCCTCTACCAGCCGGGCCTCATCCCGCTGCCGCTTGGGCGCGATTTTGGCGGACTGTTTCTCCATGCGGGAGAGGAGCAGCAGGTACAGCGCCATCCCGGCCAGGGCCAGCAGGCCGATGCGCCAGTCCCAGAACAGGACACACAGCAGCATGACGGCGGAGTTGATGAGCCCGCCCAGGATGGTGACCAGCACCATGGCCCCGGCGCTCTCCACCTCGTCCAGGACGGTGGTGGCGATGCCGGTGAGTTCCCCCAGGCTTTGGTCGTTGAAATAGCCCATAGGGATGCGCTTGAGCTTATCGCCCATGCTTAGGCGCTTGTTGGCCGCCATGAAATACCCGGCGTGGGTCTGCTGGAGCTGACTGAACCGATTCATGATCGCCCGCCCCAGAATACTGACCAGCAGCAAGGCCAGGGCCTCCCAGGCCGGGGCGGCAGAAGTGGAACCGTCCACCAGAGCCAGGACCACCACATAGATGGCTCCTATCTGGAACATGTGGAAGATGGCATAAAAGAACCCCAGTACCATAGACTTGCGGATATTGCCCTGCTCTTCACCGGCAAAGCGCCAGATCTTTCTCAAAACCTCGATCATGCCTGCTCTCCCTCCTTTACACCCATGTGAGCCTGCCACATCTCACGATAGAGGGGGCAGGTTTCCAAAAGTTTCTCATGCTTGCCGTTGGCCTCGATGCGTCCGCCGTTCACCACCACGATCTGGTCCGCGCCGGTGATGGTGCTCAGGCGGTGGGCAATGACCAGCACAGTCCTGCCCGCCACCAACTGGCCCACTGCACGCTGGACCAGGGCCTCGTTTTCCGGGTCGATGTAGGCGGTGGCCTCGTCCAGCACCACGATGGGAGCGTCCTTCAGCATAGCCCGGGCGATGGCTATGCGCTGCCGCTCGCCGCCAGAGAGGTGGGCGCCGCCTCCGCCCACGATGGTGTCATAGCCCTGTTCCAGGGCACGGATGAAATCGTCGCACCCGGCAGCTTTGGCCACGGCTTCCACCTCCTGGTCGGAAGCGGAGGGGCGACCCATGCGGATGTTCTCCCGCACGCTCTCGTCAAAGAGGTAGTTGTCCTGGGACACGAAGGCCACCTGGTCATAGAGCTGGGGGAGGGGAATGCGATTCAGTTCCTGCCCGCCCAGGGTGATGGCGCCGGCGGACACATCCCAGAACCCGGCGATCAGCTTGGCGATGGTGGACTTGCCGGAGCCGGACGGCCCTACAAAGGCGGTCATGGTGCCAGCGGGAATGGTGAGGTTCACGTCGTGGAGGACCTCCTGGTCCGCGTGATAGCCGAAGGACACATGGGAGAGGGTAATGTCCCGCCCATGAAACTGTACGGGGTTGTCCCCGTGATCCTGCTCCTCACCGTTCAAAATCTCATCCACTGAGCCTACAATAGTTCCCACCTTGGCCAGACTGTCCACAAAGTCCATGGCGGCCAGCAGCGGCCCGGCGATGCCCAAGGACAGCACAATGGTGGTAATGAAGGTATCCACCGGAAGACTCCCGCCGGCGTACAAGAGCCAGCCTGCCGGCAGAATGGTGATCATGGTGGTGGGGGAGATGGCCTTGGACAGGGAAATGGGCATTTGGCAGCTTTTCATCCAGTGGTAGAAGTAGGAGGCGTTGGCCTTCACGCTGTCGGAAAACCGGGCGTAGGACTGCTTTCCCTGGTTGAAGGCCTTGATGACCTCGATGCCGCCGATGTACTCCACGATGGCGCTGTTCATAGCCTGGGTGGTTCGGACGGAACCCTCATACTGCTTGCCGTAGCCCGCCATCACCGCCATCATGAAGGCCATGCCTACCGGGATGGACACCAAACTCAGCAGGGCCATCCGCCAGTCCAGCACAAACAGGTAGACGAGAATGCAAACCGGCCCCAGCACGTTTGCGGTCATCTCCGGCAGCAGGTGGGCCAGGGGCCGCTCCATGCTCTCCACCTGGTCTACGATCACCTGTTTCATCTGGCCGCTGGAGGTGTCCAGGATGGTGCCCAGAGGCATCCTGGGGAGTTTCTCCAAAATCTTCTCCCGGATGGATTTCAAGATAGAGAAGGTGGCCTTGTGGGAAATGGACAGGGCCAGGGAGTAAAGGCTGGCCCGCAGCAGAAACCCCGCCAGGGCCACGGCGCACCAGGTCAGGTAGAACGAGAATTCCTGGTTTCCGGACAACAGGCCGAGGATGATCTGAGCTGCGGCAAAGTAGGGGGCCATGCCACACAGCACCCCCACCACGGCGGACAGGATGGCCTGGATCAGGCTGCCGTGCTGTGCCTCACCCAGTTCCCATAGCCGGAGCATGGGATTTTGTTGCTTCATCGTGAATTCCTCCTTAATGGTTAGTGATTGCTAACTTTCTGTGAAATCAAAAGGCTGTACCCAGCAGGGGACAGCCTGCTTGATTCAAGGCTGGGGATCGAACACCGTGCTGAAGCCCGCCATGTGGTAGTCGTTGAGCATCTTCACATAGCGGCGAGCTGCGGCGCGGTCCATGTTGTGGCGTACTACCTCAAACATCCCGTTGAAATAGGCGGTGACGATGATGTGGATGAACTCCTCCGTCACTTGGCCGGACTTCACGCTCTCGCAGCCGATGATCTCCATGTACTGGTAGGTGTACTCCACCTCAATGTCCACCAACTCGTCCAGAAAACAGGAAAATCGGGTGCCGTGTGCGCCATCCAGCAGGAGGCGGAACACGTCGAAGTGGTTGTAGATGTAGTCCAGCAGGTCCAGCTGATGGCGGGCGGTGTACTGCCCCATCTCCGCTTTCTGCGTCTCGCCATCCAGCTGGTGGAAGCTCTCCTGGATCTCCCGGAACATGGCCTTGAACTGATCCACCACCGGTTCTACAATCGCCCGAAACAGGCCCTCCTTGTCCCCGAAACGGGTGTAGATGGAGCAAGTGCTGGTGCCCGCCTCCTGGGCGATAGCCCGCAGGGAGGCGTCCAGAAAGCCTTTGGACAAAAACTCGTCCTTGGCGCACTCCAGCACCCGGTCATAGACGCCGGGCTTCTGCTTTGCCATACCTTCACCTTCTTTGCAGCACATTCAAAACGCTGTTTTATAACGATGTTATGAATATAGCACACTGTATTCTCATTGTCAAGTCCTGTGCAGAAAAAGGGACGCAGTGCCGGAAAGGCCCTGCGTCCCAAACCTATGATGGATTTTCTGCTATGCACCGGCTTTGCGGTTCCACCCGCGGCTCTGCTGCCGCACGGTGATGAAGTTTTGATAGATCCCAGGCTCCTCCATCAGCGACTGATGGGTGCCCCGCTGAGCGATCTCCCCATTGGATACGACGAGGATCTGATCCGCGCCCCGGATGGTGTTCAGCCGGTGGGCGATGACCAGCAGGGTCTTGCCCTTCACCAGCTCTGAGATGGCCTGCTGGATGTAGCTCTCATTGTCTGCGTCCACGCTGGCGGTGGCCTCGTCCAGAATGACGATGGGGGCGTCCTTCAGGATGCAGCGGGCAATGGAGATCCGCTGCCGCTCCCCACCGGAGAGGCTCTCGCCCCCTTCACCGATCACCGTGTCGAACCCGTCGGGCAGGGCCATCACAAAGTCATAGCACCGGGCCTTGCGGGCCGCCTCCAGCACCTCCTCCCGGGTGGCGTCCGGGCGGCCCATGGCGATGTTGTTGTAGATGGTGTCCTGGAAGAGGTAGACCCGCTGGAACACCATGCTGATGTTGTCCATTAGGTCAGAGAGTTTCACCTCACGCACGTCCTTTCCTCGAACCAGTACCCGGCCGCCTTTCACATCCCAGAAACGGGTGAGCAGGTTGGCGATGGTGGATTTGCCCCCGCCGGAGGGTCCTACCAGGGCCAGCATCTGGTTCCGGGGCAGGGAGAAGGAGATGTCATGGAGTACCTCTTTCTCCCCATAGGCAAAGCGCACACGCTGGAACTCCACCTCTGGAGCCTCGCTGGCCTCCGGGATGGAGTCCCGGCCGTCATCCGGCAGCTCCGGCTCGTGAAAGACCGCCTCGATCCGGTCCATGCAGCTGTTCATGACGGTCAGCCGGGTGGCCTGGGTATACAGGGCCTTGATGGGGCCGAACAGGTCAAAGACAAAGAGCATGATGCCCACCAGATAGGGGACGCTCATGAGCCCGGCGCTCTCCAGCGCCAGGGCAATGGCCGTGATAGCCGCAGCCCCCAGGCCGTAGGCAAGGTTCAGCCGCAGCTGCCAGGGGGAGTGGTCCTCCTCAAACTGAAGACTGGTGTCGCAGCTCCTTTGGAAGTTATCGGTCAGTTCCCGGGACTTCTCTCCCAGCAGATTGTAGGTCTTGATGATCCCGATGCCTTCCACGAAGTCCAGCACCGCCTCGGTGAGATTCTCGTTCTGCTCCTGCCGCGCCACGGAGTCCTGGAGGGCCTCACGCTTCATGCCCCGGGCAATGAGCAGCACGATGCCGATGATCGCAAGGGCTGCCAGACCGATCCAGAGGTCAAAGCAGAGCAGGAATACCACCAGGATGGCTTGAGCGAAAATATAGCTCATCATGTCCGCCAGTACGGTCATGCAGTTTTCCTCAATGAACACCATGTCGGAGGAAAGGACGGAGCTGATCTTGCCGATGTTGCCCTCGGTGAAGTAGCCCATGGGCATCCGCCGCAAGTGGGCGCCCAGATCCATCCGCATGTCCGAAAATACCAGGAAACCCGCCGCGGACTGGAGCCGGTCGGCGATGTGGTGAAAGAGGACCTGAAGCAAGACGCAGACCACCAGGGCGATGCCGTACCAGAGGCAGTCGCCGGCGGTGATGGTCCCCTCGTAAAAGCTGGAGAGCACCAGGAACGCCAGCATGATCGGCGCCTTGGCCAGCAGGGATTTCAGGAACGAAAAGACAAAGGCGATTTGGATCCGCCGCTTATACCGGCCGGAGACCGCCAGAATCCGTTTCATCAGTTGGATCATTGTGCCGCGCCTCCTCTCTGATTCACGCCCCATTGGGCGCTGTCCTCCGCAGCCTGCCAGAGCTTTTGATACGCCGGGCAGCGGCCCAGCAGCTCCTCGTGGGTGCCCACATCGGCCACAGTGCCCTGCTCCAGCACGCAGATTTGATCCGCATTCACGATGGAGTGGAGCCGGTGGGCGATGACGAGGACTGTCTTGCCCCGGATCACTTCGGCAATGGCCTCGTTCATCTTCTCCTCATTCTCCGGGTCCATGAAGGCGGTGGCCTCGTCCAGCACCACGATAGGGGCGTTTTTCAAGATCGCCCGGGCCAGAGAGATGCGCTGCCGCTCCCCGCCGGAGAGCATTTTGCCCCCGTCCCCGGCCATGGTGTGGATGCCATTCTCAAGCCGGGCAAGGAACTCCCCGCACTGGGCCTTCTCCGCCGCGGCCAGAACCTCCTGATCCGTGGCCTCCGGACGGCCCAGGCGGATGTTCTCCAGAATGGTGTTGTCAAAGAGCGTTACATCCTGGAACACAATAGAATACAGGGACAGCAACACTTCCGGATCGACCCGGGAAATATCCATACCACCCACGGTAATCTTTCCCTTCGATACATCCCAAAACCGGGCCGCCAGGCGGGATACCGTAGTTTTCCCGCCACCAGAGGGTCCCACCAGCGCGGTGACTTCTCCCTGCCTGGCTGTGAAGGAGACATCTTCTAAAACCGTCTCTCCACTGTTGTATGCAAATCCCACATGATCAAAAACAATGTCATACCCCTGATTGGTCAGCCGGCTTTCGCCCTGCTGCATCGGATGATCCAAAATTTCATTCATGCGTGCAATATTTGTACGGGTAGAAATAACAGCTGCCAAATTCTGCAATGCACTTTGTAATTGATCAGTCCTTCTGGAAATAACCAACAGAAATAAAAAGAATGTTAATACATCCAAACTGCCTTCCACTAACAATATAGATCCAACAAGAGCTACGGTAACAATTCCAAGTTTTAAAATGAGAGAGGCTGATACCACAAATGCAGCTAACCCAAATTCGTTTAAAATAGAGCGATGTTCCACATAGCGTATTTTCTTTTCAAGACCTTTCAAATATTCTTCCTCTGCATTATTAGCTTTCAGGTCCTGAACTGTTTCGATGCATTCTTGAATTCCATCTGCAC
>OGHJ01001969.1_pt1 | contig 19429 bp, 15 predicted proteins | sample 1571351 | NCBI WGS metagenome assembly OGHJ01 (sample SAMEA2582037, study PRJEB24529) | metagenome | biome: Human gut stool | place: China | collected 2011 | reverse complement strand
AAAATGTGATTTTGAGGGCCTTTTTATCTGTAATGTCACACTATAGTGTGTTTACGTTTAATTATAAATCTTGATTATCTTTTTTAAATATCAATAATTTACTAAATATATAGTTACATACAACAACTACTACATTATCAACAACTTTAACTATAAAGGAATTAATACCTAGTAAACTTATACCTATAAATGTTATTACAAAGTCCATTATTAACGTTACAATTCTATAAAAGAAAAAACGTCCCATTTCTTTTATAGTATTTTTTAATCCCATGTACTTAGAATAAAATACCCAAACCTTATTAGTAAAATATGACACTGTAACCGCAGCTAACCATCCTAGAACATTTCCTACTTGATAATTGATACCTATTTTTACCACTAGCATAAAAATTCCTATGTTTAGAATAGTTGTCACTGCACCCCAAAATAAATATGCAATAACTGCTTTATTAATTCCTATTTTCTTCACTTATTTCACCATTATTTATTAATTGTAATCTAAATTCAAATTCTCTCTTTTCTTTTTGTAATACTGCATCCAAAATAAGCCCACTATATACTGATAAAATAGCAGCTAACACAAAAAAACAACAGAATATTAGCGTAGGAATTTTTAGTACTAATCCCGTATTTAAATATGGTATCCATACTTCTGGTATAAAGAAACCTAGTGCTAATAAAAATAATATAACACCTATGATTGAGAAAAACTTTAATGGATGATATTCTCTATACAAATTAAAGATTCTCAACAACACTTTAAATCCATCAGAGTATGTACTTAATTTTGATTCACTACCATCAGGTCTATCCTTGTATTCAATAATTTTATTTTCAATAGATAGATTATTTTCAATTGCAAAGATACTCATGTCAGTCTCAATTTCAAATCCTTTAGATAGAATTGAATAGGCTTTAACGAACTGATAACTAAAAGCCCTATAACCTGTCATAATATCTCTTATGTTACTCTTAAACAACCAATTAATACTACCTCGAACAATTCTATTGCCAAAGTTATGGAATGGTCTCTTATTTTCTTCAAAATAACTAGAAGATAATCTATCTCCTATAACCATATCCACATTTTTTTCACAAACTAGTTGATACATTTCAGGAATAGCATTAGTTGGATATGTATCATCGCCATCCAACATTATATAACATTTAGCATTTATTTCTCTAAACATACGTCTAATAACGTTACCTTTACCTTGCTGATATTCATATCTAACTATTGCCCCACCAGCTTTTGCTTCTTCTACTGTATTATCAGTTGAATTGTTATCATATACATAAACGTTGACTTTTCCATCAATATCCTTTGTATCTCTAAGGCAATCTTCAACAACTTTTCTAATAGTTATTCCTTCATTATAACAAGGAATCAAAATAGCTAGATCATCTTTCATGTGTACAAATTCTCCTAATTTATCTTTATTATATAGCAAAAAATCCTATAACATTGGACAATACCAACATATTAATTACTAATAGACTAACTATACTTCGCCAGTCATTAACAATACTTACATCTTTATTATTAATCTTATTCAATTGGAAAGATACCATCATAATAGGTAGTATCGGTAAAAAATATCTTCCTTGAATACCAATTATTTCTGTAATTTGAGAAACTCCATTTAAAGCAGGTGTCCACTGTACATATAAGCTAGTGTATATTAATAGTACATTAGCTAAACATAGCATCCATATAAATAGTACTCTTAAATTCAATTTAAAATCAAAAACACAGAACCTAACTAATACTACTATTAATAGTATTAGTATTCCACTGTTAATTTCAATATTTAGTGCTCCTAATGGACCTACTATCATCTGCTCTATATGTGCAAAGATATTTTTCCAAAGTGTATTATTCATAATTTCTATATAATTAAAAGGATGTTTTAACATAAACATTACCTTTTCAGAAGATGAAGCACCACCATTGGTATTAACAAGATATCTAGAAGCTATCTTCAACCATCCAACAGACACTCCCATTAATATAATCACTGATATTAATTTATGACATACTCCCTTTAATTTACTACCAAATTTTTTATTTGGAATTAACAATACAAGAAATCCTAGAATAAAATATATAACCTTACACGATGCTAAGAAGAATACTAATATATACATCATCACTTTCATTTTATTAGTAATATTATTTTCATTTCTTAGACTATATATTACAAAACTAAATAAAGCTATGACCACTGTATAAGTAAAACCATCGGCTGACAAACTGGCTCTTTCGGCAACATTCATAGGTAGTAGCGAACAAATAGCCAAAACTTCTTTGCCAACTGGAATATATTTTATTGAATAGTAGATTATTAATGTACATAATATCCCAACTAATATTCTACTTCCATAAAAAATTAATAGTACATTTTTAGTAACTATACTAATTATACCTATACTTAAACTTTGTAGCACATAAGATTGAGGTGTATACAATGCCATATTAATAATATTAGTACTTGAAAGTTGACTACTTAATGCAACATGAAGATTTTTTATAGTATCAATGTAATTACTATTGACTACATCCACTACAGGTATGAGATTATTAGGAATATTAATGTTTCCCGATGAATCAACTAAAAATATTCCATGTAAAACACCATAAGCTCTTGCAAAATGTTGTGCTTCATCTGGCGCACGATATACTGGAATAAATAATGCATAACCTACAATCAAAAATACAGACACTAATAAAAACTGATTTTCAAATTTTGATAGTCTTTTTCGATAATGAGAAAATCTAATTAAATATACCCAAAAAGATAATATAATAATCTCAATTAAAATAGCTGCACTTTTTATAGTTTTACTATCCAATAGTTTATATGTCGTTTTATACCATAATTTTTTCTGACTATTTAAATATACTACTGAAGAATATCTTCTTTTAGAATTATCTTTTATCACAAGAGTATATGATTTATTTTTCTGTACTTTTATCCCTTTTTCTCCGTTGAGTTTTAAAGTAACTTCTTTTGCTTCCCCTGCTTTTATATCATTCTTTGGAATATTTCCGCTATATATTGTCTTAGAACCATCAAGTAATTTTACTTTAATATCATCCTCAAGCGTGTTCATTTTCAACCATATACCTAAAGAATATAAATCACTTGAATCAAATCTTATATTTTCTTCGATTCCTTTATCGTTTATAACTTTCGTATAGTTACTTATTCCACCTACATTTTCACTTACTCTATAATCACCTTTAAAAGTATATAAATTAAACGAGATTATACCTATTACTAATAGAAAAAATAAACTATACTTTCTCAAAATATTAATTACTGTTTTAAGCATCTTTTCTCCTTAACTTTTTTACTTTATGCATAATGATGCTAGTACCTCTTACTAACATTAACAATCCTAAAGCCTCTAAGACTTGCATAATAGGGATTGCACAACCAATATAGTCATAAAATTTCTTATACCCTAGAAAATTACTAAACCACTGTACTCCTATAAATAATGGTACAACACTACTTAATAAGCCCACAACAATTCCCATTAAACTTAACATTTGATAGCTCTTATTTCTAATAACAAAAACAGGCAATGTCACTAAGCCTAAAAATCCTAACAAAAACACCCATTTCCCAGTTTTTTGGTACGCTCCTACTACATATTTTTGTACAACGGAAATAACTTTTCTGTATTGATTTTTCCATTCTGTATTAATAACCTCTTGTGTAACAGCAGGTGTATTAGTGATTTGCATCATATCGTTTATACTATTACTATCTCCTGTGGCAACATCGACAGATAACTCATTATATTTATATGTTGCTAAGACCACAAAATATTTCTTCCAATTTTTCCATAGCCATGCTAGATCATTCTTTGATAATCCCTTAGCCACTGAAGACAAATATAATTCTTTACTGTTATCTATGTTTTTTCTATCTATGTTATTTTTTAATTCCTTGTCTATCTTCCCATATATCTTATTTATCTTAATACCATTTTTACTATATTCATCATTGAAAACATATCTAAATGACCAAAAGAATAAATCGCCGTAGTAAACCTTCACACCTCCATTGTCATACATCTTTTTTACAGGTTCGTATTTCTTCAAAGTCGGACTATAACTTTCTGCTTTTTCCAATGCCTGTTTAGTAATCCATATTTCCTTATTTCCACCATTAGTTTCACTGATTACAAGTAGATCATGTATTACATTTTTAAAATTAGTGCTACTTCTATCTGTGATAGTATATTCTCCATAGTATCCTTGATTTATCTTTTTATATGTAACTGTTACTACCAATAGGGAGATAATTGGAATAAACATAAGTAACAAGTTCAATATCTTTTTTCTTCCAGTTTCTTTAATTAAAAACCAGTTTTTAACACAATATATTAATATAATTACACATATAAAGGGCATAATCCATATAGAATCTTCTTTGACATAGTAAAAAAATGGTAATGACAACGCACCAAAAATACTCCATAATATCTTTTCCATTTTTTTCTCACTAGCGTAAATTCCGATAAAACAACTTATAACTAAAATTGATGAAGAAACTAGCACTCCACCTCTATATACTTTTTGAATATTTTCATTATGTAGCATTACTGGTGAATATAGTAAGAATAGATATAACACAACTGAAAAATATGTACTTTTTATAATTTATTTAAAGTATATACTAGTGCACTTATCGCTAAAATATAGAATAATATTAATGATAATCTATATGGTATTCCAAGTATATTATTAATATATAAATATATAGCATAAGATATTGATTTAACTAATGTATATCCATCAAAAGTACCTAAATAATTACCTTCTAAAAGACTCTTGGCATATCTTACATATAAATAGTCGTCTGCTCTAGCATCTCCTTGCATAAATAAAGGAATCTTTAACGAAATAATTATTCTTACTATAGTCGGTATTACTAATACTAAGATTATACAAATCTTTTCTAATAAATTCTCTTTTTTCATTAATTATATATTCCTTCCTTAATTGCATCCCTATTTCGTCCTAACTAATTATACTTACAATATTGAAAATAGTAAATTGCAATTTTCCTTTTATAAATTTAGAATATATAATTCTTTATCGATTTTCCAGTTTCTTCCATCTTAACATGCTAATTTTCTAAATTAAAGATTATCATCTAAAAAATTCTATCAGATCATCTCAACCATACTATAAAGACTCCTCTTAAAATATAGAGTTACATATTTTTATATCTTTCAACTTATTTTTTCGATTTTATCTAATTTGTAAATCTAGATATAGGGCCAATTTACTAATTTCTGCAAATTTAACGCTTACTTACATAAATTTTGGAATTTATTTTATGTTTATTATAATAAATATAGTTTTAAGCATTCATCTTTTACACATAATAAAAAACCAGTAGCTTTTTACACTACTGGCAAACTTTTGGCAAACAACCATATTATTTTTATTGTTTTTGGGTTGGGTTTTGTTCCCTAAATCGTTGTTAAATTGGTATTACATCACCAAGTTGCATTAGCAACTTATTCCCATTCAATAGTTGCAGGTGGCTTAGAAGTAATGTCATACACTACACGGTTAACGTGGTCTACTTCGTTTACGATACGTACTGAAATTTCTTGCAATACATCCCATGGAATTTGTGCAAAGTCAGCAGTCATACCATCGATAGAAGTTACTGCACGAATACCAACTGTGTAGTCATAAGTACGACCATCGCCCATAACACCAACAGAACGAATACCTGGTAATACTGTAAAGTATTGCCAAATTTCCTTATCTAAACCATGTTTTGCGATTTCTTCACGTAAGATAAGATCAGAGTCACGTACAATTTCAAGTTTTTCTTCTGTAATTTCACCAATTACACGAATACCTAACCCTGGACCTGGGAATGGTTGGCGCCATACTAATTCATGTGGCATTCCAAGCTTTTCACCAAGTTCACGAACTTCGTCTTTAAATAAAGTATTCAATGGTTCGATTAATTTGAATTGAACATCTTCTGGTAATCCCCCAACGTTGTGGTGAGACTTGATTGTTTGAGCAGTATCTGTACCAGATTCAATAATATCTGTATACAAAGTACCTTGTGCCAAGAATTCAATTCCTTCTAATTTAGCAGATTCATCATCAAAGACACGAATAAATTCGTTACCGATAATCTTACGTTTCTTTTCAGGATCAGATACACCTGCTAACTTGTTCAAGAAACGTTCTTTAGCATCAACCTTAATAATGTTCAAGCCAAACTTGCCACCCAAGCTATCCATAACTTGTTCAGCTTCGCCTTTACGTAACAAACCATGGTCAACAAAGATACTTGTTAATTGATTACCGATAGCTTTGTGTAGCAATACACCTACAACCGATGAATCTACCCCACCAGATAATCCAAGTAAGACTTTCTTATCGCCAACAGTTTCGCGAATCTTTTGAATTTGCATGTCGATAAAGTCATCCATAGACCAGTTGCTACGAGCTTGACAAACGTCGAAAGCAAAATGACGTAAAATATCGTTACCATATTCTGTGTTACGTACTTCTGTATGGAATTGTAAACCGTAGAATTTCTTAGCATCGTTAGCCATTGCAGAAATTGGACAGTTATCACTTGTTGCTGTAACTTCAAAGCCTTCTGGAACTTGTGTTACTAAATCACCGTGACTCATCCATACTGTTTGAGTTTCTGGTAAGTCTTTGAACATTACATTTTCTTGATTCTTAACTGTAATAATAGCCTTACCATATTCCTTATTGTCAGCACTTTCTACTTTACCACCTGGTAAATTGTGTGCCATTAATTGCATACCATAACAGATACCTAAAATAGGAATACCTAATTCAAAAATTTCAGGATCAATTTGGAAAGCACCATCATCATAAACACTGTTAGGACCGCCAGAGAAAATAATTCCTTTTGGATTCATTTCTTTAATTTGAGCGGCTGTAAGCTTATGTGATAGTAATTCAGAGTAAACACCGAATTCACGAATACGACGTGTAATCAATTGGTTATATTGACTACCAAAGTCTAAAACGATAATTTTATCAAATGTTTGCATATCAACATTAGCCAAGTCTTTCACCTCATCTTAAATTTCATTATGCTTTGTACCTATTATACATAGTTAGCAATCGTTGAGCAATGTTTTAAACCATAACTCATCACTAACTTAGTATTTTCTCAAAAATAACTCATTTACTACATGATTATTCGTCTTATGCATGATCAAATCAGCTCGATTACGTGTTGGTAGGATGAATTCCCGTAAGTTCTTAAGATTTATTGTTTTCCAAATATTTTTAGCCATCTTAATTGCTTGTTTTCGGTCACCAATTGCATAAGGATAATAATAGTTCGTAGGATCCTTAAAAGCTGTATCTAACAAAGTCTCAAATCTTTCCAGATACCATTCTTCAATTAAACTTTCTTCAGCATCTACATAAATTGAAAAATCAAAGAAATCACTCACATAGATTTGTTGGTTAGTTGGCAATTGTAAAACATTAATCCCTTCAACGATTAAAATATCTGGACTTTCCACTGTTTCATATTGTCCTTTTACAATATCATAGACTTTATGTGAATATACTGGTGCTTTAGCAGGTAAATTATTCTTAACGTCATTTACAAAACGCAATAGTCTTCTCATATCATAACTCTCTGGGAATCCTTTTCTTTCCATTAAGTTACGTCTTTTCAATTCTCGATTAGGATATAAGAAACCATCCGTTGTAATAAGCTGAACTTTCTTATCTGGATAGACTTCACTTAATAAGCTTTGTAATAAGCGAGCAGTTGTACTCTTACCTACCGCAACTGATCCCGCTATTCCTAGAATAAATGGTACCTTTTGTGCTTTTACTCCTAGAAACTCAGACTGGCTGTCTTGTAGCTCTTGGTGTGAGTCTAAGTGTATTCTTAATAGATGCACCAGTGGCATGTAAATATCTTGCACATCTTTCAAGGAAATTTGGTCATTTAAAGATTTTAAATTCAATAATTCTTCTTCGGTTAACGGAACAATATGTTCTTGATAGAAATTGCTCCATTCATCGCGTTCAATTTTATAATAATTTAGTCTATTTTCCATATTTTTTCTCACAACTGTATATTTTTTAACTTCATCATTATATCATATTATTTTATAATAATATTACGCTTTCAAAAAGCTGACAACAAATTTAAAGGTGGTCTATATGACAAATCTAGTTTTATTTGGAGATAGTATTACCGCCGGCATGACTGACGGCTACCCTTCTCCAATATTTTCTAATGAAATCAGAAAATATTTTCCAAATATTGAAATTCTAAACCGAGGAGTTCCAGGAGATCGTACCGACTTGGCTCTTTCACGTGTTCAAGCTGACGTACTTCAAAGTAATCCTGATATTGTTACTATTTTCTTTGGTACAAATGATGTAACAGCTGAGGGTCCTAATTATCAAACTTTTATCGCTAATATTAAAGAAATGATAACTTTAATTGGAACTCAAAAATGTATTCTCATTACTCCCGGAGTTACTGGTCCTAGCTTACAAGACTTTTATCCTAATCAGAAGTTATCCCAATATGCTCAAGGACTTGTAACACTAGCTGAAGAACTTAACGTTACTTGTTATGATTGGCACAGTGTCGCTACTGAATATGAAGCTAGTGAGTTACTACAATCTGATGATATTCACTACTCTAAAAAAGCTTACGAGCTACTAGTTCAAGGTTTGGTTCCTTTAATCGAAGTTAAAAATAAAATCAGTATAGAAAATAGAGAAAAAAATCTATTAGAAAAATAATAGCAATACGCAAATAGCACTTACTCAAAACAACCGAGTAAGTGCTATTTCTATAAACTACCTTTTTATTTTTTTATCTTATAAGATCTTAGCTAAGAAATCTTTAGCACGTTCAGAAGTTGGATGTTCGAAAACTTCTTCTGGTGTTCCTACTTCTTGTACATAGCCATCTGCCATAAACCAGATTTGGTCGGCAACTTCTTTAGCAAAGCCCATTTCGTGTGTTACAACTACCATCGTCATTCCTGAATCAGCCAAGTCACGCATAACCTTTAATACTTCCCCTACCATTTCTGGGTCTAACGCACTTGTTGGTTCGTCAAATAGCATTACTTCTGGATCCATCGCCAAAGCACGAGCTATCGCTACACGTTGCTTTTGACCACCAGATAAACTATCTGGGAATTGATTTGCTTTATCAGCCAATCCAACTTTAGCTAGTAATTCTTTTGCTGTCTTTTCTGCTTGTACTTCATCAACGTTCTTAACTTTCATTGGAGCCAACTTAATGTTTTCCAATACACTCATATTAGGGAATAAGTTAAAACCTTGAAAAACCATGCCCATTTTTTCACGTAAGCTATCTAATTCCTTTTCAGAAATATGAGTTAAGTCTTTTCCTTCAAAAATTACCTTACCACCTGTTGGACGTTCCAACACATTCAAGCATCTTAAAAAGGTACTCTTACCAGAACCAGAAGGACCGATTACACAAATAACCTGACCTTGTTCTACCGATTCAGAAATATCTTTAAGAACGAGATTATCTCCAAACTTCTTTTGAAGATTTTGTACTTCAATCATCTTTTTGTTACTCATGTTTCATCTTCCCTTCAAAGTAATTCAAGCCTTTAGATAATGTAAAGGTTAGTACAAAGTAGATTACCATTGTGATAGCCAATGGAGCTACACCTTTATAAGTAGCAGATTGAACTAATTGTGTTTGATACATCAAGTCACCTACACCGATAACTGATACAATTGAACTTTCCTTGATCAAGGTAATAAATTCATTACCTAAAGCTGGCCAAATATTCTTAATTGCTTGTGGAATAACAACATATTGGTATGTTTGCTTTTGACTCATACCTAAACTTCTTGCAGCTTCAGTTTGACCAATTGCGATTGATTCAATACCTGAACGAATAACTTCAGCGACATAAGCACCGGAGTTTAGAGATACAGCGATAATACCAGCTGCCAAAGCAGGTAATGATTGAATAACTGCGCCAATTCCGAAGTATACAAACATTACTTGTACCATTAATGGAGTACCACGAATAAATTCAATGTATGCAACTGCTAAACCGTGTAGAAGTTTGTTGTGACCTAAACGCATTAAAGCAAGAATGATACCTAAAACAAAACCAATTAATACAGATACAACTGTGATAATTAATGTATATTCAATACCTTTTGCGAAGTATGTCCAGTAACTAGCCATTGTGTTGTTCTTGCTAGATTGCTTCATATACTTAGCAGCCTCTGGAACGTATTCCTTGTCTAATAAATCTTGTTTCTTAATATCAGCAATTGTCTTGTTAGCAGCTTGTGTTAAAGCTGTTGCTCCTTTAGGGAATGCCATCGCAGCCCCTGTTTCATTAACGTCAACACTTACTTTAGAGTTATAAGCATATAAGTTAGGGTTGTTTTGTACGTAAGCCTTAGCTGTTGGTTCTTCCATCAATACCCCAGATACTTTACCAGATTGTAAAGCAATAATTAAGTTATTTAACTTAGCTAAACCTTTAACTGTTGCTCCAGGGAATTGTTGTTTAATCAAATTGTATTCCAAAGTACCATTTTGAGCACCAACTGTTTGACCCTTAAAGCTTTCCTTAGATGTATATTTACTCTTATCTTTCTTGTTGATAACAATGTACTTACCACCAGAGTAGTAAATGTTAGAGAAATCAACACTCTTACGACGTTCTTCAGTTGGGTTCATCGCAGAAATGATTGTATCGATCTTACCTGTTTCAAGCGCAACTAGTAAGGAATCGAAGTTCATATTCTTAATAACTAACTTAACGCCTAAATCTTTAGCAAGTTTCTTAGCAATTTGAATATCAATTCCGACATATTCAGTCTTGCCATCTTGCTTAGTAGTAAATTCGTAAGGTGGATAATCGGCACTTAAACCAACTACCAATGTTCCCTTTTCTTTTACCTTTTTCAATGAATCATCTGTTGTCTTAGCTGTATCAGTGGAAGAACTGCTAGAAGTTGTATCAGCAGTAATCGCAGCAAATGGTGTAACTACCATCATGAGTACAGCTAAAAGCATTAACATCTTCTTAAAAATTTTCATACTCATAATCTCCCTCGTTAATATAATCTATAGTTTTCAAGTTGATATGATTAGTATACTTTCTATTGTTTATTTATGCAAGTATTTTTTATAATTTTGTATATTTTATTCATAATTTATGTTTAAATTGCATTTAAAATGAATAAAATATATTTATGTAACAGTTTTCTATAAAATAAAAACATCAATGAGCTTGTTTATCTACAAAACTTCATTGATGTTTCTCTAATTATTTCATTTTATGTTTCTTTGATGAAACTTGATAGAAGATGAATGCCACTAATCCGAAGAAGACTGGACCAGCAATTGTCCAGAAGGCTGTTTCAAAGTCGCCATCCAAAATTGGTTGAACACAAGTAAAGATAATACCTGCTGATAAAATAATTTCAATAATAATTACTAATAAATTAGTCCAGAATGGATTCTTAAAAGCTACAAATGAATGTTCAATCTTCTTTTTCTTAAAGAATGGGAATGCCCCAACTAAGAATAGATATGGGAAACTAGTAGATACATTTGCCATATCAGTTAAGATTAAATAGAATCTTTGAGCTGCAGATCCACCAAAGGCTACTAAGAAGATAATTACACAAACAATAATTGCTTGTAACCACATTGCATTGGCTGGCATATTGTGTTTGTTAAGGCGAGTTAATTTTTCAGGCCATAATCTCTTATCTGAACCTAAAATAAATGATTTGATTGGTGAGTATAAGAGAATGAACATTGCACCTAAAAATCCTAGAACTTGTGTTAAAGCTACAAATCTTGTAATTAACATACCTGTTGTATGAGATGCAGCTGCTGACCAACCTAATGAGTGTCCTAAGTAGACACCTAATTGGTTAAAGACAATATATGTGATATTACCTAAGTTTACCCCATGCTTAGCAACAACAGAGTTATAGTTAACACTGAAACCAATCATAAAGATCATGATTACATATGCACCAATGGTAAATAAACTAGCAATAATTAATCCACGTGGGAAAGTCTTTTCCGGCTTATCCATACTATCAGTTACACTACCTAAAGATTCCATACCACCATAAGCAAAAATTGCATAAACAACAAATGAAATAATAGCAATTGGTGTTTGGAACTGTGGATTAGGTGAAGTAATAAAATCTTTCATTCCATGGATAGGTTGAGCTAATTGACCATGATTAGCAAAAATAATGATTAAACTAGCAATTAAAAAGATAATGTTAGTTACAACTGTAAAAATTCCACCTAAAGAACCAACTTTAGAAATTGAATCCATTCCTTGTGTGGTAAAGAATGTTGAAATTAAAATGAATAAAATTCCTAAAATACCAATAACTTCAGTTGACGATAGACCTAACATTGACCAATGTTGTGTAGTATCTTTACCAAAAATCAATGCAGAGAATGTTATCCAAATACGTGAAGCTGTTGATACCATCCAGACAATCCAAGATGCTAACCAGATAAAGGTTCCAATGAAAGCTGCACGTTCTCCGATTGATTCAGCTAACCAGGAATAAATACCACCTTTAGCGTCTTTAAATGCAGAACCATATTCTGCCATCATTAAACCACAAGGGAAGAAGAAACATACCCCTGCTAAAATATACCAAATAATACTACCGTAACCCATTTGTGCATAAGCATTAGATACATTACCAAAGCCAAAGATAGCGGTAATAATCATCATGACTAAGCCAAATGTCGTGATTTTCTTTTTATTTCCTTCCAAAATCTCCACTCCATCTTATGTATATTTATTAACTACTAAAGTATATTCTCTTTTATGCAATTTGTATTAATTATGATAGATTTTTTATCATTTTATAATAAAAATTCATTTTTATAACATAAATTTGAATTTTAAAACATAATATTCGTGGTATATTCGTATAATTTATGATTATTCATTGTTTTTTTATTGTAAAAAAATTCATTCTTTCTAAAATTCGTCTAACTTGAAAAATATACCTGTTTCCTGTATGTTTTATTACTATAAAGGAGTGAATATATTTTGGATATTAATGAACATCAACAATGGTTAGTTAAATTCTATGAAAAAAGAGATTGGTTTAAGTATCCACCTCAAGATCGAGTTAATTACATTACAGAAGAACTTGGAGAATTATCTCGTGCTGTTCGTACAATCGAAGTTGGCCGCGATCATCCTGGCGAAAAAATCTTAAATCAAGCTGAAAAAGAAGATAATTTAAGAGAAGAAATGGCAGATGTTATTGATCAGGTATTGGTATTGGCTGCTAAATATGACATTAAACCTGATGAATTACTTGAATATAGCGAAAACAAATTAAAGAAGCGTTTTAATATGGATGTTTAATATTATGAAGAAAAAAACCTTATTTTTTCTTGTCGCTTTATTTAATCTAGCAGCTAACTATGCCCATCCAGTTACACCTACATATTTTAAGATGCTTCATCTTGATAATTCCGTTTTTGGTACGGCCTTTGCGGTAATGTCCTTTGGTATCTTTATCGCCTCTCCATTTTGGAGTAAGATTGCTGGTTTAGTTAACTCCAAGTCTGTTATCGCAATTGGTTGTATCGGTTATGCCGTTGCACAATTCTTATTTGCTGTTGGACATACAACAAGCTTGATCTTAATTGGTCGATTGCTTGCAGGACTAGCATGTGGCGCATTTTTCGTAGGTGTGCTTAACTATATTGTTAATCTATCCAGTGAAATAAATCGAGGAGCTAACCTAACTCTTAATGCTACTATTCAAACTGTTGCTAGCGCCTTAGGTTACTTTGTCGGTGGAATGCTTGGTGCGTATAATGTTTATCTGTCCTTTGCAGTTCAAGTTATTCAACTGACTTTAGTTGGAATATTATTCTATCTTTTACTTGAAAAAGATTCGCAAAACACTGATAGTTTGCAATTATCTCTTATACTGAAAGAATCAAATCCACTTAAACGTCTCGAAGATGGACGTTTACTTATGAATAAAGCTTTTGCCTTATTATTCTCTGTTTCGATCTTACTGTATTTAGGATATACTGCCTTTGATCAAAGCTTTAACTACTATTTAAAAGATATCTTCAATCTTTCTAGTAGTTTTAACGGGATCTTTAAGGGAGCTATCGGTATTATTTCTTTGATTGTTAATACTTCAATTGGTTTGTACTTGATGAAAAATACTAAAATTAGTAAAAGTCTAATCTATGTACTGTTAGGTGCTTCAACTTTAATGGTACTTATCTTATTTAGCCATCATTTAACTGCTTATGTTATCAGTAGTTGTATATTCTATGGTTTCTATGCTTTGAGTACGCCGCTACTTCAAGATTTAATTACACAGGGAGCTCAAGTTAAGACACGTAACTTAGTATTAGGATTCTATCAATCAACACAATCATTAGGCCAAATATTAGGTGCTTACTTAGCTGGAATTATCTATAATTTCAGTCCACAAGCTCCATTCTCATTAGCTTTTCTTGCCCTGCTAGGAGCATTTCTTTGTTCGATCTTTTATAGAAGAATGTATAGAATTTAACACAACAAAAAAAAGCAATTTTGAAAGAGATTCACCTCAATCAAAATTGCTTTTCTTTATGCTTAAATTATTTCTTTTGTTCGTTTGTAATTTGAGTGTTTCCAGCCACCGTACTAATTTGCCCAGTTGCGCCTTCACTCTTAGCTTTATCTAAAATAGCTTGCATAGATGTTTGTTGCCAATTTCCATTATTATCATAAATGTACACTTGACCATCTTTTACAGTATAAGTCAATGACTTATCACCGTAACCATCTTGCCAATACATTTGATAATAAGTATCCCCACCAGTTGGTAAAGCAGGTGTTCCCATTTGAGAACGAGATGCTTTAGTTACACCAACTTTAGAGTTAGCTGATGGTTGTCCATCTGTTTTAGCATAGTTTCCTGCATACCAACCTGTTAATGCAGCTTGTTGTTGTTCTGTTAACTCATCTGCAGAGGAAGCTAATGTTTCACTACTACTGCTACTATTAGCCTTTTCATCTACGTTGGAAGAACTGTTAGACTTAGATGTATTATCGGCAACATCTGCATCTTCAGCAAAAACTGCTTTAGCTTTAATCGCACTCTTCTTATGAGATTTCTTTACTACGACGCTACTTTCATGTGCAGAAGTCTGTGCTTGAGATTCGGCACTCTTATTGCCACATGCAGCTAATGTTCCCACTAAGAGTACACTACTAAAAGTAACAATTAATTTGTTTAATTTCATTTTATCCTCCAAATCTACCTGTCAAAACTTCATTACTGATTAGCAATACCATTCCTAATTAACTCTAATGGGTTCAACCATGTACCATTATTGTTAAATGAATTGGCAATAGCTCTCATAATATTCTTTTCACGAGTTATACCTAAGTGTAAGTGTGATGTGTCACGGTAACCAATTACGTCACCTGTATTAATTTGTTGACCAACATGCACCTTAATATTACCACGATTACTGAATGCTTCCTGGTAAACAAAGCTATATTCGTCTGATTGAACAACAACGTAGTTTTCCAAACCAGCAATATAACCAATTTGTGTAACAACACCACTGTGTACAGCATGGACTGAAGAACCTGGGTGATCATAAGAACCAAAGTCCAATCCGTCATGGAATCCATTCATACGGAATTCTCCACCTGGATTTACACCAAATAATTGAGCTCCTGTAAAGCTACCTTGTCCTACAGATGGAAATGGCCAGCCCCATGTATCTTTTTTCAATGTACCATCTGAATTAAACGTATAGTTCTTACCATTGATATTAACTGTTCCAGTTTTCATAGCACCAGAAATAGTATCAAAATAGTAGTCTTTACCATTGATATTTTGCCAACCATATTGCATTTGGCCATTTGAGGCATAATACACTGTCTTGTTTTGGCCATATGGTGCTAAGTTTTGGAAACCTGTTTGCATTGCACCACTGCTCTTATCGAACAAATACCAATGATTTCCTACGGCTTTTTGACCATATTGCATTTGACCATTTGAGGCATAATATACTGTCTTATTTTGACCATATGGTGCTAAGTTTTGGAAACCTGTTTGCATAGACCCATCATACTTGCTAAATAAATACCAATGGTTTCCTACCACTTGTTGGCCCGTCAACACTTTATGGTTAGAATCTAATAAGTAATTCTTTCCATCTAATGTTACTAATCCTTGCATTAACAAATTACCAGTATTACTGTCAAAATTATATACTTTACCGGCTATATTTACCTTACCAACTTGCATTTGACCATTTAAGGCATAATATTGAATTGTTTTTGTATCAGGGTTATATGCTACACCCGTATACATCTTACCGGAAGACTTATCAAAATAATACTTTTTACCATTAATAACTTGACTACCATATTGTAATTGTCCATCTTTGTTATAATATACAGTCTTATCTTGACCATATGGTGCTAAATTTTGGAAACCTGTTAACATGGCACCACTATATCTATCAAATAAATACCAATGGTTTCCTACTACTTGTTGACCATATTGCATTTGGCCATTTGAGGCATAATATACTACTTTATTCTGTCCATATGGTGCTAAGTTTTGGAGACCTATCTGCATTGCTCCACTACTCTTATCAACCACGGCTTCCGCCAGCAGGGCGCTGGCCTCCGGCTGCAGCTCCAGGGCCGTGCAGGGGCCCCGGTGGCCGCTGTCGTGCCACTCCAGGCTGACAATGCCGCAACCCGAACACAGGTCGGCTGCTTTCTGGCCGCGTTTGGGCGGGCAGAACCGGGCCAACAATAAGGCGTCCGAGCCAAAGCGGTGGACGGACGAACAATAGACTTCTGTTTTATTATACAAAATCTCGGTTGAATGTTCCATATACAGGCTCAAAATCCTTTGCCAAAATATCGGGGCCGAAAATCCGACAAAATTGTGCAGGCCGGGAAAATTGCGCGGAAACAGAAAAGCGGCAGACCCGTTTGGACAGGTCCGCCGCTTTTTGTGTCTGTGGGTCCGTTGGAAGGGAAAGGCCCGGAATAGAGGGTCAGCCCCAGGGGTTCTCGGTGGGGTAGGGCAGGCTCTTGGGCTGGTTGTAGGCGATGTCGGCGATGCCGAAATATTTGAAGACCTCGAAGAGGGCCTTGCCGCAGTGGGCGAAGGCCACGGCGCCGTGGTGGGGGTAGCCCTTCTGGATGAGCACATGGCGGTAGAAGCGGCCCATCTCGGGGATGGCAAAGACACCGATGCCGCCGAAGGACCGGGTGGCCACGGGGAGGACCTCGCCCTGGGCGATGTAGGAGCGCAGGCTGCCCTGGCTGTCGCACTGGAGGCGGTAGAAGGTGATCTCGCCGGGGGCGATGTCGCCCTCCAGGGTGCCCCGGGTAAAGTCGGGCTCGCCGCCATTCTCCAGCAGGCGGTTCTGGATGAGCTGGTACTTCACGGCGCAGCCGCCGCACAGCTTGCAGCTGGGGGTATTGCCGCAGTGGAAGCCCATGAAGGTGTCCTTGATGCCGTAGTCGAACCTGCCGGCGATGTCCTCGTCGTAGATGTACTGGGGGACGGAGTTGTTGATGTCCAGCAGGGTGACGGCGTCGCCGGTGACGCAGGCGCCGATGTACTCGCTCAGCGCGCCGTAGATGTCCACCTCGCAGGCCACGGGGATGCCCCGGGCGGCCAGGCGGGAGTTCACGTAGCAGGGCTCAAAGCCGAACTGCTCCGGGAAGGCGGGCCAGCACTTGTCGGCGAAGGCCACGTACTGCCGGGCGCCCTTGTGGTCCTCGGCCCAGTCCAGGAGGGTGAGCTCAAACTGGGCCATCCGCTCCAGCAGGTCGGGGTAGATCCCCGGCATCTCGGCCTTCATGTCGGCGGCCACCTCGGGGATGCGCTTGTCACCGGCGTGGGCCTTATAGGCCACCAGCAGGTCCAGCTCGGAGTTCTCCTCGATCTCCACGCCCAGCTCATAGAGGCCCTTGATGGGGGCGTTGCAGGCGAAGAAGTCCTGGGGCCGGGGACCGAAGGTGATGATCTTCAGGTTTTTGACGCCGATGATGGCCCGGGCGATGGGAACGAAGTCACGGATCATGTCGGCGCACTCCTGGGCGGTACCCACGGGGTACTCGGGCAGGTAGGCCTTCAGGTGGCGCATGCCCAGGTTATAGGAGCAGTTGAGCACGCCGCAGTAGGCGTCGCCGCGGCCATTGATCATGTCGCCATCGCCCTCGGCGGCGGCCACGTACATGGTGGGGCCGTCGAACTTCTGGCACAGCAGGGTCTCGGGGGTCTCGGGGCCGAAGTTGCCCAGGAAGACCACCAGGGCGTTGACGCCGTGGGCCTTCACGTCCTCCAGGGCCTTGAGGGCGTCCAGCTCGTTCTCCACGGTGATGGGGCACTCGTAGAGACCCTCGCCGTAAGCAGAGACGATGTTCTTCCGGCGCTGGGTGGACAGGGCGATGGGGAAGCAGTCCCGGGAGACCGCGATGATGCCCAGCTTGACTTCAGGAATATTCATAGCAATACACGCTCCTTTTTTCACTATATAACAAAACCGATAATATCAATGCCTTTTCAGTCTATCCCACTCCGGCGGGCACCGAGAGGCTACCCTTACAAAAACCGGGCAAAGACCGGCTTGAGGGCGGGGTAGATGGTGCGGTACTGCCGGTAGCGCGCCTCGTACCGGGCGGTGAGCTCCAGGTCGGGCTCCACCACAGAGGCCACCTCCACCAGGGCGTCGGCGGCGGCCTGGACGCTCTCAAAGAGACCGCAGCCCACCATGGCCAGCATGGCTCCGCCGTAGCCGGGACCCTGCTCGGTCTTGGGCAGCTCCAGGGGGATGCCCAGCACGTTGGCGAAGATGGTCCGCCACAGGGGGGACCTGCTGCCGCCGCCGCAGAGCTTGCTGCTGGGGATGTCCAGGCCCAGGGACCGGGCCACCTCAAAGGAGTCCCGGATGGCGAAAGCCACACCCTCCAGCACCGCCTGGACCAGGTCGGACCGGGTGGTGTCCATGGTCATGCCCACGAAGGTGCCCCGGGCGTTGGTGTCGTTGATGGGGCTGCGCTCCCCCATGAGGTAGGGGAGGAAGTAGACGTGGTTCCGGCCCAGCTTTTCCGCCGTGATGTCCTTCTGCTCGGCGGCGTAGTCGGTGGTCTTGAGAATGTCGTCGCACAGCCACTTGTTGCAGCTGGCCGCCGAGAGCATGCACCCCATGAGGTGCCAGCCCCCGTCGGCGTGGGCGAAGGCGTGGAGGGCGTTGTTGGGGTCCACCCCGAACCGTTTGGAGGAGATGAACAGGGTGCCGGAGTTCCCCAGGGAAAGGGCGCAGCCCCCCTCCCCCTCCAC
>OGHJ01001965.1_pt1 | contig 19449 bp, 19 predicted proteins | sample 1571351 | NCBI WGS metagenome assembly OGHJ01 (sample SAMEA2582037, study PRJEB24529) | metagenome | biome: Human gut stool | place: China | collected 2011 | reverse complement strand
GAAAATGATTGCACTTTTTTGCCGCCTGCGGGCGGCAAACTCTGCGAGGCTTTTTTGACACGCTGAGTCCCACCATCCCGCGAACATCGCAGGCCGGTGGGGCTTTTCGTGTTTTCATGCGTTATGCATTTTTGTGCGTGAGCTCGTTTACGATGGCGAAACCGAGAAACAGCACGATGCCGACGATCTGCACCGGGGCGAGCGGTTCGCCGAGCAGCAGCACCGACACGAGCACGGACACGATGGGGTCGATGTAGCTCAGCAGCGACGACTCCTGCCCCGGCAGCGTCCGGATGGCGGAGAAATACATGCAGTACGTCAGACCCGTGTGCACGAGGCCGACGATGAGCAGGTTCACCCACCCGGCCGCGGACATCACGCCCGGGTGAAAGCCCGATGTGAGCGCGACATACGGCGTGAGCACCAGAATGGCCGCGAGAAACTGCACGAACGTGCGCTCGAGCGCCGGAACGCCGGTGATATACTTGTTGAGCAGGATGACAGTGGCGTAAAACACTGCGGCGCTCACGCCGAAGCCAATGCCGCGCACATCCGACCCGCCGCCCTGCACGCCGCCCGAGCCGATGATGAGCGCGACGCCGAGCGTGGACATGAGAAAGCAGAGCAGCTGCGTGCGCGTCATCCGCTCATGAAACAGCAGCGGGCACAGCGCCGTGACGATCACGGGCGCGAGGTAGTAGCTGAGTGTGGCGAGGGAAATGGTCGTGTACTTGTACGCCTCGAACAGCAGCATCCAGTTGATGCCCATGGCCGCGCCTGAAGCCAGCAGCAGCCAGAGCGACTTTTTGATCTCGCTCAGGCACAGCCGCCTGCGCGTGGCGAGAAAATACAGCAGCAGAAACACGGCCGCGAGCCCCGCGCGGCAGAGCGCGAGCTCGGCCGAGGTGATCTCGATCCGGCGCACGAATAGGCCGATCGTGCCGAACACCGTCATGGACACGATCAGGCCCAGCCGCGCGCGGCCGGTGCCGGAAGGAGTGGTTGTCGTTTTCATAGACGCCTCCGAGAACAGAAACTGAGGTCTAGTTTAGCCGCTTTGCCCGCGCGCGTCAATGCCCGGCGCGTCCTTTTTCACGGGGGCTTGACGCGGGGCGCAGATGCGGTAAAATAATGCCATCGAGACACGCGGGAGGGACACGTATGGAGCTGAAACTGGGCTATGCCACACCGGAGGCGGTGCGGGAGCTGTTTGCGGAATATACGCACATGCTCGTCGCGCACGATCCGTATTTTCAGGTCTATCTCGACCTGCAGCACTACGACGCCGAGGTCGCCGACCCGACGCAAAAGTACGGCCTGCCGGACGGGCGGCTCTACGTCGCGTGGTGCGATGGGCAGCCGGCCGGGTGCATTGCGCTGCGCCGGCTCGACGGCACGACGTGCGAGCTCAAGCGGCTGTATGTGCGTCCCGCGTTTCGCGGCCGGGGTATCGCCGGGGCGATGATGCAGCGCATCCTCGATGATGCCCGCGCCATCGGCTACACGGCCATGCTGCTCGACACGCTGCCGTTTCTCACGAGCGCGATCCGGATGTACCGCGCGCTCGGGTTTTATGACATCCCGCCCTACAACGACAGCCCGCTGGACACGACGATCTTCCTGCGGCTGGACCTGTGACTTTACGCAAATTTGACGCGCCCGCCGCTTGCCCGGCGGCGGGATGCGTGGTAAGCTGAGAGCAGAAGCAAGGATAAGGAGAACGGACATGGAAATGATCGATTTCAACGCGAAAAAAGGTTTCCTGTGCGACATGGACGGCGTCATCTACCACGGCAACCACATCCTGCCCGGCGCGGCGGAGTTCATCCACTGGCTGCAGGACACGCACAAGGAATACCTGTTTTTGACCAATAACAGCGGCATGACCCCGCGCGAGCTGCACCAGAAGCTCTGGCGTATGGGGCTCGACGTGCCGGAGGAGCATTTTTACACCAGCGCGCTGGCCACGGCGGCCTTTCTGGCCGACCAGGCGCCCGGCTGCTCGGTGTACGCCCTCGGCGAGGCGGGGCTGCTCAATGCGCTGTATGACCGCGGCATCACCATGAATGACGTCAACCCCGATTACGTCGTCATCGGCGAGGCGCGGGCCTACTCGCTCGACACGCTCACGAAGGCGACGAATCTCGTGCTCGCGGGCGCGAAGCTCATCGGCGCGAACTCCGACACCTGCGGCCCGACGGACGAGGGCATCGCCCCCGCGTGCCGCGCGCTCATCGCCCCGGTGGAGATCGCCACCGGCAAGCAGGCGTATTTCTGCGGCAAGCCGAACCCGCTCATGATGCGCACCGGCCTGCGCATGCTCGGCTGCCACTCGGGCGAGGCCGTCATGATCGGCGACCGCATGGACACCGACGTCATCTCCGGCATGGAGAGCGGCATGGCCACCGTGCTCGTGCTCAGCGGCGTGTCCACGCGCGCAACATTGGACGAGTTTGCCTACCGGCCGAGCGTCGTGCTCGACGGCGTGGGGGACATCCCGCGGCTGGCGCAGCAGGGGTGACAACGCCTGCGGCGCTGGCATTGCCTTCTCCTTGCCGAGAAGGTGCTGAGCGCAGCGAGGCGGATGCCGTGTTTCCTGACATTACACACCATGGTAATTCTGCTTCTGCGCCGCTCGACCAGTGCTGCCCCATAAAGCCTTCCCCGCAAAGGGGAAGGCTTTCCAAACGCACGGCAGATCGCCGCCAAAAGGGGAAAACGGAAAAACGCCCGGGGCGAAAGCAGTCCCGGGCGGTGTTATTTCTTTTGAAAGAGAACACGTCGTTTAAAAGAGAATGCGCCCGCGCGGTGTCGCGCAGGCGCTGCAGAGCAAGCAAAAGTTTTTTGTGTGTGTGGGGTAAAGTTGTAAATAACCGGTAAACAACCTTATGAGGAAAGCAAGCTCTGTCTCACGAAAAGTTATTTCATTTCCGTTCTGACAGAATAATGCGCCAACTTCTTTTTTTAATGCAAAAATGAAAAAATATTTTTGAAAATTTTTTGACACGGCCGCGCAGCGCGTCAGGAAGCCGGTTTCCCGGTTGCCGGGCGGGGGGAGAACATGGTATAATCGGGTGACAACGCCTTGCAAAGGGGAGAACTTTCATGCAGGAGAATCTGGTCGTCAAAAAGGCGACGCCGCTCGGCGCGCGCGTCTGGACGAGTCTGCTGGTGTTCGGCTTCATCGGGCAGATCGCCTGGATGGTCGAGAACGTCTACTTTTCCACCTACATTCAGAAAAATATCACGGCCGCCGGCTGGGCCACGTCCGCGACCGTCGCGGCCAGCGCCATCGCCGCCGCGCTGGCGACGATCTTCAGCGCCGCGTGGTCGGACCGCGTGGGCAAGCGCCGCGCCTTCGTCTGCTGGGGGTATATCCTCTGGGGCATCACGACGGCGGCGTTCGCGCTCTTCGGCAACGGGCAGGTCGGCGGCGACGTCGGTCTCGCGGTGACGCTCTTCGTCGTTATGGACTGCATCATGTCCGCCATCGGCAGCACGGCCAACGACTCGGCCTTTTCCGCCTGGGTCACGGACGTGACCGACGTCACGAACCGCGGCGTCGTGGACATCGTGCTGAGCATCATGCCCATCCTCGCGCTCATCGTCATCTTCGCGGGCTTTGACGGCATGACCGTGCACGGCAACTGGACGGGCTTTTTCCTCGTGCTCGGCGGCCTGACGAGCGCGGCCGGCGTGCTCGGCCTGTGCATCTTCCGCGACAGTCCGGCCCTGCGTCCCGTGCAGGGCGACACGTACCTGCGCGACGTGCTCTACGCCTTCCGCCCGGCGAACATCCGCGCCAACAAGATGATCTACATCTGCTTTCTCGGCATGATGTTCTCCGGCCTTGCCATGCAGCTGTGGCAGCCGTACATGATCTCGCTCGTCGAGGTCACGCTCGGCATCGACAACTACATCCTGCCCATCGGCATCGTCGTGCTTGCCTCGGCCGTGCTGTCCGTGCTCGCGGGCAAGGCCATGGACCGCTTCGGCAAGGAGAAGTTTTATTACCCCGTGGCGATTTTGCAGGTGCTCGGCGGGCTGATCGCCTATTCGATCAAGTTCGTCGGCCACGCCATGCCGCTGCTGTGCGTCGGCGGCACGTGCATCATGGCCGGCAACCTCGCCATGGCGGGGCTGTTCACCGCCTCGTCGCGCGACTATACGCCCGCCGGGCGTGCCGGCGCGTCGCAGAGCGTGAAGATGGTCATCTACATCATGCTGCCCATGGTGCTCGCGAGCATCATCGACCCGCTCATCATCAAAGCCGTCGCGCTCGAGCCGACGGCGGCCATCCTCGCCAAATACCCGAGCTATGCCGGCAGCTACCTCTACCCGTATGAGCTGTTTCTGGCCGCGGCCGTGAGCGCGGTGTTCATCCTCATCCCCGCGTACTTCGTCCGCCGGGACGCCGACCGCATCCGCCGCGAGAAGCTCGCCGCGCTGGAAAAATGAACGCGAAAGCCCGCCCGCAGGCACTGCCTGCGGGCGGGTTCTTTCTATCCGGGTTTACTTGCGGAAGAGGGCGATCACGCGGTCGAAGAAATCGCCGATGGCGGTGATGACGTCCTTGACCTTGCCGGTGAAGGACGCGATCTTGTCCTTCGCGCCGGCGAGCTGTTTGAGCGTATCCTGCACGGCGTGCACCTTCGAGAGCAGGGCGTTCGTGTCCAGCTTTTCGAGCGAGCGGCAGAGGTTTACGAGCTGGGTCATCTGGTCGTCCGTGAGCGTGACGTCGTACTCGGCGGCAATCTCTTTGATCTTGGCGCGCAGTTCGGCGTCGGTCATGTCCTTCGTCTCGTTGAGGATGAGCTTGAGCTCATTGACGATTTCGACCGAGTCATAGTCGCCGATGGCCTGCGCGAGCTCCGCCGTCGTGGCCAGCTCCTGCGAGGAGACGGCCTTGGCGGTCTCGTCGAGCTTCGTGCCCGTAATGTCCTCGTATGCTTTGTACACGCCCGTCAGCGCCGCCGTGCCCGAGACGTCGAACGGCGCGGTCACGGTGATCTTCGCATCCGTGATGCCGGCGGTGGCCAGCGCGCTGATGTACATCTGGCTCGTGCAGTAGGTGATGTGCGACGTGTTGACGGTCATGCCCTTGCCGGCGTCGAGCACCTCGATGGAGATGCAGGAGATGGACTTCGTGCCGATCTGCTCGTCGCTGATGACGCCGCTGAGATACTGCCGCTCGTCCTTGTTCGTGACGGTCAGCTCCTTGACGCTGCCGCGCTCGATGCCGAAGGTCTTGTAGACGGTCTTGATCTGGTCGTCCGTGAGGTCTGCGCCGATGACGGTGCGCGTCTCGCCGGCGTCAATGGCCGACACGGCGCCAAGGCTTGCGAGCAGGCACACGGCAAGTACAATGGGCAGGGCCCGTTTGAGAAATTTCATGATGTTGGTTTCCTTTCCCCGCGCTCCATGGGCTGCGGTGCTTTACAGGATGAGACGCTACCATTGTAAATTGGTTCCCGAAAAAAGGATGACGATTCTGTGAAGAATCGCCTGAATTGTTTGTTAAGATATTGCGCGCCGCATAAAAAATGGACAGACAGAGTGGGGGGACTCTGTCTGCCCAAATCGGATTCACTGCCCTTTGGGGTGGCAGCTATGGCACTGCGCACCGCAATGGGCACAGTTGCCGCCGCAGGAGGATTTCCCTTGCCGCTTCTGGCGGATCAGGGAAAGGGAAATGAAGGTAACAATGGCGATAAGTACAATCGAAATCAAAATCGTAGAGAGGTTCGCGCCAATCCAGCTGAACATGGAAAATCACTCCTTTGCGTTTGCGAATTTTGGAAAGGCTCAGGCCTTGAGCGTGGTGGCTTCCTTGTAGGGACGCACCAGCATGTAGATGATGCCGGCCAGTGCCAGGATCGCGCAGATGAGGCCGATCACGTTCAGGTTGCCCGTGAAGGCGCAGCCGAACTGGTAGATCATCAGGCCGCACAGGTAAGCGAAGCCGCACTGATAGCCGATGGCGAACCACGTCCACTTCTGGCTGTTCATCTCGCGCTTGATGGCGCCGATAGCCGCGAAGCACGGAGCGCACAGGAGGTTGAACACCAGGAAGCTGTAACCGCTGATGCCGTTGAAGGCAGCTGCGATATTCTGGTACACGGTGCCGTCGCCGCCGCCGTAGAGGATGCCGAGCGTGCCGACAATGTTCTCCTTGGCAACGAGGCCGGTGATGGAGGCGACTGCCGCCTGCCAGTTGCCCCAGCCGAGGGGCTTGAAGATCCAGGCGAGGACGCCGCCGATGGCAGCGAGGATGGAGTAGTCGATCTCGTCCTCGGACAGCATACGGAACGTGCCGTCGACCGTGCCGAAGTACGTGGTGAACCAGACGAGGATCGTGGACAGCAGGATGATCGTGCCGGCCTTCTTGATGAAGGACCAGCCGCGCTCCCACATGGAGCGAAGGACGTTGCCCAGCGTCGGCCAGTGGTAGGCCGGCAGCTCCATGACGAACGGAGCCGGATCGCCGGCGAACATCTTCGTCTTCTTGAGCATGATGCCGGAGACGATGATTGCGGCCATGCCGATGAAGTACGCGGAGGTGGAGACCCAGGCGCTGCCGCCGAACAGAGCGCCGGCGATCATGCCGATGAAGGGCACTTTCGCGCCGCAGGGGATAAAGGTGGTGGTCATGATCGTCATGCGGCGATCACGCTCGTTTTCAATGGTACGGGAAGCCATAACGCCCGGCACGCCGCAGCCGACGCCGATGAGCATCGGGATGAAGGACTTGCCGCTCAGGCCGAACTTGCGGAAGATACGGTCGAGCACGAAGGCGATACGGGACATGTAGCCGCAGGCCTCGAGGAAGGCCAGCATCAGGAACAGGACGAGCATCTGCGGCACGAAGCCGAGCACCGCGCCGACACCGGCGACAATGCCGTCGAGGATCAGGCCCTGCAGCCAGTCGGCGCAGCCCGCTTTCTCCAGACCGTTGCCGATCAGGACCGGGATGCCCGGGACCCAGACGCCGTAGTCGGCCGGATCGGGCGCGTCAAAGCCGTTGGCTTCGAGGTAGGCGACCGCGTCGACATACGTCATGCTCACGGTGCTGTCCTCGTCGGCGTCATCGGGGATGTTGTCGTAGTAGGCGGTCATTTCATTCTCAGCCAGGGTCTCCTCATCCTCGACCATGGTGGTCGCGGTGTCGGAGGTGGGCTGGAAGGCTTTCATTTCCGCGAGGGTGGCGTCGGCGTCGAAGTCTTCGGCTTCGGTGTCGAGACCCAGGAACGCATCAACCGCTTCGGTCGCGGCGGTGTATTCGTCGTTGGCGTCGTTATAAGCGCTCGAGCCGATGCCCAGCAGGTGCCAGCCGTCGCCGAACACGCCGTCATTGGCCCAGTCGGTCGCGGGCGCGCCGACGGCGACCATGGCGACCCAGTAGACCAGGAACATGACCACGGCGAAGATCGGCAGGCCCAGCCAGCGGTTGGTGACGATGCGGTCGATCTTATCGGACGTGGACTGCGTGGCCTTGGATTTCTTGCGGTAGCAGGCGCGGATGACTTCCGCGATGTAGACGTAGCGCTCGTTGGTGATGATGGACTCGGCATCGTCGTCGAGCTCTTCCTCGGCGGCCTTGATGTCTGCCTCGATGTGCTGGTGCACATCCTCGGGGATGTGGAGCTTGGCGAGCACCTTGTCGTCGCGCTCAAAGATCTTGATGGCGTACCAGCGCTGCTGCTCTTCCGGCATCTTGTGCACGGCCGCCTCTTCGATGTGGGCGATCGCGTGCTCGACCGGGCCGGAGAACGTGTGCATCGGCACGGTCTTGGTGGACTTGGCGGCCTCGATGGCGGCTTCTGCCGCGGCCATGACGCCGTCACCCTTCAGGGCCGAGATCTCCACGACCTTGCAGCCGAGCTGCTGCGACAGCTGGCTGATGTTGATCTGGTCGCCGCTCTTGCGCACGATGTCCATCATGTTCACGGCCATGACCACCGGGATGCCCAGTTCGGTCAGCTGCGTGGTCAGGTACAGGTTGCGCTCGAGGTTCGTGCCGTCCACGATGTTGAGGATGGCGTCCGGACGCTCGTCGATCAGATAGTTGCGGGCGACGACCTCTTCGAGCGTGTACGGGCTGAGCGAGTAGATGCCGGGAAGGTCCATGATGACAACGTCGTCATGCTTTTTCAGGCGGCCTTCCTTTTTCTCGACCGTGACGCCCGGCCAGTTGCCCACAAACTGATTGGAGCCGGTCAGCGCATTGAACAGCGTCGTTTTGCCGCAGTTCGGGTTGCCGGCTAAGGCAATCTTGATTTGCTTTTCCATTCGGATGCTCCTTTGCGATATTCTCCTCTGCTGATGGGGGATCCTACCTTATGTAATAAATTTTGCTTACGGATGATTATGCCTGGATCTCGATCATCTCGGCATCGGCCTTGCGCAGGCTCAGCTCGTAGCCGCGGACCGTGACTTCCACCGGATCGCCGAGCGGTGCGACCTTGCGCACATACACTTCGGTGCCCTTCGTGATGCCCATGTCCATGATGCGGCGCTTGATGGCGCCTTCACCATGCAGCTTCACCACCTTGACCGTTTCGCCGATCTTGGCTTCTCGCAGCGTTTTCATCGTGCTTCCTCCCTTAAATCATGATTTTGCGTGCCATTTCATCGCTGATGGCAACGCGGGATTCTTTGACCTTCACGATCAGATTCCCGCCGATCGCCGATACGACCGTGGCCGTCCCACCGGGGACGAAACCCAGATCTTCCAAGTGCTTTCTGGTCTCCGGGTTTCCGCCGACTTTCAGAATCAGTGTCTCCTCGCCGACATTGGCGAGATTCAGCGGCATCATAGATATCCCTCCACTGGTAACGGTTAGAGCGTGCTAACCTTGGATGAAAAAAGAACGGTTATATTTGTTTAACATGAGTTAAACTTCCCTAACCTTGCTAAAGTTTAATCTATCTAACATCGCGTGTCAAGGGGTATTTGTAAAAATTTTTGCATTGCTTGCATTTTTGGTTAAGGTGTGCTAACCTAGAAGCAATTTTACGAAAAGGTTGGTGGAATCCGCTATGCAGATCTTGAGAGCTGCGGAAGACTATCTGGAAGCAATGCTGATGATGCAGCAGAAACACGGTTACATCCGCTCGATCGACATCGCGGAGCAGCTCGGCGTGACGAAGCCGAGCGTGACCTACACGACCAAGCGCCTGCGCGAAAACGGCTACATCACGATGGACCGCGACGGGCTCATCACGCTCACGCCGAGCGGCATGGACATTGCCGCGCGCATGCTCGACCGGCACCACACGCTCACGAAGTTTCTCATGGAGCTCGGCGTCGACGCCGAGACCGCCGAGGAGGACGCCTGCAAGATGGAGCATGACATCAGCGAGCAGACGTACACGGCGCTCTGCCGCCACGCCATCGGCAAGCTCGGCATCCTCGGGGAGGACGATGCGGGCCTCGGCGAGACGGCCGGGACCGACGAGAACTGAACACGCCTCCGGACAGTTCCGCCCGCGGCAGCCAAAGCTGCCGCGGGCGGTTTTGCTTGTCGGGAAAACCCGGAGGGCTTTCCCGACAAAAGGCCTGCAGGCTGCTGCGCGCAGACTTTGTACGCCGGGGGCGCACAAAGTCCACACTTGCAGCCAGAGAAGTATTTTCTCTCACGCACATGTCGCGAGAGAAAATGATTGCAATGCTTTGCCGCCTGCGGGCGGCAAACTCTGCGAGGCTTTTTTGACACGCTGGGCCGCCCGCGGGCATTGACGCGGCGGCGCGGATTTGCTATGCTGAAAAAGAGAAAACTCGTTTTCCGGAGGTGCCCCCATGCTCCAGACCCGCAGACCGGCCCTGAGCGGCAACGCGCTCAAGGGCATCGCCATCCTCGCCATGACGCTCGACCACCTCACGTGGACGCTCTGGCCCGGCTACGCCACCGACTGGTGGGTGCTCGTGTGCCATGTGCTCGGCCGCGTGACGGCGCCGATCATGTGGTTTTTCATCGTCGAGGGCTACCACTACACGCACGATGTGAAAAAGTACGCCGCGCGCCTGTTCGCGCTCGCGCTCATCTCGCACTTTGCGTATGATTTCTGCTTTGGCATCCCGTTTGTGCCGCTGTCCACCGGGCCGTTCAATCAGACGGGCGTCGTGTGGTCGCTCGCGTGGGGGCTGGTGCTGCTCGTCATCCACGACGACGCGCGGCTGAAAGACTGGGTCAAGATCGCGCTGACGTTTGTGATCTGCGCGGTCACGTTCCCGTCGGACTGGAGCTGCGTGGCCGCGATGGCGATCTTGTTCATGGGGCAGGCGCGCGGGGACTTCCGAAAGCAGATGGGCTGGCTCATGGTGTGGTCAGCCGTGTACGCGCTCGTGTATTTCTTCTTTATAGATAAGGTATATGCGCTCGTGCAGCTCGGCACGGCGCTCGCCATCCCGCTGCTGCGGTGCTATGACGGCACGCGGGGCAAATGGCGCGGCATGGGCTGGCTCTTTTACGTCTATTATCCCGCGCACCTCGCGCTCATCGGCGTGCTGCGCGTGCTGCTCTGGGGCGCGGGGGCGTCCACCGCCGCCGGCAGCTTCTGACGGCAATGTGCACAACGGCATCCGCCCGGACGGGGGAAAACTTCGTCCGGGCGTTTTTGCGCCCGGCGGTGGCATTTCGCAGGGGTTCGTGGTAAAATGCTGTGCAATGTGAGACAAAGGAGGCGGCGCGCATGCGCTACCAATGTCTGGTGCTCGACCATGACGACACCGTCGTCAACAGCACCGCGACCATCAATTACCCGGCCTTCGTGCAGACGCTGCAAAAGCTGCGGCCGGACGTACACATGACGCTCGACGACTTTTTTTCCTACTCGTTCGAGCCGGGCTTCGGCGCGCTGTGCAGCGATATTCTGGGCTTTTCCGATGCGGAGATGGACATCCAGTACCAGACGTGGCTGGACTATGTGCGCACGCACGTGCCCGACACGTTCCCCGGTATGCGTGACCTGCTGCAGCGGTTTCACGCCGCGGGCGGGTATATCTGCGTCGTGAGCCACTCCGTGCCGGAAAACATCCTGCGCGACTACCGCGCGCACGACCTGCCCACGCCGGAGCGCATCTACGGCTGGGATTCAGACCCCGAGCGGCGCAAGCCCGCGCCGTGGCCAATCTACCAGATCGAGCGGGAGCTCGGCCTGCGGCCGGAGCAGCTCGTGGTCATCGACGATCTCAAGCCCGGCAAGGACATGGCTGACCGCGCGGGCGTGGACTTCATCGCGGCGGGGTGGACGCACACCGTGCCGCACATCATCGAAACGATGCAGCGCATCTGCCCGCACTACTGCCGCACGGTGGCGGAGCTGGCGGCGCTGCTGCTGGACGAAACGGAGGCATAACGATGGATACTAGGATGATTCGCACGGCGACGCTCGCCGATCTCGACGCCGTGGCGGCGGTGGAGGCAGCGTGCTTCCCGGCGGCGGAGGCCGCGACACGGGAAGAACTCGCTGACCGGCTGGCGCACTATGGCGACCACTTCTGGCTGATGTTTGACGGCGGCACGCTCATCGCGTTCGTGGACGGCATGGTCACGGACCGCACCGACCTCACGGACGACCTCTACGCGGACGCCGCGCTGCACGACGCGCACGGCGCGTGGCAGATGATCTTCGGCGTGAACACGCTGCCAGACTACCGCCGGCACGGCTGCGCGGGGCAGCTCATCGAGCGCGCCATCGCCGACGCGCGCGCGCAGGGCCGCCGCGGCCTCGTACTCACGTGCAAGGACCGGCTCGTGCACTACTACGCGAAGTTCGGCTTCGTGAGCGAGGGCGTGTCGAGCTCTACCCACGGCGGCGTCGTCTGGTATCAGATGCGCCTGACGTTCTGAAAAATGCAGCCCCGGCGCGAAAAAAACCGCGCCGGGGCAAAACAAAACCTTGACTCTACAACCGTTGTAGAGTTTACAATGACGGTATTCCACGCAAAGGGGCAAACGCCATGGAGAAAAATCTCACGACCGGCAGCGTCTTTGGCAACATTGTGCGCTTTTCGCTGCCGTATCTGCTCTCGTACTTCCTGCAGACGCTCTACGGCATGGCCGACCTGTTCATCATCGGCCAGTACGAGGGCGTGGCCAGCACGACGGCCGTGTCCATCGGCAGTCAGGCCATGCACATGCTCACGGTCATGATCGTGGGCCTTGCCATGGGCGCGACGGTCACGATCGGTCAGGCCGTCGGCGCGCGCGACCGCCGGGGCGCGGCGGGCTACATCGGCAACACGACGACGCTGTTTCTGGCGCTGAGCGTCGTGGTGACGGGGGTGCTGCTGGCGCTCGCGCGGCCGATCGCGGCGGTCATGTCCACGCCGGCCGAGGCCGTGCCCGGCACGGTCGCCTACCTGCGCATCTGCTTTCTCGGCGTGCCGCTGATCACGGCGTACAACATCATCGCGTCCATCTTCCGCGGTCTGGGCGACTCGAAGCGCCCGATGTATTTCATCGCCATCGCGTGCGCGGCGAACATCGCGCTCGACTATCTGTTCATGGGCGCGCTGCACATGGGTCCGGCGGGCGCTGCGCTCGGCACGACGCTGGCGCAGGCGGTCAGCGTGGCCGTGTCGCTGGTCGTCATCCGCCGCGAGCGCGACGGCATCGCCCTCACGCGGGGCGATCTGCGCCCGCAGCGGGCGGTCATGGGGCGCATTTTGCGCATCGGTGTGCCGGTCGCGCTGCAGGATGGGCTGATCCAGATCGCGTTTTTGTTCATCACCGTCATCGCCAACCGCCGCGGCCTCACGGACGCCGCCGCCGTCGGCATCGTGGAGAAGATCATCAGCTTTTTGTTCCTCGTGCCGTCGTCCATGCTCTCGACGGTGTCGGCCCTCGGTGCGCAATGCATCGGCGCGGGCAAGCCCCGCCGCGCGCTGCAGACGCTGTGGTACGCTATCGCCGTTGCGTTCGGCTTCGGCGTGCTCATCACGATCGTCATCCAGTTCATGGCAGAGCCCGTCGTGGGCCTGTTCACGGACAGCGCGGCCGTCGCCGCCGCGGGCGGGCAGTACCTGCGCGGGTACATTCTCGACTGCTGCTTTGCCGGGCTGCACTTTTGCTTCAGCGGGTATTTCTGCGCCATCGGCCGCTCGGAGCTGTCGTTTCTGCACAACATCACGGCCGTGGTGCTCGTGCGCGTGCCGGGCGCGTACCTGATGAGCAAGTGGTTTCCCACAACGCTGCTGCCCATGGGTCTGGCCACGGCGGCGGGCTCGCTGCTGTCGGTCATCATCTGCGTGATCGCGTTTCTCGTGCTGCGCCGGCGCGGCCGGCTCGTGCCGGAGGAGGCGTGACATGGCGCGGACACAGGAGCTGTTTTCCATCGGCGACGTGGCGCAGCTGTTTCACCTGAGCGTGAGCAGCCTGCGCCACTATGAGACCATCGGCCTGCTTACGCCGGAATACACCGACCCCGCGACCGGCTACCGCTACTACGGGCCGCGGCAGTTTGAGGTGCTCAACACCATCCGCTACCTGCGCGCGCTGGATATGCCGCTCGGGCAGATCCGCGCCTTTCTGCGCAACCGCGACGTCGGGCGCATCGAGCAGCTACTGCGCGAGCAGAAGGCCGCCGTCGTGCGCAAGCAGGCGGAGCTGCAGCGCGTCGAGCGCAAGATCGACAACCGCCTGCGCCAGCTGCACGATGCGCAGACGGCCGCGCTCGGCGCCATATGCCTCGTGCGCAGCCCCGCGTGCCGCATTGTGTGGATGTCCGGCGCGCTCGAGCTGCACAGCTTTCTCGACATGGAGCCGTCCATCCGCATGCTCGAGCACTCGCAGGCGGAGGCCGTGGTGTTCCTCGGCAAGGTGGGTGTGGGCCTCTCGGCCGAGCGGCTGCTGGCCGGGGCGTTTGCGCCGTATGACCGCGCATTTCTCGTGCTCGACGACGAGGACGCCTTCGATGGCGACGTGACCACCCTGCCCGAGACGACGTGCGCCGCCGTGTGCTTTCGCGGCAGCCACCCCGAAGCACCGGCGCAGTATGCGCGCCTGATGGACTACCTGCGCGCGCACGCGCTCGCCCCGGCGGACTTCTCGCGCGAGATCACGATGATCGACTACGGCCTGACGAGCGACCCGGAAAAATTCGTGACCGAGATCCGCATCCCCGTCACGGAGGCATGAAAAAACGCTGTCCCGAAAATGGGACAGCGTTTTTGCGTTTTGGTGCGTCAGAAGCTGCCGCTGCGGCCGTGGCCGCCGCCACCGGAAAAGCTCGACCCGCCGCCACCGGAGTGCTGGTCGTTGTCGCGCTCGATCTTGCGGCGCGTCGTGGTCGTGTGGGTGTAGACATCGTCGCGTCGCGTCAGGTGCAGGCCCTCGGGCGTGACGTAGGCGCGCGCCTCGGTCTGGCGGCGCACGGAGCGCATCTTCGCCTTGAGGATCAGGCAGACGATGAGCGCGATGACGCACGAGATCACGAGCGCGATGCCCAAATTGCGCAGCAGCGACGGCGCGGAGAAGCCGGGGTCGACGTCGGCGTCATGGCCGGGGCTGTAGGCATAGTCAGAGTCGCTGCCGGTATAGGACTCGCCGCTGAGCAGGTCGGCGCAGCCGTCGATGTAGTCGCAGAAGCCGCCGTACCAGTCGTCGTTGCGGAAGTCGTCGAGAAAGCCGTCCTCGAGCTGCTGCAGGGCAGAGTCCGGGAAGAGGAGCTCTGCCTTATCGCCGTAGACGAAGGCGGCGTACTTGCGGTTCGACACGCTCAGCAGCAGGAGCACACCGTCGCGCCCGTCACCGACGCCGAGCGAGTCGTTGTGGTAGAGCGTGTAGGACGCCGTCTTCACGTCGGTGAAGCCGTAGTCGGCATAGTCGTCCACGGTGCGGATGTACACGCCGACGCCGCTGCTCTGCGCGAGGGCGGCGGCGCGCTGCGAGAGCTGGCTGATCTGTTGGCCGGTGAGCAGGCCGGCCTCGTCCGTGACCCAGTCCCCGGCGGCCAGTGCCGGTACTGCGAGCGTCACGGCCAGCAGCAGCACGAGCAGCAGGGCGGTCAGTTTGCGTTTCATATCCGTCGCCTCCTTACAGCAGGAACTGCAAAATTGCAGTCAGCGCCACCGTGAGCGGGGCCGCGATGGCGGCAAACATGCCCCAGAAGCGGCCGCGGTCCGTCGGCAGGTCGCCGACGAGCTTGCCGGTCTGCCCGTTCATGGCGAAGAGGAAGTCCTGCCCGCGCCACTTCGTGCTCAGCATCCAAACCGGCAGCAGGGCGTAGTGCACCTTGCCGCGCCGCAGCGCGATGTCCTCGCGCTCGGTCACGCACGCGCCGTAGCCGGTGACGGTGTCGCGCAGGGCCTGCGCGAGCGTCTCGCGGCAGCGCGTGTCCGCCCGGTCGCGGCTGTCGTCGATGGTCACGTCGTATTTATCCGCCAGATAACCCGGCAGGTACGCCGTGGAAAACGGGCGCAGCTGGGCATAGTCAAACGGCTCGATGGAGTCCATGTGGTCGTCCGGCATCTTGGAGGATGCGTCGACCGGGATCTTCTCAAACGCGAGCGACCCGGCGCGCACCACGTGGTAGTGCCGCGTCTCGGTGATCTCATAGTCGCCGGTCTCGTACACGTTCGTGTTGCTGGCGCGGTAGCTGGCCGCGCCCTCCGCGCCGCCGTCAAACAGCCAGAACGGGACGTACACGCCCTGGATCTGCTCGATGTGGTTGGCGGACGTGAACGAGCGCGGCAGGAAGGGTTTGCCCTTGTAGTGCGCGCGCAGCGCCTGCACGGCGTCGTCCTTGCTCAGGCGAAACGGGAGGATAGAGTCCGGCCGCAGCGCGCCCGAAAACTGCCCCGGCACGATCGCCGGGTTGCCGCAGTAGGGGCAGGCCGTGGCCGCGGTGCTCTGGTCGCAGATGAGCTCCGCGCCGCACGACGGGCAGCTGTAGACGCGCAGGCCGTCCGCCTCCGCGCCCCAGTCGCGGCTGAGGTCGGAGGTGTCCCAGCCGCCGGAGGCCGCGGCGGCTTCCGCAGCCTCGGCCTTGGCAGCCTGCGCTGCTTCGGCCTTCGCGTCGGCCGCCTGCTTGGCTGCGGCGGCCTCGGCCTCCTTGCGGGCATAGAGCGCCTCGATCTCGGCCACGTCGAATGACGAGCCGCAGTAGTCGCACGCGAGCTTGCCGCTCTTGGCCGAATAGTGCAGCGGGCCGGTGCAGGCCGGGCACTGATAGTTCGTTACCTGGGTCGGCATGGCGCATGCCTCCTTTCGTCCGGGCGGGGGTTACGACTGGATGTCCCCATCGTCAAACGGGTCGCCGCACTCGGGGCAGAATTTCGGCGGGTGGGTCGGGTCGTCCGGCTCCCAGCCGCATTTGTCGCACTTGTATTTCGGTGTGCCGGCCGGTTTCGGGCGGCCGCACTCGGAGCAGAACTTGCCCTTGTTCACCGCGCCGCACGCGCACGTCCAGCTCTCCGGCGCGGCCGGGCGCGGCCGGCCGCAGTTGCCGCAGAACTTGCCGGTGTTGCCCGTCTGGCCGCAGGCGCACGTCCAGCTCCCGGCCGCCGGGGCGGCGGGCTGCTGGGCCGCCTGCTGCCGGCCCATGGCATAGAGGTCCTGCGCGTTGACGCCGCCCACCTGGCCGGCCATGCCCATGCCCATGAACGCCATGGCCGGGCCGGTGGCCGTGTTGGACGCGGCCGCCTTCATCGCATCGCCCTGCGAGCGCGAGAGCATCGCCGCCGCGCGCGTCGGGTCCATGTAGGCCGCGTCGCGCTGCATGTCCTTAATCATCTGCTCGTCGGCCTCGTCGGCCTTCACGGACGAGACGCCGAAGGCCACGATCTCCAGACCCCGGCGGTCGCGCCACTGGGCCGAGAGCTCTTCGTTGAGCGCCGCGGCGATCTCCCGCGTGTGGCCGGGCAGCGCCGAGTAGCGGATGCCCATGTCGCTGATGCGCGCGAACGCCGGCTGCAGCGCCGTGAGCAGCTCGCTCTTGAGCTGGCTGTCGAGCGTGTCGCGCGTGTAGTCCTCGGTCACGTTGCCGCAGACGTTGGTGTAAAACAGCAGCGGGTTTGCGATGTGGTAGCTGTACTCGCCGAAGCAGCGGATGCCGATGTCGATGTCGATGCCGGCGCGCTGATCCACCACGCGAAACGGCACGGGGCTCGGCGTACCGTACTTGTTGCCGGTCAGCTCCTTGGTGTTGAAGTAGTAGATGCGCTGATCCTTCGGGGCCTCGCCGCCGAAGGTGAAGCGCTTGCCGATGTTGCGGAACACCTGCCCGATGCTCTCGCCGAGGTTCCCGGCGAAGATCGACGGCTCGGTCGATGCGTCATACGTGTACTCGCCCGGCTCGGCGCAGACCTCCACGACCTTGCCCTGCTCGACGATGAGCATGCACTGCCCGTCGGCGACGGCGATGCGCGAGCCGGTGGTGATGATGTTCTCGTCGCCGTGTGTGTTGCTCGAGCGGCGGGTGGTTTTTTTCTGTCCTTTCACGGCCAGCACATTGGCTGGCAGGGCCTCACAGGTGAAGAATTCTTTCCACTGGTCGGCCAGAACGCCGCCGGCAGCGCCCGCGGCAGCTTTGATCAGTCCCATATACAAACTCCTTTTTGGTGATGGTTTTTCGTCGGATGCGGATGGTTGTGACGGTTTTTCGTCCGCGCTTACATTATAAGGGCGCGCGCACAAAAGCTACACCGGAAGCAAAAATTCAGGCAAAATTCAGAATTTTTTCCCGCCCCGGCGCGATTTTTCGCCGCCCGCTTGACAGCCCCCGCGCGCGGGGCTATCCTGTCGGCGGACTCTACGGAGCGTCGGCTGCATTCCGGGCGAAAATCCGTACAATATACCTGCACGGGAGGTGTAAGCGATGGATCAGACACGCACGGGGGCGCGCAGACGTGCCTGCCGTACTTCGCGCACGGCACACTGCTGTGGTACTGCACGCAGCACGGGCTGTTCGCGCAGCCGATCGACGCGCACAAAAAGTGAGCAGAAAACAGCCGGGGCGTCCCTTCTGGGATGCCCCGGCTGCTGCTTTGTGTGCTCACGCGATGCCGGTGACCTTATAGTCCTTGGCCTCGACCGTGCTCTTGAGCACGGCGTCGTCCACCGGGGCGCTGAGCGTCACGACGGCGGTGCCCGCCGTGTGGCTGACCTCGGCCTCGGTGACTTCCGGCAGCGCCTCGAGCGCCTTTTTCACGGTCGCCTCGCAGTGAGCGCACATCATGCCTTCGATTTGAATGGTCTTTTTCATTGCAGTTTCCTCCTTGATTTCGGGTACTTCTTTGAGATGGTTTGCACGTTTATGATCGTGGCGCGTATCGCGCAGCTTGAACAGATTCAGGCGCAGGGCGTTCGTGACCACGCAGAAGCTCGACAGGCTCATGGCCGCCGCGCCGATCATGGGGTTGATTTTTTGTTTGGCAAACAGGTTATATACCTTGGCCACCAGCACGCCGCCGATGGTATCGAACACAAAGGCCACCAGCCCCAGCGCGCGGAGCTGATACACCATCTTGGAGGCCGAGGAGGGACGCACGTTGAGCCCCTCCGCCAGCAGGCCGATGCGCGCACAGCCGTCCGCCTCCGCCTGGCGGCAGATCATCTCCAAATAATCCTCCATCGCCCCCGTAAGGGCGTGTTGACTGCGCATCTGATAGCCCTTCTGGGTGTAAAAATCCGGTTTTCCCTCCTGGGACATGCACACACGCCTCCCGTCCTCCGGCACCCTTTCGGGGCCGCGGCAATAGGATAGAGCACGGAAACAAAGTTTCCTCAAGCTAATGTATGTAAGGAGACCGGCGATATGAATCCATCTTCTTTGAACAGCCTCCGCGTGGGCCAGAGCGCCCGCGTCAGCCATATTGAGGCCGAGCCCGCCATGCGCCGCCGCCTGCTGGACATCGGCCTGATCCCCGGCACCCGGGTGACCTGTACGGCGGTGAGTCCCGCCGGCGATCCGGCGGCCTACCTGATCCGCGGCGCCGTCATCGCCCTGCGGGGCCGTGACGCCGGGGGCGTGTACCTGGGGGACGCCCTATGGGACTGACCAGCACCTCCACCGGCGCCGGGGCGGCGGACACCGCCCTGGTGCTCCGGCGTGAGCGGCCCGATGACCGCATCGTGGCCCTGGCGGGCAATCCCAACGTGGGCAAGTCCACCGTGTTCAACGCCCTTACCGGCCTGCGCCAGCACACCGGCAACTGGCCGGGCAAGACAGTGACCAGCGCCCAGGGCCGCTGTGAGCGGGGCGGCCGGGGCTATGTGCTGGTGGACCTCCCCGGCACCTACTCCCTCATGGCCCACTCCGCCGAGGAGGAGGTGGCCAGGGACTTCCTTTGCTTCGGCGGCGCGGACGGGGCGGTGGTGGTGTGCGACGCCACCTGCCTGGAGCGCAACCTGAACCTGGTCCTCCAGACCCTGGAGCTCCACAGCCGCACGGTGGTGTGCGTCAATCTCCTGGACGAGGCGGAGCGGAAGGGGATCTCGGTGGACC
>OGHJ01001945.1_pt1 | contig 19565 bp, 29 predicted proteins | sample 1571351 | NCBI WGS metagenome assembly OGHJ01 (sample SAMEA2582037, study PRJEB24529) | metagenome | biome: Human gut stool | place: China | collected 2011 | reverse complement strand
AAGAGAGAAAGACGTCCGAGAAAAGACGGCGAAAGACGTGACAGACGTGATCGCGGCGAAAGACGCGACAGACGCGACCGCGGCGAAAGAAGCGAAGCACCGAAGTTTGCAAACCCAAGAGTCAGAAAGACGCCGAAGGCTGCACCGCAAGTTGAAGAACCACAGGTAGAAGCACCTGCAGCAGAAGCAGCAGAAACTACTGAAGCATAAATACACGGAAAGGAGGAACTTGAGTCATGTTAATGCCAAAGCGCGTTAAACGCAGAAGAGTTCACAGAGGAAGAATGAAGGGCGTTGCAACCAAGGGCAATACCATTACCTACGGTGCATATGGCCTGGTTGCACAGGAATGTGGCTGGATCACTTCCAATCAGATCGAAGCCGCTCGTATCGCGATGACAAGATCGATCAAGAGAGGCGGTAAAGTATATATTAAGATTTTCCCACACAAACCGGTTACAAAGAAACCTGCTGAAGTTCGTATGGGTTCCGGTAAAGGTGCGCCTGAATATTGGGTAGCAGTTGTAAAGCCGGGTAGAGTGATGTTCGAGATCGAGGGCGTATCCGAAGAAAAGGCAAGAGAAGCAATGAGACTTGCTTCCCACAAGCTCCCGGTTAAGTGCAAATTTGCCATCAAGGAAAACGCAGTAAAGGGTGGTGAAGCATAATGGAATTAAAGAAAATGAGAGAAATGACCGAGGTTGAACTGAACAACGAGCTTGCAAAGATGAAAAAGGAACTGTTCAACTTAAGATTCCAGCATGTAACCGGACAGCTTGAAAACCCGGTTAAGATGAGAGAAGTAAAGAGAGAGATCGCCCGCGTGAAGACGATCATCAGAGAAAAAGAGCTTGCAAAAGCTGAGGCCTAACGGAAAGGAGGATGTAATATGACAGTTGAAAGAAACAGAAGAAAGACAAAAGTCGGTGTCGTAGTCAGCGACAAAATGGATAAGACAGTCGTAGTTGCAATCGAAGACTTCGTAAGACATTCCCTTTACGGAAAAGCTGTAAAGAGAACGAAGAAAGTCAAAGCGCACGATGAGAACAATGAATGCCAGATCGGCGATAAGGTAAGAATTATGGAAACAAGACCTCTGTCCAAGGATAAGAGATGGAGACTTGTGAACATCATTGAAAAGGTTAAATAAAGGAGGCACCAGATCATGATTCAGACTGAAACCAGATTAAGAGTTGCCGACAATTCCGGTGCAAAAGAACTTCTTTGCATTCGTATCTTAGGCGGCACGTCCCGTCAGTATGCGAATATCGGAGACGTAATCGTTTGCGCAGTTAAGGAAGCAACACCAGGCGGCCTTGTGAAAAAAGGTGACGTTGTGAAAGCTGTTGTTGTTAGAACCAAGCATGGTGCCAGAAGAGCTGACGGAAGCTATGTAAAGTTTGACCAGAACGCAGCAGTTATCATTAAAGATAAAGAAGACAAGAACCCGGTTGGAACCCGTATCTTTGGACCAGTTGCCAGAGAACTCAGAGACAAGGGCTTCATGAAGATCGTGTCCTTGGCACCGGAAGTACTGTAGGAGGTGAACAGGATGCGTATTAAAAAAGGCGATACGGTAATGGTCATTACCGGTAAGGATAAAGGTAAACACGGCAAAGTACTCAAAGCAATGCCGAAAGAGAACAGAGTCATCGTAGAAGGCGTAAACATCGTAACCAAGCATGCAAAGGCAACCAGACAGTCCGGCGCTGAGATCAAGCACTTCGAAGGACCGATCGATGCATCCAATGTCATGTACTATGACACAAAGGCAAAAGCAGTTACGAAGATCGGATACGAATTCAAAGACGGCAAAAAAGTAAGAGTTTCCAGAAAATCCGGAAACGTAATCGACTAAGAAAGGAGGAGACGATTTTGACAGCTAGATTAAGAGAAACTTATGACAATCAGGTTTTTAACGCATTAAAAGAGAAATTCCAGTACAAGAACGTCATGGAAGTTCCGAAATTAGTGAAGATCACCATCAACATGGGTCTTGGCGAAGCCAAAGACAACGCAAAGGTCATCGAATCCGCAGTAGAAGAGATCGCGCTGATCAGCGGACAGAGACCGGTCGTAACCAAGGCAAGAAAGTCCATCGCAAACTTCAAAGTAAGACAGGGCATGCCGGTCGGCGCCAAGGTTACCTTAAGAGGCGACAACATGTATGTTTTCGCGGATAAATTCTTCAACATCGCTCTTCCGAGAGTCAGAGACTTCAAGGGCGTCAGCAAGAATTCTTTTGACGGTAGAGGCAACTACTCTATGGGTATCAAAGAACAGTTGATCTTCCCTGAAATCAACTATGACAAGGTTGAAACGATCAAAGGTATGAACATAGTATTTACAACAACGGCTAAGACAGACGAAGAAGCAGCTGCATTACTGGAACTGCTCGGTATGCCGTTTGAAAAATAGGAGGGAATTATGGCAAAGACATCTCTCAAGGTAAAACAGGCTAGAAAACCGAAATATTCGACACGTGCTTATACCAGATGCAGACTTTGCGGAAGACCACATTCCGTATTAAGAAAATATGGTATCTGCCGTATCTGTTTTAGAGAGCTTGCTTATAAAGGAGAAATTCCGGGCGTAAGAAAAGCAAGCTGGTAAATTTATGAAAGGAGAAATACTGTAATGACAATGACAGATCCTATAGCAGATATGCTGACAAGAATCAGAAATGCCAATACTGTAGGTCACGAAACTGTTGAGATCCCGGCGTCCAAAATGAAAAAAGCGATCGCGGAGATCTTAAAAGAAGAAGGCTACATTACGGATTTCGATGTAATAGAAGATGACAAGCAAGGTATGATCAAAGTTACAATGAAATACGGCGCGAACAAAGAAAGAGTAATCAGTGGAATCAAGAAAATTTCCAAGCCGGGCTTAAAGGTTTACGCAAAGGCGAACGACGTACCAAAGGTACTCGGAGGTCTGGGCATCGCGATCATCTCCACTTCCAAGGGGATCGTAAGCGATAAAGAAGCAAGAAAACTGGGCGTTGGCGGCGAAGTTATCTGTTATGTATGGTAGGAGGAACGAAACATGTCTAGAATTGGTAAAAAACCTGTAGTTGTTCCTGCCGGCGTAGAAGTAACTGTAGACGCGAACAACGTGGTTACAGTGAAAGGCCCAAAAGGACAATTATCAGAAGAAATCAGCAAGCTGATCAAGGTTGAAGTAGCTGAAGGCGAAGTTCTGGTAAGCAGAGCATCCGATGCGAGAGAGGAAAGATCCCAGCACGGTCTTGCGAGAACTTTAATCAATAACATGGTAGTAGGCGTAACCCAGGGCTTCGAAAAGAAACTCCAGCTCGTCGGCGTTGGTTACAAGGCTGAGAAGAAGGGCGACACGCTGGTTATGAACCTCGGCTACTCCCATCCGGTAGAATTAAAAGACCCTGAAGGAATTACAACGGAATGCACATCCGCAACAGAAGTGACCGTCAAGGGTATCAATAAAGCAGTTGTCGGAAACTATGCGGCAAACATCAGAGCATGGAGAAGACCGGAGCCTTATAAGGGCAAGGGTATCAAGTATGCTGATGAAGTGATCCGCAGAAAAGAAGGCAAAGCCGGTGCTAAATAAAGGGAAAGGAGTGAATGAAATTGGCAAAAGAAAGCAGAAATGACAGACGTGTCAAGAGACATGAAAGAGTAAGAAAAAATCTTTATGGAACTCCTGAAAAACCTAGACTTTGCGTTTACAGATCCAACAAGAACATCTCCGCGCAGATCATCGACGATGTGAACGGCGTGACCTTAGCAGCAGCGTCATCACTCGATAAGGAGCTGAAGGGCGAAATCGCTTACGGCGGCAACAAAGAAGCAGCGAAGAAGGTTGGAGAAGCCCTTGCAAAGAGAGCATTAGCAAAAGGTATCGAGGAAGTCGCATTCGACAGAGGCGGATTCTTATACCACGGAAGAGTTGCGGAACTTGCTGCAGGCGCTCGCGAAGCCGGATTAAAATTCTAACAGGAGGAAAAAGGAATGCGTAATATCGTTGATGCATCCAAGCTTGACTTAAAGTCAACTATCGTTAGTATCAGAAGAGTAGCAAAGACTGTTAAGGGCGGTAGAAACATGAGATTCAGCGTGACTGTTGTTGTCGGCGACGGCAACGGCTATGTAGGCGTTGGTCTGGGCAAGTCTCAGGAAATTCCTGAAGCTGTAAGAAAAGCAGAAGAAGATGCAAAGAAGAATTTAATATATGTTCCGACCGTAGGAACAACTGTACCTCACAAGAACCTGGGCGTTTTCGGCGCAGGCAGAGTACTCATCATGCCGGCGGCACAAGGTACCGGAGTTATCGCAGGCTCTTCCGTACGTACGGTACTGGAATCTGCGGGTATCAAGGACGTCAGAGCGAAATCCATCGGTTCCAACAACTCTGGAAACATGGCTTACGCAACACTGGAGGGCCTCAAGGGCATGATGACTGTAGAAAAGGTCGCGAAGCTCAGAGGCAAGACAGTAGAAGAAATCTTAGGATAGGAGGATACGCAAGGACATGGCTAAAATGATTAAAATTACTTTAACAAAAAGCACGATCGGCGCTTCCCCTAAACAGAGAAAAGTCGTTGAAGCGTTAGGTCTTAGAAAGATGCACCAGACAGTAGAAATGGCAGACACTCCGCAGACACGCGGCGCTGTTGCTAAGGTGTCCCATCTTGTAACCGTAGAGGAATAGGAGGTACACGCAAATGAAATTACATGAATTAAGAGCTGTACCGGGCGCAACCAAAAAGCCGAAGAGAAAAGGCCGCGGTCACGCAACCGGACAGGGCACAACGGCCGGCAGAGGTATGAACGGTCAGAAATCCAGATCCGGCGGCGGCGTTCGTCTCGGATTCGAAGGTGGTCAGATGCCGTTGTACAGAAGACTGCCGAAGCGCGGTTTCACCAACATCTGGGGAACCGAATATACCATCGTAAATGTGGAAGACTTGAACAAGTTTGAAGCAGGCGCTGTTGTCGATCAGGCTGCGTTAGAAGCTGCCGGTATCGTGAAACAGGTCAAAGACGGCATCAAGGTGCTCGGACAGGGCAGCCTGAATGTTGCACTGACAGTCAAAGCTGACAAGTTCAGCGGAAGCGCTGTCCAAAAGATCGAAGCTGCTGGAGGAAAGGCAGAGGTGATTTAGGATGGGTATGTTGAAGACTGTAGCTCAAGCGTGGAAAGTTCCTGAAATCAGAAGCAAAATGATCTTTACCTTACTCATGCTCGTTGTGTTCAGAATCGGATCGAATATTCCGGTTCCGAACATCAACAGATCAGTACTGTCCGAGATGTTCACAGGCGATGCCGGTCTGTTCGACCTGTTCGACCTGTTCTCCGGCGGATCATTTAGTAACTTCACAATCTTTGCACTGAGTATTACACCATACATCACTGCATCCATCATTGTTCAGCTGCTGACCATCGCGTTCCCTTATTTCGAGAATCTCGCAAAGGAAGGCATGGAAGGCCGCAAAAAAATGGCGCAGATCACCCGTTACATGACGGTTGTTCTGGCGTTGATTCAGGCGATTGGCTTAACTGTCGGCTTATTCAGACAGGCAGTCGTTGACAAAAGCGCATTCTCCGTTATCGTCGTTGTACTCGTACTGACCGCAGGTACCGCATTCCTGATGTGGCTCGGCGAACAGATCAATGACAGAGGCATCGGCAACGGTATCTCCCTGCTGATCTTCGGCGGTATCGTCGCAAGGATTCCGAGCGGACTCAGAAGCATCGTTACCAGCTATCAGGACGGCGGTATCTCTATCGTCACCTTGATCATCTTCGTGCTCCTGGCTGTTCTGGTAACGGCAGGCGTTGTACTGATCCAGGAAGGACAGAGAAGAATTCCGGTACAGTACGCAAAGAGAGTCGTAGGCAGAAAGATGTACGGCGGACAGTCCACCCACATTCCGATCAAGGTCAACCAGGCAGGCGTCATTCCGATCATCTTCGCGCTGTCCCTGCTGCAGTTCCCGCTGACGATCACTTACTTCCTGAAACAGGGCAACGCGTTCTCTGTTTGGGTGACAAAGTGGCTGTCACCGTCCGGCGATCCGGGTGTCTGGATCTACGGCGTATTGAATATTGTGCTGATTATTTTCTTCACATATTTCTATACCGGCATCACATTCAACCCGAATGAGGTTGCCAACAACATGAAAGCAAACGGCGGCTTTATCCCTGGTATCCGTCCGGGTAAGGCAACCGAAGACTATCTGAACAAGGTTATGTCGAGAGTTACGATCGTCGGTGCGATTTTCCTGGCACTGATCGCGACGCTGCCGACCATCATCAGCGTGATGGTACCGGCGCTCAAGGGTATCCACTTCGGCGGCACCTCCCTGCTGATCGCAGTCGGTGTTGCACTGGATTCTGTCAGACAGCTTGAAAACCAGATGTTGATGAGAAACTATCAGGGTTTCTTAAAGTAGTAAGGAGATGAAACTCAAATGCTTAGAACTATTTTATTAGGGCCTCCGGGAGCGGGTAAAGGCACACAAGCAGTGAAAATTGTTGAGAAGTACGGCATTCCGCACATTTCAACAGGAGACATCTTTAGAGAAAACATCAAAAACGGTACGGAGCTGGGCAAGAAAGCGCAGGCGTACATGAACAGAGGCGAACTCGTTCCGGATGATCTCGTCATCGAGATCGCGACAGACAGACTGACGAAGGACGACTGCAAGAACGGATTCCTTCTGGATGGTTTTCCGAGAACCGTTTATCAGGCAGAGAAGCTGGATGAATTTCTTGCAGCCCATGGCGGCAAGATCGACAAGGTTCTTGACATCGCTGTAGGAAAGGATGAATTGATCACAAGACTGACAGGAAGAAGAGTCTGCAAAGCCTGCGGCGCAAGCTTCCATGTTGTCAATATCCCTCCTAAAAAAGAAGGCGTTTGCGACTACTGCGGCGGCGAGCTGATCCAGAGAGCAGATGACAATCTGGAAACAGTGACCAATCGTATCGATGTTTACGAATCGCAGACGAAACCGCTGATCGATTACTATGAAAAAGCAGGAAACATTGCCCATATCGACGGTACCACCGGACTTGACAATGTATTTACGGACATCGTTAAAGCATTGGGTGAATAAGCATGATCGTGATTAAATCAAAACAGGAGCTGGATCGTATGAGAGAGGCGGGCAAGGTGTGCGGATATATTCTGCGCGAGCTTGCCAACATCATACGACCGGGGATCTCCACCATGGAGATCGATCGTTTTGTAGAAAAGACCGTACGCGAGCATGGGATGCGCGCAGCCGAAAAAGGCTACTGCGGCTACCCGGCCAGCATATGCGTGTCCATCAACGACGAAGTTGTTCACGGCATTCCGAGCAAGAAACGCCATCTGCGAGAGGGCGATATCGTCAGCTGCGATCTGGTCGTCGAATATGACGGCTATATGGCAGACGCGGCGCGGACCTATGCAGTGGGAACCATCAGCCCGGAGGCCAAACACCTGATCGAAACTGCAGAGAGAGCATTCTGGAACGGCATTGCATACGCCAAAGAGGGATACCGCCTGTCGGATATCTCCCATGCGGTGCAGCAGACCGTTGAGACCGAAGGTTTTGGAGTCATTCGTGATTTTGTCGGACATGGGATCGGCAGTGAAATGCACGAAGATCCGCAGATTCCGAATGTCGGCAAGCCCGGCAAGGGTCCGAGACTGCAGCGCGGCATGACGCTCGCGATCGAACCGATGATCACACAGGGCTCGTGGGAGATCGATGTGCTGACAGACGACTGGACTGCGGTAACCGTAGACGGCGGCTTGGCGGCACATTACGAGAACACAGTCGTGATCACCGACGGTGAACCGGAATTGCTTACATTGTAAAATAGAAGGAGACTGTATTTATGGCGAAAAAAGACGTCATCGAGGCAATGGGAACAGTTGTCGACGCACAGCCTAACGCGATGTTCAAGGTCAAATTAGACAACGGTTTCGAAGTGCAGGCACATATTTCAGGAAAAATTAGAATGAACTATATCAGAATTCTTCCGGGAGACAAGGTGAAGGTAGAGCTTTCTCCATACGATCTGACCAGAGGAAGAATCATTTGGAGAGATAAAGGTTAGGAGGATATAAAATGAAAGTAAGAGCTTCCGTAAAACCGATCTGCGAAAAGTGCAAAGTTATCAAGAGAAACGGCAAGGTAATGGTTATCTGCGAAAACCCGAAGCACAAGCAGAAACAAGGTTGATTTTAAGTTAGGACGGGGGAGGTGTGTGCACCGGGCCACATCTTGTATACCCCATTCAAAAAATAAGAAGATCCTGTCTATATCGCTCCCGGAATGGCGACGGAAGATAGGGGAAGGAGAAAAATATGGCTCGTATAGCCGGTGTTGACTTACCAAGAGAAAAAAGAGTAGAAATCGGTTTAACCTACATCTATGGTATCGGTAAACCAACCTCACTTGCAATCCTCGAAAAAGCAGGCGTAAACCCTGACACAAGAGTGAAGGACCTGACCGAAGAGGAAGCAGGTAAAATCAGAAGAATCATCGATGAAGAGTACCTAGTAGAAGGTGACCTCAGAAGAGAGGTTTCCCTGAACATCAAGAGACTCATGGAAATCGGTTCCTACAGAGGCATCCGTCACAGAAGAGGGCTGCCGGTAAGAGGACAGAACACCAAGACGAACGCTAGAACTCGCAAGGGTCCGAAGAAGACCGTTGGCAGAAAGAAAAAGGCAACTAAGTAAGAAGGAGGTAGGAAAAAATGGCTAAGACTGTAAAGAAAACAGTTAGAAAGAAAAAAAGAGAACGCAAAAATATTGAAAAAGGCCAGGCACATATCCAATCCACCTTTAACAATACTTTAGTTACTCTGACAGATATGAGCGGAAACGCGTTAAGCTGGTCTTCCGCAGGTTCCCTTGGATTTAAGGGTTCCAGAAAATCCACACCGTTCGCAGCGCAGATGGCAGCTGAAGAAGCAGCTAAGGGCGCGATGGAACACGGCTTAAAGACGGTAGAGGTTTATGTAAAAGGACCGGGCTCCGGCAGAGAAGCAGCGATCAGAGCCCTGCAGACTGCAGGTCTTGAGATCACCATGATCCGCGATATCACACCGATCCCGCACAACGGCTGCAGACCGCCGAAGAGAAGAAGAGTCTAGGAAAGGAGGAGTAATTTAATGTCAAGATATACAGACGCAAACTGCAAATTATGCAGAAGAGAAGGCCAAAAGCTTTTCTTAAAGGGTGAAAGATGCTACAGCACAAAGTGTGCGCTCGAAAAAAGAAATTACGCTCCTGGACAGCATGGACAGAACAGAAAGAAACAGTCCGAATACGGCAACCAGTTAAGAGAAAAGCAGAAGGCAAAGAGATTCTACGGTGTACAGGAAACACAGTTCAGAAACTTATTCGACAAGGCTGCGAAGAAACCGGGCAAGACAGGTGAAAACCTCCTGATCTTACTGGAGACCAGACTGGACAACGTAGTATTCAGACTTGGTTTCGCTGCTTCCAGAAAAGAAGCAAGACAGCTGGTAACACACGGCCATTTCACGATCAACGGCAAGAAGGCGAACATTCCGTCCATGGAAGTGAAAGCCGGAGACGTCATCGCTGTAAAGGCTAAAAGCCAGAGCTCACCGAAGTTCAAAGAAATCAAAGAGATGTCCATTACTGTACCTGCTTGGATGACCGTAGATGTCGACAAGCTGGAGGGTAAGGTTGTTGCGCTGCCGAGACGTGAAGAAATCGACACGCCGATCGCAGAGCACTTAATCGTCGAATTGTATTCCAAGTAAGAACCTGTCAAGAGGCGGGTAGTATTTGCTTCGCAAATCTCCACCCTCAAGCTCTTGACAGAACCTTGTTACGTGTGTGCGCATAGCGTACACTCGTAATAGTAGCATTACATGAACGTTATTGTGAAACTTGGAATGAATGAAGGGAGGGTTTTTGAGTGATAGAAATCGAAAAACCAACGATCAATAAATTTATTGATGAAGACGGAAACTACGGCAAATTCGTAGTAGAACCTTTGGAAAGAGGTTATGGCACTACCCTTGGAAACGCACTGAGAAGAATTCTGTTAAGTTCTCTTCCGGGTGCGGCTGTCACTTCAGTAAAAATCGACGGAGTACTTCATGAGTTTTCAACAATACCAGGAGTCAAAGAAGATGTCACAGAAATCATCTTAAACTTAAAGAAACTCGCGGTTAGATTGAATGGTGACAGCACCAAGCGTGTCATCATCAATGCAGTTGGTCCGAAGGAAGTAACTGCAGCCGATATCATCGGTGATGCCGAGATGGAGATTTTCAATCCGGAGCTGCATATTGCGACCCTGGAAGAGAATGCAACGCTCGTCATGGAGATCAATCTGGCCAGAGGCAGAGGATACGTGCCTGCAGAGGCGAACAAGACGGAGAGCACACCGATCTCTGTGATCCCTGTGGACTCGATCTACACTCCTGTGAGAAAAGTGAATTTTACAGTAGAAAATACCAGAGTCGGTCAGGTCACTGACTACGATCGTCTGGTGCTTGAGATCTGGACAGATGGTTCCATCACACCGGAAGAAGGCGTGTCCATCGGCGGCAAGATCATGCAGGAGCATCTGAACCTGTTCATCCAGCTGACCGATGCAACGGACGCGATGGAGATCATGGTGGAGAAGGAAGAGGACCAGAAGGAAAAAGCCCTTGAGATGACGATCGAGGAACTGGAGCTTTCCGTTCGTTCCTTCAACTGCCTGAAACGTGCAGCAATCAACACCGTTGAAGAGCTGACGCAGAAGTCAGAGGAAGATATGATGAAGGTGAGAAACCTCGGAAAGAAATCTCTTGATGAAGTAAAAGCAAAATTAGAAGAACTTGGGCTTGGCTTAAAACCAAGTGATGAATAATAAAGGAGGATCTCAAAATGCCGGGATACAGAAAACTGGGCAGACCTTCCGCTCACAGAAAGTCCATGCTGAGAAACCTTGTCACTGATTTATTCAGAGAAGGCAGAATCCAGACGACAGACTGCAGAGCAAAGGAAGCCAGAAGAGAAGCAGAAAAGCTGATTACTTTGGCAAAGCGCGGCGATCTTCACGCAAGAAGACAGGTATTAGCATATGTTTTTGATGAAACAGTGGTAACCAAACTCTTCGAAGAAATCGCACCAAAGTACGAAGACAGAAACGGCGGATATACAAGAATTCTGAAGTTAGGACCTCGCCAGGGCGACAACGCTGAGGTTGTATTCTTAGAATTAGTATAAGGAATTTTGTGATTGCGCAGCCTGCACCCCGAGGCGCAAGGCCGCGCAGTACAAATACAACAGTCAACCGGACCCCATGACAACGCAAGCGCTGCCATGGGGTTTTGCGTAACCGGAAAATCGCTGCCGTTTTCGGTCACAAAATGACGAAAAACCTTGCTGTGCAGCGACTTTTCGTATAAAATAGTTTCAGCAACACCGAAAAAAGCAGATGAGATGGAGGTTTCGATATTATGTTCCAGATAGCCTTTTGCGATGACGAGCTTGCAACACTCAATACGCTGCGTGTCCTTTTAGACCAATATCGGGTAGAGCGTAATCAGGAGATTGTCTATACCGCCTTTCAAAACCCGCTGGAGCTGCTGGCACAGATCGAAAAAGGTACAAGCTATGACATCCTGTTTCTTGATATTTTAATGCCCGGGCAGACCGGGCTGCAGGCTGCTGCGGAAATCCGGACACAGGACACCAATGTAAAAATCATCTTTTTAACCTCCTCCGCAGAATTTGCGGTGCAGTCCTATACGGTAGATGCTTATTTTTATCAGCTCAAGCCCATTTGGAAGGAAAGCTTCTTTCGACTGATGGACTCTGTGCTTGCGGCATGCGAAAAGGAACAGGAGGCAGGGCTGATTCTGCGCTGCAAGAGCGGCATCACGCGCATCGAGCTGCGGCAGCTGGAATACTGCGAGGTGATCCATCGAACGATCTTTTTTCATCTGACGAACGGAACCGTTTTGGAAAGCACCGGAAGTCTGGACGAGCTGAGCAGACAACTGCAGCCTTACGGCTGCTTTCTGCGGGTGCATCGTTCCTATCTGATCAATCTCGATCATGTGCAGGGCATCTCCTATCGGTCCGTCACCATGAAGAACGAGGCAGAGATCCCGCTTCCCCGCGGGAGATATCAAGAAACCAAAGAGGCATATCTGGAGTATGCCTTTCAAAACAGGCAGGTGATGGTATGAACACCTGGATATCACTGCTCAACGATGTGGGCGTCACGCTTTACGGCAGCCTGCTGTCCGCTTCCTTTTGTCAGGCGCTGCGCTCCGGCAGAAATCGCCTGATTTTTTGGAGCTGCGTCGTGGCCATGCTGCTACTGCAGGGCTGGATCTATATGGTCTGGGATGCGATGCTGCTGCGGCGTATCTATCCGTTGGTGCTGCATCTGCCGCTGATTTTAACGCTTTATGGGCTGACCGGAAAACTGTTATGGTCAAGCATTTCCGTTTTGACTGCCTATCTGTGCTGCCAGCTGCGGCGCTGGATTGCCCTGCTGGTTGTTGCGCTGGTGGAAGGCAGCCCCCTTTTGCAGAATCTGGTGGAGCTGATCATTACCGTACCCTTGCTGCTGCTCCTGCTGCGTTTTGTAAGTCCTACCGTCTGTCTGCTGGGGGAACGCTCCCGCAGGCTGCAAGTCCAGTTCGGTTTGATTCCGATACTGTATTATATCTTTGATTATGCAACGAGAGTGTATACCGATCTGCTTAGCGGCGGCGCACCTGTGGTGGTGGAGTTCATGCCCTTTGTGTGCTGCTGTGCTTATCTGGTATTCCTGCTGTATTATGTCATCGAAGGGCAGAAGGTCGAAAGGCTGCGCCAGGCACAGAAGCTGCTGGATCTGCAGCTCAAGCAGTCCACCCGGGAAATCAGCGCGCTGCGGGAATCACAGATGCTGGCACGCCAGTATCGGCACGACCTGCGGCACCACCTGCAATATGTGTCCGCCTATATCGAGAACGGACAGGGGGCACAGGCGCAAGCGTATATTTCCGGCATTTGTAAGGAAATCGACGCGCAAAAAGTGCAGCAATACTGTGAAAATGAGGCAGTGAATCTGATTCTTTCCGCCTTTGCAGGCAGAGCGGGCAAAGCGGGAATCTGCATGCAGGTACAGGGCGCGATACCGGTGCAGCTTCGCATCGCAGACAGCGACCTGTGTGTCCTGCTTTCCAACGCCCTGGAGAACGCGATTCATGCCTGCCAGAGCCTTGACCCTGCGAAGACACCCTGCACCATCGATGTGCAATGCTATCAAAAAGGAGAAAAACTCTTTTTGCAGATCACAAACCCTTGCCGGGCGGACATCTCCTTCGACAAAGGACTGCCGGTTTCTCACCGACCGGAGCATGGCATTGGTGTGCAAAGTATCCGCACCATTGTGAAACGGTATGGAGGCGTGTATTCCTTCTCTGTACGGGATGGACAATTTATCCTGCGGCTGTCTGTTTAGATCAAAAAAAGGATGGGGCATACTGTTGATTCAGTACCTTTTTGGTACGATTCGGGCAGTATGCTCCATTTTTTTGTCCATCTCTGCTACAATTAGGACAAGCTGAAAAGCGGAACTACATAGTAACATACAATTAGGAGGAGAATTACAATGAAGAAATTTACTGCGCTTTTACTCACTTTAGTACTGTGCTTATCGATGGTGGCTTGCGGCAGCAGCGGTCCGGATAAGCAGCCGGCAATCGACTCTTATAACACACTTGCTGAAAATTACAATGCATTTGTGGATATCGCCAACAAAGATCTGAGTGCGTGGGGTGAAGAGGACATCGAGTTCATGAATAACTGTGCTGATGTCATCAACGAATACGGCACGAAGCTGGATAGCGATGAAGAATTAACACAGGAAGAAATCGACGAAATGGTCGATATGTTTGACGAGTTCAACGGTATCATCGAAGAATATCTGCAGGAAGCAGAGTAGCCGGATCGACAGGCGCTCGTTAGATTTAGATTTTGATTGAGGCGGATGCGCCTGTCCGCAGCCGCCTCATATTTTTTTAGGAAGTGATGTTCATTTATGCTATCCTTTGTAGTTGGCGCAGGAATTGCGCTTTTCGTCTTGTGGGCTGTTTCTTTGCAGCGCAGGCTGGTGGTATTGGATGAAAACATACATCAGGCCATGAATCAGATCGGCGTGCAGCTGGCATCCCGCTTTGATGCGTTGACCGCCTTGCTGGACCTGACCGGAGCTTATGCTGCACCGGAATGTGCGGCACTGAACGAAGAGGTACGGACCCACCGCAGGGTCATTACCGCCACGGCTGCACCAACAGACGTGCTGCAGCAGGAAGAGGTGATCGCAGAGGCTTTGCACCACATTGCTGCGCTTGCCGATCAATATCCACAGCTTGCACAAGATGAGGACTATGCCAAAAGGATGCGTGCAGTGGACAGTTATGCCAGGATGATGCAGACCAGCCGACTGATTTATAACGATAGCGTGGCGAAGCTCAATCGTACCTTGCGGCGATTTCCGACGATGCTCGTAGGCAGGCTGCTGGGCTTTCATCAGCAAGACTACATGGAGGCTGCGGCAGAGCCTGCAAAAGCATGCATGACAGATTAGGAGGAGGAAGATGGGACTATTTACAAAAAAAGAGCCTTGCGCCATCTGCGGCGGCAAGGTCAAAGGCTTGTTCCCGTGGAAGGTCGAAGGACAGCTGGTATGCAATGACTGTTATGGACGTGTGGATTTGCCGGATGATTATGTGAACAACATGACCATGGAAGAGTTCCGGGCGTATCGGCAGTATCGAGAAGAAAATGCGAAGCTGAAAGAAAAGTTCCAGATCAAGCGGAAGGTCAGCCTCGGCGCGTTTACGGACAAGATCGTGATCGATACGGTCAACGGTCTGTTCTGCATGGATGAGCAGCTGGAACGAACCATCTTTACGGGCAAGCAGATCAAATCCTTTACCATTAAGGAGGATGGCGTACCACTGTATGAGGGCAGTGCTGCGGGTCTGGTTTGCCACACCAGCGATGTGCCGGAGCGATTGCTTGCCATGGCGCCGTTGGTGCAGCGTGTGGCAAGAATGAAGCAGAGAGAGCGGGAGGAAGAACGCAGAGCCAGACGAAATGAAGAGGAGTTCTATATCCCGCATTACCATGAAAGCCTGCCGGAGCCTTTTAAGAAGTTTAAGATTCGGATCTACTGCAAGCATCCGTACTGGAAGGTACTCAAAGCAGAGCGGGATGCGCCGACCTTCAACGACAGCTATCCGAGTGTACAGGATTATCTGCGAGATTATCAGGAGGGTACCCAAAATATGGAAAAGCTGGCACACGCCTTGATGAAGATTGCCTTTCCTGATGCACAGGAGCAACGAGCGCATACAGAGGCAGCAGAAGCTGTCGCCCCTGCAGCAGATGCCGCGCCCGCCGTTTCGGCAGCGGTGGTGGCAGATCTGCAGCAGCTCAAAGCCTTGGTAGAGCAAGGGATTCTGACAGAGGAAGAATTTGCTGCAAAGAAACGGCAGCTGCTGGGAATCTGAGGGTGATACGCTTCAAAAAGAAGTGTGCATGAGGAAATCTACCTTCGGTTGACAAGCGCACACACGCCGAAACCCCATGACAGATACATGTCTGCATGGGGTTTTTTGATGATGCCGGAAATATCGCTGTACGAAATTTCCGGCATCACGACAAAAGCACCTTGCGAAGCGGCGCGCGTGGGTGCGCGCCATGTGCACATCGAAATCTCTGCTTTCGTGATGCGCACTTTTGCCCTGCGCAAAAAGATGTCTGCGAAAACTGCGAATTTTTTTGCCATCTCATACTTTGGATGGATAGACAGCGGGGGGGGGTATGCTATAATAAGCAAATGGAGAATCTATGATGATCAGCAGCAAGATCAAGTACAAGAGCAAGCATAAAAGCACAGACAATACAAGCAAGATAAAAAGCAGACATTTTGAAAGGAGAACACACCCATGAAGAAACGAGTATGGAGCCTCTTCCTTGCGCTGGCGCTCTGCTTGGCGATGATGCCGATGGCAGCGATGGCAGAGGAAACAGGCGGCGGGAACGTGAGCGCCGCGGGAGGGGAAGAGGACAATGTGCACGCGGTTGCCGCGCAAACGGCAGACGACGGCACTACCAGCGGTGCGGAGACAGCAGGCGGTGAGGACGGCAACGGCAGCGAAAACTGCACCCACGCACAAGTGACGCAAAACGCAGACAATCACAACTACTACTGCAAGCAGTGCAGTGAGCAGATGTTCGTGCAGGTGGAGACGAAGACGGCTGATAGTACTACAACAAGCTACGGCACCGACCTTATCGCAGCCATGGGCGCGGCAGCGGATGGAACAAAAATTACCTTGCTGGCGGACATTAACAATACTAGCAAGTACGCAATTCTTACCGGCGATGGTAAAACTGTCACGCTGGATTTGCATGGACATACCATCAATGGCGGCTGGATTAGAGTCGGAATTGATCGGAACGGGGACAATTATAATTATACCTCCAGTATATTAAAGGTTGTTGGCAACGGCAGCTTCAAAATGGATGGAGAAATTTCCGTTGGGTATAGTGCCACGCTGGATCTGAGCGGCTGGGGGGCGGTGAAAACGATACAATCGACGTTGTAAGTCTACGAGAGAGTGGACAAACTGTAAACCTTGAAAGCACACTTCTTGTTGGGGAAAATATGAAAGGTACCATCAAGCACTTATTTTTTGATAAATGGCCGTCAAGCGGCACAAGATCCAAACTGAACGGCGGTACTTATGCTCAGATTTCGGTCGCACAGAACGATTCCGAACCGTTCGGCAGATTGCTTGCGCCGGGCTATGCGTTCCAGTACACCGATGAAGCGCATAAAGGGGAATTTGTGGAATACACAAAAACAGAAACCAGCCCAAGCAATACGATCTTTAACGTCAAGGTCGTCAAATGCCCGCATACGAAAGTTGAAAAAGGCACTTGTGCGTATTGCGGTACGACGGGCATCGTGGCGACGATCGGCAGCACCGCTTATACGAAGATTAACGATGCAGTGACTGCTTGGCTTGACAAGGGTGGCACATTGACCCTGCACGCCGATGTCGGTACTAACGCGATTACAGATTTCAGCAGCGCAAAAAATAAGAATTTGGTCATAGACCTGAACGGACACCCCATCAATTGCGATACAAATGGCAGTGGCGAGGTGGTGAATCTGAACGGTGTCAATTTGACCATCCGGGATTCGAAGAGCAAAACTTCCTCACAGGGAGCGTTTGGTCCTATCAACGCCGATAAGGGTACGCTGACCTTAGAGAGTGGTTACATCAAGGGACTGACTGTGCCAGAGAATTCGACAGCGACAATTCACCTCAGAGACGGCACGGTAGAAGCACTTAACTGTAAAAAGCCCGTCTATACCCTGCTGGATGATGGGTATGCCTTGATGAATGGCAACCTCACCGTAGACCCGACGAAGACTTTGAGCGGTGACACTCCAACGTATACAGTTAAAAATGCGCAGATCACGGACAAAACCGGCGCGACGTCTGGCAGTACGAGCATTGGCAGCGGTACCCTGCCTTTTGACCTCTCGCTGAAAACAAGCGACGAAGAGATCGGGCGGGTGCAGTTCTGTTGGTATCGCATAGACGAGAACGGTAAGCCATTACTGCTGGCAGAATCCAAAGATGTGAAGCCGGGCGAGAACGGTGTATACCGCTACGATACCACGACCAACGGCAATGGCAAAGATGGTTGGACGGGCTTGCAGGCTGACACAACCTATGACCTTATCTGCATAGTAGCAGGGAAAGAAAAAAGCCACGCTTATCAGTGGCAGACAGTGCTGAAAGGCTATAAGCTGACCATCGATCAGGCGGACCTTGCGAACGCGTTGATCACACAGCAGGCGAATTCGGGCAATACCGGAAATCCGGCAGACAACCGCCTTGTGGTTAATCCGACTGATTCGCATGTGGGAATGTCCGAGGATGGTTTGGGCGAGGTAACCTATCCATTTACTGTGACCTATAATGGGATTCCGCTGACGCTGGACAAGGATTATACGATCAAAAACAACAGCAATAAGGCGAAGAATGCCGGAGCACACGAACTGACCATCGAAGGCAAGGGCAATTATAGAGGCGAAAAGACAGTCAAATGGACGATCGAGCCGTATGAACTGCCAAGCAAGCATATCCCTACACAGATCAAAAAGCCGTACGATGGTACAACTGATGGGAAGAACGTACATGGCAAGGAGGGCTTGGGCACCTTTGAGATCGATTCGAACAATACAAGGAATCCGGAAATGTGGTCGAAGGACATAACGTTCATTGATTTTCATGACTGCTTCACTTTGAGCAACATGCATTTCGACGCCGCAGAAGCAGGAGATAGAACCTTCTACTTCACGCTGACGCTGAATACCGACAACTTCGTTTTTGCGAACGGTAAAAAGTCGGCGCAGTTTGAAATGAAGACGATAGGAGGCAGGGCGTGGGCTAGTATTAGTAAGAGAAACGATGCGAAACCTGCAGCAAAAGACTTACCGGCTGCAAACAACCACGCGGCGACGTATACCGTTGATTTGGCAGGCATGCTGCCGCAGCTGAACAGTCCAATGCAATATGGTGAAGTAACTTATGCACTCGGTACGGTTCAGTTTACAAATAGTAGCTATTACGATGGAAAGAGTAAGTCGGTGACTATCCAAGACGGTAAGCTGATGATTCCAATTCAAGCGGTAGAAACGGACAAGGAGGATAAAATCGGTACGGTGACGGTAACCGTTAAAACAACAAACTATAGTGACATTACATTGATAATCAATGTCAATGCCGTCAATAAAATAATTCCTGCGCTGGACGGTAAGCTTACGCTCAGCAAGGAAAAACTGACCTACGGCGAACAGCTCTCTACAATCACGCTTTCCGGTGCGATGACCGATCCGACCGACGGCAGTAAGACGGTTGCAGGTACATTTGCATGGGCTGCGCCGGAGACAGCAATGAATCAGGTGGGTGATTATCAGGCAACATGGAAGTTCACGCCTGTGAAAGGCGATGTCTATGCAGAAACGACCGGCACAGTGGCTATCCCGGTTGAGCAGGCCGTCCCGACCGGCACACCGCTTTACAAAAAAATCACAGCAAGCGACAAGACACTTGCAGATGCGAAACTGAAAGCAACAGAGGAAGCTGCAGAGGGAACGACAGCAAAATCCTGTTTCACTGCAAACGGCAGAGAGGTTGCGGGCACGATCAAATGGGTCGATAAAGATGGCAACGACTTGACTGCCGACCTTGCAAATATCAAGGTGGTGCAGGGCGAAAGCTACAAGTGGCTCTTCACGCCGACCGATACAGCTAACTACAAGACACTGAGCGGCACGATCGTCCTTTGGGCAAAACCGTCCTCCGGCGGCTTTGTGACACCGGCTCCGGTCAATCCGGACGTCATCACAGTCAAAGAAGACACGAAGGACAATACGACCTCCAAGCCGGGCGCAGAGACCGGAACGACGACAACCAAGACGACCGTCAAGAATACGACGACCGCAACGACCAAGAACGAG
>OGHJ01001944.1_pt1 | contig 19569 bp, 16 predicted proteins | sample 1571351 | NCBI WGS metagenome assembly OGHJ01 (sample SAMEA2582037, study PRJEB24529) | metagenome | biome: Human gut stool | place: China | collected 2011 | reverse complement strand
CGGTTTATCGGAAGTACACAATTTTCCGCAGAGTTACCGTTTGGTATGTGCAAACTATTTGGTTATCTACTTACTGAATTGTATGTATTGCACAAATTTTGCTTTTTCGCTAGACTATGTGTTGGAAAGGGAACCAAGGTTCCCAATGAAATGATCCGGACTCGCCGGATTGAAATGTAAGAAGGAGCGGATTACAAATGGTCAAGCGTACTGTTGCAGATCTGAAGCCCTATGATGCGGCCGGCCACTTCAAGATGGTGGCCATGCGGATTCACGGCAAGGAGGAGACCGGCGCCCAGAAGTTCTGGATCGGTGTGTCCGAGTTCGAGCCCGACGGCGGCGCTGACTGGGCCTACGACGACAACCCCCTGGAGAAGGTCTACTTCGTCCTGGAGGGCGAGATGACCGTTACCGACAAAGACGGCAACAAGTACGTCATCCACAAGAACGAGTCCATCTCCTTCCCCCCCAACGAGGGCCGCGGCCTGAAGAATGAGAGCGGCAAGCCCGCCAAGATGCTGGTCATCATCAATTATCCCGACGCGCAGTAAGTAAGAGGAGGAAGCAGAAATGGTCAACGTGAAGAAAGAGTTCGTCGACAACATGTTCTCCGTGAAGGGCAAGGTCGCCCTGGTCACCGGCGCCACCGGCGCTCTGGGCTGCGTCCTCTCCAAGGCTTACGGCTATGCCGGCGCCAAGGTGTTCATGACCGGCCGCAACGAGAAGAAGCTCCAGGCTCTGGAGGCCGAGTTCAAGGCCGAGGGCATCGACTGCGCCTACGGCGTGGCCGATCCCGCCGACGAGGCCCAGGTGGACGCCATGATTAAGGCCTGTGTGGCCCAGTACGGCGAGGTCAACATCCTGGCCGTCACCCACGGCTTTAACAAGCCCCAGAACATCCTGGAGCAGTCCGTGGCCGACTGGCAGTACATTATGGATGCCGACTGCAAGAGCGTGTATATCGTCACCAAGTATGTGGCCCATCAGATGGTGGCCCAGTACGAGGCCGACAACACCAAGCGGGGCAAGATGGTCATTGTGACCTCCCAGCGCTCCAAGCGCGGCATGGCTGGCTACACCGGCTACTGCACCTCCAAGGGCGGCGCCGACCTGATGGTGTCCTCCATGGCCTGCGATCTGAGCGCCAAGTACGGCATCAACGTCAACTCCATCTGCCCCACCGTGTTCCGGTCCGACCTGACCGAGTGGATGTTCGATCCCGAGTCCGCCGTGTATCAGAACTTCCTGAAGCGCGAGCCCATCGGCCGTCTGGCCGAGCCTGAGGACTTCGTGGGCTACGCCCTGTTCCTCTCCTCCGACGCCTCCAACTACATCACGGGCGCCAACTGCGACTGCTCTGGCGGTTACCTGACCTGCTAAGCCTGGAAGGAAGTCGAGCAGCATGAAAGAAATCAAGAACATTCTCATCTGTGGCGCGGGCATGATGGGCAAGAACATCGGCTATGTGTTTGCGTCCAACCCCAGCTTCCAGGTGGGCATGTATGATCTGTACCCCACTGATGTGGAGGCGGGCATCCGCACCAACACCAGGCAGCTCCTGGACAAGGGCGTCATCACCGAGCAGGAGCTGAGCGACCGTCTCTCCCGCATCTCCTTTACCAACGACATCGACAGCGATCTGGTGAAGAACGCCGATCTGGTGATCGAAGCCGTTTTCGAGGACATGAAGATCAAGCGGGAGACCTTCGCCAAGCTGGAGGCGCGCTGCCGCCCCGACACCATCTTCTGCACCAACTCCTCCGTCATGAGCCCCAGCGAGATCAGCCGGGACCTGAAGCACCGGGAGCGCTTCGTGGGCACCCACTTCTGGAACCCCGGCCATCTGATCCCCCTGGTGGAGGTGGTCAAGTCCGACGCCTCCAGCGACGAGGTGGCCCAGACGGTGATGGAGGTGCTGCGCTCCGTGGGCAAGAAGCCCGTGCTGTGCAAAAAGGACGTGCCCGGCTTCATCGCCAACCGCATGCAGCACGCCCTGTGGCGTGAGGCCATCTCCATCGTGGAGCGGGGCATCGCCGACGCCGCCACCGTGGACAAGGCCGTGAAGTACTCCTTCGGTCTGCGTCTGCCCCAGCTGGCGCCCATGGAGAACGCCGACATGGTGGGCACCGACCTTACCTACAACATCCACGACTACATCCTCAAGGACCTGGAGGACTCCCACGAGCCCTCTCCCCTCCTCAAGAAGCTGCGCGATGAAGGCAAGATCGGCTTCAAGACCGGCGAGGGCTTCCAGAAGTGGACTCCCGAGCAGGTAAAGGCCTCCAATGAGGGTCTGAACGAGTATCTCATCAAGATGCTCTTCGGTAAATAAGCTTCTTTCCAAGGCACCGTTTCCCATTTTTCCCGTCCCTATCCCCATCCTGCTTCAAACCGAGCATGAAAAAGAGAGAAAGGAAGCGATTCCATGTCCCAGCAACCCCAGACCAAGCGGCTGAAAGGAACTCCGCTGTGGAACATCAGCAAAAAGTTCAACTTCGCCGCTGAGAAGATCATCCCCGATTCCTTTGTGTTCTGCGTCATCCTGATGATCGTCGTGTTCGTCCTGTCCCTGATCATCGGCAAGGGCCCTGTGGAGCTGCTGCAGGCCTGGTGGGGCGGTCTGAGCAGTCAGTTCACCCTGGCCTTCCAGATGGGCATCATGGTCTGCGTGTGCGCCACCTGCGCCCGCAGCCCGCAGGTCACCAAGCTGCTCAACGCCATTGCCAGCTGCGTGCATAGCCGTTACACCGCCATCATCATCATGATGATCTTCGGCTACGTCACCTCCATGATCAACTACGCCTTCTGCACCATCGTCACCCCCATCCTGTCCATGCAGCTTGCCAAGCGTGTCAAGGGCCTCCACTTCCCCATGATGGTGGCCGGCGGCTACACCTGCATGATCCTGGGTCAGTGCCTTGGGCCCTCCGCCACCCTGTACTCCAACCTGGCCACCGAGGGCAGCTCTTACGCTGAGATCGTGGGTCACACCATGACCGTCCTGGAGACCTGCTACAACACCCCCAACGTGATCCTGTTCTTCGTCCTGGCCATCGCCTTCATCCTGATCGTGCTCTTCACCCAGCCCGGCGAGGACGAGATCATCGAGCTGCGTGACGTGGCCACCCAGGCCGATGTGGTCCCCAACGACTACAAGATCACCGGCAAGGCCACCACCTTCGCTCAGAAGGCCAACACCTGCAAGCCCGTCATGTGGGTCGTGGGCGCCTTCATCTTCATCAACATCATCTATGATTTCGCCACCAAGGGCTTCTTCGGCGCTCTGAACATGAACCTGGTCATCTTTATGTTCGTGGGCATCAACTGCTTCCTGTTCCCCCAGCCCAGCGCCTGGATCAACGCCCACGCCGACTCCATGCACCTGGCCACCGACATCATCATGCAGTTCCCCTTCTACGGCGCCATCATGGGCATGATGTACATCGAGGGCGGCCTGGGCTCCGTGCTCATCAGCGCCATCACCTCTGTGGCTACTGCCCACCCCCTGCCCATCTTCACCTTCCTGTCCGCCTGCCTGGTCAACTGCTTCATCCCCTCCCAGGGCGGTCAGTTCACCGTCCAGGGTCCCCTGATCGTCCAGACCGTGCAGAACATCCCCGGCGCCAACCTGGCCACCTGCCTCAACGGCTTCGTGCTGGGCGACGAGTGCACCAACCTGCTGCAGCCTCTGTACGTCATCCCCGCCCTGTCCGTGGTGGGCATGAAGCTGAAGGACGTGTGGGGCTTCATGGCCTTCATCTGTATGTTCTGGGTGGTCATCACCTGCCTGGGCCTCTACTTCATCCCCATGTTCGTCTAAAACCTCGTTCACTCCGTACGACCATTTACCTTCCCAACATAAAAAGACCGCCGCGGCGGTCTTTTCATATTCTCATTGCCATCCAACGCCCAAGTCAGGACGCACGCTCAGGTCGATGATATCCTTGGCGTCGTAGAACTGGAGATAGCGGTCCCGGGACCAGCGCAGGGTGGTCCCATCGGGATGGAGCCGGTCACAAATCACGGCGGAGATTTCATTCTTGATATAGGAGAAGGAGTTGACACCCACACTGGCAAAGACCCGGAAGCCCATGCTCTGGAGATACTGAAACATGGGGCCGGTCTTATGCCAGTCGTCTCCGTCGGGCCGGGCGCCGTGGGGATAGAAGAGAATGTTGGTGGGTCCCACCAGGCTCCCTACCTCCTCCAGCCACCGCTCGGTGTCCGTCTTGACCGACTCCAGGGTCCGTGTCTCGCTGCCCAGGTTGATGTGGCCCCAGGTATGGGAGCCGAAGGTCCAGCCGGTCTCCTTGAGCCGCTCGATCACCGGCTTTACCGCGTCGATCTCACTCTGGCGGTAGGCCTCAAACTCCGGACGTCTGGGGTCGTCAGCGGCAATGTCCCGATCATTCTGGGTCCGGTAGCCCAGAATGCCCTGGTAGCCGGTGAGGGAATAGATGGCCTTGGCGCCGTTGAGGGAGAAGTCAGGGTGCTCCAGGACGAAGTTGTCCAGAATGGGGGTGGCGTCCAGGTCCTGGGTGAGGAAGGTCTCCTTGGTATTGGGATCGGTACACTGGGCCCAGATCTGGCCGTCCTCCCCCAGCACCAGCTTGGAGGTAAAGCCCTCCGCCAGCATATAATCGTAATAGTTCACGTCGTCGAAGGAGATGATCAGAGGCTTTTTCCCCTCCGGGAGCATGAGTGTGTTGCGGACCATGTGGGTCCCGCTATCATCGGTGACCTCGCTCCACACATCCTCCATAGCCACCAGGATGTAGCCCTTGTCATAGAGATTCTGGAGGATCTTCTTATACTCGTCCACCGTCACCATCCAGTCATCCAGCCCCTTCTGCCGGTCGTAGGGCACGGCGCTGGAAAAAGCGTACTCCGGATAGGCGATGACCGGATGGAAAAAGAGATGCTCCACCGGCTGTCCCGGTCCCCAAGACTGGGTCAGCTGTTCTTCCGACCAGTAGTTCCGGACAGCGTCATAGGGATCTGCCGCCGGCGTGGGTGTAGGCTCCGGGGCTGCGGTCTCCGTCTGAGCGGGCTCGTTGGTGGGCTGCCATCCGGATGACTCCTGCTTGGGACCGCAGGCGGACAGGGAAAGGGTCAGGCTCAGGGCCAGCAACAGGGCCCCTGAGCGGGCAAGGTGCTTCATGGCTTGTTTCCTCCATTGTGTTCATTGGTATCTGCATCATACGACAAAACACCGGAAAAAGCACTACAAAGGGGTAACGATTCCGTTACGTTCTTCCGCTGTCTCCCCACGGCACCCTCCGTACCAGCAAAATGGATGCGGCTCCGGTGACAGCGCCGGTCAGAATACTGGCCAGCAGCAGCGGCGCCAGATACACGGCGATGGCCGGTGAGGCCAGCACGCCCATGGCGGCCAGGATCTGGCCGGTGTTGTGGGCGGCGGCGCCCGCGATACACACGCCGAAGAGGGAGAGCCCTCTGACGTGGAGCAGGAGCCACATGACTGCGAAGGCCAAAATGCCGCCGGTAAGGGAGAAGGCCAGGGCGGAGAGATTGCCGCCCACGATGGCACCGAGCAGACACCGGGCCATCAGGATGCCGAAGGCCTCCCGGGCGGAGAGCCGGCACAGAGCATATACCGTGACCAGATTGGCAAGGCCCAGCCGTAGGCCAGGGAGGGGGATGAGGATGCTCAGGGGCACCAGGCCCTCGCACACGGAGATGGCAAGGGCCAGGGCAGTGAGTACCGCGCAGCGGGTCAGGCGGCGGACAGAGTGTGTCATACCATACCGCCCCCTCTCAGCCCGTTACGGCGTCGGCTTCCGCCGTGCCGCCGGTGACAGTGATGACCAGGCGATTGGGCAGGCACACGATCTGTCCGCCGGAACGGGAGACCCATCCGGTGTGGACACAGTCCTGACTGGGGCAGTCGCTGTGCAGGACCCGGATTTTCCCCTGCTCGGCCTCTACGGTGATAGGGTATTTGGCACCCGGCACCTCTATGGTGACCGGCTCATCCAGGTCGCTGAGGGAAATTTCTGCCACCAGCTCATTGTCTAAGACGATCCGGGCGGTGAGAAAGTTGCCGTTTTTCGGCCGAAAGGCAAATAAAATGGCTCCGGCGGCCACCAGCACCGCCAGCACCACCAGGCCGTCCAGCAGGGTGGGACGGGTGCGGTCAGCGGCGGACGATCTCATAGGTGTAGCCCGCCCCCTCTCCCAGGGTCTCCAGGCATTCCTCCAGACCCTCGGTGATATAGACGTGGCCCTCCTCCGTCACCAGGATAAGGTCCATCTCCGCTACGGTGCCCTCCCCGCTCTCCCAGCGTGCCAGAGCCTCCTCCGCCCCCAGAACATATATCGCTGTGGACCAGGCATCCGCCAGGGCCGGGTCCTGGGCCACCACCGTCACCGAAAGGAGCCCCGACTGGGCCGGATAGCCGGTTGCGGGGTCGATGATATGATGGTAGATCTGGCCATCGACCTCAAAATACCGCTCATATCCTCCGGAGGTGGAACAGGTCCACCCCGCCGGCAGGGACATGAGGCACAGATAGTCCTCCCCCTCTCCCTGGGGGTCCCGGACATACACCCGGAAGGGGCTGCCATCCGGCTTGGTGCCCAGCGCGGTGATGTTGCCTCCCAGGGCGATGATGGCGGACTCCACCCCGTGTTCGGTAAGGGCCTCCACCACATAGTCTGCGGCGGCGCCCTTGGCGATGGCCCCCAGATCCACCGCCTGGCCCGCCATGGTCAGGGCAGCGGTGTCTCCCTCCACTACGGGCAGGTCCCGGGTCAGGGGCAGGAGGGCGTCCAGCTCCGCCTGCTCCGGCACCCGATGGACCGCCGTAGTCTCGCTCTCGGTGGCGCCAAAGCCCCAGGCGTCCATGACCGGCGCCAGCACCGGGTCGAAGGCCATGCCGCTCTCACCGGCGGCGGCGTTTGCCTTCTCCAGCAGCTCGGCGGTATCCGGGTCCACCTCCACTGCACTCCCTCCGGCGGTGGCGTTAAGTCGGGCCACATCGCTGTCCGGCCGGGTCCGGGACCACAGGGCGTCCAGCCGGTTGACCTCCTGCTGAGCGGCCACCAGCGCTTCGGTAGGGTCGCGGTCATACGCAGTGATGGACATGGTGGTGTCCATGGCAAAAAAAGATTGGATCACAGGCTCCTGGGTGGAGGCACAGCCCGTGAGGAGTGCCGCGGCGCACAGGAGAGGAACGATACGCTTCATAGTCCGCCTCACTGATTCAGAAAAGATAGGTCGATTGTATCATATCCCGCCCTTCCTGGCAACATAAGCAGGGATCGTCGTTTTTTCTTGTTGCAAAACGGCGGGATTTCTGGTAGAATATCATCCGTTAGACTGGCCATCTTCTGGACCAGTCGTTTTGAGCATCAAACAAGGAGATGGATCCATGGACAAAGAAAAACGCGCGGCGGAGAAGCGCGCGGCCCGTAGCCACAAGGAGGACGTGATTCTGAACCGGGTACTGATCTGGTTCGGAGCCGCCGTAGTGGTGGAGCTCGTTCTGCTTCTGCTCAACCGCTATTATATCAATATCACCACCGCGCCTGGTGAGATCGAATTTGCCGGTGCTCTGCTGAAAGCCTGGCCCGCCATCATCGGTGTCACCGCTGTCGGCACCGTTGTCTGCCTGCTCTGGGCCATCTTCTCGGCCAAGAACGGTAAGCGCGCCACCCTCCCCGGCATTCTGTTCGGTGTTTTTCTCACTGCTCTGGTGATCTCGGTGATCACCTATCGCTTCTATGGTACCGGCGTGCAGTTCCTCTGCGGAGCCGTTCCCGCCGCCGCCGTACTGGCTCTGGTGTATTACCTTTACCAGCATGAGTTTTTTGTCGTCACCGTCCTCTCTGCTCTGGGCCTGCTGGGTCTGTGGCTCTTCCGCCGGGCCGGCGGGGCACATCAGCCCCTGCTGTACGCCTATTTGGTTGTGCTGGCGGTGATCCTGGTGGCTGCGGTCCTTCTTTGCCGCTCCATGTCTGCTCATGGCGGTTCCCTGACCCTGGGCGGAAAGAAGCTCCAGGTTTTTGCCCACAACGCCTCCTACGGCATGGTCTACCTCACCTGCGCTGTCGTAGCCGTGGCCGTGGTTGCCGCCCTGGTCCTGGGCACCAGCGCCGCCTACTACCTGATCTTTGCCCTGGTTGCCTGGCTCTTCATTATGGCTGTTTACTATACCGTAAAGCTGATGTGATTCTGAGTGGTACTCCTTAGGAGTACCACTCTTTTTTTGTTATGGAAAAAGGAGCGCCCTCCTGCGGAGGGCGCTCCTTTTATGACACCGGGGTCTGAGTCAGATCCTCTTCCTTCTCAATGGGGCCAAAATACTGGGTCCGGTAATTGGCAAAGAGGGTATCGAAGTCGTGATCTCCTCCGGCGTGGAGGTATTTGAGATAGGCGTGGGTATCCGGCAGGTGCTGGCTGGTGGGGGTGGTCTGCCGGACGATCAGCATGGCTACGTTGGAACAGTGGTCGGAGATGCGTTCCAGATTGATGGTGAGCTCCAGGAATTGTGTGCCCAGCTCGATGGTGCAGGCACCGGTCTTGAGGCGCTCTACGTGTCGGTTCTTCAGGACTTCTTCCATGAGGTCCACCACCTCTTCCAGAGGCTCCACATGGAGTGCCAGCTCGTGGTCCCGCTTTTTATAGCACTCCAGCGTGATGTCCAGGGTGGCCTCCACCGCGGTAGTAAGGGCATCTACCTCTTTCCGGGCCACATCGGAGAAGGCGATCTCCCGCTGGTGCAAGGTGGTGGCGATCTCAGAGACGTTGACGGCATAATCGCCGATGCGCTCAAAGTTGGTCAGGGTATGGAGCAGCTCGGACACCAGGGCGCTTTCCGGATCGGTGAGGGCCCGGTCAGTGAGCTTGACCAGATAGCTGTCCAGGGTATTTTCCAGCTTGTCGATGGTGGCCTCGTTCTCGTTGAGGCGCTCCAGTTTTTTCTCGTCGTAGTCGGTCAGGAGCTCCACGGCCAGACGCAGATCTTCTCGAGCCTTTTCTCCCATGGAGATCACCGCAGACCTGGCCTGCTCCAGAGCCACAGAGGGTGAGGAGAGGAAGCGCTCGTCCAGGAGGTTGAACTCCGGAGCACCGGTATCGCCGGGCACCAGCCGCTCCACGATCTTTACCAGCACCTTGTGGAAGGGCAGCAGCAGCAGCGTGCAGCCGATGTTAAAGCCCAGATGCAGGTTGGCGATGGAGCCCATATCCATCACGTTATCCCAGAAGGGGAACGCGAAAAAGGCGTTGCCGATATAGAGGACAGCCAGGAAGAAAGCAGTTCCGATGACATTGAACAGCAGATGGATCATGGCCGTCCGCTTGGCGTTCCGGCTGGCGCCGATGGAGGAGAGGATAGCGGTGACGCAGGTGCCGATATTCTGACCCATGATGAGGGGAATGGCGGTGTTGAAATAGACCAGCCCCGTAGAACTCACCGCCTGGAGAATGCCCATGGAGGCCGAAGAGCTCTGGAGAAGGGCGGTGACGGCAGCGCCCACCAGGATGCCCAGCAGAGGATTGGAGAAGGCTGAGAAGAGCGCCTGGAACTCTGGCAGCTCCTGGAGCCCGGAGACGGCCCCCTCCATAGTTTTCATGCCGATGAAGAGGAGACCCAGGCCCAGGATGATCTGGCCGATGATGCGCTTCTTCCCGCCCCGGATGAACATATAGAACACCACGCCGATGGCCGCCAGGAGGGGTCCAAGGACGGAGGGGTTCAGCATGGCCAGAAAGAGGTTGTCCGAGGAGAGGTCGCCCAGCCGGAGGAGCTGAGCGGTCACTGTGGTACCGATATTGGCGCCCATGATGATGCCCACGGTCTGCTCCAGACGCATGATGCCGGCGTTGACGAAGCCCACGCACATCACCGTGGTGGCCGCTGAACTCTGAATGAGTCCCGTTACCAGGGCGCCCAGCAGTACGCCCTTGACCACGTTGCTGGTCAGCCGCTCCAGGATGCTTTCCAACCGTCCGCTGGAGAGCTTCTCCAAACCGTCTGTCATGGTGGACATGCCGAAAAGGAAGGTCGCAATGGCTCCGACCAGGGTAATAATATCGGTTATATTCACCTGTAAGCCTCCATATCCCGGGCCCTCACCCGTGGATTAACATCATTGCGGCACAGCGTCTTTGCTGTGCCTGTCATATAAATTATACCGGTCTTTTTCCCTATCGTAAATGGCAGGTAAAGTGTTTTACACAAGTTTTACGTTTCGGCTAAATCCGACCGTCCGATTTCGTAAAATCGGTCAAAACGCCGGGACGCCCAGGGCTTGCCTTTTCCCGGGAAACAGGGTACGATAGCAGAGGGGCGCGATTCCCCCATATACACCGCCCGTCGGACAGGAGGAAGAAACATGGCCCATCTGGAACAGTTACAGAAGTGGATCGACGAGAGCGACAATATCGTATTTTTTGGCGGTGCCGGAGTGAGCACCGAGTCAGGCATCCCCGATTTCCGCAGTGTGGACGGCCTCTATCACCAGCAGTTCGCCTATCCCCCAGAGGTCATGCTGAGCCACACCTTCTACGAGCAGCACCCCGAGGAATTCTTCGACTTCTACCGCAAAAAGCTGCTGGTCTCCGGCGCTCAGCCCAATGCCGCCCATCGGAAGCTGGCCGAACTGGAACAGGCGGGCAAGCTCCGGGCCGTCATCACCCAGAACATCGACGGTCTCCACCAGCTGGCGGGCAGCAAAGAGGTTCTGGAGCTCCATGGCTCCACCCTGCGCAATTACTGTGACCGCTGCGGGAAGTTCTGGGAAACCTCTGTGGTGGCTCAGAGCGCCGGTGTCCCCCACTGTGACTGCGGCGGCACCATCAAACCCGATGTGGTCCTCTATGAGGAGGCCCTGGACGGAAACGTCATGTACCAGGCGGTGGATTACATCCGCAAGGCAGACGTTCTCATCATCGGCGGCACCTCCCTGGTGGTCTATCCCGCCGCCGGCCTCATCGACTACTATGAGGGCAGCAAGCTGGTCCTCATCAACAAGAGCCCCACCGCCATGGACGCCCGGGCTGACCTGATCCTCTCCGGCCCCATCGGCGAGATCCTGGGCGCCATCCAGGTGCGCTGAACGATAATGACTCGAAAAACGGGTAAGGCGTCCCGGACCTGAGTCCGGGACGCCTTACCCGTTTGTCAAAGAAAGAGAGGAGGAAAAGTGAGGTGTGAGAGAATATATATGAACACATTTCTGTGTTGCTGTTTGTCTGCCCCACAGCAAAAGAGGCAGTGATTTGTGCTGGGGTCTTGCTGTGCTTATAAGATACCACAGCCGCAGGGGAAAAGGTTGGCAGAACTTTAAACAACTTTTGAAGATTATGTGAACTGTCCCCACCCATTTCCCCGGAGACGGCGGTTCAGCCCCGCTCATTCAGTCTATCTGCATAAAAATACTGGATATACGGCTTGTCTTTTTCACACAAAAGCGTATAATACTTCTTATACAAAGATAATCGGGAGGGACCTCCATTGCAAGCCTGCCGCACCTGCAAAAAACTGGCCAACACCTTTCAAGCCCGTCTGATCTCCGCCCTCCCCACCATTGTTTTTTACATCATCCAATTTTTAGTTGTCTTCTTTGTTTTTGGAAGTCAGTTCGCCATGGTGGTCACAGGCTCCACCACTCTGTTCCAGCTCCGTCATAAGCAGCGCAACGATACCAGAGCGTATATCACGCTCTTTTTTGTCCCCCTTGTCCTCTGCCTCCTGGCTTTTCTCGCCACTCGCAACGTGGTCCTGTGTATCCTGCTGAACTTCGGCGTCCTCTTCTTCCTGGTCATCTGGAAGAGCAGCCAGTTTGAGCCCAAAGGCCATCTGGGCTTTGCCATGACCTTTGTCTTCTTGGAGCTGCGCCCGCCGGAGCCGGAGGAGCTGTGGCTCCAGCTGAGTGCGGTGGCCTTCTGCCAGGCACTGCTTCTGCTGGCACTGGCGCTGTGTGCCCGTCGGTACCGCCCCGCCGATCCAAGTCTCCAGATTCCCGCCGGACTCCACCGGCTCTCCGAGCTTATGGAGCAGATGGCCTGTGAGGGGAGCAGCGAAGCCGTAGACCAGGAGCTCTATGACACCGCCCAAAAGCTCCACCATCTGGGCTACGCCCGGCGGCGGCTCCTCCGCACCCCCGATCCCCAACGAAATCGCTATCACTTTCTGGCCCTTCTTTACCAGCGCACCGCTTATCTGGTAGCCGACGAGAGCTGGAAGGACAGCGCCACCCCCACGGTCTTTTCCCAGACCCTCCACTCACTGGCCCAGGCGGTGGACGCTTGTGAGCGTGCCCACACCGCAGAGGAACGGGCCGCCCTGCTGGCACAGCTCACCGGTCAGCTGGAACACCCCGATCTGCCCCAGGGCCGTCTGCGCATTTTCTACCGGAATGTGCTCCACATCGTCTGCCTTTTCTGTCAGGAGCCCACCGTTTCCTCCGCCGACTTTCCCTGGAAACGCATCCCATGGCGGGCGGTACTGCTGGATTTCCGGCAGCGGTGTTCCGTGGACCGCTTCGAGTTCCGCTTTGCCCTTCAGCTGGGCCTGGTCATGACCATCAGCTCCACAGTGAGCTACCTCTGGAACTTTGAGCACACCTATTGGTTCCCACTCCACGCCTTTCTGTTGCTCCAGCCCAGCTATGAGGACAGCGCCCACCGTATGGTCACCCGTCCCATCGGCACCGCCATCGGCTGCGTCCTCGTTCACCTGGTCTACCCCTACCTCCCGGGCATGGCAGGCGTCTTCCTTTTCTCCCTGGTGATGATCTCCATCATGTATTGCTGCACGCCTGGCACCTGGGTGCAGCCCATCTTCTCCACCTCCTTTGCCCTCACCATGGCTACCCTTACCCTGGAGGAGTCTGAGGCCATTCAGCTGCGTCTGCTCTACCTGGCTATGGCGGTGGTCCTGGTCCTCATCGTCAACCACTTCTTCCTTCCCAACCGCAAGGAACAGCAGTTCAAAAGCAACCTGCGGGAGCTGACCCGTCTTCAGGGCGTCTACTGGCACCTGATCCGGCGCAGCCTGCGGGAGCCCTTTGACTCCGCCGTCTTCTGCGAGCTCCTCTCCCAATTCCACATGGTCCACCACGCTGCCCACCTCTACGCCCAGCAGCTCCCGGAGGCGGAAGCCCAGCGCTACCACCGCCTTCTGCTGACCTTCTGGTCCATGTTCTCCCAGTTGGAGCAGGTCGGCTGTCTCATCCAGAGTGAGCTCATTCAGGAAGCCGACTACGGCCCATTGGACGAGCTGGCCGGCCGGATTGCGCGTTCCATCTCCCCCCTCCAGCCTTCCATCACCGACATTGCCCCAAGTGAGGTCCATCAGCCGGATCTGCGCCATTTTCTGGAGCGCTATCTGGCAAACGGCAGAACGCTCCTCACCTTCGCCCCTCTCCTATCGGTCTGACCCGGCGGAATGCCGTACTGATACATGGTCTCTGTGGGCGCCTCTGTCGCGGTCCGGAGACCGGAAAGGAAGCGTACTATGTCTACCACAAAGCTCTCCCGCATGATCCACCGCACGCTTTCCCTGCTCTGCGCCGCCACCCTTGTGGCCTCTCTCACCCTGCTCCCCGCCTCCGCTGCCTCCTTCCCTGACGTCCAGCCGGGTGACTGGTACTACGACACCGTCAGCCGCATAGCCGAACTTGGCGCCGTGGACGGTTTCCCGGATGGTACCTTCGGCCCGGAAAAGTCCATCTCGCTCACGGAGCTTTGCAAGATCGGCATCGAGCTCTTCCCCGGTCCTTCCTTGGAAGATGATTTTACCGCCGAGGAGCTGTCAGAGGGCCGCGCCTACATGGCAGAAGAGAACCCCGGCTACTGGGGCAACGACGTGATCCTGGAGGCCCTTCTCCTCCGTGATGTCCACGGGCTGGGCTTCGATCAGGCCCGCTGGGAGCAACCCCTCACCCGCATGGAACTCACGTATGTCGTCTGCAACATCTACCTCACCAGTGATATCTTCCCCACCTCCGGCGACCCCGACACGGTGGACCCCTCGGTAGCCGCTCTGATCGGTGACTACGACTCCGCCGGCATTCGTGGCAGCGACATGGAGGCCTGCGTCCTCTGGGCCTACGCTCTGGGCATCGTGGGCGGCGTCAATGCCAACGGCGATTTCAATCCCCAGGGCACCGTGTCTCGAGCCGAGGCCTGCACCATCCTTAGCCGTCTTCTCTACCCTGAGACCCGCCTGACTCCGGGCGAGAATACCAGCAGCCAGACACCCGGTCAGTCCGAGACGATCACGGACCCCCTTGCCCTGCTGCCCGCCGGCACCGACGTAGCAGGAAACAGCCGTATCCATTATGCCGGTGATGTGGCTTATGACTACTGCCGCGCCCTGGAGCAGGAGATCGGCATTCCCATCTTCTACCTTCCCGAGTTCACGGAAAAGGCCGACGGTCTCCTCTCCTACGCCAGCTTTAACGACTTTTCCATCGACGCCACCTATTTTCAGATGGTGCTGACCGAGCTCCAGAAGATGAAGTCCGCCTATGACCTCTACCCAGACGGCTTCCTGCGGGAGGTGGAGTCCAAGAAGGGCAGCCACTCCACCGAGATCATCCTCTGTCCCCACACCTTCCCCGGCTATACCTCCTACGGTGTCCACGTGTATGACTACTCCGACGACCCGGTGAAGGTGGATCAGGTCTTCTACACCGGCATTGGCGATCCCCAGTATTACAGCCATGAAATGGGCCACATGGTCATGAGCTCCGCTGCCATCCAGGGAGGCTGGTCCACCGTGTGCGACTACTGGGAATCCATGAACGCACGGGCGGGTGTCACCGACTATGTCTCCTCCTACGCTATGAGCTCCCGTCCTGAGGACTGGGCCGAGACCTGGGCCTTCCTCTGGCATGACACCGATACCGTCCGTACCCTGGTGAATGGCGGCAACAATGTCCTGCGGGAAAAGGTCCAGTACATGACCAACCTCCTCGCCCAGAATTACAGCACCTTTAATGCCTCCACCGTGCCCTGGAGCGATCTGCTGTAAATTTCTCCGACACATATAAAAAACTGCCGGTCCAGACGGACCGGCAGTTTTCATTTTGGTAAACGGGAGATAATCAGTGCTTGCTGAACTGAGGTAAGCGCGTCTCGGGGCACATGCCAGCGGCACGTGCCCCGCGTCGGAGAGCCGGAGACTCAGGGCGGCCTCGATTACGCTCCCCAAGCGGTTCCGCCACCCAAGGCCCCGAAGGAGCGTCAGAAGTTCGGCACAAGAAAAACAGCCGGTCCGTTTGGACCGGCTGTTTTGGCGCAAGTTTGATATAAAATCAGCGCTTGCTGAACTGGGGAGCGCGACGGGCGGCCTTCAGACCGTACTGCGCTCGTTTTTGAGCCGTTTTTCCTTGGTATTTCGGGCTTTTCCGGACTTTTCGCTGTTCAGTTATCCTATGTGGTAACCACGGAAAATGGCTGTTTTTCAATCAGCAGCGTTCTGATGAAAAGCACCGTTTACTACACTGAACAACTCCTCTGGCTTATTATACTTGACCTTAGCATAGATGTCCATAGTTGTTTTGCTGTTTTCATGTCCTGCAAGATACTGAACCGTCTTGGGATCAACTCCGGCATAAAGCAGGTTCGTGATGTATGTGTGCCGGAGCTGGTGTGGGGTCACATCAAAATCCAGCGTATATTTGATTTTGGGTTGATTCCTCTGTGTCATGCCCAGCGTTGGTGTAACCGTGTACTTGATGCTCTGCCCATTCACATACTTATAGTAGTTGCGCGGCTTGGTAGACCGAACAACTACATACTGCCATACCCTTTGAAATTGCGATGCAGCTAACGGCTGTCCTTCGCTATCCGAAATCACATAGTCCGACTTTGATGCTGTTTTGGCTTCACGCAGGCAGTCCACCAAGCACTTGGGAATCGGAATATCCCTTTTAGCCGCCTTGGTCTTTAGAACAGTGGAAATCACGGGTCTGTTATGTTCCGTGCGCCATGCTCGCCTTACCGAGATATAGGGAGTAGACTCGTCCAGGAATACACAGTCCCATTGCAGCGCAAGGATTTCTTCCCGGCGCAGACCGGAATATAACCCAAGCATAATGAACAAGTAGGGAGGAAGCTCCCTGACCGTATCCAGAAGCACTTCTACCTGCTGATCTGTCAATGCCTCCCTCTTTTTCGCTGGCTTTCCGCCCTTTCCCGATATTCCTACACAGGGGTTATGCTCAAGTATCTGGCTGCGCTCTGCCGAGTAGAAAATACACTTGAGAAGCATATTTACTGTGCTGTATAACCCCTCCGATTTTTTTGACAGCGGTACAAGCGCCAGCCGAATATCATCTGCGGTCACTTCTTCCATATACATCTCACCCAAAGGCTTAATGATATAGTTCTTCATGTCAGCAGTATATCCTCTCAATGTAGAAGCAGATACCTTTGCCGACTGCATCAGCAGCCACTTCTGACAATACTCGGCCACTGTCGGATGCTGCCGACGAAAGATGATCTCCTCCACCTGTCGCCGCGCTTCTAATTGCTTCTCATATAATTCTTCGCAAGTAGCAGCATACAAACTCACCTGCTTGCCATCTGCGTCCATGATCCGGGTTCTGTAATACTGGATTCCTTTTTGCATAATGGTTCCGTACTGCGGAACCTCTGTTTTCATTTTCGCCATCTTTGACCTTCCTTTCCTGATAACGTGCAGTTTCCGTATCTACACTCTCTTTTTATCAGAAAGTACAGACTTAATCAAAGATACGGCCTATGTAAAGCAAAGAGCGAGACATCCTTGCCTCGCTCCTGCTTCGTTTTCGCGTTTGTTATTTTATGCTCACACTGAATCCCATTGCGAAAATGCGTTACCCATCGTTCTGACCAGCTCATCCGGCCTGTTGTATTTGACCTTTGCGTAAATGTCCATGGTAATTTTGCTGCTTTCATGGCCTGCCAGGTATTGCACCGTTTTGGGGTCTACCGACGAATGAATCAGATTCGTGATGTAGGTGTGTCGCAACTGATGCGGTGTTACTTCAAAGTCCAGGCTGTAAACAACATTACCGTTATGCGCCGCCTTTTCTCCAAGAACAGGTGTGACCGTATGCTTTACCCGCTTTCCATCCTCATATCGGTAGTAGGACCGTTCCTTGACTGTTCTGGTGACAACATACTGCCACAGCCGCTTAAACTGCGTATAGGACAGCGGATCGCCGTCCCGGTTCGGCACCACATACTCCGAAGTCGAATTTTCCTTTGTCTCTTTCAGGCACTCAGCCAAACAGGTCGGCAGTGGAATATTTCGCTCGGCAGCCTTCGTTTTTAATTCTTCCAGAATCACCGGCCTGTTGTTTTCTGTATGCCATGCTCTCCGCACTGTTAAATAAGGAAAGTTTCCATCAAGATAGACCGAATCCCATTTCAGGGCGAGGATTTCTTCCCGCCGCAAGCCTGCGTACAATCCAAGCATCACAAACACATAGGTTGGCAGTCCTTCCACCGCATCCAATAAGCGCTCGACCTGCTCGTCTGTCAGCGCCGCTTTATCTTTCTGCGGAACGCCGCCACCCTTTGTCGTTAGATAGATCGTCGGGTTATTATCTATAATCCGGCTTTCCTTTGCTGCACGGAAAATAGATTTATACAGGATCACGACCGACTTATATACCGATGCAGATTTTTTTGAAACAGAGACAAGTGCAAGCTGAATATCATCCAGGCTGACCTCTCCCATCCGCTTATCACCTAATTCCGCAATGATATGACGCCGTACCTTTGAGGTATAGTCCGTCAAAGTCGTGGTACGAACATGAACAGACTGCATCAACAGCCATTTCTCACAATACTCTGCAACCGTGGGTGTTTTTCGATGAAATGTGGCGTTCTCAATCTGCTCCAACGCAATCGTTTCCTTATTATAAAGTTCTTCGGGCGTTCTTGCATAAAGGGCAACGAGTTTTCCATCTGCATCTTTGATTCTTGTTCTGTAATACAGGACACCTTTTTTTATAACCGTTCCATATTCAGGAATTATCATTTTCCTTTTTGCCAATTCCGTCACCTCCTAAAATAATCTCCAGCGCTGTATCTTTGTTTTATCAGAGATCTTCAGTTCCAGCAAGGATACGGATTGGCTCATGCTCCGGCGTTCCGGGTCTTGCGGTAAGTCGCATTCTTTTCCATCGGTTTTGCCCGGTGGGTGCATTTTGCGATATACTCCTGAAGGCCCATATCAGTAAAATATACACAACCGTTCTGCACATACTGAACATAAGAAATCAAGCCGTTGTTACGGGCCGCATCCAAGGTCGCAATGCTGATTCCCAGGATTCTGGCAGCTTCTTTTCGTGTAATCAGTTTTTCCATAAATCATATTCCCTCCATTCCGTCAAGGTTGTCATCGTGCTTTCAAAATCACATGAATGCACTGGCAGCCGAAACTGCCAGTGCATGGTATCTAACTTTGAAAAGAAAACTGCATCTGGATGATGACCTGTTGTTGCTTACGGTAACCGGACGCAGCTCTCTTGAATTTGAAGTTCGCTTTCGCCACATTTGCCACGCATCCCTGACGATGGGGACATTCCCGGTCTCCGCTGGCGCGGATGTCATAACTCCGCAGCGTCGTTTTACTCGTGCGCCGCAGGGTTCCCCCCAAGTCTTTAGGAGGCCGTGAGGAAGTATCTTTAAGCCCCCATGCAGTCACCGCGCCCCGAAGTGCCACCTCCGGGATTCAGACTTGCGTTGATCGCTCAGGATAGCCCGTTCATCCCCTCCTTGGCTTGTCCTTCTTGGCGGCGCGCCTGATTCGCTCGTACATGGGTTATGTACCAGAAATGCCGTCTATTCGGTTGTCAAAGTACCAATGAAGGGAAGAATTGTCCTTCTAATAGTAGTGAAGAAAACGGCGATATTTTCGCTATGTTAGTCAGACTTTTTCAAAATTTTGGACAATCGTTTCAAGCCGCGCTGGATGCTGTCGTACACCCGGCTGAGGTCAACGCCTTCTGCCTGGGCAATCTCCTTGACGGTCATGCCCAGATAGAACCGGGCGTAGATCCGCTTGGCCTGCTTGTCCGGCAGCGCCATGACCGCATGGTTCTGAATATAGCGATACTCGGCATCCTCGTGCGCCGTTACGGTGGTATGTACATTGGCCACGCAGATATATTTCCCACGCCATTGTTCCAGCTGGCTTTCCAGCAGCGTCATGGTTTTGTCCATGTCCGTTACCACAATGTTCACACCCATAATATCGCAGGTTTCCTGCATTTTCAGGTCGATCACATACAACCCGTTTACGGTATTATCCATTGTGCGGGAAGAGAGAAAGTCCGAATAGACCGGAATTACACTGACCTTAATGCCGTAATTTTCTGCAATCGCGGTGATCTGCAGCAACTCGCTGCGGTTCTGGGTTTCCTCCGCAATTACAATATGGGTAATCCGGGTACTTTCCAGAATCTTATGCAGATCGGCTACTGTGCCAAGGTAATTCGGCAGTTCCACTACCGGGTTCTGCGCTGCATAGCCGGCATACTCTGCCGATACATCCTTGCCCTTTACAACATCATTATAATAGCGTAATGCCAGGTTTC
>OGHJ01001941.1_pt1 | contig 19597 bp, 14 predicted proteins | sample 1571351 | NCBI WGS metagenome assembly OGHJ01 (sample SAMEA2582037, study PRJEB24529) | metagenome | biome: Human gut stool | place: China | collected 2011 | reverse complement strand
ATTCCGGGCTACATCGCCCTGACTGCCGAAGGCCGTTATGCCGACGCCGTCCGCCTGATCCGCAAGGACAACCCGTTCCCGACCGCCTGCGCGCTCGTCTGCGAACATCCGTGCGAATCCCGCTGCCGCCGCAACATGCTGGACAAATCCATCAACATCCGCGGCATCAAGCGCGTGGCAGTTGATATGGCTGGTCATGTGCCGGCTCCTGTCTGTCCTGAGCCGACCGGAAAGCGCATCGCCATCATCGGCGGCGGTCCGAGCGGTCTTAGCGCTGCCTACTATCTGCAGCTGATGGGACACCAGACAACTGTCTTTGAAAAACGAAAGAAACTCGGCGGCATGCTCTTGTACGGCATCCCGAGCTACCGTCTCCCGCGCGAACGCCTGCAGAATGATATCGATGTGATCCTGGAAACCGGCGTGGAGATCCGCCTGGAAACCTCCATCGGAAATGAGCCGGGACAGATTTCTCTGGAAGATCTCCGCAAGGATTACGATGCCCTTTACATTGCCATCGGCGCGCACAGCGACAAGAAAATCGGCATCGATGGAGAAGACGCTGGCGGCGTGATTTCTGCGGTTGAATTTTTACGCGCCATCGGCGACGGCAAATATCCGGATCTGACCGGAAAGAAGGTCTGCGTCATCGGCGGCGGAAACGTTGCAATGGATGTGGCGCGTTCTTCCATCCGTCTGGGGGCTGAGAAGGTGGCCGTCGTCTACCGCCGCCGCAAAGCCGACATGACAGCACTTCCGGAAGAAGTGGAAAGCGCGATGGCAGAGGGTGTCGAGATCATGGAACTCTATGCCCCGCAGCGAGTAGAAGCCAACGAGGACGGCAACGCCAAGGCCCTGTGGGTATCCCAGCAGATGCCGGGCGAGATCCGCGGCGGACGTCCGTCTCCGAAATCCGTCGGCACAGACCCGATCCCGGTTGAATGTGATATCGTCATCGCCGCGGTCGGTCAGGGCATCGAAAGCCGCTACTTCGTAGAACAGGGAATCGACGCCAAATGGGGCGTGATCCAGGCGACTGGCTGGACCTCCATCCAGAACATGCCGGGTATTTTCGCCGGCGGCGACTGTGCAACCGGTCCGGCAACCGTGATCCGCGCGATTGCAGCCGGAAAAGTAGCGGCTGCCAATATCGATCAGTATCTCGGCTACAACCATCAGATTACCTGCGATGTGGAGATCCCGGAGCCGGATCTCTCCGACCGTACTCCGTGTGGACGCGTCAACCTGACCGAACGCCCAGCCGGAGAACGCAAATGTGACTTTACACTTACCGAATGCGGCATGAGCCTCAAGGAGGCGGGCCAGGAAGCCAGACGCTGCCTGCGCTGCGATCACTTCGGTTATGGAAACTTCAAAGGAGGGCGGACCACATCATGGTAAATACGAATCTTGTATCCATCAAAATTAATAATATACCACTGCAGGTTCCAGAAGGAACCCGGATTCTGGACGCCTGCCGCGACAACGGTTTTCACGTTCCTTATCTTTGCTATCTGAAAGATATCAATGAGATCGGTGCCTGCCGTGTCTGCGTTGTAGAAGTGAAGGGAATCCACCATCTCGTTACCTCCTGCAACAACCAGGCTCAGGAAGGCATGGAGATTCTCACAAACTCCCCCAGAGTCCGTGAAGCCCGCAAGATCAACGTGGAACTGCTTCTTTCCCAGCATCACACCAACTGTCCCACCTGTGTGCGCAGTTCCAACTGTGAATTAAAACAGGTGGCAAGTGATCTGAACCTGACCGTTGACCGTTATAAAAACGAATATCCGGAAATGATCTGGACTTCTACTTTCCCACTGATCCGTGATGCAGGAAAATGTATCAAATGCATGCGCTGCGTCCAGATCTGCGACAAGATCCAGACCTTAAATATCTGGGATGTGTCCGGAACCGGTTCTCATACAACCGTCGATGTTTCCCACAATCTGGAAATCAAAGAATCCGACTGTTCTCTCTGCGGACAGTGCGTTACCCACTGCCCGACGGCCGCTCTCCAGGAGCGGGATGATGTGGAAGCCATCAATGGTATCCACGGTGAACTGGCAAATGATGACAAGGTAACCGTAGCGGTTGTCGCTCCGGCTGTCCGGGCCGCATGGGGTGAAGAATTTGGTCTTTCCCCGGAATTTGCTACTGACAGACGTTTCGTATCCACCTTAAAATCCGTTGGATTTGACTATGTATTCGATGTTGACTTTGCAGCCGATCTGACCATCATGGAGGAAAGCAACGAGCTTTTAGCCCGCTTACAGCAGCCGGATAAATACAGCTGGCCAATGTTCACCTCCTGCTGCCCTGGCTGGGTCAGCTTTGCAAAGAGCCAGTATCCGGAGCTTCTGCCGCAGCTTTCCACTGCCAAGTCCCCGCAGCAGATGTTCGGTGCTGTCATCAAAACTTATTTTGCACAGAAAAAAGGCATTGCACCGGAAAATATCACCTGTGTTTCCATCATGCCGTGTATGTCCAAGAAGCGCGAACTGATTCTTCCGGGCATGGACAGCGCCGGAACCGGACAAGATATTGATTATGTTCTGACCACCCGTGAGATATGCCGTCTCATCAAGGCCGATCATATCGATGTATCCAGACTTCCGGAGTGCGATTTTGACGATCCTCTCGGTGAAGCAACCGGAGCCGGTGTGATCTTCGGTGCCAGCGGCGGCGTACTGGAAGCAGCGCTTCGTACCGCTTACCACACCGTAACCGGTGAAAATCCGGAGATCGACGAGCAGAGTCCGCTGAAGGTTCTGCGCCAGATCGGTTCCTTTAAGGAACTGGAAATCGATATCAAGGGTGTGAAACTGCACTGTGCAGCACTCAGCAGCCTAGGAGAGGCCAGACGCCTCATTCAGGCGATGAAACGCGGCGAATGCCGCTATGATTTCGTTGAAGTCATGGCATGTCCGGGCGGCTGTATCAACGGCGGCGGTCAGCCGATCCGCCCATCCTTCCAGAATAAGCCGAAGGACTGCGCAGACCGCGACCAGTGCCTGCGTGCTTATGATGTAAACAGCGCAATCCGGTTCAGCCATGAAAACCAGGCCGTTCAGACACTGTATGACGAGTATCTTGAAGCTCCGTTATCCGATCGTGCACATCATCTGCTGCATGTGGAGGAATATTAATATATCCAAACGGTCACACAACAAAACCCCAGAGAGTTGCCGCTCTCTGGGGTTTTGTGTCATTCACAGATGACCAATCTGAGGCTAGTTACCAACTACTTACTCTATCTTTTCTTCTAGCCTCTCAGCCTCTCTTCAATCTCCTCCATCTCCGGAATTGCCGAGATTCCGCCGCGGCGTTCGACGCACAGGCTTGCCACTGCGTTGCCGACCCTGCCGAACTGAATCATCTGCGCCCGGGTCAGGTGTTCCGGCGAGGTTTCTTCCTGCAGATAGGAGGCGAGAAAACCTCCCCAGAAGGAATCACCAGCGCCGGTTGTATCGACCGCATGGGAGGAAAAGCCCTCCGCCTTTACGATTCCATTTTCATTGCCGATCAGTGCGCCATCTCTTCCGAGCGTCACTGCCACCAGGTGCACGCCCTGACGGAGCAGATACTGAATCGCTTCCTCCGGGTCCTGATACGGGGTCAGAAGCGAGGTTTCTTCATCCGAAATCTTCATCATATCTACATAGGGAATCAGCGACTGCATCCGAAGCTGTGCGGTCTCCGGATCACTCCAGAGCGCCGCCCGGTAGTTCGGATCGTAGGAAATCACCGCACCGCTGTTTCTAGCAATATTGATCGCCTCATAGGTTGCCGTCCGGGATGGATCATCGGTCAGCGACAGGGAACCGACATGAAATACTCTCGTATTTTCCAGGATCTCCGGATCGATCTCTTTCATGCACAGATTCGTATCTGCCCCCGGCTTTCTCGCAAAGGCAAATTCGCGCTCCCCGTTTTCTTTCAGGCTTACAAATGCAAGCGTGGTAAAATACTTCTCATCCTGAATCAGGTTGTCCGTATTGATACCTGCCCGGATCAGGGTTTCCTTCAGGAAATCACCGTGCATATCCTTACCCACCTTGCCAATAAATGCTGTCTTCCTTCCAAATTTCGCAGCCGCCGCCAGCAGATTGGCCGGCGCACCTCCCGGATTCTGCTCAAACAGACGCATTCCCTGCTGTGAAACGCCTGCTGGAGTAAAATCAATCAGAAGCTCTCCCAGCACTGTGATGTCTGTTTTTATTCTCATACGAATCATCCTCCGTATTACAAGTTATATCAATGGTGCCGCCATCCAGCCCTCTCACAGGCGGACAGCCACATCCGTTCGTCTCTCACAAGGAATTTTACTTCCGAATCGCGATATTTGCAAATTCTACTTTCGCGTCCTGCGCCAGCAGACCGAGCTCGTACTCCGGTTTCCGGAAAATACGATAGGTAAATGCCACCTGCTCGCCCACGAACACCTCAACCATATCATGATCGACCGAAATCTTTACATCAATTGCCTGTCCATCTTTAATCTCAAAGGTCTTCTCAGCCACCCGAACGCCATCCGGTCCCGGTTCGGTTGCCTTCGGAACTGCCTGACAGGACTGCTCCCAGAACGGGTCAACTCCCATCGGCAGGGACAGAAGGGATACTCGCTGCATCGCCACATCAAACTCTAAGAACAGGCAGCCGCTTGCCTCCCAGTCGGATTTCAACAGGATTCCGAAGGAATCATTCGCTTCTTTCGGGATCACCGTGCCGGTAAACAGGAACTTTTCTTCCGGCTGCTCCAGGAAACCATACGCGGTTGTCCCGCATCCATCCAGCTCAACCGTTGTATCTCCATACAGCTTGTATTCTCCCATGACCGGAAGGTATTTCCAGTCAACTTTCTCTTTAAAGCAGTTTACATATTCTTCCGGAAGCTTCACGTCCAGCTGTCCATCTGCCGTTGCAACGACCTCATGCGGAATACAGAACGTGCCGCCCCAGTACCACTCGCCGCGGTCGCTGTTTTCTGCACGGTCATGCGCCCAGGCAAAGTAGAAACGGCGCCCGTTGTCATCCTGCATGGATTTAGCTGCATAGAAGCGGCGTCCGCCGATGCCGTCTTTCTTCGGCTTTTTCCACGGTCCAAACGGAGATTTGGAAGTGCGGTAAATCGTGTTGACAAACTCGGAAAAGCGGGAATAGGAAAGATACCAGGTATCGCCTATCTTGTACATCTCGCTGCATTCCGGACAATTCGTATTGCCTGCCGAATACAACGGACCATAATACTCCCAGTTTACCAGATCCTTCGAGCGGTACAGGACGATACAGCCGCGTCTTGTCACCGGCATATCAAGCCGTCTCGCCGAGATCAGAATCCAGTAGCATTTATCTTCCTCATTATAAAATACATACGGATCACGCCAGTCCAGCTTTTCATATAACTCTATCATCGGCGTGATAACCGGGTTTGCCGCGTCCTTCGTCCAGGTGATACCATCCTCGCTCGTCGCATGGCAGATCGTCTGCTGATATTCTGCCGTCAGGCAGTAACCCGTATAGAATGCGTGATATTTTCCTTCGCCATAGATAACCGAGCCCGTCCACACGCCGGACGCATCCGGCTCATCGCCCTCGCCCGGATACAGTGCTGTCGGCAGCTCCTCCCAGTGCACCAGATCCTCTGAAACTGAGTGGCTCCAGGTAGTACGCAGTCTCGCCGGATATACCGTGGTTCCTGGCGGGGATGTCAGTGAAAAAATATGATATTTACCTTCATGATAAAACGGAATCGCATCACCGGTCGAATCCGCAAATGACATTTTTCTGAAAAAGTCCATTCTTCTCTCCTTGCCTTTCTAAATGTGCTCTTGGAATCATTTCTTTTTTCTGAGGAGTGCCAGATTGCCCTTCTGGGAATCCAGTACAACCGCGCAGGCAATGATCAGACCCTTTACAATCAGCTGCCAGTAGGAGCTGACACCGATCAGATTCAGACCATTGGAAATAATACCGATTACCATCGCACCAAATACTGTGCCGCTGATACGTCCGCGTCCGCCTGCCATCGAGGTTCCGCCGAGGACACAGGCTGCGATCGCATCCATCTCATAGCCACTTCCGACGGACGGCTGTCCGGAATACATTCTCGATGCCAGAACCAGACCTGCAAACGCCGCCAGGGCGCCCGACAATGTAAACACGATGATCTCGACTTTCTTGATCGGAACACCAGAGAGACGCGCCGCCTCACGGTTTCCGCCGATTGCATACACATAGGTACCAAATTTTGTTTTAGAAAGCAGAAAACTAAATACGATAATTAAAATAACCATATAGACAACCGGCAGCGGAATAATGTTAAACAGATAACCCGTTCCGATTGCAATGAAAAACTTATCCGTAATACGGGTGGACTGTCCGCCCGAATATACATACGCGATACCGTTGCAGACATTCATCATTGCCATCGTAATGATAAATGCCGGAACACGGAATTTCGATACAACCATACCATCAATCAGACCAGCCACAACACCGATGATGATGCCAGCCGCAATCGCCACGCCAATCGGAAGTCCCTGATTAACTACAAATCCTACAGTCAGAGTTCCACTCATCGCTACGATCGCGCCAACTGCCAGATCGATGTGTCCGAGAATAATAATCAACGTCATTCCCAGTGCAATGTATGTATTAATGGAAATCTGTCTGAGCACTGAAATGATATTGCTCGGTGTCAAAAATTTATCGGTTGCCAGTGCGACTACCACACATAAGATAACCAGCACTCCAATAATTCCTGTATTTCCGGTAAATACCGAGAGTACCGAATTGCCTGCTGTACTTTTCTTTCCGTTCATCACTCTTCGCCTCCTGCTGCATACTGCATGATTCTCTCCTGATCCAGTTCTTCTCTTCCGAGCATTCCCGTCATTTTTCCCGCCTTGATGACACATACGTTATCGCACATATTGATGATCTCCGGCAGCTCGCTGGATACCATGATAACGGCGATACCCGCCTTCGCCAGCTCATTAATAACGGAATAAATCTCAAACTTCGCATTGACATCGACGCCTCTCGTCGGCTCGTCCAGAATCAGGACATCCGGCTTGATTGCCAGCCATTTTCCAAGGACAATCTTCTGCTGGTTTCCGCCGGAAAGACTTCCCGCTTCCACCAGTTCCACCCGGTCTGCCACTGCTTTGATATGAAGCTTTTCTTTATAATAATCAATCACTTCCTGACATTTCCGGTCGCTGATGGCAATTCCGTTAATATAAGAGTCAATCGATGCCAGCGTGAGGTTAAAACCGACCGTATTGCCAAGGACAAGTCCCTGTTTTTTCCGATCCTCCGGCACCAGTCCGATGCCCGCCTTGATTGCCTGGATCGGTGTCGTGAAGCGGACTTCCTTTCCATTTAAAAGAATGGTTCCGCTCTGGTATTTTCTGGCTCCAAAGATACATTCCATGATCTCGCTTCGTCCGGCTCCGACCAGACCCGCAAATCCCAGGATCTCTCCCTTTCTTACCCGGAAGCTGATATCTGAGAACACACCCTCACAGGTTAAATTCTTCACTTCCAATGCCGTTTCTGTATGTTCCAGATCGTTGTAATCTCTGGCATAGAAGCTCTCTAACTCCCGTCCTACCATCATGGCTACCAGCTCGTTCGCATTCGTCTCCGATGTTTTTTTTGTTCCCACATAGGCGCCATCGCGGATGATGGTAACCCGATCCGAGATCCGGAACAGTTCTTCCATACGGTGGGAAATATATATAATGCTTACCTGTTTTGCTTTTAATCTCTCAATGATTCCAAATAACTGTTCTACCTCGTCATTGGAAAGGGAGGACGTCGGCTCGTCCATGACGATGATCCGTCCGTCGAAGGATACCGCCTTTACAATCTCAACCATCTGCTGCTGGGCGATCGTCAAAGATTCTACCAGCGTATCCGGGTGGATATTGACCCCGAGGTTTGCCAGCATCTCGCCTGCCCGGCGGTTCGTCTCCCGCATATCCACGGTGCCGAATTTCGTCTTGATTTCCCGTCCCAGGAACAGGTTCTGCGCGACCGTCAGATACGGAACCAGGACGATCTCCTGATGTATGATTCCGATTCCTTTCTCCTGGGCGTCCGAAACACCATTTATCTCAACTTCCTGACCATTAATCTTGATTGTCCCGCTGTCCGGTTTATAAATTCCTCCAAGGACCTTGATAAGCGTTGATTTACCCGCTCCATTTTCTCCCAGAAGCGCATGAACCTCGCCCATTTCCAGGGAAAAATTGATCCCTGACAATGCATAGATCCCGGAAAAACTTTTCTTGATATCTATCATTTCCAGAATTGTTTTTCCCATAGAACCCTCCGTTTTTTAGAAATGCGGCAATGAACCCCATCGCCGCATTTTCCATGTTTTATTTTATTTCACGTAACTGTTAAGCTTCCTCGCAGTTCATTACTGCCAGTCGTTCAGAGTCTTCTCTGCCTCTTCTTTCTCTACCAGATGGGAATCCAGATATACTTTCTTCTCATCGATTGCGGTATCGCCGCCTACATATTTCTCAGCTGCGTCAAATGCATATTCTGCAATCTGAAGCGGAACCTGGCATGCAACTGCGGTGAACTCGCCGTCTAAGAGTGCCTGTTTTCCATCCGGGGATGCATCGATGCTATATACACCGATCTCGCCGGTCTTGTTTGCTGCCTTGATAGCTGCTGCCGCACCCAGGGCAGACGGGTCATTGATACAGAAGAATGCTTCCAGATCCGGGTTTGCTGTGATGATATCCTCAGCCAGTCCCATCGACTGATCGAGCGCTGCACCGCCATCCTGCTGTGCTACAATCTCAAATTTATCTTTCTGATCGCCAAGACCCTCAAGGAAACCATTGACACGATCCACGCAGCTTTCATTGGACGGGAAATCCAGAACTGCAATCTTTGCGCCATCCGGATAATCTTTCGTCATCTGCTCGCCCACTAACTGGCCTGCCATATATGCGTTGGTTCCAACGAACTGTGTCACGAACTGTTCGATATCATCATCAATGACCGCGGTATCTACGTTGAAAATCGGAATACCTGCATCTGCAATCTCAGCCAGTCCGGAGGTAATACCTGCGGAGTCAACCGGGATAACAAATACTGCATCGTAACCGCTGTTTGCACAGTCAGATAACTGGCTGAGCTGCTTGTTTAAATCATAATCCGGATCCAGGCAGGTATAGGAAATGCCGTTTTCCTTGCACAGCTCGCTGAGCTTTGCATCAATGGAACTCTGGAAAGTATTGTTTAAAGTATTCGTACAGAATGCAAACGATAAATCGCTGGTCTTTGCCTCAGCCCCCTGCGTATCTGCCGCTGCCTCAGAAGCATCGGCTGCCGCTGTTGTATCGGTACTGCTGGAAGAGCCGCATCCTGCCAGCATTGCTGCCATCATGCAAACTGAAAGACCTGCTGCTGTAAATCTAAGACTTTTTTTCATAAATCTGATCCTCCTCTTACTTCATCATTGTTTAGTGCATTTCAAACGGATTGTTATAGTTTTCTTTTTTACGTAAAAATTTTTCTCTCTGGAAGGAGTCTCCCTGTCTGATATCTAGATATTACTCTATTCCATGCCCTTTCGTCAATACTCTTGTGGCATATTGCACTAATTTCAGCGATATATTCATCCTGTTTTATTGATATTTATGCACTTCTACCGCTCTTTCTAATTTTTTACGTAAATTATATTTACCTTATCGTTTTGCTCCTATTTTTGTGCTATAATCAAAAAAACAGAAACACAAAACTGCGGCAAATTCAAATCCAGCCGCGCAGGAACAGCCGGACTAATCCGTGCCAGCAAGGGGGAGTTTTATGACCATCAAAGAAATCGCCGCAAAGGCAGGCGTCTCCATCGCCACCGTTTCCCATGTTATCAACCATACGCGCTATGTCAGCCCGGAACTGGTGGATAAAATCGAAGCTATTATTGAAGAAAGTGGATATTCTGAAAAAATCAAAAAAAAGGTGCGTAAAATCCGCAGCGGACGCAGTTCACAGATTGTCGCTGTCTTTCCAAATATCAAGAGCGCGCTCTACTGCGATCTGTGCAATCAGCTGCAGTCCTACGCGACCAGCCAGGGCTATCAGTTTTACACCGCCGTCACCAACGACAACCTGGAAGAGGAGAAAAGCATCCTGCAAAACTTAATCTCCAGTGCCAAGACCATCGGCATCTTTCTATCCCCGGCAAGCAGCAATCCGGCTACCTATTCATTTCTCTATGAATCCGGTATCCCGTTTGTATGTGTCGAACGATTCATCGATGACGATGTCACTCCGCGGATCCTTTTTGATTACACCAAAGCATTTCACTCCGCTACTTCCTATTTTTTTGAGAGCGGACACGAAAATGTGCTGTTTCTGGTAGAAAAAACAGACAGCCTCGCCAAACAGGACAAGATTGCCGGATATGAGCGGGCGCTTCTCTCCGCCAACCATACCCTGAGCAGTTCCTGCATCGCGGAGATCAATCTGTATCAGTCCAGTGATACCATCAGCCTGAATATTCAGAAAAGCATCACCCGGTATCTCCCCACCGCTATCATCGCCGGTGGAAACCGGCTGACTATGTTTCTTCTCAAGGCGCTGCGGGAGCTGGGAAAAGACTGTCCGCGCGATATTTCCATCATCGGATTTGACGATATGCTCTGGTGCGAGCTGACCGCCCCACCGCTATCCTGCATCCACCGGGACATCGACCAGATGGCAGAACTCGCCTCGCAGGCACTCTTTGACGAGATCAACCACCTCTCCGGCGCGCCTTTGACCCGCTATGCAGATGTAGAGCTGATTTTGCGTGATTCCACCCGGATCATCGACAACGGTCCGCTCGGTGAACACGCCGTCTCCCCGGACAGCATCCGCCTCTCCAAGGAGGAAAAACAGCTTTTGCGAACTGGAAATTACCGCGTCGCCATCTCCTTCCACTACACTGGAACCGCCTGGGCTGCCCTGCATCAGAAAGGCATCCGGGATGAACTGGAACAGTACGGAATCGATATTATTTCCACCATGGACGCCCATTTTGATCCTGCCCTCCAGAATATGCAGCTCGAAAGCATCAAAATGCAGCACCCGGACGCCGTCATCGCCATCCCCACCGACGATGTCCAGACGGGTCCGGCATTTCAGGAATTGTCCAAAATGACGCGGCTGGTCTTTTTAAGCAATGTCCCGCAGAATTTCAGCCGGAACAATTACGTCTCCTGTATCTCCGTCAATGAGCGGGAAAATGGCACCACTACAGGGCGCATGATCGGCGAATACCTGAAAGAAAAACCGCACGCCAAAGTCGGCTTCATCATCCACGGCGCCATGTTTTACGGCACTACCGAGCGTGATAACTGTGCCGAAAAAATATTAAGGGAATCCTATCCCGACATTGAAATCACTGCCAGAAAGGGATTTATTCAAATTGAAAATGCCTACAAGGTATGCTATGAGATGATAAACGAGCACCCGGATATCCAGGCGCTCTATGTGAGCTGGGACCGCCCCGCCCTGCTCGCCATCAAGGCCCTAAAAGCTTTGAACCGGACAGATATTGCTGTCTTTACCACAGATCTGGATTTTGAGATTGCAGAAGAAATGAATCAAGGATTTGTAAAAGGACTCAGCACCCAGAGACCATATGACCAGGGAAAAGCGGCCGCTCTTGCAGTCGCCAAATCCCTGGTCAGTGATAACGTTCCTAAATATATTGGAGTGCAGCCCTATGTAGTTCATGAAAAACAGCTGAAACGTGCCTGGAAGGATATTTTCTTTGAGGCACTGCCGGAGGAGCTGGGGGAGAAGCAGATGGGTCAGTAGCTATTTTCCAAACACATACACCTCTTCCGGATTCTTTACCAATGCCAGTTCTTTCTGTTTCTCTGTATCAAACCAGGCATCGATAGTCTCCAGAAGCTTCCATTCATCCAGTTTTTCTTTTTCTGTCACATGGGGATAATCGGTTCCCCATAGGACGCGCTCCGGCGCGTAGGCGGCAAAGGCACGGGCTGTTTTTGCCGCATCCTCCCACGGATAACCGATCTGTGTATTCAGATACGGACCGCAAAGCTTTACCCATGTATTTCCCTTGTCGATCCACCGGCAGATCTGTGCAAATGCCGGATCTTCCGTTCCCAGCTTCGGATCCAGACGTCCCATATGATCGATCACGATCTTTCCCGGGAGCTTCTCGATTTCCGATGCCCGCTGTACAAGCTGCATCGCTCCCATATGAAGCTGGGTATTCCAGCCATATTCCTTCGTCCGCTCTGCAAGCGGCAGACATTCTTCAAAGGAAACAACCGCATTCTTCGGGTTCCATACGCTAAACCGCAATCCGCGCACGCCACCCTGATGTAGGCGTTCCAGCTCCGCCTCGCTTACATTCTCCCGCACGACGGCGATTCCACGGCTGTTTTCGACTCCGTATTCCGCAAGGGCATCCAACAGACATGAGTTATCAGTTCCGAACGGCTTTGCCTGCACAAAAACAGCTCTTGTAAGTCCCAGTTCATCTGCTAATGCCCGATACTCCTGTACCGTTCCACGCTGGGATTCTGCCTTTCCATCATTCGGAAAGGCAGGGTCTATGATGTGGAGATGGGAATTGCAGGCATTTGCAATGGTTAATTTTTTTCTATCTTCCATATCTGTCCTCATCTCCTATTTTTTAACCTCCCGGATCACGTCAATCACGGTTCCATCCCGGTATTCTACCACACAGGTAACCTTATCGGTGCATTCAAGCGGCTTCGGCACACCGGTCATTGCCTCTGCCTGGCGCTGCAGATCTTCGATCGATACCAGTTTCAAGTTCGTTTTCTCCAGATCTTCCTTCAGCTCCTGATAATTTTTATGCTTCGGATTCAGGGCGATACCTGCTTCCGTCACAACTGCCGCTACTGTTTCACCCGGCGTACAGCAGGTAAAGACCCGTTTTACTACCGACGGGATACGTCCGCGGATGATCGGAAGCACAACAATCGGAATCTGCGCGCCGCCGGCTACATCTGGTCCTCCGCCAAGACCGCCCATCATCTGTCCGTTGCATCCCGTCAGGATATTCACATTGAAATCGGTATCGACCTCCAATGCTGCCAGAATACCAAAATCCTCCTGATTCAGCATACAGCCCTTGCGGGACGGATCCGCATATAATGTATTATCAATTTCAACAATACCCGGTTCATCCACGATGGCCTTGGCTGCCACCGCATCAAATGACTGCGAGCAGGCAACCGCCTTTACCAGGCCTTTCTGGTACATTTCCACAATCGCAGCCGGTACTCCGCCCAGTGCCATCGCAGCAGTCACGCCTTTTTTCTCCATTTCTTCTGCCAGATATTTCGTGCAGGCGATACTGATCGCACCAGCTCCTGTCTGGAATACAAAACCATCTTTAAATCGTCTGGAAGCCGCCATCACCTGTGCCGTCCGCTTGGCAATCAGAAGATCTCGCGGGCGCTTCGTCACACGGGCCGCACCGGCTCCGATCTTTTCTGTATCTCCGATCGACTCCACGGTCACCACATAGTCTACATACTCCTGGGAAATGCTGATCGGAATACACGGATATTCCACCAGATTGTCTGTCACTACAACCACACATCCTGCCGTATGGGCATCGATAAAGGAATATCCCAGTGCACCGCAGGCATTCGGTCCTACAAGACCGGTACAGTTGCCGTACTCATCTGCTGCCGAAGCTCCGATAAACGCCACGTCAACGGACAATTCTCCTGCCTCGATCGCCCTCGGTCTGGATCCATGTGGGCGGAGAATTACCGCATCCTCCATCAATCCTGACAAGACTCCGTCCCCGAGCTCGCCGCGGATTCCACTCGCCTCAATGTGTGTGATCGTACCATCTTTTACGAAATCCACGATCGATGGGTTTTTAATATTTACAACCGCGCTCGGTGCAAAGGTCAGCTTTTTAATTCCCAGTTCCCGGATCGCTGTCAGCACCTGTCCGATGACCTGATCGCCCTCCCGGAAGCTGTGATGGAACGAAATCGTCATTCCATCAGAAAGTCCGCTGGCTTTGATTACTTCTTTTAAATCTGTATAAAGCTTTTTCTCACCCGGACGCACATTTTTCAGTTTCCGGTTGGAATGTACGGTTCCCTGCGCTGTGCAGTCCATCTGTGCTGCACCCTGAAATGGTTTTACTTTATATGAACCGATCTGTTCCGGAAGTTCCCTGCCGACCGCATTGATCACTGTCTTACTCACCGTCCGCACCTCCTATCACCATACCTGCCGCTTTCGCTTTCTCAAGCACTGCCTTTGCGCGAAGTTCCATCGGCTTATCTAACATACTGCCATCCAGTGTAATGACGCCTTTTCCTTCCGCCTCACCCTGCTTCAGGGTTTCCAGCACGCGGATCGCCTGCTTAATTTCTTTCTCACTCGGCGCAAAGCTTGCATTTACGATGTCTACCTGTCCCGGATGGATCACCGTCTTTCCGTCAAATCCAAGGGCTCTGGAAAACTCAGCATCCGCCTTTAATCCTTCCATATCGCGGAAGTTCGAATACACAATATCAAGCGCATCGATTCCTGCCTCCCGGCACGCCATCAGAACCGCATTTCTGGCATAGAACACTTCCATGCCTTCTCGGCTGCGCAGCGCCCCCATGCTGGCGGTAAAATCTTCTGCTCCCAGCGCCATCGCTTCCACTCTCGGATCTGCTTTGGCAATCTCTCTCGCATTTAACACCCCCATGTAGGACTCAATGTTGCACCAGAACTTGATACTTCCCGGAACAATTCCGGCTTTTTTCTCAATTTCAGCTACTTTCTCGGAAATCCGGACAACTTCCCGTGCATACTCAACCTTCGGAATCCGGATCGCATCCGGTTTTACCCGCACAATCGCCTCCAGATCCTCATCGATATACTCAGAATAAATTCCATTGACCCGCACAACCACATAAACATCTTTCGGGCGCTGATATCGAAGCACATTGTATACCAGAAGACGAGCCGCGTCTTTTTCCGCTGCTGCCACCGAATCTTCTAGATCGTACACCAGACAGTCCTCGCCATAAAACACTGCCTGAATCAGGTTGGACGGCTTGCCTCCGCTGGCATAGAGAGAAGTTCTTTTTAAACTGCCTGCCATAACGCATCCTCCTTTGACCAGTCATATTTCTGTCCCAGGGAACGCAGAACCGCCGCCTGCATTCTGGCACGAATCACGCAATCGAGCGCCCCTTTATCCTGAAGCGTCACCTTCGCTGTATCAATTTCAAAATCTGCCAGCACCTCCCGCACTGTCTCTTCAATCGCATCGCCAAAAATCGGTTTTACCACACTTGTCAGCTCAATCACGATGCCTTCTTCCTCATTGGGAGATAAGGTAACCTGGATATCACCGGACTCTATATTACCGCATACGGCTTCTTTTTCTATCTTCATAAAGCCACTCTCCTTTTCTTTCTACTATCGCAAATCTTAGCTATTCACCTTTTCGTCCTATGCCATCATGCTCGGAAGCCAGGTTGAAAGTGCCGGAATTGCACCTACCAGTGCGATAACCGCCACATAAATCAAGATGCAATGCAGCAGATCCGGAAACATCTTATCAATATCGGTATCGACAATCCGGCTCGTCGTAATCAGGCACAGACCAACTGGAGGAGTCAGACCGCCGAGGCAAAGGGTCAGGCACATAAACATACCAAAATGAATCGGATCCAATCCCATCGCTGTCGCTACCGGAAGCAAAATCGGCGTTACAAGTACGATAATCGCAATAACCTCCAGAAAGCATCCAAAAACAAGGACAATCACAAAAGTAATTAACAGGAATACAAATTTACTGTCTACATACTGTACAAAGAAGTTTGCCATCAATGCCGGTACTTTCTCAACCGTCAGCGCATAACCAAACGCTGCCGAAGATGCCATCATACCAATAATCTGTCCAGCTTTTCCTACACCATCTGTTGTTACCTTGCAAAGCTCTTTTACCGACATTTCCCGATATACGATAACGGTTAAAAATGCGGACCATACAACGGAAATAACTGCTGCCTCCGTCGCCGTTGCGATACCCAGCATGATACTTCCCATGATAAAGAGCGGGGTTGTCAGAGGAAGTATCGCCCCTTTAAAGGAATCCCAGATTTCCTTTGTATCATAATGGCTCTTATGCCCTTCTACCATTCCATAGTCATTTTTCTTGCTCTGGAAAATAGAGTATAACGCCAGCCCTGCTGCTGCCATCACGCCCGGAATAATACCGCCGACAAACAGGCTTCCGATGGAAATACCGGCAGTTGCGCCATAATTTACCATAACGATACTTGGCGGAATGATGATTCCCAAAAGTCCCGATGCTGCAATGATTGAACCCGTAAAACGCTTACTATATCCTTTTTCCAGCATCTCCGGTGCAATGATGCCACCGATCGAAGCCGCTGTTGCCGGAGCCGAACCACAAATCGTTCCAAACATCGCACTAGATACAACTCCCGTGACTGCCAGACCGCCTGTCAGCGGACCTACTAACGCATTCGCAAACCGAAGCATTCTCCGGCTGATACCGCCTTTCCCCATAATATCGCCTGCCAGCAGGAAAAACGGGATGGCTAACAATGTAAACGAATCCACACCGCCTATCGTTTTCTGTACAAACTGCATCAGTGGATAACCACTCATCACATAATAAATTCCAGCTGAAATACCCATCGAAAATACGATCGGGACTCCCAGCGCCAGCAATATAAAAAAACTGCCAAACAACATTCCAAGCATCATTGTTCGTCCTCTCCTTTCCTCCTTATGCTTTCTTTCTCAGCTTCTGTACATCCTCATAAGAACGAATCAGGCTCTTTGCCGCCATCAGAAGCATACAGATAGGAACCACTGCATATTTAATCGCATTTGGGTAATGTAACACCGCACTTACGAATTTCTGATTTGCCAGCGTATAATCCAGACTTGCCTTAAAAATAACCAGAAATCCCATTGCCATCGCAATATTTAGTACACAACCAACGATCTCCTGTACCGCCTCCGGAAATTTTTCAATAACAAATGTTACTGCCGGATGACCTGCATCTGAATAATGAACCAGTGTCACCCCCATAAATGATACCCAAACCAGAAGCAATCTCGCCAGCTCATCACTCCATGCAAGCGGCGCTCCAAAGAAATACCGCAGAATGACCTGTGCAAATACCACCACGATCATGACTGCAAAACATAAAAAGGATAACGACCGCAGCACCTTCACTATCGCTTTCTCAAACAACATCGTCTCCGCCTCCTGTCTGCCAAAAACTATATTTTTGTTTTACTTGTGCAAATCTCAAACATACGTTCCGCTTGTCGGTACAAAAAAGCGCCCTCTGCCTGTTTCTCCGCCAGAAGGCGCTTTTTATTTACCGTTCCGGTCTCTGATTAATAGCCTGCATATTTCTTATACACATCCATCAGTTCAGAACCAATTACTTTCTCTTCCCACTCATCATATAATGGTTTCAGGACTTCTACGAATGCGGCTTTATCCACTTCGTTGACTTCCATTCCTTTTTCTTGCATCTTTGCTACCAGCTCTTCATCCGCCTGAACGTTTTTCTCGCGGATTCTGGTTTCGCAGGCATCTACCTCTTCCTGAATAATTGTCTGCCACTCTTCCGGAAGGCTTTCCCATTTTGCTTCGTTCATCAGAAGGCACTCATTTGTCCAGAAATGACCAGTCAAAGATAAATATTTCTGAACCTCATAGAAGGAAGAACTGTCGATTGTGCTGAGTGGACTTTCCTGTCCGTCGATTACGTTCTGCTGAAGTCCAGTAAACACTTCGCTGAAGCTCATGGAGATCGGCTGAGCACCTAGTGCCTCGAATACTGCCAGGCGCAGATCCGAAGTCGTAGTACGGAACTTGATTCCCTTCATATCTTCCGGCTTCTCAATCGGTCTTACATTGTTCGTCATATGGCGATATCCTAGCTCCATATAACCTAAGTTTCGTACCGCACCGTCAGATGCGATAATCTCATTTAATTTATCGCCATAATCTCCATCCAGCGCCTTATATCCATCTTCACGGGTTGCAAACATATACGGGAGATCCTCGATCGTCAGCTCTGGGTGGGTTGTACTCTGGAATGCGATTGTCTCCAGTGCCATATCGATCGTGCCCATATAGAGCTGTTCATACATCTCGCTCTCTTTTCCCAGAAGGGAATCTGCATAAATCTCAATATCAACACCGCCGTTTGTTCTCTCTTTGACCGCATCCGCCATCGCATATAATTCCTGTGTGATCAGATGGCTGTCCGCAAAGGAGAGTCCCAGCTTCACCGTAACCGGCTCTGCCGATACATCTGCGGAAGCGGCGCCCTGATCCGCTGACTTGGTATCTTCTTCTGTGCTCGAACCTCCCGAATTATTTCCGCATGCAGTCAGCGCGAGCGCTGTGATTGTCAAAACTGCCAATGTTCCTCGTACTCTCATAAATTTACCTCTCCCTCTTCGTTTGCTTATATGTTTTTTTGTCATCTCCTGTTAGATGATTGTTACTTTTTACAATACCTATCATATATTCTGACAGCCTTTTTGTAAAATATTGAAATCCGTTACATCCCATAAGTAAATTCTATGTCTTTCTTCTCTTTTACATTTTATTAACATATATACCCGCTAGAAAATCGGACACAACTTTGATAATATATAGACAGACATAATTTTTTATTGAAAGGGACAGCAGATATGACACTGAAAGATATGCAATATTTTTATACGATCGTACAAGAAAAAAATATAACAAAAGCGGCTTCCACCTTGTATATCGCCCAACCGGCTCTCAGTCAGTGTGTCCAGAAGCTCGAAAAAGAATTAAATGCCACCCTTTTGACCCGCACCAGCAGCGGCGTTTCCGTTACCGCCGAGGGAAAATGTTTCTTTGAATTTGTTGAACGAATTCTACTGGAACAAAAAAATTTCCAAAAAGAACTTATCGATGTGCAGAATGCAGAAGGCGGCGAAATTACGCTCGGATTTACCGGCACACAGGCTACCTATGTGCTGCCCTACTTTCTTCCTGCGTTTGAATCACGGCATCCAAATATCCGTATTCTCTTAGAGGAAGCAACCAGCAACGATATTGAACAGCGGCTTTCTAAGGGAACAATCGATATCGGCATCATCCATCCACCAGTCCTAAATCCCGATTTGGATTATTTTGAACTCAGCCGCGATCATATGGTTGTCGTTCCCCGGCGCACCAGCGGATATGAAGCCTATGTCCGAACTCACAAAAACCAGGCACATCCTTATATTGATATTGAATTTCTGCGAAACGAACCAATTGCCGTCACGCAGCCCTGGCAGCGCAGCCGCATGATTACCGAGCAAATCTTTACCAACGCCGGTTTCGCCCCGCGCTACCGGCAGGTTTCCCGCAATATCAGTACCATGGACGCCCTGGCACAAATCGACTATGCAACCGTCCTGATTCCGGAAAAGCAGCTCTCTCCTGCCTTGCAAAAGAAAGGATATTTTCTTTTAGAAGAACCGTATGACGTTCCATTTTCCTTCTATGTTGCCGTCAAACGGGACGGGTATA
>OGHJ01001939.1_pt1 | contig 19622 bp, 16 predicted proteins | sample 1571351 | NCBI WGS metagenome assembly OGHJ01 (sample SAMEA2582037, study PRJEB24529) | metagenome | biome: Human gut stool | place: China | collected 2011 | reverse complement strand
AGTGTTAGTCGGCGTGGGAAGCCGGATTGAGATCTGGAGCAGAGATAATTGGAATCAGTCAAACACCTACGACGACATGGAAGAAATTGCAGAAAATATGGAGGGTCTTGGAATTTAAGATGGCATTTGAGCATATGCCATTCAGTGCACGGGCATATCACCGTATTCTGAAGGTGGCAAGAACAATTGCGGATCTTGCAGGCAGTGAGATCGTAAGGAAGGAGGAGCTTCTGGAGGCAGCCTGCTACTGTCAGGGACAGGAGTGAAAAGGAATTAATACATATGAAAATAACGAAGAAGGAGGAGCCATATCTTTTCTGGCTCCACAATATACCGGAGCTTTCGGAAAAAGCGGCTGTGCTTTTGCTGGAGAACTGTGAAAGCCCGTCACAGATCTACCGGATGAGCAGGCAGGAGCTGAAGGAAAAGCTGATAGGCTGGGGCTGGCGGGATAAGGTGGCAGAAAGAAAGGCCGAGGCTTTTGAGCAGTTTCGGAAGGAGTGGAAGCTGGAACAGGCCTTTGAGGAGCTGCAGAAGAAACAGATCCGTATGATCACGGTTTTCCACAGGGAGTATCCAAGGAGGCTGTTTGCCATGGCAAGCCCGCCCATGGCACTTTACTGTATGGGGGAACTACCGAAGGAAAGGGACTGTACGGTAGCGGTGATCGGTGCCAGAGACTGTTCTGAATATGGAAGCTATGCGGCTTTTGCATTTGGGGAACGGCTGGGAAGGGCTGGAATCCGGGTAGTCAGCGGCATGGCGAGAGGGATTGATGGTATTGCACAGAAGGCGGCACTTGATGGCGGTGGAAGAACCTATGCTGTACTTGGGTGCGGCGCAGATGTCTGCTATCCGGCATCCCAACGGGGACTTTATGACAGGATCTGTGTACAGGGCGGTGTGATTTCCCCTTTTGTACCGGGAACACCGCCGAAAAAGCAGCTTTTTCCTTACAGGAACAGCATTGTGGCAGGTCTTTCAGATGCAGTCCTTGTGATAGAGGCCAGACAGAAAAGTGGTACCTTTATTACGGTAGATATGGCACTGGAACAGGGAAAGGATGTGTATGCAGTGCCGGGGAGACTGACTGACCGCCTCAGCGATGGCTGCAATCTTCTGATCCGGCAGGGCTGTGGTGTGGTACTGTCTCCGGAGGATCTGATCGCAGAGCTTGTGATGCTGAAAAACAGGGAGAATGGCAGTGACAGGACAAAAGACCTGCAGAAGAAACGAAGGCGGCAGGAGCAGGATAAGCAGATCAGCGGACAAATGAGCCTTGAACTGTCAGCGGAGGATGGGATACTGGGACTTCTTGATCTGGAACCAAAGTCAGCGGATGCCCTGTATGAGTCAGCAAGGCAAAAGGGAATGAAGCTGACTATGCAGGAACTGCTGACAGAGCTGATTGGCCTGTGCATAGAAGGAAAAGCCAGACAGGTATCCGGCAACTGGTTTGCCAGAGCAGTTGCGTATTCTGACTGAGATGGTATAATAGGGAAGAATATGGATTTACAGAAAAAGACAGACAGGGGTATAGATAGGTATGGCATTGTTTGGAAAAAGAGTACGAATCGGAGATCTGCTGCTTTCACAGGGAATGATCACACAGCAGCAGCTTGATACCGCACTCTCGGAGCAGAAGATCAGAAAGACGAAGCTGGGGGAAACGCTGATCGCACTTGGATATGTGTCGCAGAAGGATTTCTCTGATGTCCTGAGCAGGCAGCTTGGCGTAGAATCAGTAGACCTCCGGAAGGAGGGACTGCAGGATGCTGCGATCCGTCTGGTACCGGAGGATATCATGAAGAAATATGAACTGGTACCCTTTGCCATAGATGAGAATAATTCCAATATCCTTAAGATTGCCATGTCGGATCCTATGTATCTGCCGGCGATTGATGATGTCAGCCTGATCACAGGTATGGAGGTTGTGCCTTATTTTGCACCGACCGCCCAGATCGCCATGCAGATTGACCGTATGTTTGGTAAGAAGCAGGCGATGGAGGCTGCAGCCCAGTATCAGCTGGAGCATGCGGATGAGCTGAGAGAGGAAGAAGAGAGTGCATCTAGCGCAGAAGTAGACAATGCACCGATTGTAAAGATTGTAAGGACTATGCTGGAGCAGGCGATCCGTCAGGGAGCCAGTGATATCCATATTGAACCGCTTGAAAGAAACCTGCGGATCCGTTACCGTATTGACGGTGCCCTGCGTGAAGTGATGGATTACAACACCACACTCCTGCCGGCTATGGTAGCCAGAGTCAAGATCATGTCAGGACTTGATATTTCCGAGAAGAGAAAGCCGCAGGACGGCCGTCTGACCCTGCAGGTAGATAACCGGGAATATGATGTCCGTGTTTCCGTGCTTCCTACTGTATTTGGAGAAAAGACGGTTATGCGTCTTACCGCCAAGGACGGACTTTCCAGAGAAAAGAAATATCTCGGTCTTACACCGGAGGATGAGGAAAGACTGGATGGTATCCTGAAAAATCCTCATGGAATTATTCTGGTAACGGGACCTACCGGAAGTGGTAAATCAACGACCTGTTATACTGTTCTGAGCGAACTGAACCGTGAAGAGGTTAATATTATCACCGTAGAAGATCCTGTGGAAGCCAATGTGGACGGTGTAAACCAGGTACAGGTAAATGTCAAGGCAGACCTGACCTTTGCCAATGCCCTGCGTTCCATTCTCCGTCAGGATCCGGATATCATTATGATCGGAGAAATCCGAGACGGAGAAACAGCCGGCATCGCCGTTAAGGCTTCCATTACCGGACACCTTGTTATTTCCACACTGCATACAAATTCAACAGCAGCATCCATTACCCGTCTGATCGATATGGGTGTGGAACCCTACCTGATCGGTGATTCTGTAGTGGGTATTATTGCACAGCGTCTGGTAAGAAAGCTCTGTCCAAAGTGCCGCAAGGCAAGAGAGGCTACAGATCAGGAAAAGAAGCTTCTGATAGTGCCTGCAAGCATGCCTCAGACGGTATATGAACCGGTAGGCTGTGAAGACTGCGGAGGCATTGGTTACAGAGGACGTACTGCGATCTATGAGATCATGCCGGTTACTGCAAAGCTCCGTAACCGGATCCATGATAAAGTGACAGCAGATGAACTGCAGGAAATTGCTGTTTCCGAAGGAATGAGTACACTTCGTATGGCAGCAGCCAAAAAAGTCAAAGAAGGTATTACAAGCTGTGCTGAAATGATCAAGGTTGCCTATGATTATGAAGCAGATTAAAGAGAAAAGGACAGGGGAGCAGAAGCAAAATGGCTGAATTTCAGTACCGGGTGATCACCCCGGAAGGGAAAGAAAAAAAGGGCACCATGGAGGGGAAAAGCGTAGAGCAGGTTACCGGTGTCCTGAAAGCACAGAAAAATGTTATCTTAAGTGTATCGGAAGCCAGTCTGATGAACAGAGATATCAATTTTTCTCTGGGAGGCAGGGTAAGTGCCAGGGATTACAGTATTTTCTGCCGGCAGTTTGTCAGTATCATCAGTGCCGGTGTCAGCATCATCAATGCGCTGGAAATGATGAGGGATCAGACTGAAAACAGAACGCTGAAAAAAGCGCTGGGTGAAGTATATGAAGATGTGTCAAAGGGTGAATCCATGGCAGGAGCCATGAAGAAGCATTCCAAGGTATTTCCAAGCATGCTCTGCAATATGGTAGAGGCAGGAGAGGCTTCCGGAAGCATGGAGGTTGCCTTTGAGCGTATGGCGGTACAGTTCGAAAAAGAAAACAAACTGAAACAGTCAGTAAAAAAAGCCATGATCTACCCGATTGTACTGTTAGTAGTTATGGTTGGCGTTCTTTTCCTTATGATGATCTGGGTTATCCCGAATTTCATGGGAATGTTTGCGGAGCTGGATACAGAGCTGCCACCGATCACGCAGGCAGTTGTAAATATGAGTGATTTTGTAATAGCCAAATGGTGGCTGATCCTTTTGGTAGTGGCAGCAGCGATTGCTTTATTTAAGGCTTATGCGGCAAGCCCGTCGGGTAAATTTGTACTTGGCGGCATTGCACTGAAAATCCCCGTTTTTGGAAAGCTCCAGACAAAGAGTGAGTGTGCCAGACTGGGAAGAACCTTATGTACACTGCTTGGTGCCGGAGTGCCAATGATGGATGCGATCGAGATCACAGGAAGATCCATGGAAAATGTCCACTATAAAAAGGCCATGATGGATGCCAAAGATCAGGTTATGAGAGGTATGGCACTGTCAAGACCACTAAAGACCTGTGGACTTTTTCCTCCGATGGTAGTACATATGGTATCTATTGGTGAAGAAACCGGTAATATTGAAACTATGCTGGAAAATGTAGCCAATTACTACGAAGATGATGTACAGGTGGCCACAGAGCAGGTTATGGCACTGATGGAGCCCATGATCATCGTTGTCATGGCAATCGTAGTTGGTGTCCTGATCATGGCGATCATGCAGCCTATGCTTACCTTATATGAATCGATCGGTTAAGCCGTCAGGCGTTCCGGATACTGTGTGACCAGGGAGGGAAAATGGAGACTTTTTATTATGAAGTAGTCAGTATAGATGGTGACTATGCCAATTTGAAACGTACCGATATTGAAAGTGATGAGCTGAAGCTGGTGGCAAGGGCACTGCTTCCACCTGAGATCCAGGAGGGCAGCAGGCTTAAGTATGAGTGGCTCAGCTATCAGATGATCTGAAATTAGAAATAAAACATAACAAACAGATAGAATAAACGAAATAACGTTTATTTACAAACGAAAACTTCTATGATATTTTAAAATCAAAGCATAGAAGTTTTCTTTTTTACAGCTTGTTTTAATGACATTTGTAAAGGATGTCAGAGACGGTTTCATGCTGATGCTGGAAACAGGCTGGTCTACAGGGAATCTTCCCTTCTGAATGATCTGTCAGAAATCAGAAAAGTCCGTGCTTTTATCCCAAACATGAAAAGCAGAGGATCCTGTCTGATACTGATGGACTGTATATTTTTGAAGGACAGTCCTGCATCCATTTTATACCTGGTGGATCTTCTGGAGAAAAGGAGGAGATCTATGGGGAAGGATGCAATATGTATGGAGGAATTCCTGCAGGATAAGGAGCGGTTTGCAGATCTTTTTAACGGGAGTCTGTTTCTGGGGAAGCGGGTGATACTCCCAGAGGAGCTGCTATCAGCCTCTGAAAAATATGCAGAGCAGAGAGAAAAAGAAAGTCCCCTGCAAAAGAAAAGAAGAGAACGGGATGTGAAGATGTATTTATCCTGCGGCACACAGCTCCGGATCCTGGCAGTGGAGGCACAGAAATATGTGGATTACAGCATGCCGGTGCGCTGTATGAATTATGATGCGCAGGAATATATGAAGCAGCTCCGGGAGCTTCAGCAGAAGAACAGCAGGCTGATCCTTGAAAAGAAAGTAATGCCGACTACGGCAGAAAGACTTTGCAGGGTGATGAAAACAGACCGTCTGCATCCGGTTTATACCATGTGCCTGTATTATGGAAGGGAGCCATGGGATGGACCGAGAGATCTCTGGCATATGATGAGCTTTGAAGCTGTAGGGAGAGGACGTGAGGACAGTCTGCTGTTCAGGGATTATCCGATGTGGCTTGTCTGTGTCAATGAACAGACAGATCTGAGCCACTATCATACGGATATTAGGGAAGTGTTTCAGATCCTAAACTGTCGTGGAAACAAACAGGGAATTCTGAATCTGCTGCAGGATAAAGCTTATGGAAACCTGACGGAAGAAACATGGGAGACGATAGCGACACTGACAGACTGGCCGGAACTATTAAAGAAAAAGAAGAGGTATCAGAAAACGGAAGAGGAAGGAGAAGGATACGATATGGACAGTGCATGGAAAGAGATACTGGCAGACGAGAGAGCCAGAGGGAGAGAGGAAGGAAGAGAGGAAGGAAGAGAAGAAGGAAGAGAAGAAGGAAAGACCTCAATAATCCAAAATATGATCAACCGGAATTTTTCGGATAAAGATATCAGGGCAGCAGTGGAGTGCAGACAAAAAACAATCGACGAGATAAGAGAGAAAAATGCCTGTAAAATAGCAGAATAGGAAAAATGATACAGCAGAATGTAAAAAAATCGAAGAAAATGCTAAATCAATCTGTACATTATGACGATAAAGTGATAGAATGAAAAAGCATTAAGCGGAATTATGCGATAAATAACATGTTCTGCTAAAAAGGAAAAAGGAGAGATAGTTGTTATGAAGAAACAAAAGAGTATGGGAAACAAGGGATTTTCTTTAGTGGAGCTGATTATTGTAATTGCCATTATGGCAATTTTGGTTGGTGTATTGGCACCTCAGTTACTGAGATACGTTGAGAGAACAAGAGTATCAGCAGATACACAGGTTGCAGATTCTGTTAAGACAGCAATCACAACAGCTATGTTAGATCCAGCTGTCATTAGTGCAACAACACCTGGGACACCTGCAGCAGGAGCTACCTTGGATTTAGCAACAGCAGCAGATTTTACAGGCGCATTTGGAACTGCAGTTGCTGAGACATTGGGATATGCGGACGTGGCTACTATGACTGGAACAAATGGCATTGTTTCAGAATTACAGTCTAATGGAGCAAGCGGTATTACAGCGACAATTGATGCTACAGGAAATAGAGTTACAGTTACTATTACCGGTAGCGATGATGGAAATGGAAACGCAATTACAGTAGGCTAAACATAACTCATTATGATCAACCTAATCTTATTTCTCATGGTATTCCTTTTCGGGATCACCATTGGAAGCTTTTTAAATGTATGTATATACAGGATTCCAAGGAAAGAAGATATCGTTTTAGAACGTTCCCACTGCATGAGCTGTGGGAACGTTTTGAAGTGGTATGAGCTGATCCCGGTGATCAGCTTCCTGATACAGGGTGGGAAATGCAGAAGCTGCAAGACAAAGCTTTCTATGCAGTATCCTCTTATTGAACTGGCAAACGGACTGATTTATATCTGGATCTTTGCTGTAAAGGGTTTTGGACTGGAAAGTGTACTGTTTTGTGCATGTGCATCTACTCTGATAGTGATCAGCATGATCGATTTCAGAACCTACGAGATACCTTTTGGATGTAATCTGGTTATTCTGGCTCTTGGTGCTGTCCGGCTTATATTAGACCTGCCACATTGGTACGACTATGTGATAGGTTTTTTTACTGTCAGTGGGATTTTTATGATTATTTACTGGATCACCAGAGGCAATGGAATCGGCGGCGGTGATATCAAGCTGATGGCGGCAGCAGGTCTTCTGCTTGGGTGGAAGGAGATCCTGCTTGCACTGGTGATCGGATCCGTAGCGGGATCTGTCATTCATTTGATATTGATGAAGGTACAGAAAAAAGACAGAGTGCTGGCATTTGGACCATATCTTGCACTGGGAATTTTCTTTGCAATGTTATACGGGAATGCTATAATAACATGGTACTTACGTCTGTTTTTTTAGAACAAAGACGGGAAATGACGGACGGCTGAATGCCCGGATGCCCGTAAAGATATTTATATGTAGGAGAAACAGCTCAAAACACAGAAGAAGGGAGAAGAGTTATTCATGGGAAATATACTCTCCGTATTAATAGAAAACAGTGATATGAGGATCTGCGAAATTGCCAAAAGCGGTGCTGTGATCACTGTGAAAAATGCTTTTCAGGTGGAGCTGCCATCCGGCACAGTAGATGATGGTGTTATTGTAGACGTGGAAGCTGTCGCAAAGGTACTGTATGCTGCACTGAAGAATAATAACATTAAACGTGGAAAGATCGTTTTTGTCATTACTTCAAGAAAAATCGCAAATAAGGAAGTAACCCTTCCTTATGTAAAGAACGAAGCCAAGATTGAAGAAATGATCAAAGCTAACATAGAAGACTACTTCCCGATGAATAATCTGGAAGATTATATTATCCGGCATACGGTACTGGAAACAGTAGAGAATGCCGAAGGAAAGAATAATAACATTCTGGTAACAGCGGTGCAGAAGCAGATGGTAGAGGAATATTACCGCCTGGCTTCCATGCTGAAAATGCCGGTGGAAACAGTTGATTATTATAATAACTCTCTGTACCAGCTTCTGAGAAAGCAGCTGACGCAGGGGGTTGTACTGGCTATCCAGATGGACGAAAATGCCACCATGGTCAGCATCATGCGGGATAAGGTGCAGCTTTTCAAAAGATCCATACCTTATGGAAAGCAGACTATTATCAGAAACCTGGCTGAATTTAAGAGCATAGACGAGGAAGAGGCAGAAGCGATCCTGTCAGATCCAAGAAAACTGGATCAGGAGCTGACACCGGAGGAATACAGTGAAGTGATCCGCGATTTCTCATCTTCCGTAACAAGAATGGCAGAATTCCATACCAGCAGGAATCCTGGTACTGTGATCGAACAGATCAGACTGATGGGAACCGGAATCAATCTGATCGGCTTTACTGAGATCCTTGGCAAGGAGCTTGGACTTGAGGTAGTGACCATCAAGGAGCTGAATGGAGTAAAGATTGCCAAGAAGAATCTGCACGGACTGAATTATGAGCTGCTGGCTGACTATCTGCCCTTACTTGGTGCTCTGACGCAGTCTCTGAATTTAAAAGCAGGGGAACAGAAGAAAGGTACGGACTGGCATAGGATCGCTTACCTGCTGATCGCAGTTGCACTGCTTGCCAATGCAGCCATGGCAGGATTCTTTATCTGGCAATACTTTGCCATGAAGGGAGTAAAGGCTAATCTGGAAACGCAGATCGCAGCAGAAGAACCGGCAGAGGCAGTCTATAATGCATATAATAACGCACAGTCGGATTATGCACAGATAAAAGAATATTATGACAGTACGAAGAACAGTAATGAGATGCTGTATACGATGATTCTTGATCTGGAAGAGGTGATGCCGGAAAGCGTCGGAATTACAAACCTGACTGCAGAAAATGGAGCGGTAGATATTACAGGTGTTGCAGGAGGGAAAAGCGCACTGAGCAAGTTTGTGATTGAACTGAAGAAGCTTTCCTATGTATCCAATGTAAGGGTGGAAAATGTAGCAGATACATATGATGAATTTGGAAATAGTACATCTGCTTTTAATCTTAACCTTCAATTGAATTTTCCTGAGGAAAATAGTGAGGAAGTGACGGAAGAGGAAAATGCAGAAGAACGTACAGGGGAGGACAGTGAATCATGAAACTAACGGAAAAGGATAAAAACCTGTTATTGATTCTTGCTGTAATTGCAGCTTTTTGTCTGCCTCTTGTATTGCTGGTACAGCCGGCAATGAATAAATGTGAAGCTCTTACGCGTGAGATCAGTGAACTGCAGAGCAGAAAAAGCTACCTGGATCAGATTGTAGCGGCAGGCAGTACTTATCAGGAGGAAGCCGAAAATATTGCAGTGAAAAAAGAAGAGCTGATGAACCGTTTCCCTTCAGATATTCCGCAGGAAGCCAGTCTGCTTTTTATGGATAATACAGAAAAAAAATTACCGATCTCATTATATCAGGTGGGATTTGGTGAAGATGTAGCAATGCAGATGACATCGGCGCCAACGCAGGAAGCAATTGATCAGGTAGAGGCAGATACTGGAGATGTGACGGATGATTCTGTCTATGCAGATACAACCAGCCAGACAGCAGTTACGTTAGGACTTACCGGAATATCAACAAGTACAGATTTTTCATATACGGCTGGATATGAGGAATTCAAAGAGTTCCTGGATTATATAGAGAATTATAATGATAGAATGGTCATTACCTCACTTACAGCAAGCTATGCAATGGATATGAATCAGGTAAACGGTAATTTTACACTGATCCAGTATGCATTAAAGGGAGAAGACCGGAATCCTGTCAGCTTTTTGGAACCTGAGATGATTCAGGGAACCAATAATATATTTACGCAGGCAAGCGGGGTGTTTAATGAGGAAACTAATCAGAGTGCTCAGTTTTTCCTGATGCTGAATCAGCCGGACGCAGATGATGAAGCCTTTATCATGGGGCAGATGTCAGATGTGGCAGAGAAAACCTATCTTGTAAATGATGAAAACAAATTACAGAAGGCTGCGATCGAATTTGAAGGTACGGATGGCGAGTATACAGCATATTACAGCGTGGGAAAAGAGAAAACAGTAAAAGAAGGAATTCCTTTTACTGCAGATGGACAGATCGGATTTGAAATTTTAAGTTCTGAAAGGGCAGATGATAAGGACAAGGTATCTGTTCAGGTAGATATTGTTAACAACACAGATACGATCGTATATCTTTCTGTACAGAACGATGATGAAGAAAATCCCAGAGTAACGATCAAGGGAAAGACGGGGGATATTTTTACAAAGTAACAAGAGATAAAAGGAAGCGATTCCATGAAGGCAATGAAATTTAACAGCAGAAATGGTAAAAACGCAAATGAGGGCTTTAGCTTGGTTGAAGTCCTTGTTTGCGTTGCTATTATTTCTATTATCAGTATCCCTATTCTTCAGGGAATGAGAACAGCAGCAACACTGAATTTCAAAGCAAACAATACCCAGAAGGCTACTGCATATGCACAGGAGGAAATCGAAAAGATCAAAGCGCTGACAGTTCAGCAGTACACGGACAAAATGAGTACAGAGGGAGTAGTAAGGACAGACATTGTCAATGGGGATCTGTTCCCGGACGTTTATAATAATGCGGAAAGTATTAAGGCAGTATTCAGTGGTACAGCTGATGCAGAGAAGGAAAAGGAACTCTTTACACCCTTTTATTTTCAGAAGGATGATGTGTCGATATCTGGCAGGACGTATACTATGAGGGCAATATTTGAGCCGGCTGTGTACAGCCGGGAAAATGCAACGGGAATGGCATCGGATATAAATGTATCGGCACTGGTGAACGTGACGGATGCAGATGCGTCCAGATATCCTGTGATCTCAGATGAAATTAACAGCTATGAGGCTGCTTCCGGCTCAGTCAGTGCAGTAGTAAGGAATCTTCAGAACAGGTTGTCTGCCAAAGGGATTTCCATGACTGCAGATGAGATCAGCAGGCAGATTGAGAAAGACATTAATATAGAAATTAAAACAGATGATTCCGGCAGTGCCACGATCAGTGTGAACTGTGATGTAACGTACCGGTGCGGCGGAGAAGAACTGAATTACAGAGTATATACGGGAAGCTATCCGTATTCCCCGACGAAAAGTGAAAAAAATGCGGATTCTTCCATTTCAGAGGAATGCGGTGAAGGAAGCGGAGGAAATGTATTTATTTTTGCCAGAGCTTTTCAGCCGGAGGGAATTACACCAACAACATCAGAGCATTGCAAAAATACGATTACAATTACTGGTGGCGGGACGGAGAATATGCCTGTAAATGTATACCTGATCAGAGGTTATTCTTTTGATAACACCAAAACTTATAAAACTGATTATAATTTTGATGAGATTACAATATTTGGCATCAATTATTTCAGCAGTGAATCCTATTACAAAAACGGAGAAATCAATAATGGCAATGCAGGCAGCTTCTATACTAATATCAAAAGTAACCTGTGGGATAGAAGCGGTATGATCGATGCGGATGCATCGGAGCTGGAGAAGCTGATCGGCAAAGGGAATTATGAAGCACGCTGTTATAAGATAACGGTGGAATTATTGGATGAGGATGGAGAAGCTGCAGTCAGGGTAGAGTCTACCAAGATAGAGAAGAAATAGGAAATCTGATAAAGACAAGGGGATTGTTAATGTCGGGATATGGCGTGATAGTTAAAGAAAAAAGTAAAGGTAAGTACCGGAAAAATGACGGCTCAACATTGATCACAGTACTGGTTGGAGTCAGCTTTATGGTGGTACTGGCATCAATTATTCTGTCAGTCAGCTTTTCCAATCTGAAGATGAAGCAGCTGGAGTATCGGAATAAAAGAAACTTTTATGAGGATGAACAGGTGCTGGATGATGTGTATAACGGACTTGGAAGAGATATTTCGGAATATCTGGCCAAGGCATATAACGATACCCTTGCTATGGTAACGATGGCAGACGGGACTTCACAATATGGAAGTCAGACAGCAGCTTATCAGCAGTTTGTAAACCTGTTTGGGGGCAGACTGGAAAGTAAATTCGGAGCTGATGGGGAGCACAGGGACGAAACCCTTGCTATTCTGCAAAGCTATCTGACGGTAGCTGCAACAGGGCAGAATGCGGATGGCAGTACGGCAAAGCAGGCAGAAGTATTGGATTATATACAGACGAAAGTGGAAAATGACGCTGCTGGCAGCATGGCAAGATATACTTTTGAAGGTGTGACAGTCAGGTACCGGGAAGTGACAAGTAATGCAACAACAGGGTTTGAAGCAACCGTGACGACAGATATCGTGGTTGAGGTGCCTTATATCAGCTTTTTTCAGGATTATTCCAGAGTACTTGATTATGTACTGATTGGAAATCAGGGTATTTACTTCAAAAATGCGGATGCAAGGATTGAAGGAAATGTTTATGCCGGAACGGATTCCAAAGATAAGAATGCTGCGTATCAGGGATATCATTATTCTGAAGGCAAGGTATATGATGGCATGAACCTTTATCAGAGTAAGATCACCTTTGCAAATACCAATTATTTGATCACGAAAGGAGATCTGAATCTGTGTGAGTCAGATTTGACAATATCCGCTCCAGGAGGTAAGAAGGCAGTTACTAATCTGTGGGCTGAGAATATCAGAACTGTTGAAAATAATCATCCAGGAGTGCCGGTAACAGGAAAAGATGCACCTGCAAATACAAGTACGTTATCAGCAGATGCTAATTTTTATCTGGCTGATGATTTGGAACTGAATGCAAGAGGGAGCTCAGCATCTCTTCGTGGCAATTATTATGGTTACAATAATAATAAAATTGTCAGTGGAACGAATTCAGCTTATGAAACAACAGGAAAAAATGAAACCCGGAATCAATATAAGGGAGAAGCAGAAGGCAATGGTGCGGCACATGCCAGCAGCTCATCAATTATCCTGAATGCCAATGATACAACTTTAGATCTGACCGGACTTGACAGTCTTATTGTTACAGGCCTTGCTTATGTGGATATTAAGAATCCGGAAGCTTCTTATGCGGATACAGAAAGTGCAGGAGATAAGCTGGATGAGTATCAGACAGGAGAATCACTGGCGCTTCGCTATAATCAGCTTTTATATCTGGCACCACAGGAAATCCTGTATGAAACAAATCCGGTGGAGGGACAGACGAAAAACGCAGGTGCAGCAGATTATATTAATGTGAAAGAGGCGTGCCCACCAGTGGGGGATGAAAAATCAAAGCTGACAGAATGGTTTGGAAGTGGAGAACTCAATCCCGCTGATCCTGTTACAGCAGTGGAATATAAGGTGAATGGAAAGAATTATGTTTATTTTTACCTGAATTTCCAAAGTGAGTCAAATAAGGCCAAATATGTGGAAGAGGTCATGAAGGCTGTAGAGCCGGCAGAAACCTCGGCAGAATATACAAAAGAAAAACAGAAGTGGGAATTAAAGCAGAGCGTCTTAAAAAGAGCAGAAAAAGCCAGAATTGAATCTAATATTCAGATCGATGGCAGTGGCTGCAAGATCTATACTAAGGGTGCAGTAACAAGTACAACAGATGGAAGCGCTATAGATAATACGGCTGCGAAACCGGAGGTGTATACAGAGAGCCTGAATATGGCAAAGCATTTTGTATATTTCACTAAGAGGCTGGATCCGGCAGAGGCGCATGGAATGGTAGATGATGCGCTGGATCTGGACAGCCTGAATTCTGATATTTCGGCGAAGGGATTATCAGAAGCAGAATTACCGGCGGGTTATTTTGTTAAATTTGATAACATTGTGAATGATAAAGATAATATGGTGAAGGGATATCAGGTTATTGTCAGAACAATTAACGGTTCTGCTCCTACAGTAATCAATCAGGATGTTAAAGGGATTATCATCTGTAAAGGTGATGTTATCATTAACGGCAGTATAGAAGGACTTGTTATTGCAGGTGGAAAGATCACGGTATCTACTTCAGGGACGATTAAAGCAAACAGGGGAATTGTACAGACGATTCTGGAGGCAGAGCAGAAAGAACTTTCCGGAATTAAAGAGGACAAGGTAGACAGAGATTTCCTTGCAGGCTACGCAAGCTATTACTTCAGGCAGGCATTGGTAAATGATACACTTGTGAGTGAAACAAATCATAAATATAATGATACATCACAGCGGATAACCAGTACGGAGTATACGGATTTTATGTATTATGAGAACTGGCAAAAGGGAGAAAGACACTGATAAAACTTTCGGGAAACAGATGATGGAACTTAGGCAATGGACAAAACAACAGAATAAGGGAATGACGCTGATAGAAGTACTTGTTGTCGTTGCGATTCTTGCCATTACAGTTGGCATAGCAGGGGTGAGTATCTCACTGGCAACGAGCCGGGATGCGGAAAAAAGTGCAAAGATTATCAATGACGCTTTGGAGAGCAGCAGAATGTATGCCATGTCCAAGACGGGTACCTTCGAAGTGATCATAGATGGCAGTGCGCATACTGTTTCGATTGCTGATGCAGGTGAAACGGAAGAGCTGCCGGCAAAGGTGGATATCTTTTTCCCGGATATCACAGATGCAGGTACGGCGGCTATTACCTTTGACAAGTCCAATGGACGGGTACAGAGCATTACCGTAGATGGGAGTAATTATACAGAAAAGATGCTTCGCATTTCTTCCAGAAACCAGAATGGAAAAACGGCTACGGTACTGTTGATTGTAAATACTGGAAAGCATTATGTGGAGTATAACTGATAGCAGATGTTGAGTAGAAGTTTTAAAAGTGGGAAAAAAGACAGTAAAGTCAAATACGATAACAGAGGACTGAGTCTGGTAGAATTACTGGTTGCCTTTGCAGTGAGTGCGATCGTATTGTCCGGTCTGGCATATCTGATGATCAATGTGCTGAATCTGTTTGGCAGGACAAATGTGAATGTGGAGCTGCAGAATGAGTCTCAGACAGCGATGAACCTGGTGATCGACAATATCATGGATGCGGGCGGGCTGTGCATGATAGAAACAGATCATGTACCAGTACCTGGTGATACGGGAAATACACCAGTATGTGTTCTGCTTGGAAAACTGACGATCAATGATGCGGATTACGAATCGGTATCCTTTGTGGGAGATGCTGTTATATGGGATCCTGCGGAAGAAGAGATGTATCTTCTGACATATCAGAATGTGACGGAAGGAGCGCTGACTGCTTCCGGTGCGGGGTCAAAGTCAGATGCAGCGTTGATTGCTGTAGAGGAGATAAAGAAGCAGGTGTTAAATCTGTCAGTGGAAGACAGAAAACCTTTTCTGATGGCAAGACATGTGACAAGCTTTGACCTGCGGCCTGCTGATTATTATCAGTTTCCGGATCCTGGAAGTAAACCGGATCCGGATCAGCCGGGACTTTCAAAGACAGTTTATTATTATCAAAGTCCCGTTGTGCTTTCCCTGCATATGGAATTTGCAATGGAATATAAAGCAGGCCGTGAACTGACAAGAGAAATGGATGATGATATATCCATACGGAGCAGAATTCCCTGTATCTATTTGCAGAGAAGGGGAGGCAGCATGCTGCCGTATTATGATGATACCATGAGATAACAGAGGATGATATATGGCAAAGCAGAAAGAAACGGGTAAGAAGAAAAATGGAGTATTAAAGGTACTGATAGGCATAGGAACAGTAATGCTCCTTTCGTTATGTGCCTTTTTCTATATTGCTGTATTTCAGGAGGACAGAAAGCAGACAGAAAATGAGCAGGAGCAGCTTACGGCAGAGGTGTCCTATGTAGAAGATGCAGAAAATATGGCACCTATCATCAAGTCAGGCTCTGAAGATAACAGAAAGGTTACCAAAATAATTGAAGTAGTACCACACCAGATCTGCTCAGCCTTTCCCTATATGGTGGATTGGGGGACAGCGGAAGATTATAATGAAAATCTGATGGTCGGTTATGAAGGTATGCGTTATATCATGTTTGCTAACCTGGATGGACATATTGGTGGAAGCAAAGACCGTATTACAAGAGATGGCAGCCCGGAAAAGCTGTATGAGCTTTTTGGATATGATACTGTCGAATTTCATAATGCATATGGCAATTCACCTTATACGGGAGAGTGGCAGTCAAAATACTGGCGTATTTACGAGAGTGATAATAACGTTATGAACGTAAACGGTTATTTTGAATATGTGGGAGCCGGAAAGGGACTGTATGATATTGATACCGGTACTGTAGTTGAGAAGGAAGATGCTGCACATTATGGTATCCGCTATGAAATGACGGCTATGGATCGGAAAGGCAGTGAGAACCCAAAGGGAGAGTATACAGTTAAGGATCCCGTGTGCTATGTGGCAAAGGATTATATGCCGGCATATAATCCGGATACTTCTAAGATTAAACAGTGGACCGGGTATCATTATCTGCTGAAGTTTGACTGCAAGTCAGCAACGAGCGCAGATTATCGTATTTATCATGTGGCAGGGAAAAGTACAACCAATGCTTCTCTTGCTTATGAGTATCAGGCCTATCTGGCAGAAGGGGTAAGCTGGGATAATGGCTATGAGTACCAGAGCGGAGGAAACTATAAGCCAGACCAGATCACAGCAAAGTCTGCCAGTGCTTGGGGAGAAGCAAATTATGCCGGTAAATATCTGCGGGTGGAGAGCAGTAAAAATAAAGATGGAGCAGCAGGAGTAAAGAACGGGTATTTTAAACTATATGATGCAGTAACAGACAGAACAAGCATTACGGATGATACGGTTCTTTATGATGTGACCTTTCAGGAGGCTGTATCAGGTGGAAGCTATGTCCTTTCAGCAGCAGGGGTAAAGAAGGTCATTGATGCAGGAGCTGCCAATGGAAGTGCATACAGCCAGATACTGTTTGATTATGTGGGAGCAGGAAAAGGAAATTATGATGTGTCCTTTATTTATGCACCGGCAGGTGCAGGCGGCAGTACCTACCTTGGGAAAAGATATGCGGCTTCCATAGATAAAATTACTTTTAATGGAGGAAGATATGCACTGGCGAGCAGTGTCAGCCAAAAGGAAGATTTGTATGTAGCCGGAAAAGGGGACTATTCCAAGCTGGTAACCTCTATAGACTGTAAAGGGATTACCTATGATAAGACAGGAAATGGAAGAACCTCTGATTCCTGGGCTCCGGCCGGTGTCAGTATGGGGCTTAGTGATTCAAATTCAGAAAGAGGAAGCTGGATCTTTCATGCAGTATCTTCAGATGAGTCAAATGGTGTGACCAAGGTAGATAATCTTGGAACGGCCAGACGGATATATGTATATAATCAGAACAGGAAGAACTGCTATTATGCACACAACCGTTTCTCCAATAATGAGTGGTTGAAGCTGCTGATCCTGATGACAAATGATGCGGGAACAGAACCCCTTGCCTGGCAGGATTACCGGAATGGATCCCTGACTGCAAAGCAGATCAAGGAAAAATATAAGGACGAGCTGGCCAGATTTGATGAAAGAAACCGGATAGAGATCGTGCAGAGAACGCCTGGGCAGCTGACTGCAGAGGAAGTAGAGGAAGCTGACCTGATCTACTTCTCGGAGCGGGAAGGCGTGTCTGGTATGTCTAATAATAATGGTACAGCGTGGAATTATATCAATGAGCATTTCTGCGGGGGTAAGCTGCAGCCGTTTGTGACACCGGAACAGAATATGCATTATCAGGATGATCTGAGTGCTTCTGCGTTGATGGCGATTTACAAGTATTGCATGCATGATCAGACAACAGCTCTCATGCTGGATATGGATATGATAGCATCCAGATATATCAGTGATGGAAAGTATGCAGAAAAGAATATCGGCAAAATGGTCATGATGCTGGATCTTCTGGGAGAACCAAAGTATTTCGCTGATTTTATCGATGGGTATCCGGAGCATGATGCTCATCCTGATTATTCGGCAATAAACCCTGAAACAGCTGAGATTACAGTTTACAGGCAGAAGAATGATAATAATGTATTTAACATGGGTAAATACAATCTGGAATGGAAAAAAGGAGCCAGTGATGCGGGAGAAGAACTGGAGCCGGAAACTTATTTTAGATGGGATGAGAATTTCTTCAGGATATTCAAAGTTATAGAGTACGATTGGGGAAAAAATCTTGATTGGGGGACTGTGGGATATCTGAATGGATGGAGTGACAGCTTCCCTTTGGGAGGAATTACGTATTATGATAAGGATGTACAGGATGACTGGACGTGGTATGCACCGAATTACAGTACAGGGGTATTTAATGAGTTCAATAGGACTCTGAATATCTGGAAGATCCTGCACAACAGAAATAGTAAGGAAAGCAGTGAACCGGTAATAGAAGTGACAAATGCGGATGGAAGCAGAGTGCCGGAGAGCAGTAATATTCTGACAACTTACTATTATTATCTGGATGGATATAGTACATTGGTGGATGATGATTTTGAGATTGATTTCAGAGTGAACTGGCTCCCGATCGAAGTATCAGAGCCTAATTCACTGGTATCTCTGACGGTGGAAGGAGAAGATGGCGGAATTGTTGCAAGTATCGACAGTCCACAGTATAAGACGGATTATTCCTGTAATGTAAAGGGTGATTTTGTTGTGGATGGAGAATTAAATCCTGCGATAACGTCGAAGAATTATATTATCAGGGCAACTGATTCACAGGGAAAACAGGATGCAGTACTGGTAAGATTTATCGTCCGTGAATCCTTCATGCTCAACTGACCTTCAGCACCATATATAAGTACTATTAAATAAGAAGAAACCCATGCAGTGATACCGGGAACTCCTGAATTTGAAGGAGTTCCCGGTTTTTTGTATTCAAGTATTGTTTTACTCGTGTTTATAAACTTTTTACTTGCAACCGCAGAAAAATGGGTGTATAGTCTTTGACGTTAACATTTTTAACTATAAAGGGGAAAAGAATTTCATGGCAAAGTATCTGGTAATTGTGGAATCACCGGCGAAGGTGAAGACAATAAAGAAGTTCCTGGGGGAGAATTATACGGTCACGGCAAGCAACGGACACGTCCGTGATCTGCCAAAGAGCCAGCTTGGGATTGACGTGGAACATGACTACGAGCCAAAGTACATTACTATCCGTGGTAAGGGGGATATCCTTGCAAATCTGCGCAAGGAAGTGAAAAAAGCAGATAAGATCTATCTCGCAACGGACCCTGACCGTGAGGGGGAAGCTATTTCCTGGCATCTGTACATGGCATTGAAGCTGGAGAACAAAAAGGTATATCGTATTACCTTTAACGAAATTACTAAAAACGCAGTAAAGGAATCCCTGAAGAATGCCAGGGAGATCAATATGGATCTGGTAGACGCACAGCAGGCAAGAAGAGCACTGGACCGGATGGTTGGCTACCGGATCTCACCGCTTCTCTGGGCGAAGGTAAAGAGGGGCTTAAGTGCCGGGAGAGTACAGTCAGTGGCACTGCGCATCATCTGTGACAGAGAGGATGAGATCAATAACTTTATTCCGGAAGAGTACTGGACACTGGATGCATCTCTTTTCGTAGAAGGAGAAAAGAAGCCGCTGATCGCTAAATATTAAGATCGGAAGAGAGTCGTGTAGGGAAAGAG
>OGHJ01001925.1_pt1 | contig 19714 bp, 17 predicted proteins | sample 1571351 | NCBI WGS metagenome assembly OGHJ01 (sample SAMEA2582037, study PRJEB24529) | metagenome | biome: Human gut stool | place: China | collected 2011 | reverse complement strand
CCACACGGGTCGTTGCATCTGCCAGCTTTTCCGCATGGATGAACTGGTTGATGGGAGCCTTGTTGCTTGTAGCTGTGCGGGTGTTTGTGGAAGCCGTCCGGGTAGCGTCCATGATCACCAGTGGAAAGGCGTACAGATACGCCTGCTCCAGAAGGTCCTGCGCCGCCATCGTTTGTTGTGCTGCGGCGACTTTCTCTACGGGCAAAAGTGTAGCTGCGCAGACCACCGCAGCCGCAGTGGAAACGTTCAGAAATTTCCGGCGGGTCATTTTCATAACATGAAACCTCCTGTTATGCTTTTTGCTTTATGCGTATGCGCTTTATGGGGAAAACCATTCGGTGTTCTGTGTTCATCATACGAAAAGAATGCTGGAAAGTCAATAGTTTCTATGCGAGACACGCAAAAACGTGAGCTTTAACAAAAAATACCTCGGATTATTGTTGAAAGCTCCATTGAATTGCGCTTTTTCACGAATCCTCCTTGTCGGCCGCACGGCAGTATGTTATACTAAAGTCATCAACTGACAAAGGAGCACTGCGATGAGCGACCTGAATCGATGGATGCAAAAACACAATCTCTGCCCGGAAAACATTTTATATCTTTACCGCAACGACCGGAAAACGGTCGTTCACCGCATGGACGGCGGGGAAGCCGCGCTGTATGCGCCGATGCACGGCGTCCTGTCTGTTCTGCCGGAAGATCAGTTCCTGAACATCAGCAAGGGAATCGCAGTGAACCGCAGCCAGATCGTTAACATCGGCAACGATGGCGTTTATACCATGTCGGACGGCCGCACGTTTCAGGGACGCAAGCGCGGCCTGAGCAGCCACCGCCGCCTGCGCATGGAGATCGGGCTGTCCGACACGAAGCCTCGCCCCATGAGCATGAGCCTGCTGGAAAAATGCAGCCTGCTGGACGATATGCCGCTGGCGTTCTGTGTCATCGAGCTGGTCTTCAATGAGGACGGACGCGGCGTGGATTTCATCTTCCGCTATTGCAATGCGGAAATGGCCAATATCGAGGGTGTGCCGGTGGAGGAAATGCTGGACCGCTCGTTTTACAAGGTGTTCCCCAATGGGGACAAAAAGTGGCTGGTGTCCTATGCAGATGTGGCGCTGAACGGTACGAAGCATACCCTCCACGATTACAGCCCGGAGGTGGACAAATACCTGACCATCCACTGTTATCAGCCCGAACCGGGGTATTGTGCCTGTGTGCTGCAGGCAAACGAGCCCTGAAGCGGGCCGGGCGGAACACTGCGGTGTTTCCATAAAGCAGGAAGTTTGATAAAAAGGATGCCGAAACATTGACAATTGGACTTCAGATTTTTATAATAGAACAAGCAAAAGGCGGCATGGCCCATACAACGGGTCACGCCGCCTTTTGCTTTTGTTTTGGGTAGCTTGAGCGAGCGACAACCACCAGCTCCGCTGGTGGAGTAGAAAATGCTTTAGCTATAAGATTCGAGCGAAGCCGAGATGACAAGGAAATTGTCATCTTAAAAGATGCACTTTGCAGCATAGCTCAGCCGGGTCGGCCTGCTGCGTTATCACTGCCACAGCGGGTATCTGTCCGCTGTCGTGCAGGAAAATGAGATGGCCAATGTGCTCACCCCGGCGGGCGGCATCTTCCGCCGTCTGCACGGTGGGTGCCTGTAAAAGAGAGCCGACACGAAAAAAGACCAGCGGCGGGCTCGCAGAACGCGGTCCCGCCGCTGGTTTGCATGGAAAAAGGCTGTTGCCCGCCGAACCGATGACCGGCCTGCAAAAAGGATAGTGAGTGCAGCCGGATGGAGAGAGGATTTGATGTATGCTCTCCGCGAGGAGGACGACATTCTAGAAAATCAAACTGGTCGATGGCCACGATATTTCTATCCACGCCCTCCGCGAGGAGGGCGACACTTTGCCGGTGGGCAGCTGACCATCGTTGGCGCATTTCTATCCACGCCCTCCGTGAGGAGGGCGACGATCACACTTTCTGAGTTTTTTGCTAAGGCAGAGGATTTCTATCCACGCCCTCCGCGAGGAGGGCGACCTCCATTGACACATCGGGCAGAGACGCACCCGGCAATTTCTATCCACGCCCTCCGCGAGGAGGGCGACGGCTTTACGCAGGAGCTTGTGTGCGAGGAGCTGAATTTCTATCCACGCCCTCCGTGAGGAGGGCGACGGCATCACAGGTACGACCTCCCAAACTCTTGGATATTTCTATCCACGCCCTCCGCGAGGAGGGCGACTGCTTGATAGTCAGGCAGCGTGGTCCAGCGCAGGATTTCTATCCACGCCCTCCGCGAGGAGGGCGACCTGTCACTCTGGGATGCAGCCACATCCGTGTAATGATTTCTATCCACGCCCTCCGCGAGGAGGGCGACATGTGTCTGTTGAATTTGATGTTAAATGTACTAATATTTCTATCCACGCCCTCCGCGAGGAGGGCGACTATAACGCCCTCGTCCGCAGGCTGGATGACCTGGAAATTTCTATCCACGCCCTCCGCGAGGAGGGCGACGGACAAGCTGCATCTGGAGCCGATTCTGGATGTGATTTCTATCCACGCCCTCCGCGAGGAGGGCGACCAGCACGAGCTGAAAAAGCGGATAGCCGCGAAGCAATTTCTATCCACGCCCTCCGCGAGGAGGGCGACTATACCGTTCAGATTGTTCATGTCGGTGCAGTAATTTCTATCCACGCCCTCCGCGAGGAGGGCGACGGCAGCTTCTCGCAGTTTATCCTCGACCTCGATACATTTCTATCCACGCCCTCCGCGAGGAGGGCGACCAACGGTTCTTCGCGCTGTCGTCCCGCATGATGGTATTTCTATCCACGCCCTCCGCGAGGAGGGCGACTGGGTTGGTGGCCGACATCGGCGACGTCCTCGGTCATTTCTATCCACGCCCTCCGCGAGGAGGGCGACCTCTTCAGCCTGTCGGCCTGCGGACGCCGGACGTCATTTCTATCCACGCCCTCCGCGAGGAGGGCGACCGGGTGGGATGCCGAACCCCCGCGCCGTGAAAGAAATTTCTATCCACGCCCTCCGCGAGGAGGGCGACCATCGGTCGTTATTCCGATCGGCTCAAAAGATTGATTTCTATCCACGCCCTCCGCGAGGAGGGCGACCAGTTATCCTCCTTTTCTTTGCATAAAATAAGCGATTTCTATCCACGCCCTCCGCGAGGAGGGCGACTCTTCAACAACCGAAATAATGTAGTCGGATTTAAATTTCTATCCACGCCCTCCGCGAGGAGGGCGACGCAGCGGGCGCAGGTCGGAAATGTCGAGGTTCAGATTTCTATCCACGCCCTCCGCGAGGAGGGCGACGATACGGCGCACCGGCCACGATCGGTGCCAGCAGATTTCTATCCACGCCCTCCGCGAGGAGGGCGACAGAATCGGTTCTTGCCGTCTGGGCGGTAGTATTGATTTCTATCCACGCCCTCCGCGAGGAGGGCGACGGCTCCCCCGCCGGGGCGCCCGGCTGAACACTCAATTTCTATCCACGCCCTCCGCGAGGAGGGCGACTCTGGCCATTCTGCTCGTGAGTGTACTCGATTTTGTAATTTCTATCCACGCCCTCCGCGAGGAGGGCGACGTTTGGGATTTTCGTAATCAACGATGACTTTTTCTTATTTCTATCCACGCCCTCCGCGAGGAGGGCGACGAACCCGCCAGCGTTCCGCACGATGCGCTACGGCATTTCTATCCACGCCCTCCGCGAGGAGGGCGACTTGCTCCGGCTTATTCCTCTGACATCGGCAGCGGATATTTCTATCCACGCCCTCCGCGAGGAGGGCGACCCTGCTGGTATTGCTCCAGTGCCCACGTCAGGCTATTTCTATCCACGCCCTCCGCGAGGAGGGCGACGGGTATCCTCAGCGGCGTTATCGTCCTGATCGCCATTTCTATCCACGCCCTCCGCGAGGAGGGCGACTGCCGATGGCATAGCCTCTCGGCTCCGAAAGGGTATTTCTATCCACGCCCTCCGCGAGGAGGGCGACCTGCTGGATCAAATCTTCGAGGTCATCCTGATGATTTCTATCCACGCCCTCCGCGAGGAGGGCGACTCCGCGCAATGCCCGGAGGAAATAAGCCCCAGTGCATTTCTATCCACGCCCTCCGCGAGGAGGGCGACCTTTATGGCAGCCCGATGGGCTGGGATGGATTCGGAGATTTCTATCCACGCCCTCCGCGAGGAGGGCGACTGTCCCCGACGACTGGGATTTTTGAGGAGGCGAAATTTCTATCCACGCCCTCCGCGAGGAGGGCGACCCCGCCTGAACATGACGAACGAGCAGCTTAAAACGATTTCTATCCACGCCCTCCGCGAGGAGGGCGACGAAACCGCCAGTCACCCGACTGGTGCCCGAGAAATTTCTATCCACGCCCTCCGCGAGGAGGGCGACCCGCCCAACTCAAAAAGCGCCAGACCGTCCGCGAAAATTTCTATCCACGCCCTCCGCGAGGAGGGCGACGGCCGCAGCCATGGGCAAGGCGGTAGCGGAGGTGTCATTTCTATCCACGCCCTCCGCGAGGAGGGCGACTGCAAAAACGGAGAAAAATATCTCCGCTTTTGTTTCATTATAAAACGATCTGCACAGATTTGGAAGAGCTTGTCCAAAAACATCCGAAAAAACAGCTGCGATCTGCACAGAACGGCTTGAAAACATGGTGCGAAGGAGACGGAAAAGGGGTGAGTGCTTTCCATTCGCACCGAGGGAGAGGGCTAGAAGATCAGCACGTCTCCGGATTCAAACAGGGGATGTACCCCGATGTGCTCGACCTTGGTCTTATAGTTGTTGCCCAGTTGATAAAACCGCAGACTGTCCAGATCGGGGTCGATGAGGGCGGAAAGCTCGGACTTCAGAACAGCAAACTGCGCGGCGTCCAGCAGGCACTCGAAGACAGAGTTCTGCACCCGCTGCCCGTGGTCCACGCACTTTTTGGCGACTTTGCGCAGGCGTTTGCGCCCAGCAGCGGTCTCGGTGTTGACATCATAGGTGATCAGGACCAGCATAGACGAACCTCACTTCCAGAAGAATGGCGGATACAGTTCCAGATCACCGCGCAGAGTCCGCGCCAGAAGAAGCGCCTGCACGTAAGGCACCAGTCCCCAGGGCAGTTTCTCTTTCAGGAAGGGATGGGTGATCTGCTCCTGCTTTTTGGTCTGCCAGGCTTTGAGAAACGCGCGGCGGCCATCGTCGGTCAGGAGGACAGCACCATTCTCCTGTTTCTGGAAGTGCTTCGCTGTCAGCAGTTTCTGGTTGATGCAGGACAGCGCGAACCGGTCTGCGGAAACGGCGCGAAGCTCTTCCATAAGGTCCAGCGCTAGACTGCGGCGTCCGGGACGGGCGCGGTGCAGGAAGCCGACATACGGGTCTAGCCCGACGCTGCTCAGTGCGGAAGCGCAGTCGCGGGCCAGCAGAGAATAGGCAAAGGAGAGCAGCGCGTTCACATTGTCCAGCGGCGGCCGACGGTTTCGGGACACGAACGGAAACGCTTCATGCTGCTGTAAAATGAGGGAGTCGAAGCAGTCGAAGTAGCGCTGCGCTGCTTCCCCTTCAAGACCGCGCAGCTGGTCAAGATCGTCGCACTGCTCGATGAGCGGGAGCGCCGCCGCAAGCTGGGCACTCGTATGTTTGAATTCCTCTACGGGTACGCGCTGCGGGTGGTCGCGGGTGGCGCGTTCCAGTACCCAGCGGGCGTTGTAAACTTTGCCAAGGATGAAGTACCGCGCATAGCGGCAGCTCAGCGCTTCGCTGTCGGAGATGCGGTACTGGGTCTGCCGCAGCAGGACATTGCCGCGCTCTTCGCCGACGGTGCGCGCCAAAAATTGGCCGTAGGGGCTGAAAAAGCAGAGGTCGATGCCCTTGGCCGCGCATTTGCCCATGAGTGCCGGGCTGGCACCGGAGCGGCTGAAGCAGACGATCCCTTCCAGCGTGTGGAGCGGGACCCGCCCGATCTCGGTCTTCTGGCGGCTGACCACGACATTTTCACCGTCGAGCGAAAGATAGGCGTCTTCCGAAGTGACGTAAAGCTGGGTCAATAGCTGTCTCATGGCGTGTCCTCCGCTTGCACTTCGTCCAGATAGGCTTTCAGGTAGGCCCTGGGGTCGGCGCGTTTGTACAGTGCGGGCAGGCAAAGCTCTTTGAGGGAGCAGGCGTTGCAGAAGGTTCCCGGCTTGACTTTTGGAGTGTAGCCGCGGGCGAAATACTGGTTCATCTCGTCGGCCATGGCCTGCGTTTTTTGGCGCAGCGCGTCCGTCAGCGGGACGAGTTCCCGCCGTCGTGTTTCCTCGTAGAAGAGCGCGGCCTGCGGGATATCACAGGCCAGCATCTCTTCCAGAGCCATGGCCTGCGCACAGAGCTGCAGCCGGTCGGCGTCGTTCTCCTTGGCGCGGCCATGTTTGTACTCCACCGGCATGGGCCGCCAGCGGCCTTCGGTGTGCTGCAGCGGGATGCCCTCCGGGTCCGCCCGGAATTCCACAACGTCGCAGTCTCCGCTGAGCCGCAGGCGGTGGCTGACGACCTTCATCCCTCGTGTGATGAGCAGATCGCCCCGCCGCTCGGTCTGCGCGGTGTCATGGCAGCGGGTATGTTCCAGCCGCCCCTCTGCAGTGCGAAGGTTCTCAGACCATTGCTGTTCGAGGTGGATGAGCGCCCACTGACGGCGGCAGAAGCAAAAATGCTGGATGCCGGACATCAACAGGTAATCGTCCGGGGTAGACATCAGGACATCCTCTCGCAGGTGACTCCTTCCGGAAGGGCGTCGGATACGGTGACAGCGTAATCGCGGTAGCTGCGCGCCGGGGTGGTGGGGTCTTTGCGCTGGACGGTCACGGCATCGAACAGCTTGTATGCGGGGGCGTTGCCCAGCTCCGAAGAATGCTTGAAGACGATGAGTTCCCGCACGGCCATTTTACCGCGCGCAGCGCTGTGATCGTTCTCGAACATGTTCAGGATGGCCTCCCACAGCAGCTGCAGGTCATCTTCCGAAAAGCCTGTGGTCTTGCGGGCGAGATTGGCGGAAACATAACCTTCTGCACGGTAGAGGGCATAGGGGACGATGTGCTTATGGCCGAACTCGGTATCTTTGTTTTCCGCATCTGATTCTTTTGTGATTGCCACACGAGTAAGCGTGATGTTGCGGGGCTCAATGGGGTCGATGGAATGTGCAAAGCCGAACTGAACTGGACCACGAACCTGGCCGCAGTTGAGCGCGCCCTTCACAAAGGTGGTCATAACAGCGCCAAAGGTGCGGATATCATAAAAGTCGGAACACATGAAGTTGCGGATTTTGATGTCGATATCCGGGTCTTTAGATTTGAGCTTGGAAGCAACTGCTTTGGCTTCTTTGGTGCTGGCCTTTTGGATGGAAACCAAATCATCGTGGATGCCGAGTTCATCGCCAGCGGTCAGGTCGCTTCGATTCAGCGTAACACTGTCCTTCACATAAATCCGATAACCGGGCGCATCTTCTTTTACGGTCTGGACGTAGTTCCGAATCTTTCTCTTCAAGCAGACGTCGGTCACGATGCCGTAACCCGTTTCGGGGTCCATGCGAGGCATGTTATCTGCATCGGGATCGCCGTTCGGATTTCCGTTCTCAACGTCGAATAGAACAACAAAGTCGTAACGATTTTTGATGGGTTCAGACATAATTAGTCCTCCTTATCCTTTTTGGTGTAAAACTTTCGCATCTGATGATAGTAGCCGATTTGGAAAGCGCCCTGTTCGGGAAGTGTGGTGTGTGCAGGTAAGGTTTCATCGATTTTGGAGAAAAGGTGCGTCAGAAGCTTATTGTAATTGATTTGTTGTGCAGGTGTCAGCTTCTTTAGATGCTTTTGTGCGAGATTGATCAACGTGGGAAAAACAACTTCGGGGGTTTCGCAGGCGGCATTAAAGTAACGGTCCCGAATCGTTGTGTTGATTTCGGAATTGGCGTCACTTTGAATATGCTCTAACGTGGCAAACAGGCGGCCGAGTACGTAAGGGCAGTAATTCGAATCATCGTTTAACTTCATGTCCAAAATCTCCTTGTGATTTGAAAGAGTGGATGCGTTCCTCAGATAATACGCTTTCAGAATGGCGGCACGATTTGGGGTGACTTTCTGGTCAGCGTGGATTCTGGAAGCAATGCTGTGAAGGAGGGTGGAAGGATAAGGGGCTCCTGTAAGGGCGGCTCGCAGAAGCGCACCAGAAAGCTGGGGGGATGGTTTGGGATTGCGCTCTTTGAAGTTTAATGTTTCGCGGACGATTTTTGAAATGGAGATAAGTGGTTCCTGGTCGTAAGGAGGACGGTCGATCTCCAGTGCTTTCGCATGCTGCTGCAAGTGTGCGGCAAATTTGCCCATCGTATCACGGTAGAAAAAACGTACCGAAATACGTGCCGCGTTGGGGGAGAGCCCCAGCACATAAAAGTGCTGGCCGGGCTGCAGATCTTCGTCCATCCAGCTGCAGGGCTGCCCTTTGGCAAGGCTGTCCAGCGCTTTGCTCAGGTCGTCTTCGGTAAGACCATGGTTTTCCGGGATGCCGAACATGGCCATCATGCCGAGGGAGGAATAGCTGGGGGACGCGTTTTCGGCCCAGCAGACCACAGCGGTATCGCCGAGGATACGGCAATGATCTCGGTCGGCCAGCAGCGTGTTCAATGCAGTGGTGTAAGCAAAGGCGGCATATTCGCTGACAGGGGCATTCTCGCCCTGCTCGTGCCCATAGGAACAAAATGCCGGGGCGTTGAAGGAAACGAGCGCGGCTCCGGAGCTCTGTGCGCCGGGAACACCCTTGATGGAGGGATGCAGCCGGGCGGCTGGGGCCTGCTGGCCGGTCACGAGACACTGGACCAGCGGAGCGTCGGACGAAGTGCTGCTGTAGTGCTGCTGCCATGCCGCTCGGATCGCTTCATCTTCAGTGGACAGGATGCTGCCCTCCGGCCCTTCATAGTCGAACAGAAGGTTGGCGTTTCCGGTGATATCCTTCCAGCGGTCAGCCAGTAACGGGTGGGCCGATGCGTCTTCGGGCTTCCAATGGTCAAAAAACGCAAGGACCGCTCTGGCCGCAGGGGAATCGACCCCATCCAGAATGGCATGGTGCAGCTTTGCACAGGCTTCGAAGCACTGGATGGAGCGCTCCGGCTTGCCTTTTTCGTCTGCACCCAGCAGATAGGTGGAATTGTCACACAGAAAATTTGCAGCAATGCCGGAAGCTCGTTTAACATGGGCAGGAACTGCCATTTCCCGTGGGGCGAGCACTTCTTTTTTGCCGCGCGGAACCATCTGGCGGCAGTCCACGAGGTCGATGAGCTGGCCTTCCGCGTTGATGCGGAGCCAGTAGCTGACCTTGAACTGATTCTCCCAGCCGGGGGCTGAGATCTGTCCGGTGCGGAGCAGCTGCTCATAATAAGCAGTCAATGCCTGTAAGATCATGTGAACACCTCCACATCCCGGCAATCCATCACCCCGTTGACCAGTTTTGCCCGGAAGAACTGCGAGCGGATGTTGGCCGGGTCAGAATAATCCAGATCATACAGCATGAATCCGAGGTCCTGCGTGGCTTCTTCCAGTGCAGGAATGTCGCCGCCGGGCCACTCCCGGAAGTTGGCAGGGAACTCGCGGCAGCCGAAGCAGGGCTGATGATAGCACTGGCCTTTGCTCAAACGGCGGCGAAGGATATCCTGGAATTTTCCGGGGTTGTCGCCGGGGGCTGCCTTGTCGGTCATGGTGAAGTGACACTCGATGACATAGTGGACGTCCTGCAGGACCATGGCGGCGCGCTGCTGGATGTCCTGACTGGTGTAGAGCACCGGCGGCGTTCCTCCCTTGGCGGCAGACAGTGCTGCGGAGGCCAGCAGGGTGGAGCGGACCTCGTTTCGCCGGATGTTGGTGAACTGGATGGGACTCAATAAGTAGATGCGGTCAATGTGGTACTTCAGGCCAGGGTGCCAGTAGATCGCTTCAACGAGCCCTCTTGCGGCCGACGGTGTGATGATGTCGTAACTGACACGTTCGGTCTTCATTTCGGGCCGGGAGAAGCATCCATAGGGTCCCCAGACTTCAATGCGCATGGACATGCGCATCACCTCCTTTCAAACGGTTGTCGGACTTTCAGGCGAACATCGAATTTGCCCATTGCAACCACCTCTTTGTATCAACTTCATTTAAGAGATATGTAAATTGTATCTTCTGGCCCTGATTATAACATGGGTAAAAATGGAAATCAAGGACTTTCTGCAAAAACCTTGCGGTACATAGTAAAATCTACTATAATAAATTTGGTCATTCTGCCAGTTTTGAAGAAACTGATGGGAATGTGGATTGAAATATTTAGGAGATTTGTAAAGCCTAGAGGGAAAAGCAGTGGAGTCGCGTGCTCTGCTGCTTTTTCCATTTCAGAGGATGATCGCCCTGCCTTCTTCGATCTCCATCGAAAGGCCGGTCCTGCGGCTGTACAAGTCTGGATCAGCGAGGATGGCGGAATCATCGGGGAAATCCGGAGAACGTTCCAATGCACCGGCGGCGTCCAGCGAACGGAACTGCTTTTCATAGCATTCTACGCTGTAAATGCCCAGGCGGCGGAGCTGAGCACGGCTGATGTGTCCGCCGCGAAGCGATGCACAGAGGTCGGCACCTTCCTCAATGGGAAGATAGATCGTGTAAGTGTGGTTATCAATGAGGTGGAACTTTCCGGCAACCTGTGCAAAGGGAAACTGACATCCCTTGATACCATGCTGAAAAGCGTCCAGAATGTTCTGTTTGTCAAGCGTTGCACGGGTGCGATAGAAGGATTCAAAATAGCTGTGAATGGCATCCGGTGTGTCGAGCAGGTCGTAGGCCCGCTCGGTGGCATTCATGGCGTTGACATTCTGCGAAAGCATGGGGAGCGGTGCCAGACCTTCCAGCTGGAAGGAAGCAACGATGCTTTTTTTCGGGTCACGTCTGCCCTCCCGGTTGCAGCGCCCGGCGGTCTGAAGCAGGGAATCCAGTCCGGCGGCTTCACGGTAGGCGAGCGGAAAGTCCACATCGACGCCTGCTTCGATCAAAGAGGTGGAGACGACCCGGCAGGGAAGCCCTGCCTTGAGCCGTTGGCGGATCTCGTCCAACTGTCGGCGGCGGTCAGCGGCACAGAGGAAGGTGGTCAGGCAGTAGCTGCCTTCGGCGGGGAGCTGTGCAAACAGATCCTGGGCGGTCTTGCGCCGGTTGACCACACAGAGCACCTGTTCGGCAGACGAAAGCTGTGCGCAGAGGGCCTCAGCGGAGAGGATGCCCAGATCTTGCCGGGTCACGCGGCGAAGGACTTCATAGAGGTGAGCCGGGTCGGGGCTGAGTTCTTTTGCGGTCAGGCCGGGGGCAAGCTCCTGAAGCAGCGGCGTCAAGGCGGGCTGCGTTGCGGTGCAGAGAACGGCGGTGGTGCGGTAGTGCTGGACCAGCTGTGCGATGGCGGAAACGCAGGGCTTCAGGTAATCGGTAGGAAACGTCTGTGCTTCATCAAAAAGAATGACGCTGTTGGCAATGTTGTGCAGTTTGCGGCACCGGCTGCTGCGGTTGGCGTAGAGGGATTCGAAGAACTGCACAGCGGTCGTCACCACGATGGGAGCGTCCCAGTTTTCGCTGGAAAGCAGTTTACGGTACTGAGCAGGTGTCAGGTCGTCTTTTTCGGTCAGCTTGTAGTCTACACCGGAAAAGTGAGCCAGCACATTGTCTTCTCCCAGAAGATCTGCGAACGTCTGCGCCGTCTGGTCGATAATGGAAGTGTAGGGGATGACGTAAATGATGCGCTCCATCTGCGGCTTTTGTGCCACAGCATGTTCCAGCGCAAAGGCGAGGGATGCGAAGGTTTTGCCGCCGCCCGTGGGAACTGTGAGCGTATAAAGCCCCTGTGGTGCATGAGTACCCTGTTCCATGCAGGCCCGCAGTACTTTGTTCCGCTCCTGCGCGACAGGGGAAGCGGCAGGGCTGTCAAGGTAGCGTTTGGCCTGTGCCCGGACTTTTTCCAGCAGAGCGGAAAGTGGTTCCCCCATCCCACGCGGGGCTGCTTTACCGTCCATAAAGGTCTCGGTGTCGATGAAATCGGCATCGACCAGGCTGGAGTAGAGCATCCGGGTGAAAAAGGCCATGGTCAGGTTGTCCGGCTGGCAGAGCAGCCACGGCGGCAGAGCGGCTTTGGCAGGGGAGATCTCCTGTTTCCACTGGGAGCAATCTTCAATCCGCCGCTTGGAGCGGCCGACCAACGTGCTTTCGTCGGCAGTGTCATGCGGATTTCCGAGGTCGGGGATGCCACTGTGGTGTCCGGCAATGGCCAGCGCGGCGGGAATGTTTCCGTCCTGGATCGCGGCCTTGGCTCCGGCAGTGGAGTGGTCAACGGGCGGGCCGCCCTGCAAGCGTTGCTGGAAACCAGCGCTATATTTTCCGATGTCATGAAGCAGGGCGGTATACGCTGCTTCTGCTTGTGCGCCAAACGCTGCGGCAAAGTTTCCGGCCAGTGCAGCCGTGCTGGTCAGGTGTTCTTCGATGGTCTGTGTGCGGGTCTTGTCATCACTGATGTGCGCGAGCAGCTTCATAAGAGATTCCTCCTGAACGATAGGATACCGTTACCATACGAGAAATGGAAGTTGTTGTCAATTGGCATCCTTCCTATAATTTCAGTATAAATTCTGTTATGTCCCATAAATTGTACTTCTACGCTCCCTGTTCAAAAAATCTTGCCTTTTCCCCAAAAAAGGCTTACAATAGCCTCGGCAAACCGAAAAGACAAGGAAACAATTTCGGAGGACAGAGCAATGGCTTGTACTACAATTTTAGTCGGCAAAAACGCATCATACGATGGCTCCACCATGGTCGCCCGCAACGACGATTCGGGTTCGGGGCATTTCACGGCCAAAAAGTTCGTGGTCGTGCAGCCGGAGGAGCACCCGGCCGTCTATCGGTCGGTGATCTCCCATGTGGAGGTGTCGCTGCCCGGCCATGCGCTGCGGATGACGGCCATGCCCAACGCCGTGGAAGGCGAGGGCATCTGGGCGGCAGCGGGTGTCAATGCGGCCCATGTGGGCATGACGGCCACCGAGACCATCACGTCCAACCCGCGCGTTCTGGGCGCAGACCCGTTGGTGGTGTATCAGCCCGCAAAAGGGGAACGGCCGGAAGTGCCCGGCGGCATTGGCGAGGAGGACATCGTCTGCCTCGTGCTGCCCTATATCCGCTCGGCCCGCGAGGGCGTGGTGCGCCTGGGCGAGCTGCTCCGGACGTACGGCACCTATGAGATGAACGGCATCGCGTTTCAGGATGTGAACGAGATCTGGTGGCTGGAGACCATCGGCGGCCACCACTGGATGGCCCGCCGTGTGCCGGACGACAGCTATGTCGTGATGCCCAACCAGCTCGGCATCGACAGCTTCGACTTTGCCGACGCCTGCGGCGCGCAGGAAAACTACATGTGCTCGGAGGACCTGAAGGCCTTTGTGGACAAGCACCACCTCGACCTCTCGCTGGACGGCAGCTTCAACCCGCGCGATGCCTTCGGCAGCCACGACGACGCCGATCATGTGTATAACACACCGCGCGCCTGGTTCATGCTGCGGCATCTGAACCCCAACACCTGGGTCTGGGAAGGCCCCGATGCAGACTATACCCCGCATTCGGACGACCTGCCCTGGTGTATGGTCCCGGAGCGGAAGATCACACCGGAAGACGTGAAATACCTGCTGTCTTCGCACTATCAGGGCACCCCGTATGACCCGTATGCCGCCTATGGCGACCCGAAGAGCAAGGGTGCATACCGTACGATCGGCATCAACCGCAACAGCTTCATGGCGCTGACCCAGATGCGCCCGGATCTGCCGGAGGAGTTCCGCACGGTGGAGTGGATCGCCTATGCGTCCAACGCCTTCAACACGATGGTGCCGTTCTATGCCAATGTGGACACCACCCCGGCCTACCTCGCCTGCACCACCGGCGAAGTCTCCACCGAGAGCTTTTACTGGGTCAGCCGGATGATCGCCGCCATGGCCGATGCCGCTTACGGCAAGTCCATCTTCCATGTCGAGCGCTACGAGGAAGGCGTCCTCTCCGCCACACGCGCTCTGTTGAACGCCTACGACGAAAAACAGGCCCAGGAGGCCGACCCGGCCCGCCGTGCCGCCCTGCGCACGGAGGCCAACGAGGCCATCGCCAGAGAGCTGAAGGCCCGCGCCGCCGATACGCTGAACAAGGTCCTCTTTGAACTGAGCTGCACTATGAAGAATGCCTTCTCCCGCTCGGATGCCTGAGCAACAAATAAGGGAATAACAAGGAGCGTCTCCGCACAGAAGCTACTTCGTGCGGGGGCGCTCCTTTGTTGTGCCAGAAACAGCATTTCATAAGGATCTCCCGATGCAAAAAAAACTCAGAATGATGGATATAAATCATAAAGAAAATGATTTTTGTATGCGTTTCATATTTTTGCGGGGGGGGGGGGATAAAAATGAAAAAACATAGAGGAAAACATTGACAGACGGCTATAAAAGATGGTATCTTATGAGAGAGGCTTTATACCTCGGATGTCATTGTACCCTGAGGAGGGGAAAAACTTTTTGAAACGATATGACCAGGCAGGAAAAGCAAAGTGGCTGATCCTGGTCATTGCGGCAGGCATCCTTCTGCTGGGTGTGATCCTGTATGCAGGGGGACGCTGGTTGGAGACCAGGAGCGTGGAAGAAGCACGCGGGGATCTGACCCAGACGGAAGCGGTGGAAACGCAGGAATACAACGGCGTCACATACCAGCGCCGGGAGGGGCTGACCTCCATCCTCGTGATGGGCGTAGACCATGACAGTGCTGTGGAGAGCGAGGGCGCTTACCAGGGCGGCCAGGGAGATTTCCAGCGGCTGATCGTCATCGATCCGGAACGCCAGGTCATCCGTCAGTTGAAGATCGACCGGGATACCATGACAGAATGCACCGTGCTGGGCTACCTTGGCAGCCCCATCGGCACCAAAGAGATGCAGATCAGCCTTGCGCATGGCTTCGGCGATGGCAAGGAGGAAAGCTGCGAGTATGCCCGTGAGGCAGTGGAAGGTCTTCTGCTGGGAGAGTCCATTGATTTTTACGTGGCCATGAACATGGATGGCATCTCGGAGCTGAACGATCTGGCAGGCGGTGTCACCGTGACATTGGAGGATGATTTCTCCTCCATAGACCCTGCAATGACCAAGGGCACGACCCTGACGCTGCATGGGGATCAGGCCGAGACCTTTGTCCGCAGCCGGATGACGGTCGGAGATGGGACCAACGCCAGCCGCATGGAACGCCAGGAGGCGTTCCGTGGTCGCGACCAAGAAGACTGCAAAGGTCTGAGTTTGAGAAAGTACCTTTTGTAGGTTTACAGAAGGCAGTGGCATTTGCTGCCACTGCTTTCTTTCTGCTTCAGAATAAATCAAAGGGAGAACAAAACTATGTCAGAATACCAAATGCCACCCCCCAATAAGGTGAATTCGCCCCAGCCCGGCAATGGAGACGAGGAGACCATTGACCTCCTGGAGCTGTTTTATGCGCTGCTGAGTAAATGGAAGCAGCTTGCAGCAGCAACCGTGGCCTGCGCCCTGATCGCAGCCATTGGGGTGCTGTTTTTTGTGACGCCCAAGTATCAGGCGTCGTCTACCATTTACGTCATCAGCCAGAAAGACTCGGACATCAACATCTCCGATCTCCAGATCGGCACGGCCCTGACCGATGACTATATCCAAGTCTTTCATATGTGGGAGGTGCAGGAGAAGGTGATCTCCAACCTGGACCTGCCCTATACCTACAGCCAGCTGGATAAGATGCTCTCTGTGACCAATGCCTCCAACACCCGGATGGTGGAGATCACCGTGACGTCGGAGTCTGCGCAGGAAGCAGCAGACATCGCCAATGAGTATGTTACCGTGGTGCAGGACTACATTGCCAAAAAGATGGCAACGGACAAGATCTCTATCATGTCCACAGCACTGGTTCCTACGGAGCCGGTCAGCCCGAACAAGACCAAAAGCATCCTGCTGGGAGCATTGCTGGGCTTTGTGGTCAGTGCGGGTGTCGTTGTTGTGATGACATTGCTGGACGATACCTACAAGACGACGGAGGACATCAAGAAATACACCGGCCTGGTGACGATGGCGGTGATCCCGCTGGAAAAGGGCGATGAGCCAAAACACCAGAGGGCAGACAAGCAGATCGGCCTGAAGCTGCCGGGAGGGAAAACGCTGTGAACAGACTTGAATTTCGAAAACTTCCCCAGTTGAGCTACCCGGTCAATGAGGCCTTCAACACCCTTTCCACCAATGTCTCCTTTTTGGGTCGGGATATCAAAAAGATCATGCTTACCAGTTCCCACGCATCCGAGGGCAAGAGCTTTACCAGCATTACGCTGTGCCGGAAGCTGGCAGAGCGAGGCAAGCGGGTGGTCCTGGTGGATACGGACCTGCGGCGGAGCATGATCACCACTGTTTATGGGGTGCAGTTTGCGCCGGGTTCCAAAAAGCAGGGCCTGTCTCACTATCTGGCCGGCATTGCCGAAAAGGAGGAAGTCCTGTTCCACACCAACGTTCCGGGCATGGACTTTATCCCTATGGGCCACGAACTGCTGAATCCCATCCCGTTGCTGAGCTCTGAGCGGTTTCAGAACCTGCTGGATGGACTGGCAGAGCAGTACGATTATGTGATCGTGGATGCGGCTCCGGTGGGCGTGGTCATTGATGCTGCGGAGATCGCCAAGGTCTGCGATGGCATTCTGCTGGTGGTGAGCTACAATCAGGTCCACCGGCAGGAGCTGATCGACGCCAAAAACCAGTTGGAACAAACGGGCTGCCCCATCCTCGGCACCATCCTCAATCAGGTGGATTACGAGGGCTTTGCCAACAAGAAGTATTATTACAAATCGCATTATTCCAGTTATTACAAGGCCTACGAAAAAGAGGCAGAAGAAAAGAAGAGCTGAACTCATGACAGAACAGTTTTTGGATCTGCATACGCATGTGGTCTATGGAGTGGACGATGGTGCCCGCACGGAAGAACAGATGCGGGCGATGCTGGACGCAGCTGCCGCCAACGGCATCACCACATTGGTGGCCACCACTCATGCAACACCGGGCTTGGAGGCCTTTCCACAGGAGCGCTACCAGCGCCACCTGGATGCAGCGCAGGCCTATTGTCAACAGCAGGGGTATGGATTGCGGCTGTACCCCGGTGCGGAGCTGCTGTACAACCCCATGCTGCGGGATGCGGCCAGAGAAAACGGCCTGCCCACGCTGGCCGGTACGGACTGGGTGCTGATGGAGTTTTTACCGCAGACTTCCGCCAAAGAGCTGGAAAATGGGCTGGAAGAAGTGGCTGTGTGCGGCTACTCCATTCTGATGGCCCATGTGGAGCGCTACCGCTGCCTGGAATCGCGGGGCCTGCTGGAAAAGCTGAAGGCCCGGTATCCTGTGGCCTGCCAGATGAACGGTTCCACGGTGCTGGAGCCGGGCGGCTTCTGGAAGCGGCGGCGGGTGGAACGCTGGCTGAGCAGCGGTGTCATTGATGTGGTAGCATCGGATGCACATAACACTACGTCCCGGCCGGTCAATCTGCGGGAAGCCTATCAAAAGCTGAAACTCACCTTCGGCGAGGAAACAGCGGACCGTTTGACCGGGCGCAGCGGCCTATGGAAGGAATTCCGGGACTCCTTAGCACAACAAAAAACGACTTGACGATCCAGCAAAGTGTTGAGGACCGCTTCCTTCTACACAATGCGTAGCATGTTGGGAGCGGGTGTGCAAGACGCAGCAAAACAGCGGCAGTTTTCCAAATTGGAAAGCGGCCGCTTTTTTGTGCAGATTTAAAGGCCTATACAGGCTGACTAATTTTTTGGAATCAATATTGTTAGAATTTGCTAAAATTCTTTGAACTTATTTGTTTGCACAAAAAAACTCTAGATGCAAAATTGTTGCATCTAGAGCAAAAATAAAAAATCACACCCCCGATGCGCCGTAGTTTGCCAGCACACGGGCGGAGGGATCGTTGACGTTGCAGCCGGGCCATGCCTTGTTGGGCATCCAGAAATCGACGATGGTGCGGCTCTGGTCGTGGTAGTATTTCTCGAAGATCTCGCGGTAGAACAGGCTCTCCTTGGTGAACGGCATGCAGTGGGCCGAATAGTTTGCCCGGCGGAGCTGGAACTCCTCGTCGGTGTAAAGGCTCTCGGTATACTCCTTGATGTCGTCTACCATGCTGTGGCCCACGGCGTCGGAGAAGGCGGCCTTTTCACGCCACAGGATCTCCGGCGGCAGCCAGTCGCCCTCGAAGGCTTTGCGCAGCAGGTACTTGCCCTTGCCGTAGCTGTTCAGCTTCTTTTCGGGGTCAATGGCCATCACGTAGCGGACGAAGTCCAGGTCGCCGAAGGGCACACGGGCCTCAATGCTGTTGGAGGAGATGCAGCGGTCGGCGCGGAGGACATCGTACATAGAAAGCTCGCGGATGCGCTTCTGGCTCTCCTGCTGGAAGGCGTCGGCGGTGGGGGCATAGTCGGTGTACTTGTAGCCGAACAACTCATCGGAGATCTCGCCTGTCAGCAGGACGCGGACATCGGTCTGCTCGTGGATGGCCTTGCACAGCAGATACATGCCCATGCTGGCGCGGATGGTGGTGATGTCCCAGGTGCCCAGCATGGCGATGACTTTTTCCAGCGCTTCAAGAACGATTTGCTTGTTGATGATGACCTCGGTGTGGTCGGCATGGAGGTAATCAGCCACCTGCTTGGCGTATTTCAGGTCGATGGCGTCCTCGCTCATGCCGATGGCGAAGGTGCGGATGGGCTTGCCCAGCTTTTTAGCCGCAATGGCGCAAACCAGGCTGGAGTCCAGGCCGCCGGAAAGCAGGAAGCCCACGGGGGTGTCGGCATCCAGCCGCTTATCCACGCCAGCCACCAGCTTTTCGCGGATGTTCGTCAAAATTTCAGGCAGTTCATCCTGGCTGTAGGCCGGGGTATCGGCGATGTCGCAGTAGCGCACAAACTGGCCGTTGCAGTAGTAGCTGCCGATGGGGAACGGATAGATCTTTTTGCACAGGCCGATCAGGTTCTTGGCCTCGGAAGCAAAGGCGATGTGGCCGGATTCGCTATAACCATAGAACAGCGGGCGGATACCGATGGGGTCACGCGCAGCGATCAGCCATTTTTTGCGGCTGTCGTACAAAATCATGGCGAACTCGGCATCCAGATGATTGAACATATCCAGGCCGTACTTGTAATACAGCGGCAGGATGATCTCGCAGTCAGAATCCGATTCAAAGGTGTAGCCATCAGCTTCCAGCTCTTTTTTGACCGGGCGGAAGCCATACAGTTCGCCGTTGCAGACAACACAGTCGTTGCCGCGGAAGAAGGGCTGCATGCCTTCCGGGGTCAGACCCATAATGGCCAAACGGCCAAAGCCCAGCAGGCCAAACTCAGTTTCTGCCACACGCTGGTCATCCGGCCCGCGGGAAGCAGTACGCATCAACAATTCGGTAAATTTTTCTTTGGACAGATCATGTCCGGCATACCCTAATACACAGCACATTTGGTAACACTCCTTTTTCCATTTACACCAGTATTTCTTCCCTGCGAAATGGTAACAAAAAAAGACAGCCCACTTCGTCCTTGTATTAGGACGAATCGCTGTCTTGATCCGCGGTGCCACCTAAATTACCGCAGCCCGAATAATGGCATACGGTCACTTTTTCCGTACACGTTCACCTTTGA
>OGHJ01001921.1_pt1 | contig 19735 bp, 18 predicted proteins | sample 1571351 | NCBI WGS metagenome assembly OGHJ01 (sample SAMEA2582037, study PRJEB24529) | metagenome | biome: Human gut stool | place: China | collected 2011 | reverse complement strand
CACCTCTCTTTGACAGTAATCATATCAAAAAACAGATGTAATTTCAATGGTTACATTGTTGTTGAAAACTTAATATATCGTTCCTCCCGCCAGTCTTTCACATAACATCGGATTCCGATATAGACCACGTGCACAAGAAGTAACAGTAGAATAAGGTTCATCGGAATGATTGATTTTATCCATTCCCCAAAGTAAATTGCAATAGCTGTACTCATTATCGCCATCATGATACTGATGATATCCCAGCAATATTTTGCTTCTTTTCTGTAAAAATCTGGAGATGAAAGTCACTCAGCTTTCTGTGGAAGAAAAACAAACATTAAAAGAAATATTTTCTCGCTCTAAGCCGGCAAAGAAGCATCGAAATATGTATTTACTTTAAGCCCTTTGTTAATGGAATCAACATAAGCAGTGCAACAATTCCAACAAGTCCAATGACTACGCCTAAAACCATCTTTCCGAATACCATGGAGAAGCACATTCCAACACCAAGGAGAAGGGCTCCAAAAATTGCAAGTACCACAGTTCCAACCGTTTTTCCACTTAACTTAATAGGTTCCTTGCCTTCCATTCTTCTCCATACCAGCAATGTGATCAAAAGAATCACAAGACCTACAACACCTGCCACAATTACATGAGAGTTCTAGAAGAATTGGTACGCAGGCGAGTGGTCAAAACTAGCGCTAACGGTAAAAAGCGAAGTTACAGCTGCAACCACTGCTTTTCACAGATTATCATTTGCGGTGACTGCGGTGAAATGTTCAGAAGAATTCACTGGAACAACCACGGTTGCAAATCAGTAGTCTGGCGCTGCATCAGCAGGCTTGAATCAACCGGCCTAGAATGCCATGCCAGAACCATCAATGAGCTAGACCTGCAGGAAATTGTGGTAGCTGCTTTAAATGAGCTTCTTGGAGATAAATCAAAATACCAACAACAGCTACAGCAAAATATCGCAACAGTCATAAGAACCCGACTTACAGGATTTCATCAAAGCGCAAACATCTGACCTTACTGAATTTGACGAAGCCCTTGTAAAACGCTGGCTCAAGCAAATCACAGTCTGGCCCGACCACTGCACCGTGGAACTTAAGTCAGGACTTAAGGTTGATATTGAGAGATAACGCTATATGAAAAAGGCTCCTCACCACTAGAATTAATCCGGTGATGGGGAGTCTTTTCTTATGCTAATTCTTTTATTGCATATATAGCGACAACAGATAATGGAATCGACATTATTGCAAAAGCAGCTGACCACCCTGATAGTGATACAGATACACTACTTCTCTTTGCTAATTCCGATGCTCCGTATGTCAAATTATCTGCGTATGCATTATCCATATTTTATCTCACTCTCACATAATAACCATTTCTTAGAATAATAGTGCCTCCATTTACCGCGCCACCAAGGGTACCTGCTGCCTTCTTGGCTGGATAAACTTGATTAGAATATAGCGAAATCAATGAAGTATAGGCGTCAGCTATACTCAAAGTACTACCTATGTTCTTAAACACGTTCAATATCATTTTGGGTAACCTCCTTTATAATAATCAATATTTTACTAATCGCTTCCATAGCTTCCTCATCTGACCTTTCAAGCAATTTTGCGAACTTCGAAACAGCCTCCAGCCTATCTTCCATACGAAAAGTATTTTCAGACGCATCAGGTGCTGCGATTTCTGTATAGCTTAATAAACGTTTTCCTACAACATAATCTTCATATCTACCATTACATTGCTTAAGCAAATATGTAGAGACACCCTTCAAATGAGGCCCAATTGCAAATGTACTCACAATTTCCTCTGGAATTTTGACTTCTACTACCACCTTATCATCCCCATAAACCATTGGGGTCTGTATCTGAACTCCGTATCTTGAAAATAGATTCAGTGAGGCGCTCTTTACACCATTTCTGATATCTGCAATGGCATCAACGGCTTTTATTTCTGAATCTGCAAACTCTATTTGTATATTCTTTGATATAAGCATGCTAATCACCTCTTTTCTGAATAGTAATTGTTATTATCGGTTCCTGTAATACATTCTATTACCTTAATATTCAAATGTCAATAACATTTATTACTGGTTATCTGTAATATTTTTATTAATAAGTTTAATAAACAAAAACTCCTCACCACTGGAACTAATCCGGTGATGGGGAGTCTTTTCGTTTTATTTCTTAGGGTTAATCTTTCCTGCAGTTACAATGGTTACTGCAATGCACGCTGCTGTTCCTGCAGCTCCTGCTGCCGCTTTTAATCCAGTCTTTACTTTTTGAGCCTGCTTATTTCTACACGCTTCACAATATTTATGCTTGTACCCTGTAGGAAGGACTTTTTTACAATCCTTGTTCTTACAGCATTTAACCTCATCTGTTTTATTCTTCATCTTCAACACCTCCTAACAGGAGCTTATCACTAGCACATGGAAGTGCATTAATCTTTTCTTTTATATCCGGTAATGTCTGCGACCAGTAATTCTTAGGAGATGGGTCAATTAAATCAAGACGCTCAACCAATCCCGAAACAGCAAGATATGTATCATTAACAAAGTTAGCAAAATAAGACAAACTTTGATGCGCTGCTTCTCTTTCACCCATTTCTTGATAAGCCATAGCTTCTGTAAATGAAACCATATTTACTGCACATAGACTTTCCCTAATTTCATTCATCCTTGAGCTAATCTTTTCAGTTGATGCACCATTAAAAAGCTTACCGAAGAAATCCTCAGGCTGTTCGGATATAAACTTAACATTTGATTTCTGACTTAGCATCAGCAAATTTCTACTATCTTCGGCAGAACCAGCGAGTTGCATCAATGCCATAGAACGTAGTTCAGGATTTTTAATTGCCATTGCCTGTAATAACTTTTGCTGGCAGCTATACGCTGTTGCTAAGCGATCGTATTCTTGGCCCTGTCTTACTTCTTCTACAGCAAGTTGAACCACTTGTATCTGTTCCGCAATTTGTGCCATCTGCATCTGCGTTGAAAAGCTTGTCATTGCCTGTGTCATTTCAGGCGCCATCTGCACACTCTTTAATGGGATAGTTGATACTATTTTCTTAGTTTCCGGATTAACTAAGTTTGCCATCAATGAACCATCTTTCTTCGTCATCAATTTAAGTGCGCCTTTTGCGAGCTGACTCTTCTGTTTATCTGAAAGAACAGCCTAAAGGGTAACATCCGGAATCGCATCTTTTACCGCATTTATGAAGGCAGGTGCTGAATAAAGCATCTTCTCAATTCTATGAAAAGTGTTTTTTGCTTCACTCATCAACGGTCTTGCCACATCAGGCATCTGATGAAAATGCTCAGCAACTTCTTCTCTATAATCTTCTATATCAATTATTTCTATTTCATCTTCAGGTATTTCGATTACTTCTTGTTCATCCATTTGTGCATCCTCCTCTTTTCTATAATAGGCGTTGTAATTTTCGCGGATATCACTTAATCATATCTATAGTGATTTCTTCTACATTAATAATTTCATTTTCAGGAATAGATGCATCATCCGCAACTCTAATGATTGGATTATCGTGGTCATATTGATACTTAGCATCTTCCATATATGACATAATTCTCATAGCAATTTGTACAAGAAGATAATCTACTTTTTCGTCATCCGAGAGTTGGTCTCTGTCATCAAATATGATTTCTTCAATTGTCATTTTGTAAGTAAAGCAGTAATATTTACTGTTTTCACAATACCTCTTCTTTAGCCCACCAACTGAAAGGTATCTCGATAACACTTCAAGAAACTCTGGCCCATCAAATAATTGCCTTGTATATGAGTTTTCATCAGAAGGTCTCGAAGTGCAAAACCATTAAAGCAATAATCTTCTCTGCCAGTATTGTACCCAAGTCGACTTCTCAAATAGCAAACATCAGATTCAAATGTATCTTCCAAGGAAATCTCATTGTCATTGAACACTATTACCGGATGACCATCTTTCTCGATAAAAGTTATGCCGTACTGTCTGAGAAATAAACTTATTGGAGATTCTTTTAACAACAGTGATTTTAGGTTGTCACTGGATTTATCCTCGATAGAACCGTTTAATCTTCGCGTTAAATGATATACATATATTTCATCTATTTGTTTTTCTGGCTGTAAATCCGAAAAAATCGACAGAAGTTCTTCTTCAAAAATATCAGTATTAAATGCCCAGCTATCTGGTTGAGCTTTATTAGCAGCATAATCTATATACTGGAAAAGTTCATCTTCTGTTATATCTAGGTATGATGCAAGCGAAGCAATCATACTTTCTTTTGTTCTTGTATCAATAAGCAATTTACTTCACTCCTTCCATAACATCTAATCCACTGCCTGCCATAGTGCCAACAGTTGAGTTACCGGATTAGACAACATCTAAATCACTCACTCAAATTGAGTTTGCACCCTAGATAACATCTATCCTAGTGCCACAACCCCTGACATCTAATCCGCAGCCTAAACCCTAAGCGCAGATTTTGCGTAGATATGTTTCCATATAATAAAACCGAGCTTCTGCAAAGCTTCCCTGATGATACCAACCTTACAAAAAGCCCGGAAATACGCCACTTTTTAGCCTTTATTTATCTTTCCCTGACAGCAAACAGACCGTCTCCACATGCACAGTCATTCCAAACTGGTCCACGCCCCGGACCTTGCGGATCTCATATCCACCATCACAGAGGATCTTCAGGTCTCTGGCAAGGGTGGCGGAGTCGCAGCTAACGTATACGATGCGTTCTGGCTGCATACGGAGCATGGTGTTTAAGCAGGCATCATCACAGCCTTTTCGGGGTGGATCCACGACAATCACATCCGGATGGAGCATTTCATCGGAAGATGCTTCTGTGGTTGCCTTTTTGTAGAATTCCGGCAGGACTTCCTCTGCTTTGCCCACGAAAAACTCAGCATTTTCAATATGATTTCTCTTTGCATTCTCTCTGGCATCGTCGATGGCCTGGGGGATGATTTCCACGCCACACACCTTTTTGGCTTTACCTGCCAGGAAGAGAGAGATGGTTCCGATACCACAGTAGAGATCCCAAACGGTCTCTTTTCCGGTCAGCCCCGCATATTCCAGTGCCAGGCTGTAAAGCTTCTCGGTCTGTACGGGATTTACCTGATAGAAGGAGAGAGGAGAGATCTTGAAGGTTAATGCATCCCCTGTATAAGGATAATTTTCTTTCTGCATGTCTCTTACGTGGATCGTATCCTCAATGGTGCTCTCACCCCAAAGGTTATGGATTTCGGTACCCATGATCACATTGGTTTTCTCGGTATTGATACTGACTGACACACTTGTCATACCTTGGATTTCTGCAAGTGCAGCCAGTAATTCTCCCTGATTTGGTAAAAACTCATTTGTATTCTTCTGTACTCCGGCAGTAGAGTATGACATTTTCGTCATTTTCTTATTAATGACCAGACATACCATCAACTGTCCACTGGTAAAGCCTTTCCGGATCAATACATGACGTACCAAGCCTTTTCCTATGACTTCGTCATAGGCGGTCACTTTGTTTTTCCGCATATAGGAGAGTATGGTTTCGAGGATCTGCTGATTCTCGGAAGCACCGAGAGCGCAGTCTGTATTGGCGATAATTGTATGGGTGCGTCCGGCATAGAAACCGGTGATGACATTACCGTCTCTATCAGTTCCTATGGGGTACTGTGCTTTATTACGATAGTGGAAGGGTTCCTCCATGCCTACAATAGGCTGCATGCGTTCATCAATGTATTCCGCATCAAACCCACCAATCCGGATCAGATTATTGCGAATCTTCTGTTCCTTGAAATGCAGCTGCTCGGAGTAGGAGAGTGCCTGCAGCTGGCAGCCGCCGCACTGTCTGTGGTATGCACATTTCGGTTCCACACGAAAAGGAGAAGGCTGTAACACCTTCTCTAATCTGGCATAAGCGTAATGTTTTTTACTTTTTATGATCTTGGCTTCCACCTGATCGCCGATAACGGCATCTTTGATAAAGAGAGTAAAACCGTCTACTTTACCGATTCCTTCTCCGTCACTTCCCATATCCTCTATGGTTACCGTTACACGATCGTTCTTTTTAAATTCCATAAATATCCTTATGCCTTTCCGTAACCTGCAAACTTTTTTGTACTTTAGTGCCATATTCTAAAATAACTTACGCAGGCTCATATTTGCGTGTGTAAAATTTTCTCAGCAAAGTTCCTCAGCCAGTTTTCCGATTTCTTCTTTGTTCTGCTCATTCATGGCGGACTTGATGCTTACCGTAGTCTCCGTAAATGTCAGATTCTTGCTTTTTTCAAACATTCCAAGGATCAGTTTGCCTGCCATGGGTGCCCAGGTGCCGTTCTCAATGATTGCCACCTTACGATTCTGGTAATTACGCTCGGTCAGACCTTCGATAAAGCTGCGCATGCAGGGGAAGAGGTCTCCATTATAAGTAATACCCGCCAACACCAGTCTGTCATAACGGAAAGCATCGGCAACAGCTTTTGCCTTATCGCATCTTGCCAGATCATACAGTACTGTTTTCTGTCCTTTTTCCTGTAAAACATCCGCCAGATACTCCGCAGCATTTCTGGTATTGCCGTAGACAGAAGCATAGGCAATCACCACTCCGGATTCTTCCGGCTGATAGGAAGACCACCTATCATATTTTTCCAAATAGAATCCAAGATTCTCCTTAAGTACCGGACCGTGAAGAGAGCAGATGGTCCAAATATCCAGTCCTGCCGCTTTTTTCAAAACAGCCTGTACCTGCGGACCGTATTTTCCGACGATGCCGATATAGTAACGCCGCGCCTCATCGGTCCATTCTTCCTCTACGTCCAGAGCACCGAATTTACCGAAACCATCTGCCGCAAACAATATTTTCTCTGTTGCTTCATATGTCATCATGACCTCCGGCCAATGCACCATGGGAGCATAGACAAAATGCAGGCTGTGCTGTCCAAGCTCCAGTACTCCATCGTTCGCCGCAACTATGCGTTGTTCCGCAGGTAATCCCTGACCGGCGAAAAACTCCGGGAAAAACTGTTCCATGAACTGAAATCCCTTAGCTGTGGATACCACTGTGGCTTTGGGATATTTTTTCAGAAAAGCCGGAATACTGGCGGAATGATCCGGTTCCATATGCTGTATAACAAGATAATCCGGCATTTTTCCGCCAAGAACCTGTTCCACATTGTTCAGCCATTCTTCGGTGAAAAAGCCATCCACTGTGTCCATAACAGCGATTTTTTCATCCAGAATCACATAGGAATTGTAAGACATTCCGTTCGGAACCTTATACTGTCCCTCAAACAGATCTACCTGATGATCGTTTACACCCACATATTTTACACATGCACTGATTTTCATATGTTTCCTCTCTTTCCATCAATCCCGTTAACTTCTTTCTAACGATATCGTTCCATCTTTCTCACAAAATGTGCTTTGCCAAATTTCTAAATCATTTTTGCGAAAATTTTATCAGTTCTTACTCCATCTTGGTAGCACGCAGATTGGATTCAAACAATCTGTTGTAACCCAGCCAGCCACTGTTTTCACTGTTATTTTCCAGAATTTCCTTAAAGGTCTCCATCTTGGCATCCGTATCATCCGCATAATTCAGAGCCACTGCCTCGATCAGCGCCGGCACCTTTGGGGAGCCGTATTCCAGTTTACCGTGATGCGCCAGAATACAATGCTGTAATTCTGCCAGCAGATTGTGAGGGAATCCGTCGATCTTAGCGGCACGTTCCCCAACCATCTGTGCGCCCATCACGATATGCCCCAATAACTGACCGTCATCGGTATAATCATTCACCGGAAATGCAGAAATCTCTTTTACTTTTCCGATATCATGACACATAGCCGCTGTCAGAAGCAGATCTCTCTGTAAAATAGGATAAGCAGAGCAGTAGTAGTCACACAGCTTGGTAACGCTTAGAGTGTGCTCCAACAATCCGCCTACAAAACCGTGATGCACGGTCTTGGCTGCAGAAGAGTTGCAGAATTTCTTTGCAAAATCAGCATCGTCTATAAACAGATCCTGCAACAGCTGATGCAGATAGGTGTTCTTAATGCTTCCGATCAGAGTCTTTAATTCATTGTACATAGTGTCGATGCCTTTGGAGCTCACCGGCAGATAATCGGAAGGATTATATTCTCCCTCACGGCAGACACGAATACGTTTTACGCTGATCTGCAGCTGCCCCTGGAAATTTGTCACATCACCGTATACCTCTATGTAATCCAGATCATCATAATCACCGATGCCCGGATTGTTCGGCTCCCATACCTTGGCGTCGATAGTTCCGGTCTTATCCTGTAAAATCACGCTTTCATAGGGTTTGCCATTCTTGGTAACAGCCTCCTGCTTATGCTTGCACAGATAAATATCAAATACTCTGTCGCCTTCTTTTAACTCTTTAATGAATTTCATATTGTTGTCCAAACCTTTCTGTCAATCTATTTCAACACCGATAATGTGATGTCGAATTTCATCTCTTTATATTCCTGCTGTGACTGCCGCATAATCGTCAGTTCTACACTGTCTCCCGGTTTCATACTGAGCAGAGAGTTCGTATATTCATCAAAGCTGACGATCACACGCTCACCGAATCCCGTGATGACATCCCCCTGCTGGATCCCCGCCAGCATGGCAGGAGAGTCCATTTCTACCTCTGTAATATAAGCTCCGTAAGGAACCCTAAGTTCACTGTTAGCTTCCTCCGTGACATCCACACCCTTAAGACCCAGATAGGCGAATTTTTCTCCATTCGACATTTTCTCGATATGACGCTTCAATTCCGTAATACCGTAAGCACATACCATATTTTTCATATCTGTGGCAGATTTGCCATTGGTAATGATGCCAATGACCTGTCCCTGAAGATTGAATAATACGCCGCCTGCATTCTGACTGCCTACAATATTCGTCTGCAGAATCCGATAAGTGGTATCCGATGCCGCCGACTCACTGGCGGAAGAAGTAATGATGCCATATCCCAGTGAACCGTTCGTACCCATAGGACGCCCAAGAGCCACCACCGGAAGTCCGGCAATATCTTTGATATTAGAAGATCCCAAAGTAGCGATCGTAATATCATTCTTCAGAAAATCTTCATTCAGAGTATCCAGCTCTACGGCGATCACCGCCAGACCTGTAGTCTCATCTTTTTCCTTCAAAGATGCATCTGCCTGGGTGCCCTCGTTGAATGTGACAATAATGTCATCTGCTTGTTTTACCGGAGAATAATCGGTTAAAATCAGTAATTGTTTGCCATTTTGCGCTATGATCACACCAGATGACTGGTTCTTGCTCTCATTTACATTGTTGAACCAGTCCACACCGGATGACACTCCTGTCACAGTAACCATGGAACGGTTCATCTCTGCTACATACTGGGTAAGAGCACTGTAAATCTGTTTGTAATTATCCAGATCCAATATGATTCCGGATAACAGTTCCCGAATCTGCTCCTGTTCTATAACTTGACCGGAAACAGAAGAGGACTGACTGTTCTGATTTTCCTGCTGCATATTCTCTGCCAGCATCTGCTCCGGAGACATTTCATCCTGATCTTCGGGGAATACCACCACCTGTGGTTCCTCCTCCGGGTACAACCAATTACTGATCACCGGTTCTAAAACCAAGAAAGTGAAACAGGCCACCAGACCAAAGATCACCGCCATGGAAGCCGTGATCAAAGTCCTGCGCAACAGCTTTTTCTTATTTACCGGACGTTCCTTGATTTTTTCTATCATAAAATTTTTCTTAGAAACGTCATTTTGTTCCTTCTGCTTATTTTCTTGCGAATCCGCCATAAATATGCCTCCTCTGCTGCCTACAGATACACCGGCTTTTTCTTAGGACTCTAATATCTCAATTATACAAAACTGTACCCAAAAACGCAACTGAATGGTATAATGAGATATAATAAGCTCACCCATAGAATCCTGCGTGACTGCTCGCAGGCAAAGCAGGATTTCTATGAGGGGAGCAAACAGACATGAGCAAGAAGGACGATAGTCCGGATTGCAAATGGATGTAACGATTTCGAGAGTGCGCAGCACGTAGAAATCGTATTATTATGTAAACCAGCATTGAGCAGTACCAAAATCGAGAGATGTCAATTCGACTGCTTGCAGGCGAAATTGACAGATCCGATTTTGATAGGGCGATAGCCCGACAGCGAGAAAATGCGGAGCATTTTCGAGCTTGTACTGCGTATTTTCAATAATATTAAGGAGCCCCACATGAACACAAAAGTACTCACCACTTTAGAATATACGAAGATCATCGATCTCCTCACGGAGAAGGCCGACTCCGAGCCCGGTAAAAAACTTTGCCGCGATCTGGTGCCTTCCACCGATCTATCCACTATCAGAACCGCACAGAAGGAGACAAAAGACGCTTTAGCCCGTCTCTTCCGTATCGGCAGCACCTCCTTTGGAAGTAACAGAGACTTAGGTTTTTCCATTCGATCTTTGGAAATCGGCAGTTCTCTGTCTATGTCCGAATTGTTGAAGCTGGCATCCTTTTTGGATAATGTCAGCCGGATCAAAACCTATGGAAAAAAAGAACGGGAAGACCTGCCAAATGACAGCCTGGATGCCTACTTTGAGGGACTTACCCCTATGACACAGCTTGCCAATGAGATTAACCGCTGCATTCTGTCGGAAGAGGAGATGGCAGATGATGCCAGCCCCCGTTTAAAAAGTATCCGCCGCTCCAAGCTGTCCACCAATGAAAAAATCCATAGCCAGCTGACTTCCATGGTTAACGGCGCTTACCGTACCTTTTTGCAGGATGCAGTCATTACCATGCGTGATAACCGCTACTGTATCCCCGTAAAGGCTGAATATAAGAGCCAGGTGAGCGGTATGGTGCATGACCAGTCCTCCACCGGTTCCACCTTTTTCATCGAACCGGCTGCTGTCGTGAACCTGAACAACCAGTTAAAAGAACTGGATCTGCAGGAGCAGGACGAGATTGAAGTTATTCTGGGTGATCTAAGCAGCCAGGCTGCTGTTCATACCTCAGAGCTTGCTGCAGATCAGAAGATCATGACCACTTTAGACTTCATCTTTGCCAAGGCAAAACTCGCCATGGAACAGAATGCCACAGAGCCTATTTTCAACACTGAGCATTACATCCAGATCCGTAAGGGCCGTCATCCACTGTTAGACAAGAAAAAGGCGGTCCCCATTGATGTCCGTCTGGGTAAAGATTTTGACCTTTTGGTGATCACAGGTCCCAATACCGGTGGTAAGACCGTATCTCTGAAGACGGTGGGACTTTTTACCCTGATGGGTCAGGCGGGACTGCATATTCCGGCACTGGATCGTTCCGAACTGTCTATTTTCTCGGAAGTATACGCAGATATCGGGGATGAGCAGAGTATTGAACAGAGTCTGTCCACATTCTCTTCTCATATGACCAGAGTTGTCCACATTTTACAGCACGCAGATGCGGATTCCCTGTGTTTATTTGATGAACTCGGTGCCGGAACAGATCCTACGGAGGGTGCTGCTCTGGCAATTGCTATTTTAAATTATCTGCATGACCGCGGCATCCGCACCATGGCTACCACGCATTACAGTGAGTTGAAAATCTACGCACTTTCCACGAATTTCGTAGAAAATGCCTGCTGTGAATTTGATGTGGAGACCCTTCGCCCCACCTACCGTCTGCTCATCGGTATTCCCGGTAAAAGTAATGCTTTCGCCATTTCTTCCAAACTCGGACTACCCGACGAGATCATCCATGCTGCAAAAGAGCAGATCAGCAAAGAGGACGAAAGCTTTGAAGATGTCATCGCCGATCTGGAACAGAGCCGCGTGACCATTGAAAAAGAACAGCAGGAGATTGCGGAATACAAAGAACGAATCCGTACCTTACAGGAACAGTTACAGAAGAAAAACGAAAAAATCGACCAGGCAAAAGACAAAATTCTCCGCGATGCTAATGAAAAGGCAAGAGCCATTCTCCAGGAAGCAAAGGATGTAGCCGACGAAACCATCCGTGATTTCAATAAAGCAGGCGCTTCTGCAGACATCAAGGAGCTGGAGAAAAAGAGACAGAAGGTCCGTGACAAGATCAATGAAAAGAACGGAAAGCTGGCTCTTGGTAATACACAAAAGAAACCTGCTGGTCAGAAGACCGTGGATCCGAAGAAGCTTAAAAAAGGAGATTCCGTGAAGATCATTTCCATGAATCTCAAGGGAATCGTAAACACTCTGCCGGATGCCAAGGGTAATCTCTTCGTACAGTGTGGAATTATGAGAATGCAGACGAATATTAACGATCTCGTACCGGTAAAAGAAGAGACTATTACAGCACCTGCCCTGCAGCGTACCAACACCGGCAAGTTGAAAATGTCCAAGTCTTTCTCCGTGTCCTCCGAGATCAACCTTCTGGGATGTACGGTAGATGAAGCCATTGCAAAACTGGATAAATACCTGGATGACGCTTATCTGGCTCATCTCCCCAGTGTGAGAGTCGTGCACGGAAAAGGCACAGGTGCTCTGCGCAGTGCTGTACAGTCTCACTTAAAACGTCTGAAATACGTCAAAGAGTACCGGTTGGGTGAATATGGTGAAGGCGATGCCGGCGTAACCATTGTTACTTTTAAATAATAACTGACAGGAGGCCTATACTACATGGTAAGTAAACAGAAAATTCTCATTGTAGATGATGATAATAATATTGCGGAACTGATCTCCCTATATCTGACGAAGGAATGTTTTGATACCATGATCGTCAATGACGGAGAATCCGTGATGCCGGCTATGGAGACCTTTGCTCCGAATCTGATTCTGTTGGATCTGATGCTTCCCGGCATTGACGGTTATCAGGTGTGCAGAGAGGTCCGGGCACAATACTCCGTTCCCATCATCATGCTTTCCGCAAAAGGTGAAGTCTTCGACAAGGTATTGGGACTGGAGCTGGGTGCGGATGATTATATGGAAAAACCTTTTGATTCCAAGGAACTGGTGGCCCGCGCCAAAGCAGTCCTCAGACGTTATAAGCCCTCCAATACTCCCACAGAAAATACCAACGACAAGTGTGTGGAATATGCGGATCTGACCATTAATCTGACCAATTATTCCGTCATTTATATGGGACACACCGTGGAAATGCCGCCGAAAGAACTGGAGCTTCTCTACTTTTTAGCATCCTCACCGAATCATGTATTCACCAGAGAACAGCTTCTGGATCAGATCTGGGGCTATGAATATATCGGTGATACCCGTACCGTGGATGTGCATATCAAGCGTCTCCGCGAGAAGATCAAAGATCATGCTAACTGGAAGATCAGCACCATCTGGGGCATCGGCTATAAATTCGAAGTACGCAATTAAGTCATACCAAAAGCAGGATTTGTTATGAAAAAAACACTTTATCTAAAATTTATACTTGCATATTTTATTTTTGGTGTATTTGGTTTCATCATTGTTACAACTTTTGTTCCCAATATGACCAAAGAACACCTGATCCGGGAAAAGGCAGAAAGTCTCTATTCCGAAGCAACCCTGATCGCCGGAACCTATGCCGGCGGATTATATACCAGTGAAACAACCTTGGAAACCGTTAAAATGCAGCTGGACTCCCTGGCGGTCTACCTGAATTCCGAGATCCGCATCATCAATCCCTCCGGACGTCTGGTACTGGATACCAATAGTCCCTTAGATGTGGAGAATGTGGTAGTCATTGAGAATTTTGATTCGACTGTAACCAGCGGCTCCTACTACATTGTTGGTGATTTCTTCGGTAATTTTGATTCAGATGTACTTACTGTATTTGCTCCCATTACCTCCAACTACAAGGTAAAAGGCTATGTAGTCATCCATACCGATATGAATGATATTCAGAAATCCTGTAACAGCCTGCTGAATATTTCGTATATCACCCTGGCAATCCTGTTCCTGTTATCCCTGATCATTCTGATCTTTTTCACCGAGATCGTATATATTCCTCTGCGAAAGATCACTCATGCCACAGAGCAGTATGCCGCCGGTAATATGCATTATGAATTTCAGGTGGAAAGTGAGGATGAAATCGGTTATCTTGCTTCCTGTCTGAACTATATGGCAAGCGAAATTGCCCGTTCCGAGGATGATCAGAAAAAGTTTGTAGCCAATGTATCCCACGATTTCCGTTCCCCCCTGACCTCCATCAGAGGATATCTGGAAGCCATGCTGGATGGCACGATTCCACTGGAAATGCACGAAAAATACATTACTATCGTATTGAATGAAACAGAACGACTGACGAAACTGACCAACAGCCTTTTAACTTTGAATAATCTGAACACCAAAGGAATGCTCTTAGATAAAACAGATTTTGATATCAATCAAGTGATCCGTAATACTGCAAGTACCTTTGAGGGCACCTGTCATAACAAATCCATTGCTATTGAAATGATCCTGACCGGCAATGAAATGTATGTACATGCAGATATGGGCAAGATCCAGCAGGTACTCTATAATCTCATGGATAACGCCATTAAGTTCAGCCACCATGATTCTGTGATCCACATTGAGACTTCGGAGAAGAAAAATAAATTGTTTGTCTCCGTAAAAGACACAGGAATCGGTATCCCGAAAGAAGATCTGAAGCTGATTTGGGATAGATTTTACAAATCCGACCTATCCCGAGGCAAGGATAAAAAGGGAACCGGACTGGGGCTTTCCATTGTAAAAGAGATTATCAATGCACACAATGAGCATATCAATGTGATCAGTACTCCCGGCGTTGGAAGTGAATTTATCTTCTCCCTGCCGAAATCCCATCAGGAAGACGAAGAGGATTAAGCCATACGGCCTAATCCTCTTTTTTTATCTATTCATCCACGACACGATATAAATAACTGTTTCCCTGTTTTCCTACCCTTTCTATTGTCCCCATTTCAAACAATATATTCAATACTGTCTGTGCCAGTGAGAGAGGAATGTGAGCTGCTTTCGCAAAATCCTTACTGTGAAAGGGTTCTTCCAGTTCATAGGGTACAAATTGCAGATAATCCTCCGGCTGTCTGATTTCCACCTCTTCGATCAGATCCGTAGGAATCCTGTCATATCTCGTGGATCCTTTTTTCTTGTCTCGACTCCAACCGTTTAACAGCCGGTATTCTTCCATATTCACCAATACAAATTTAAACCGGATATTCGGATCCTTCAGGAACATTTTGATCTTATATAGTTCCTTGAATGCCTGATAAGGGGATCCCTTTTTGGGAGATTTTCGCTTTTTACTCAGTTCACCGCTGTCTTCATCGATCCAGATCAGCCATTTTTCATAAGGAATAGGATAGACGATGGTTACAGGATATAAAGGCAGAAAAGCCTGCAATTTTCCCCGCATGCGGTTGAACTGTCTCGTCTGGATCTCGATGATCTCACCATCCTTGTAAATATCCGCTACATAATTCTCTATGGGAATCTCCTGATGATCCTCATCCGGCTCATAATAATCCTTAAAAATAGCATGAACCGTCTTCTCTGAGAGAGTTCCGATTCCCAGTCTCTGACGGTCCACGCCTATTATTTTTCTCTTAGCTTCTTCAAAACGCTTCTGATCCATGTGATCCATATTTTTTAATCAATCTCGGCATGCTTCGTATACAGAATCTTAAGCATGATAGGAGTGGAAATACTGGATACGATGATCAGCAGAATTACTGCGGTAAAATACTCGGATCCGATCATTCCCACAGACAGTCCCTTCTGTGCCACGATCAGGGCAACCTCACCTCTGGTCATCATACCGACACCGATCTTCAGAGCATCCGGTCCCTTGAATTTGCAGATTCTTGCCATCAGACCACAACCGATGATCTTACACAGTAATGCTACAACGACGAATCCGATAGAAAATAACACAAACTCCCCGTTCAGATGATCAAAGCTGGTCTTAAGTCCGATACTTGCGAAGAAAATCGGTCCAAAGATCATATAAGAGTTAATATCCATCTTCTCGGCTATATATTCCGAATCCCGAATAGAGCACAGAATAATACCTGCCACATAAGCACCGGTAATATCCGCAATACCGAAGAATACTTCCGCTACATAAGCAAAAATAAAGCAGAGTGCCAGACCTAAAATAGGAATACGCCTTGTATGCGGATATTTGTTATCCAGATGCTGGAATACCTTGAACAATACAAATCCGACACCAATTGCGAACAGGAAGAACAGAAGAGTAGAAATTACTACACTTCCGGGATTGGAATCCGGATTTTTAAATCCGATGACAAAAGTAAGTACAATTATACCAATGACATCATCGATAATAGCGGCACTCATGATCGTTGTACCGACTTTACCTTTCAGTTTTCCCAGTTCTTTCAGAGACTGCACGGTAATACTTACACTGGTAGCCGTCATAATGACACCGATAAATACGGCTTCATAGAATTTTTCAGAGCCCCAGGGTGCCACTCCGTAAAATCCCATGTACAACAATGTTCCGCCTACCAAAGGAACAAATACACCCATACATGCGATCAGAAATGCCACAAATCCCGTCTTCATCAGGTCCTTCAGATTCGTCTCCAGACCGGCGGAGAACATCAGCAGGATAACACCGATCTCTGCCATCTGGATCAGAAAATCCGATTGCTGCACCAGTCCCAGTACACTGGGTCCGATCAACAGACCGGCAATAATCTCACCTACCACCTGTGGTGCTTTACATTTTCTTGCAATAATACCAAATACTTTTGCAAATATAATAATAATTGCCAAATCTCTGAAAATACTATAAGATTCCATTTTTCTGCCCCTCTTTTTCAAAAATTATTAATACATTAATTGAGCACCTTTGTTATATCACAAAATTATTATCATCTGCAACACAAAAGTGCTCAATCGCTACTTATTCATCTTCTTCGTTTTCTTCGGTAGGGAAAATCAGATTTTCTTCTGCTTCTTCCTCATCCTCAGAAACAGCTTCCTGTGCTACTTCTTCCATGGCTTCCTCAAGATTATCGAATTCATGGTCTCCGTTGGAAAGCTTCTCACGTACCTTGGCAATCTGTGCAACCTTAACACCCTCATCCAGATTGATCAGCTTTACACCTGATGTGATTCTGCTCAAAGTGGAGATATCCTGAACACGAAGCTGTATGATAATTCCTTCCGTGGTTATCATCATAATTTCGTTATCGTCATTTACAGCCTTGGCACCTACCACATCACCTGTTTTTTCAACGATCTTGTAGCACTTTACACCCTTACCGCCACGTTTCTGTACGGTAAATTCATCCATATTTGTACGCTTACCCATTCCATTTTCAGATACGATCAACAGATCACTGCCCTGAGTCTGTAACTGCATACCGATGATCTCATCCCCGGGAGATAAGTTCATACCAATAACACCCATGGAAGCTCTGCCCGTAGCCCGGACATCAGTCTCCTGGAATCGGATGCACATACCCTGTTTTGTTACCAGGAAGATTTCACTGCTGCTGTCAGTGATTTTCACCTCGATCAGCTCATCCTCTTCTCGTAAGTTGATCGCAGTCAGTCCATTCTTTCTGACATTTGAGAACTCCATCAGAGGGGTCTTCTTCACAATACCTGTCTTAGTTACCATGAACAGATTCTTATCATCACTGTATTCATGAATAGGAATCATAGCAGTGATCTTCTCACCGGGTGCCAGCTGCAGGAGATTCACAATAGCAGTACCTCTTGCTGTACGACCGGCTTCTGGTATCTCATATGCCTTTAACCTGTAAACTCTTCCCATATTGGTGAAGAAATTCAGATAATGATGCGTGGTCGTCATCAGCAGATCTTCGATATAATCCTCATCAATAGTCTGCATTCCCTTAATACCACGACCACCGCGGTTCTGTGCCTTGAAATTATCTACGGTCATACGCTTGATATAACCAAGGCTGGTCATAGCGATGATAGTATTCTCCCTCGGGATCAGATCCTCCATGGAGATATCCAGTTCATCATAACCGATCTTACTGCGTCTGTCATCGCCGTATTTTTCAGCAATAGCACTCATTTCTGTCTTGATAACACCTAATAACAGCTTTTCATCTGCCAAAATAGCTTTTAACTCCGCAATTTTTACTATCAGATCCTTATGCTCATTCTCCAGTCTCTCTCTTTCCAGACCTGTCAGAGCACGCAGACGCATCTCTACGATTGCCTGTGCCTGTACATCGGATAATTCGAATCTCTCCATCAGACGTTCTTTCGCAATCTGTGCATTCTGGCTGCCACGGATAATGGTAATGACTTCATCGATGAAGTCCAGAGCCTTTAATAATCCCTGTAAAATATGATCTCTTTCTTCTGCTTTGCCCAGGTCGTATTTGGTTCTTCTGGTAACGACATCTTCCTGGTGCTTCAGATAGTAGGTCAGCATATCCAACAGATTCATGACCTTAGGCTGATTGTTGATCAGCGCCAGCATGATCACACCGAAAGTATCCTGCAGCTGTGTATGCTTGTACAGCTGATTCAGAATTACATTGGCATTGGCATCCTTACGAAGTTCGATAACTACGCGGACACCTTCACGGTTAGACTCATCTCGGATATCTGTGATACCGTCGATTTTCTTTAATTTTACCAACTCAGCAATCTTAATGATCAGATTTGCCTTATTTACCATATAAGGCAGCTCAGTAGCAATGATCTGACTCTTGCCGTTGGGCAGTGTTTCAATATTAGTCACGGCACGGACTCTGATCTTACCACGTCCGGTACGATAGGCTTCTTCGCAGCCTCTGGTACCCAGGATCAGTCCTCCCGTAGGAAAATCGGGAGCTTTTACAATGGGAAGAATCTCATCGATCGCAGTCTCTCTGTCTTCTTCCACACGGTTATCAATGATTTTTACAACAGCCTGCACCACTTCACGAAGGTTGTGAGGCGGAATATTGGTAGCCATACCTACGGCAATACCGGTAGTACCGTTGACCAACAGATTCGGATAACGGCTGGGCAATACTACGGGCTCTTTTTCGGTATCATCAAAGTTCGGTACAAAATCTACGGTATCTTTACCGATATCTGCCAGAAGCTCCATGGAAATCTTGGAAAGTCTTGCCTCGGTATAACGCATTGCTGCGGCACCGTCACCATCCATGGAACCGAAGTTACCATGACCGTCTACCAGCGGATAACGAGTAGACCAGTCCTGTGCCATATTAACCAATGCGCCGTAGATGGAGCTGTCACCATGAGGATGATATTTACCCATGGTATCACCGACAATACGGGCACTCTTACGATGTGGCTTGTCGGGACCATTGTTCAGTTCGATCATAGAATAGAGTACACGTCTCTGTACCGGCTTCAGACCATCCCTCACATCCGGAAGGGCACGGGATGCGATAACACTCATGGCATAGTCGATATAGAAAGTTTCCATTTTTTCTTTCAGATCGACTTCATGGATTTTATCAATCTCAGCCTCCGAAGGCTTATCAAAAATATCGTCGTTCATGTTTCCTCACAATCTGTCGTAAAATACGACTCTCTATTATTAAATACCGTAACTATTCAGATCCTGATTTGCATAATAGTTACTAGATGTCCAGATTCTTAACAAACTGGGCATTTTCTTCGATGAATTCTCTTCTGGGCTCTACTTTGTCACCCATCAGAGTAGTAAAGGTCAGATCCAGTTCGGATTCCGTCTCTTCATCGTAATTCACACGAAGCAGAATACGTCTCTCGGGATCCATGGTAGTCTCCCAAAGCTGTTCCGCATCCATCTCTCCCAGACCTTTGT
>OGHJ01001916.1_pt1 | contig 19755 bp, 16 predicted proteins | sample 1571351 | NCBI WGS metagenome assembly OGHJ01 (sample SAMEA2582037, study PRJEB24529) | metagenome | biome: Human gut stool | place: China | collected 2011 | reverse complement strand
AGGTCGGAGGAGCTATCCGTTACTACGACTGGGCAGTTACAAGCCCATGGCCTTTAGGCCGTGGATTGTTGACTACTCCTATTCTCAAGGGGTGTTTCGATCGTTCAACTTGTATGAAACAACCGCAATTCCCGTTTAAAATTATGGTATGGTATGACCTTGACTTTTTTCCCCAGAAAGATATCATTAAAATGTCTTATTTTTGACATACGAAACGGAGGGGACACCGCTATGCTGAAAGATATCGCCGAAGCTATGCTGGGCAGACGCCCCTTTGACCTGGTAATCCGCAATGTGCAGATCGTCAATGTGTTCAGCGCCTCTATTGTAAGCGGATCTATCGGCATTGTCAACGGTCATATCGCCGGGGTTTTCGGCCCGGAGGAAGCGCCGGAGGGCCGCCGAACCGTGGACGGCGGCAGCGCTTATGCCCTGCCTGGCTTCGTGGATTCCCACATGCATCTGGAAAGCAGCATGCTGACCCCCGACCACTTTGCCCGGGTGGCCCTCTCCTGCGGCACCACCACGGTGTGCGCCGACCCCCACGAGATCGCCAACGTGCTGGGCATCGAGGGAGTCCGGGGCCTGGCGGACGCCTGCCGGGACCTGCCCCTGCGGGTGCTCCTCACCGCCCCCTCCACCGTTCCCTCCGCCCCCGGTCTGGAGGATTCCGGTTTTGATGTTGGCCCCGCTGAGATGGAGGCCCTGCTGGATATTCCCGGCGTGGCTGGATTGGGCGAGGTCATGGATTTCAACGCCGTCGCCGCCGGGGATGAGCGGATGCTCTCCGTCATTGAAGCTGCCGCCAACCACGGCGTTTTTCTGGATGGCCATGTCTCCGCCCTCACCGGCCGCCGCTTGCAGACTTTCCGGGCCATGGGCATCGACAGCGACCACACCGTTCCCTCTGCTGAAAAGCTCCGGGAGGAGCTGGCTCTGGGCTTCACGGTGCAGGTACAGGAATGCATGCTGAACCGGGAAATCGTCCAGGCCATGAATGATGCACCGGTGCAGGACCGCATCTGCCTGGTAACGGACGATGTTCCCCTCCCCCGGCTGATGCGTCAGGGGCATTTGAACTTTGTGGTGGAACGGGCCATTGAGCTGGGTCTTGACCCCATCCGGGCCATCCGGTATGCCACCATCAACCCCGCCGTTCGCCTGCGGCTGTACCGCACAGGCGGCATCGCCCCCGGCATGGAGGCTGATATGCAGCTGGTGCAGGATCTGCGCCATCCCAGACCGGAACTGGTGCTCCGGGCCGGAGAAATCGTCTGGGACCATGGCAGCTATCTGCCCCATACCGCCCCTTACCAGATCCCGGACCATCTGCGGGGCTCTGTTCATCTCCGTCCCGTGACGGAAGCGGACTTTGCCGTCAAGGTGCCGGTACGCCCCGGCTTCTCCGGCGGCACCGCCGTGGTGAATCTGATCGGCCAGGATGGTGCCTCCATTCGCACCCAGCGGGTCCGGAAGACCCTGCCCCTGTCCGCTGAAAGAGACGGCTTTGCCTGTCTGAAAGCAGCTCCTTACTTAAAAATGGCGGTATTCAACCGCTACGGCCGGGACCAGCACGGCATCGGCCTGCTGACGGGCATGGACGGCGTCACCGGCGCCGCCGCCCTGACCTACGGCCACGACTGCCACAACCTGACGGTCTACGGCGGCAATGACGCTGATATGGCTCTGGCGGCCAACACCCTCCGGGAATCCCAGGGTGGGCTCTGCACCGTAGAAAACGGCAAGGTGCTGACCCTCATCCCCCTGCCGCTGGCGGGACTGATGTGCGACCAGTCTCCGGAAGCGCTGCTGGCGCAGATGGAGCAGTTCCTGGCGGACTGCCGCCGCATGGGCTTCACCCACAAAAATTTGCTGACATTCTTTACCCTTATGCCGCTGGCGGTTTCGCCGGAGCTGAAATGCACGGACCGGGGTCTGGTGGATGCGCTGCGCAAGCGGCTTCTGCCCTTGATTGAAGAGATAAAGGAGATAAGTTCGGATGGAACGTAAACACCGGGCACTGCTGCTGGCGCTGCCTACCGTATTGACCCTGCTGTTTTTCTTTGTGGCGCCCATGGTCTACATTCTGGTCCACACCCTGCACGAAAACGGCCTTTCCGATTTCGTGAACTTTTTCAGTGACCCCTTTTACCGCAACATTCTCTGGGTCACCTTCCGGGTGTCCCTGGTGTCCACCGCCATCTCCCTGGTGCTGGGCTATCCCACGGCTTTTTACATGGCCCGGACCAAGTCCCGCATGAAGCAGGTCATGATGATTGTGATCCTGTTTCCCTTTTTGGTCAGCGCCGTGGTCCGTTCCTACGGCTGGATGGTCATTCTGGGAACCAACGGCCTTTTGAACCAGCTGCTCCAGTCCTTGGGGCTCATCTCCGCCCCTCTGAAAATCCTGAACACGGAGACGGCGGTCATCATCGGTATGATCCACCTGCTGGTGCCCTATATGGTCCTCTCTCTGGTGGGTGTGCTCCAGAGCATTGACCCTAACGTGGAGTACGCGGCCTACAGCTTGGGTGCCTCTCCGCTGCAGACCTTTTCCAAGGTAGTATTCCCTCTGAGCCTGCCGGGCATTATCTCCGGCTGCGTTCTGGTGTTCACTATGAGCATGACCTCTTACGTGACGCCCAAACTGCTGGGCGGCTCCAAGTTCCGGATGATGGCCACCATGGTGGTCCAGGAGATCAATGTGAATTTTGACTGGGGTGCGGCCTCCGCCATCAGCTATATTCTGCTGGCAGTGATCCTGCTGGTGCAGATCGCGGTGGTGCTGTGCACCTCCGGATATATGAAACGTATGGGAGGAGGAAAGTGATATGCGCGAAAAAGATGTGAATCTGCCCTGCCGGATCTTCGCCATTCTGGTAATGCTGTTCCTGCTGGCGCCTCTGGTGGTGATCGTCATCGCCTCCTTCACGCCCACAGCCCTCATCACCTTCCCGCCTCAGGGCTTCTCCCTGAAATGGTACGCCAATATTTTCGGTTCCTCCACCCACTTTATGGATGGTCTGGTGAACAGCCTGAAAATCGGTATTCTGGCCACAGCGGCGGATATTCTGCTGGGCGTCACGGCGGCCCTATCCGTCTGCCGGTACAGCTTTAAGGGCAAGGACGCTCTGCTGAACTACTACACCTCTCCCATGTATGTGCCCAGTGTGGCCTTCGCCTTTGTCCTGCTGCAGGTCTACAGCCAGATCGGCGGTGTCCCCGGTATGCTGCGCATTTTCATCGGCCATCTCATTATCATTCTGCCCTACATCGTGCGGAACACGGTGTCTGTACTCCATGTGTTCAACTGGACGCTGGAGGATGCGGCTACCTCCATGGGAGCCACCCCTATTCAGGTGTTCTTCAAGATCACCATTCCCTTGGCCCGGCCCGGCATCATGGCCGGTGCGCTGCTGGCTTTTTTGTATTCCTTTGACGAGGTGGCCCTGAGCAGCCTGCTCTCCACCCCGAGGTTCATCACCCTGCCCATCCGCATCATGAACTATATGGAGCTGACCTTCGACCCCACTCTGGCCGCCATCTCCACACTGCTGATCCTGGCATCTCTGGTTCTGATCGTACTGATGGAGAAGTTTGTAGGGTTGGACATGTTTGTTAAGTGAGAACGGAAAGGTGTAAACTATGGCTACTTTGGAATTACAGGGACTGACCAAGCGATTCGGCGAGTTCACTGCGGTGGATTCCATGAACCTGAAGGCTGCCGAAGGCGAGATGATCGCCCTGCTGGGCGGCAGCGGCTGCGGCAAGACCACCACACTGCGCATGATCGCCGGCTTTACTGAACCCACCGCCGGACAGATCCTGGTGGACGGCAAAAACGTTTCCACTATCCCCCCCTACCGCCGCAATATCGGCATTTTCTTCCAGAATTACGCGCTGTTCCCCCACATGACGGTTTTTGAAAACGTGGCCTTTGGTCTGAAGCTCCAGAAGCTGCCCAAAAACGAGATCCGTGAGCGGGTGGAGCACATGCTCGCTCTGGTAAAGCTTACCGGCATGGACAAGCGTTATCCCCGGCAGCTCTCCGGCGGTCAGCAGCAGCGGGTGGCCTTGGCCCGGGCTCTGGTGACCCGTCCCTCCATTCTGCTGCTGGATGAGCCCCTCTCCAACCTGGACGCCAAGCTCCGGGTAGAGATGCAGGTGGAGATCAAGCGCATCCAGAAGGAGCTGGGCATCACCACCATCATCGTGACCCACGATCATGAGGAGGCCGTCTCCTTGGCAGACCGGGTCATCGTCATGAATGCCGGCCACATTTTGCAGATCGGCAAGCCCCAGGAGGTCTTTGACAGGCCCGCCTCTCCCTTTATTGCAGACTTTATGGGCTTTTCCACCTTTCTTCACGGCATCGCCGCCGGAGCAGAGGGAGATATGCGCCTGATCCGCTGCAGCGCCCACACGCTCCAGGTCCCGGCAGAGGCCGCCCAGGAGCTGACTGAGGGCGACGCATGCATTCTGGCCATCCGCTCCGAAAACATCCGGACTGCGGAGCAGGAAGGTGTCAATACTGTCCGGGGCACCGTCAAAAGTGCCACCTACAAGGGTCATACCACCCGGCTGGAGGTCTCCGGCTGTTTTGAGGAAATGGTATATCCCGCTATCCACGAATATGCGGACGTGCAGGAGGGCAGTGAAGTTCTGCTTCACTTCCCCGCCCAGCATTTCTGTGTATATAAAGACATCAAATAAAATCTGGAGGATGTAAGCAAAATGAAAAGCAAGCGCATTTTTACACTGATGCTGGCTCTGGTCATGACCCTGAGCCTGGCCGCCTGCGGCGGCAGCAAGCAGGAGGAAACTCCCGCTGATAACGCCGGAAACGGCGAAGCAGCTGGCGATACTCAGGATTTCGGCGGCGCTGAGCTGGTTGTTGCTACCTGGGGCTGGGCCGAGGCCGGTCTCAAGACCCTGGCCGCTGACTTCGAGTCCCAGTACAACTGCACCATCGTGGTGGACCCCACCAGCGGCAACGGCGACCGGCTCAACAAGCTGATGGCTGAGCAGAACGATCCCACCGCCGATGTGGCCCTGCTGACCAAGAGCTTTGCCCAGACCGGCAATGAGGCAGGCCTGTTTGAAAAAATCGACACCAACATCGTCACCAGCATCGGCGACCTGTATGACATCGCTGTCAACGCCGACGGCTACGGCCCCTGCTACTCCCTGTGCCGCTACGGCATCATGTACAATGCCGACGCTCTGGAGAAGGCCGGTCTGCCCGCCCCCACCTCCTACGAGGGTCTGTTTGATGACCAGTATGCGCACATGGTGGCTCTGCCCGACATGACCTCCACCGCCGGCCCCTACATGCTGGTGGCTATGGCCGAGGCCATGGGCGGCAGCCAGGAGGATGTGACCCCCGCCATGGAGCTGATGCAGGAGAAGAAGGACAACATCGATCTGTGGTATTCCACCTCTTCCGACGTTGTCAACGCCTTCACCACCGGTGAGGCCAACATCGCCGTGTTCATGGACATCAATATGCCCAGCCTGACCGACAGCGGCCTGAACATGGTCTGGGTGGACGCCGCCGAGGGCTCCTTCTCCGCTCCCGCCACCGCCAACGTGGTGAAGAACTGCAAGAACCCTGAGCTGGCCCAGCTGTTTGTGGAATACCTCATCAGCAAGGACACCCAGGACAAGATCGCTGAGGTCATGAACGAGGCCCCCGTGAACAAGAACGCCACCATGGACGATTCTCTGAAGACCTATCTGGCCTTCGGCGACGAATCCATGAACGCCCTGAAGGAATTTGACGAGGCCTACATCACCGCCAACAAGGAAGCCTGGATCGATACCTTCCAGCGCACCGTTGCTGTTCAGTAACCTATCAAAGTATCCGCAGAAACGGAGGAGACGCCCCGGCGTTTCCTCCGTTTTTTAAACAACTGACAAGGAGAAAAGCCTGCCATGAAGCTGACTGTCTTATCAGAAAACGCCGTTCTGTACCCCGGCCTTGAGGGGGAATTCGGCCTGTCCGTCTACCTGGAGGAAGGAGATACCCGCCTGCTGTTCGACGCCGGGGAACGGGACGCCTGCCTGCGGAACGCGGAGAAGCTGGGTATCGACCTCCGGCGGGTCACTGCCGTGGCGTTCAGCCACAACCACCGTGATCACTGCGGTGGTTTTCTGCGCCTGGCGGAGCTCCTTCCGCCGGACGTACCCATTTATGCCCATAGCGGCTTTTTCATCCGGAAGTGGTGGGATCACCGGTGCGACCCGCCTCAGCAGGAAACCTATTCCCAGATGCTGGAGCTGGTAGGCCCGCCCATGGAGGCATCCTGGTTCTTCCAGCAGGGGCTGACCGGCTTCCGCTGTCTGGCAGATGACTGCATGCAGATCGCTCCGCATGTGTATCTCCTGGGGAATTTCCCCGTCCCCGGACCAGAGGAAGCGGTCCATCCCTCCTCCGTGATGGAGGGGCCGGACGGCCGCCTGGTGCTGGATACCTTCCCGGAGGAGCAGGTCTGTGTGGTGGATACCCCAGCAGGGCTGGTGGTGCTCACCGGATGCGCCCACAACGGCATCCGCAGCATTCTCTCCACGGTGGAACGGCGCTTCCCGGAGCGGCCCATCCAGGCCGTTTTCGGCGGTACCCACCTGGTACCCCCGGACCCGGAACGCATTGCCCGGACGGCAGACTATTTCCGGCACAGCTCCATCACCTGTGCCGGTGTCTGTCACTGCACCGGTCCCATGGGTCTGGAAGTCTTTGCCCAAACAGTGCCCGCCTATCTGCCTACCGGCGCAGGCTTGGTATGGCAGACGCCCTCTTTCGCAAGGACATCCGCAGGCAGAAAAGAGAGTTGACCGCCATGCAGAGCCCGCAAACCCAGGAATAAAAACCCCCGGATACCTTATCCTCCCTGTCAGGGGAGCAAGGTATCCGGGGGTTTTATCTATTACGGAATCGGACAGTTCTGCCCCGCTGTGCGGTTTCTCACCGGATCATTCCCGCAAGGTAGGTGCGCTGCCAGATAAGCGCACATCCCGGGCAGAAACTCGTGGTGCTTCGGCAGAGGCCGTGCACCGGAGCGCAGCCGTCCGATGCGGGAGGGATTCATGCTGATCTCCCGTCCCAGCTGGCTGTTGGAAAGTTCCGCAATATTCGTCAGTGCGTCAAATCGTTCGACAAACATGGTGATCTCTCTGCTTTTTTCTCCATTATATGACAGCTATCCGCACGAGCCAACAATTTTGGCACGGTTTGTGCCGAAAATCTGGCATGGTCATTCGAGCGCGTTCGCTTGTTTTTTTCCTCTTTCAGCCCGTATCCTATATAGGTAAGGAGGCACCCCCCCCCGGTTCCGCAGCGGATCATCAATTTCTTAACGCTCACTTAGCGCAAACTCTGTCTGTCAACTCTGCAAACGCCTTGTGTTTCATGTTCGCGCATGGTAAAATACACAGATAGCCAGTCCCCCCCTCGCATTTATTTTGCATTTTGACGGATTTTGGTCATCACTGCCAAACAATTCACTTCCGCTTCAAGGGCGGCAGCACCGCCGCGGTATAAATTCAGCCGGGACAAACCCATGGCTGAACTTCTTCTATATTCCTACATTTAAGGGAGGAAAAAAACCTATGAAACGAAGGATTTTGTCATCCCTGATGGCACTTGTGCTGTGTCTCACACTCCTTCCGGCAGCGGCCTATGCCGACGGGGGCACGGCGGTCTATGTCAGCAGCAGCGGCAATGATGGGACCGGTGACGGCTCGGCGGACAAGCCCTTCGCCACGCTGGCCAAGGCGGTCGACGCAGCGGATGACGGCGCGACGGTCTACGTCATGAGCGACCTGACCATGACGGCGCCGCCCGTTTTTACAGCAAGTCGCTGACGATCACCAGCGGCGAGGGCGGCCCTTACACTGTTACGCGCGACAATAGCTTTACCACGCAGAGCGACCACGCCCGAAGCTGGTACAACCCCGCCATGATCGAGGTGCAGACGCACACCGGCGGTGAGGGCGCCGGTCTGACCCTGACGAACATCATTTTTGATGATGACGGCAAGAAAGAGGGCACGGTGTTTGCTCAGGCCGTCAGTGATGGTTCTGTCGGCGCTACCAGCAACGATAATCTCGTTTATGTGCAGGACGCCATCATCGCCTCCAACGCCACCGTCCCCACCACGATCACGCTGGGTGATGGCGCGGTGCTGCGGAACTTCGGCGGTATGTCTGCTGTACGGGTGACAGATCAGGCCAAACTGGTCATGAAATCCGGCAGCGTGATTGAGGATGCTCCGTCGATCACACGAAGCAAAGGCGATGCAGGTTCCGTCGGCCCCGCCGGTGCGGTCTGGCTGCAAGGCGGCAGCCTTGAAATGGAGAACGGCGCCGAGATCAGAAATATCAACGGCCGCGCGGTCTACGCGGACGGCGGCGAAGTGACCGTCGGCGGCACGATCAGCGGCATCACCGGCAATGCCAATATGTGGCAGGGCGAGGACGGCACGGCGATTCACCTGCGCGGTGAGAATGCCAGCGCAGTCCTGACCTCTACCGCTGTGATCGAAGAGATCTCCGGCGGCGGCAGCGCGGTCTTTGTGACCGGCGTGGGCAATCGTTTCCTTACTGAAAAAGGTTCCACGATCAGGAAACTAACGCAAACGATTGGCGTTAACTGCGTTTCCAATAAGAACACCAAACTCAACGGTGAAATTACCAAAGTAAGCGGTGCCATTCCGCTCCGTTTGCAGACCGCCGACGTTGTTCTTGGTGAAGATGGCATCATCCACAAGAATGAGCTTACTTCTCACGGGGCGGCTTACGTTCATAACAGTTCAAATCTAACCATTTATGGCAAGATCAATGACAATTACTCTTCTTCCGGCAAAAATGCCGCGGCGCTCTTTATCGCCCCTAACGGTGGTGATTCCCATGCGACGCTGGAGCTGGGCGGTGAGATCTGCAACAACACCAACAATGGCAGCAAATACGGTGCGGCCGTCGAGCTGCAGCAGGGCAACTGCTCCTTCACCATGAATGGCGGCACGATCAGCGGAAACAGCGGTCCATGCGGCGCAGTACAAGTACACAAGGGCAGCGCCAAGTTCATAATGAACGGCGGCGAGGTGACGGGCAACACCTCCACAACAGGCGGTGAAGCCGGGATCTATGTTGAGAATGGAACGCCGACCGTGGAGCTGAACGCAGGCAAGGCACAAAGCGTCACGCTTGCAGCAAATGTATCTGCCTCGCCAAGCAAAGGCCATGTTTACATTGCCGACCGCTTTGATTTGGAGAGCGGCCTTGTGACCATGACGCAGAATACCAAGACCGTCACCCCCGCGGAGAACAGTTTGGACATCAAGTTGGGCAACGCCAGCAAAGAGAGTGTGACCGCCTTGTCCGGCAAGGCTGATGCGAACGGCTGGAACGCTCCCCTCGCCACCTTCTGGGCGCAGCGGGACGGCGCGGCCGAGCTGACAGTGGGCGGGCTGACCTTCAACAAAGCACTTCCGGTCTATGCGCTGGTACAGGAGACCGGCGCGGACGGCAAACCGGTACCCGGCGCGGAGATCAAGGTATATAGTACGGTGATCACCAGCGGCAGCATTTTCCTGACCCTCCCCAACGGTTATGAGAATGGCTGCGCGGTGGCGCTGGCACAGCCTACTAAATACTTCGGCAAGGTGGTTATCACCACCACGAAGCCGGAATTAATGGAAACCGCGGACCTGTCCGGCGGCGCTTATGAGGTTCCCTATACCGCGACCTACACCATGTCGGACAACCTGCTCAGTATGCTGCAGCACGCTCCGCACGGTGTGCACGGTGTGCCGATGACCTTTGTGGTGGAGCTGGACAGCCGCCTGACTGCGAAAAAAGGCGCTGACGGCAAGTTCCTCTACGACTTTGACGGCGCCGGCATCCTTGAGGTGGACGAGAACAGTATCACGGTAAACGGCAACAAGATCACAGTCCTCTGCAATCCGGTGACTGACTGGACAAACGCAGTCAAGAATAAGACCTCGGTCGTCATGACCCTGAAAGGCACCGGCGTACTGGCGGCAACGGGTTTCGACGCCGGTAAATATCTGAACACCACGGGCCATATCGAGGGCGCGATTTCTGTTAGCGGCACTCCGCTCCCCATTATGATTCCCGCCAATGTCTGCCAGACCAAGATGACCGCCCAGATCTACACCGTGACCTACCACGGAAACGAGGCCGATTCCGGCGAAACGGTCGACAGCCGCAGCTACATCTTCGGAGATCTGGCCGTGGTATCCGAAAACGGCTACGTCCGCGACGGGCACTCTTTCGTCGGCTGGAACACTCAGCGCGATGGGAGCGGCACGCACCATGTCCCCGGCTCTTCGATCACGGTAACAGACCATATTCATCTGTACGCGCAGTGGACACGCAACAGCAGCCGCGACGATGATGACACCGGCTACACGCTCCGGCTCACCAAGCTCGATGCCGGGGACGGTACGCCGCTGAGCGGCGCGAAATTTGAGCTGTGGCGTGTCGGGACCCGATCCGATACAAGGCTCGGCGTCTATGAGACCAACCGGTACGGCTGGACACAGGCAGAGGTCTCCCAAAGCGGCGATTACTACTGGGTCGAGACCGTGCCGCCTGAGGGCTACCGATTGGACGGGGGCAAGCACCCGACCGATACAGCCAAAAACAGTAGGATCACTGTCTACAATGCTGAGGCCGCAGTGCCTGCGCTGTTCACCGATGACCACTATGCCTATATCGTCGGTGGGCCAGACGGTACAGTCCGTCCCAATGACAGCATGACGCGGGCAGGCGTAGCCACCATCTTCTTCCGTCTGCTGAAAGACTCCGTCCGTGATGCCAACCTGCTGACCGGCTGCACCTACACTGACGTACCGGACGGTCACTGGGCCAACACCGCCATCTCCACCATGACCGGTTTGGGCATTGTGCAGGGTCACAGCGCCACAACCTTTGATCCGTCGGCACCCATCACCCGGGCCCAGTTTGCCGCCATCTGCGCCCGGTTCGACACCGGCAAGAGCAACGGCAGCCGCACCTTCTCCGACATCGAGGGTCATTGGGCCAAGGCGTATATTGAGCGGGCGGCAGAGTTAGGCTGGATCAGCGGCTTCCAGGACGGCACCTTCCGCCCTGACGCCTATATCACCCGCGCCCAGGCCGTGACCATGATCAACCGGATGCTGAACCGGGTCCCGGAGGACCCCAGCGATCTGCTGCCCGGCATGAACGTCTGGCCGGATTGCAGCCCCAGCGACTGGTTCTACCTGGCGGTTCAGGAGGCTACCAATTCTCACGACTTTGAGCACAAGGCCGGCAACTACGAGACTTGGACGAAGCTGATGAAGAACCCCGACTGGACCCGGTACGAAAACTGACATTTTGTGAAACTTTTTTGAAAAACGACCGTCTATATCAATATAGACGGTCGTTTTCATTTTTTCAGATGGAGGTGCTTCTCATGAAACGGATCTTCGCTCTTCTCCTTGCCGCGGTCAGTCTGATTTCCCTGACCGCCTGCGCGCAGCCCGAGGCCAAAACCGTCAGCAAATACCAACTGGCCGCCCCGCAGTATCCCCAGATGGCGCCGTACCCGGACGAAACCAGGTTCAGCAAACCCAACGGAGACTTCGACAGTGACGGCTTCAATCAGGTTTATGACGCATGGCAGGCAGACCGCAGAAAGCAGACGGATCAGCCGGAGGGCTATACGGACGTGCTGGACGGCTACCTCCGCACCGCCATTCCCCGGCTTCTCACCGGCAACAGCGGAGAGAACAAGGTCTGCTCCCCCATCAATCTCTACATGGCCCTCGCTATGCTGGCAGAGGTGACAGACAGCGGGAGCCGGGAGCAGATCCTCGCCCTGCTGGGCAGCGGCGATCTGGATGCCCTCCGGGCCGAGGCCGCCGCTGTCTGGAACGCCAACTACTGCGATGACGGCGCAGTGACCAGTATTCTGGCCAACTCCCTGTGGCTCAGCGACAAAATCAGCTTCAAGCAGGAAACCATGGACGCGCTGGCAAAGTATGATTACGCCTCGTCCTTCCGGGGTGAAATGGGCTCCGCCGCCTTTGACAAGGCGCTTCAGGACTGGATCGACCAGCAGACCGGCGGTCTTTTGAAGGAGCAGTCCTCCGGCCTGACGATGGACAAGGAAACGATCCTCGCGCTGGCGTCCACTATCTATTTCCGCGCCAAGTGGGACGGCGAGTTCTCCGAAGCCAACACCACGCCGGATACCTTCCACGCCGACAGCGGCGATGTGACCTGTGACTTCATGCGCCAGCGGGGGACGAACACCTATTACTGGAGCGACCGCTTCTCCGCGGTTTCCAAGCCGCTGGAGGGCAGCGGTGCCATGTGGTTCCTGCTGCCGGACGAGGGCGTTACGCCGGAGGAGCTGCTGGCTGACGAGCCGACGATGGACTTCCTACTCAATGGCGGCGAGAGCGCGGAGAGCAAATACCTTATCGTCAACCTCGCTCTGCCGAAGTTCGACACGGCATCGGACCTGGATCTGGCCGACAGCCTGAAGGCTCTGGGCATCACGGACGTCTTTGATCCGGCGGTCTCGGACTTTTCCCCCATGACCGACGATACGGCGGCCTATCTCTCCCAGGCCCAACACGCCGCCCGGGTGGCCGTTGACGAGGAAGGCGTCACCGCCGCGGCCTATACCGTCATGATGATGTGCGGTGCGGCCGCCCCGCCGGAGGAGGAAGTGGACTTTGTTTTGAACCGTCCCTTCGTGTTCGCCATCACCGGGACTGACGGCCTGCCGCTGTTTGTGGGCATCGTCCACCAGCCGCAGCCGTGATTAAGGGCTCTGCTTCGCAGGCGGCAGATACGAGGGCACTTACCGTTTCCATATTGCGGGGTTTCAGACATGCAAAAGAGCTCAAACGCAAGGGGCGGCATCTGCCGCCCCTTTTTCATGGCCAGAAACACTGCTGGCCGCCCCTTGCTTTTACGTTTCGTCCAAGAAACTCAAATTTTTTTAGTCAAAATTACCGGAGGCACTGTCCGTTTCTGACGGACAGCGAAAAAAGCTGTGTTTTCTGAAATCAGCCAATTTGTCCGTGCATCAAATACATTTGATTACGCTGTATGGTCATTTGGTGAAAAACCTGCGAAAACCGTAGGAAAAATTTTGTGCGGATTTTCTCTTGCGGGCGGTATTGTATCTGCACAAAATACATCCATCTACAAGAGGTGGACGCTTTGAGCAGTCCGGATCTCGCAAGGAGGATGAATTGAATGAAGAAGTTTGTTTCCATCATGCTGGCGCTGGCTATGTCCATGAGTCTGGCGGCCTGCGGCGCTGACAGCTCCAGCGATGCCAGCAGCGACAGCCAGAGCAGTTCTGACGCCGCTTCCGGCGAAAAAGTCGTAAAGATCAGCGTATTCGAGCCTGCTACCGGCGACTCCGGCGCCGGCGGCAAGCAGGAGATGCTGGGTATGCAGTACGCCAACCACATGACCCCCTCCGTGGACATCGGCGGCGAGAGCTACAAGGTGGAGCTGGTCTATGCCGATAACGGCTCCGATTCCGCCAAGGCTCCCACCGCCGCTTCCGAGCTGGTGAGCAAGGATGTTTCTCTGGTGCTGGGTACTTACGGTTCCAGCTCCGCCATTGCCGGCGGCCCCATCTTCGGTGAAGCGGGTCTGGCCGCCATCGGCGTGACCTGCACCAACCCCGGCGTCACCGCAGGCAATGACTACTATTTCCGCATCTGCTTCCTGGACCCCTTCCAGGGCACCGTTCTGGCCAACTTCGCACAGGAGAAGTTCTCCGCCAAGAAGGCCTATTGCCTGGGCGAGCTGGGCAACGAGTACGATCAGGGCCTGATCAAGTACTTCACCGACGCCTTTGACGGCGAGGTCATCACTGACTCCTTCCCCACCAACACCTCCGACTTCAGCACCTACCTGTCGAAGGCCGTCTCCTCCGGCGCGGAAGTCATCTTCTGCCCCGTGTCCATCTCCTACTCCACTCAGATCGTGAAGCTGGCCGCGTCCATGGGGCTGGAGATCCCCATCCTCGGCTCCGATACGCTGGACAGCAACAAGGTGCTGGAGGCGGCTGCCGGTTCCGATGTGCAGCTGTATGTTTCCACGTTCTATCAGGAGGGCGGCTCTCCCGAATTCGACGAGGGCATCAAGGCCTGGCTGAACGAGGACGCCACCGCCATGACCAACAACGGCGGCAATGACACCATCGCGGCCGTCACCGCCATGGGCTATGACGCCTACTATGTGGCGCTGGAGGCCCTGAAGGCCGCCGGCTCCACCGATGCCGGCGCCGTGAAGGCGGCTCTGCCCGGCGTGACCTACACCGGCGTGACCGGCGATATCGCCTTTGACGACATCGGCGACGCTATCCGCGACACTGCCTACATCAAGGTGGCCGATACCGCCAACAACGCCTGGGCTCTGGAAACGATGCAGAAAGCCGGTTGATCCGATCCTGCCGACCTGCCTGGCGGGGACTCCCCCGCCAGGCGGTCTTACCGTTTACAGACGGTTCGCGTGAGAGCACCCCAAGGCCGGGACCGCCCCGAAAGCAGCCGCTCCGCGGCTTTTTTCAAGACGGCTCCGCCGTGTGCCTTCCGCGTAAAACTTGAAAGAAAAGGGAGGGATCCCCGTGCAATACGGCATTTCCATTCTGCTCTCCGGCATATCGCTGGGCGGGCAGTACGCCCTCATCGCCATCGGCTACACCATGGTCTACGGCATCCTGCGGCTGATCAACTTCGCTCACGGCGATGTATTCATGGTAGCCGGTCTGATGATGGTCTACCTCAGCGCCAGCCTGCCGCTGGCCGCGGCCATTCCCCTGATGATCATTCTGACGGTGCTGCTGGGCTTCATCATCGAGCGGGCGGCCTACAAGCCTCTGCGGACAGCCCCCCGGATGTCGGTGATGATCTCCGCCATCGGCGTCAGCTATCTGCTGCAGAATCTGGCGACCTATGTCACCGGCGGCCTGCCCCAGATGTACCCCGCTCTGCCCGGTCTGTCCAACCAGCTGACCATCGCGGGGGTATCCACCAAGTATGTGACGGTGGTCACGCCGGTGCTGGTGGTGCTTCTGGTGGCGGCCCTGACCCAGCTCATCAACCACACCCGGATCGGCATGGCCATGCGGGCCGTGTCCCGGGATTTTGAAACCGCGCAGCTCATGGGCATCCGGATCAACAGCGTGATCTCAGTGACCTTCATCATCGGCTCTCTGCTGGCGGCCATCGGCTCCCTGCTGTACTTCACCAACTACCAGTCCATCGTCCCCCTGTCCGGCTCCCTGCCGGGGCTGCGGGCCTTCGTAGCGGCGGTATTCGGCGGTATTGGCTCCATTCCCGGCGCCGTGGTGGGGGCGTTTCTCATCGGTATTTGCGAGAGTGTTATCAAAGGCTCCGATTGGAGCGTCTTTTCCGACGCCTTTACCTTCGCCATCCTGATCGTGGTGCTGTGCGTCAAGCCCACGGGTCTGTTCGGTGAAAAGGTCACGGACAAAGTGTAAGGGGGGATCGACTGTGCTGAACGAAAAGAAAAGCAAACGGGGCACGGTGATCGCCCTGCTCTGCGCGCTGGCGCTGCTGGCGCTGGTCGTCCTACTGGAAAACACCATGAAACCCACAGGGATGCTGTTCACCGTTTTGAAAAAGGGCGCGGTGTACGCACTGGTGGCGGTGTCCATGAACCTGCTCAACGGCTTCACCGGCCTGTTTTCTCTGGGACAGGCGGGCTTCATGCTGCTGGGCGCTTACACCTACGCCATTCTCACCATACCCACGGCGGACCGGGAAGCGGTGTACTATCTCTATAACGGCTCCGCTGTGAATTTCTCCCTGCCGGAGCTGTTCGGCGGCGCGGCCGCAGGGTTGGTGCTGGGCGTTCTGCTGGCCCTGTTTCTGGGCGGCTGCGTGGCGGCAGCGGTGGCGTGGCTCATCGGCCTGCCGGTGCTGCGTCTGAAGTCCGACTATCTGGCCATTGCCACTTTGGGCTTCGCGGAGATCATCCGGGCCATTTTCCAGTGGGACCCCCTCGGCCCTGTGACCAACGGTGCCAACGCCTTGAAGAACTTTCCCACCTTCTCCAGCTTCAATATCCAGAATGCCGACGGCAAGGTGATCCTGCGGCTGTCCACCTTCGTACCGTTTCTGCTGGCGGGGGTGTGCGTGGCGGTGATCGTGCTGCTGATCAACTCCACCTACGGCCGGGCTTTCAAGGCTATTCGGGACGATGAGGTGGCGGCAGAGGCCATGGGCATCAATCTGGCCCGCCACAAGCGGCTGGCCTTCTGCATCAGCTCGTTTTTCGCCGGGGTGGGCGGCGGCCTGTTCGCCATGTTCGCCAATCAGGCGCAGGCCAAGGTGTTCACCACGGCCATGACCTACGAGATCTTGCTGATCGTGGTCATCGGCGGCATCGGCTCCATCTCCGGCAGCTGCATCGCGGCATTCCTGTATGTGGCGGCCAGTGAATGGTGGCTGCGGTTTCTGGATGCCGAGACCTACATCGGCAGCTTCAAGGTCCCCTTCCTGCGCACCGGCTTCCGGATGGTGGTGTTCTCCGTCATCATCATGGTGGTGGTGCTGTTCTTCCGAAAAGGCATCATGGGAGATAAAGAGCTGCCGGATCTCCTGAAAAAGCGGCAGAAAAAAGCGAAGAAGGAGGCGGTACAGCCATGAGTGAGCAGCTTTTGAGACTGGATCACATCACCATGCAGTTCGGCGGCGTTGTGGCTGTGGACGATCTGGAGCTGGAGGTCAACGAGGGCGAGATCGTGGCCCTCATCGGACCCAACGGCGCGGGAAAGACCACCGCCTTCAATGTCATCACAGGCGTATACCAGCCCACCAACGGCGCGGTGTGGTTTGACGGGGCGAAGATCATCGAAAACCACCCCCAGGGCAAAATGAAAAAGCAGTACAAGGGCCAGTGCGACGGACTTTTCACGGAGACCCTCTCCCCTTCCCCGGACAAGATCACCCGGTCGGGCATGGCCCGGACCTTTCAGAACATCCGTTTGTGGAAGACCCAGACGGTGTTCGACAATGTGCTCATCGCCAAGCATTGCCGCTCCACCAGCAGCGTGTTTTCCGCCGCGTTCCGGCTGAACCGGAAGGAGGAAGCGGCCCAGCGGGCACAGGTGGAGGAGCTGCTGGAGATCGTAGGGTTGTCCGACGTGAAAAACGAGTTGGCCACCAGCCTGCCCTACGGCAAGCAGCGGCGGCTGGAAATCGCCCGGGCACTGGCGGCGGAGCCGAAGCTGCTGCTTCTGGATGAGCCGGCCGCCGGCATGAACCCTCAGGAAACGGAGGAGCTGACAGCCTTTATCGGGGAGATCCGGGAAAAATTCAAGATCACGATTCTCCTCATCGAGCACCACATGAATCTGGTCATGGACATCTCCGACCGGATCTACGTCATCGACTTTGGCCGTCAGATCGCCGCAGGCGTTCCGGCGGAAATTCAGAACGATCAGCGCGTCATCGACGCATATTTGGGGGTGGACGAGGATGGCTAATATTCTGGAAATCAAGAACCTTGTCGTCTCCTACGGCGGCATTGAGGCCGTCAAGGGCATCGACCTGACGGTTGAAGAGGGTAAGATTGTGACCCTCGTCGGCTCGAACGGCGCAGGCAAGTCCACGACGCTCAAATCCATTGCGGGCCTGGTCAAACCGAAGTCCGGCGACATTCTTTTTAACGGCCAGAGTTTGCTTGGCAAGTCGACCGACCAGATCGTCTCGACCGGCGTGACCCTCGTTCCCGAAGGACGGCGCGTATTTGCGAACCTGACAGTCGAAGAGAACCTTCGCATCGGCGCGTATCTTCGCAAGGACTCCATCAAAGAGGACATGGAGGAGGTCTACAAGCTCTTCCCCCGCCTCAAAGAGCGCGAGTGGCAGCTGGCAGGCACACTCTCCGGCGGCGAGCAGCAGATGCTGGCTGTCGGAAGAGCCTTGATGGCGAAACCCAAGCTCGTCATGATGGATGAGCCGTCGCTTGGCTTAGCGCCTCTGGTCGTCAAGGGTATCTTTGAGATCATCAAGGAGATCAACAAGCAGGGCATTACCGTTCTTCTCATCGAGCAGAACGCGAACATGGCACTCAAGACCGCCGACTGGGCCTACGTCATGCAGACCGGCACGATCCTCATGCAGGGCGAGGGCAAGGAGCTTCTCGAAAACGAGGAGGTTAAGGCCGCGTACCTCGGCAAGGCAAAGTAACTTTCGGACAAAAACTCCGCCGCACGGCTTGTGCGGCGGAGTTTTTCTGCCATTGGACGGGAAATCGTATCAATCGCGACTTCGGGGCTTGGATTTCGGAATATCATATGATATAATAAAAAAAATTGCGATTTTTCAGAAAAGAGACGAAACACATGGAACAGAATCTGACCTTTGCAGATCTTGGATTATCGAAGGAAATTTTGCAGGCGCTCGAGCAGAAGGGCTACGGCTACCCCACAACCATCCAGGCGGAAGCAATTCCCTATTTTCTGCAATGGCGGGATGTAATCGCCAAGGCCAAGGCCAACAATGTGCCCAATGACAACATCAATCGGGTGCTGCAGAAATATGCTTCCTGCGGCGCCGGTGAGGATTACGAATCCATCACCTACGAAGGCTATGGCCCCAACGGCGTAGCTGTTATTGTAGAAGTGCTGACAGATAACAGAAACCGTGCAGCAGCCAATGTCAGAAACGCCTTCACAAAGGGCGGCGGCAACATGGGCAACAGCGGCTGTGTATCCTTCATGTTCGATGAAAAGGGTCTGATCGTGATTGATAAGGAAGAAATCGATATGGACGAGGAAGAGCTGATGATGGCTGCTCTGGATGCAGGCGCAGAGGACTTCGCCGCAGAGGAGGACAGCTACGAAATCACAACCGCACCCGATGATTTCTCCGCAGTGCGCGAAACACTGGAGGCAGCAGGCATCCCTATGGCAAGCGCCGAGGTAACCATGATTCCCCAGACCTATACGGAGCTGACAGACGAAGAGGATATCAAGAAGATGAATAAGCTTCTGGAAATGCTCGACGATGACGATGATGTTCAGAATACCTACCATAACTGGGATGAATAATTTTTTCTGATAATAATAAAACCTCTTTCCCTTAGCATTTTCATACGCTTTGAGGAAAGAGGTTTTTTATTTCCTTATTTCTTTTTTATTCCTGCCATGCAATGCTGCTGCCGGCACTGCCCTTTTTCACGATAATCTTCTTGTCAATGCTTTCCTTCAGTTCGGAAACATGGGAAATAATCCCCACCAGACGATTCCCATAGGAAAGCCTTTGCAGCACCTGCACCGCCTGCTCCCTTGACTGCTCATCCAGAGAGCCGAAGCCCTCATCAATGAACATCGCATCCACGCGGACACCGCCTGCGTGCGCCTGAATCACATCGGAAAGCCCCAATGCCAAGGAAAGCGAAGCCTTAAACGCTTCCCCGCCCGAAAGCGAACGCACCGAGCGGCTTTTGCCCGTATAATGGTCAAGCACCTCCAGCTCCAAGCCTGCCTGCGAGCGTTTATTCATCGCCTTCTCTGCATGCAGCAAAAGATATCTGCCCTCTGTCATATCCTGCAAACGCAGATTTGCCGCCTGCAAAATCCTTCGGAAATAAACCCCCTGCACAAATTGTTCAAAGGCGATTTTCTCCTTACCGGGCAATTCCCCGTTGGCAGTGCGAGAAAGCTCCCGAATCGGGAGATACGCCGCCGCAGCATGCATCCTC